>Ga0208017_100011_pt1 | contig 313933 bp, 275 predicted proteins | sample 30_taG_FD_184104 | JGI IMG/M metagenome (GOLD analysis project Ga0208017, IMG submission 184104) | Marine viral communities from Cariaco Basin, Caribbean Sea - 30_WHOI_OMZ (SPAdes) (version 2) | ecosystem: Environmental > Aquatic > Marine > Oceanic | place: Caribbean Sea: Cariaco Basin... | reverse complement strand
TCCGCGAACTCCCATACGGGCCCGCAGCACAAAACGCTGCACCAAGAGGCCGGACAGATGGCAGCATCCGACTACGTGTCAAACCCCTCAAAATACCGCTTGCGTTTTTTGGGGCGTCCACAGATGGGAAGCAGAAAGACCCTTCCGAGCTTCAATGCGCTATTAGCGGACCATTAGACCGACTTCGCTTAGAAGTTGCGCTGCCTGTTCCCGAGAAATCGTAGCGCCTCGAAATCGAGATGCGTCACCTAGACGGATACCACCTAGGTCCGCACCGCGAAGGTCGGCGCCTTCAAAGCGCGCATCGTCCACTATGGTTTCGCGCAAACTACAGTTCTCAAACGATGCCATCCGGAAGTCGCATTTTCGAAGGTCGCTCTGTGAAAAGTCGAGCCGCTCGAGATTGGCTTTCCTGAACGAAATGCCTATCATCTTTACGTTGATTAGCAATGTCTCCTTAAAGCTAATGTCGATGGCTTTCACATCAGAAAAATCGACGCCAGTGAGTTTGCATCGCTCGAAGCTCGCGCCCTCAAGAGTGCTACGCTTCATCGAAGCGTTATTAAAATCGCTAGCGGTAAAGACGGCGTCGGATAGATTGCAGCCTGTAAAATTCGCAAAACCTCCACGGCAGGACTTCCATGTAGTGTCTTCAAGATTTGCTCCAGCAAGATTTGTCCGCCGCAAATTGCATAGCTCGAACTTCCACCCAGAAAGGTCTATTTTAGACAGGTCTTCATCTTCGAGGTTACAATTGGTCAACGTCCCTGGCTCGGTCAGAGCCTGCATTTCATCACGGGTCACTGTCTTGTTGCAGATCGACTTGTCAGTGAAAAGGTCATCCATGCCAAGCTTGTAACTGCGCCGTCTCGATCCGGCCAGCGGAAAGCGTTAGGATAATGCATCGCTTTTTGCAGTTGCAACAAATTTCACTACAGGAGTTCCTCGATAAAAAGCGAAACAAGCATCGATTGGCTTGTCACCTTCGGTTTGGCATATATTTGACTGAGTTGAGACCGGACCGTTCCTGTTGCAGCGCCTCGCAATTGCGCAATTTCAGCCACACTACATCCTTTGATTGCAAACAGGGCAACTTCGGATTCCCCTGACGATAAGTTCCATTCCTGAAAGCGAAGATTGATTACATCGGCAAGCGCGCCTTTGGCCGTGGCTAGTGCTTCGTCACGGCGGCGGGCTTCCACAATCAATTTGCGTGTAAGCCATGCGCTTATTCCCACCCCTGCCAAAAGTGCGAGAGCAATCAGGCATTCCAGTATCACTTCAGTCGTGATGCCTTCGCGGGCTTTCAAAACCACCTCGTCAATGCTGTCGATAACGAAGAAGGTCGCCGCAAACGCTTGAAGCACTATAATTGCAACAGCTAACGTGATCTTTCTACTAGGTGTGGCGCGTGCCTTTGGTTCTGTATTCACGATCATCGGGACTGATAGCACTTTCGCTTATGGTCATCAGTTCGGTCAGCTGTTGCTCCAGGCCGGTCAAGATTCTGCCTGCTGCGGTTTCTGATCGGACGTCTGGGCAATCCGGTAGGCCGTCCCTTCCTCGCCGCGCTGTTCGCGGATGATGACAAGGCCCTTTTTGCGCAGTCCGGTCAGGAATGCACGAGTGCTGTGCTTCTGCCATTTGGTGGCTTTGCATATCTCACCAATGCTCGCCCCTTTGCTGCGGCTTAGCAGTCCGATAACGATGGCGGATTTGCTTTGGTCCTTAGGTTTTTCAATTGGCATTTTTCGTCTCCAGCTTGGCGCTGGAGATTCCAGCGCTTCCACTGACCCAAGCCGCAGATCGCTTGTATGAGCGGGCGGCGCGCCGCAGCTATTGTTTGCGACACCCACAGCAATGCTCGAACAAACGGCGAAGTCCAGTGGATTATTGGCAGAAATGCAAAAGCTGCATATAGACTTCCCGGCGACACTGGGCATGTTTGCGACATGGCAAATCTTGATGATGAAATTGATCCGGTAAATGTGCGATCTGCGCTGTTCGCTTTAATTACCGCGAGGCTGGAGGATGCTCATGTATTTGCAGTCAAGGGCCAGTCCAGGGATTTGGACTCCGCAGACGCTAGAAGTTGCCTTACTGATATTCGATCAACCCTAGATGAAATTCAGATACAATTGGATGCAGTGGAGATAACCAATTGGCTCCGTTCTGGCGGTTAGCAGATCTCAAAGCCGGACGTCTGCCAGTGGGCCGATTCGCGACTGTCTGCTTCTTGCCGAGACTCACGGCAAGCTGACCCTTGAGCCAAGCTCGTTCGACAATTCACTCCTTCCTCAGACTGTGCAATCTTAGAATTGATCGCGCTTGAAATTTCATGTCCATAGTTCACTACCGCAGGCATAAAGTCGGTGTAAGGCCCTATCGGACGATCAGACTGCGGGATCAATCAGTAGCTGTCGGCTTGAGAAAACATCGAAACTCGAACTAAATCGGCTCCTGTTTTTATTGCCTATTCAAGGGGCTGCACCTGTTTAAAGCCGCCGCCCAACGCGATGAACAGCGTTGCCCGGTTCTGGAGCCAGGCGCGCCGGGTAGCGAGCAATTGCTGCTGGGCGGCAAACAGGTTGCGCTCCGCGTCGAGCACTTCGAGATAGTCGGCCACGCCTTCGCGATAGCGCAGCCGCGCGATGCGCGCGATCCGTTCCTGCGCGGCGACACCCGCTTCCAGCGTGCCGACCTGTTCTGCCAGGTAGCGGCGGCCGGCGAGCGCGTCCGCCACCTCGCGGAAGGCATTCTGCACCGTCCGGTCGTAGTTGGCGACTTCCTCGACCGCCAAGGCCTCAGCGAGATCGAGATCGGCCCGGCGCGCACCGGCGTCAAAGATCGGCAGGCTGATCGAAGGGCCGAAGCTCCAGCCCAGGCCGTCGGCGCCGAACAGGCCCGACAGGTTGGTGGACGAAAGGCCGGCGTTGCCGGTGAGCGAGATGCTGGGGAAGAAGGCGGCGCGGGCGGCGCCGATATTGGCCCGCGCGGCGCGCAATTGCTCTTCGGCCGCGATGATGTCCGGGCGGACGAGCAGCAGGTCGGAAGGCAGACCCGCCGCGAGACGCATTTCGCTTCCCTGGGCGTCGAGCGGGAGCCCGGGAGGCAGGCTTTCGGGCTCCGCGCCGCCGACCAGCACCGCGAGCTGGTTGCGCAATTGCGCCAGTGCCAGACGCTCCGCCGCCAATTGCTGCTGGGCCTGGGTCAGCAACGTCTCGGCCTGGCCGAACGGCAACGCCGAGGTCACGCCCGCATCGAGCCGCAGCCGCGCGATCCGCAGTCCTTCTTCGCGGCTCTCGGCGGTCGCCTGCGCCAGAGCGATCTGCTCCTCGGTCTCGACGATGTCGTAATAGGTGGTCGCGGTATCCGCGATCAGCGACAAGTAGAAGGCCCGCTGCGCTGCGACGGTGGCGAGATATTGGGCGCGGGCGGCTTCGCTCAGATTGGCTAGGCGGCCCCAGAAATCGAGCTCGAATGCGCTGACACCGACGCCAACATCGAAGCGATTGAAGGTCGTTTCTCCGACATCGCCATCCCCTCCGCCGATCTGTGTGCTGCCTGCGGCCTGCCGGGTGCGGGTCGCGTTGGCAGTGGCCACCACGCCCGGCAGCTGGCGGCTGTCTTGGATGTGATATTGGGCGCGCGCTTGCTCGATCCGGGCCGTGGCGGCCATCAGATCGCGGTTGTTGGTGAGTGCGGCGGCAACCAGCGCTTCCAGACGCGGATCGGCAAACCATTCCCGGTAGGACAGCTGCGCGGCCACCGCCTCGCCATCGGGTTCGAGCAGCTCGGGGAAGGAAGGTGCCACGGGCAGTTGACGCAATTCCGGATCGGGCGCTAGATTGGTGCAGCCGGCGAGGGCGGTGCCGACCAGCGCGAGTGCAATGATCCTTCTCATTGGGCAGTTTCCTCTCGGGAAGTGGTCTCTCCGGGCAAAGTGTCGATCTGCTCGTCGCGGTGACCTGCGGGAACTGGTGCTTTCCGGCTCAGTCGCTGGCGGACCAGCAAGTAAAGGGCGGGGATGATGAAGATGCCGATCGCGGTCGCCGCGATCATTCCGCCCATCACGCCGGTGCCGACCGCAATCCGGCTGGCCGCGCCGGCGCCGCTCGACAGCACCAGCGGGACCATGCCCATCGAGAAGGCGAGCGAGGTCATGATGATCGGACGAAGACGAAGCCGCGCCGCGGTCTTGACCGCTTCGGCGATGGATTTGCCGCGTTCCTCTTCCTCGATCGCGAATTCGACGATCAAGATTGCGTTCTTGGCGGCGAGGCCGATGATGGCGATCAGTCCGACGTTGAAATAGACGTCTGCCGAAAGACCCCGCAGCATCGAGAACAGCACCGCACCCAGCACACCCATTGGCACGATCAGCAGCACCGCGAGCGGGATCGTCCAGCTTTCGTACAGCGCGGCAAGCACCAGGAAGACGACGACCAGCGACAGGCCGAGCAGGAGCGAAATCTGACCTCCGGCCTGCTTCTCCTCGAAGGAGATGCCGGTCCACTCATAGCCGATGCCCTGCGGCAGCTGGCTGGCGAGCTGTTCCATCTCGGCAAGCGCTACGCCAGATGACTCCCCCGGTGCGGCCATCCCCGAAAGCGTCATTGCCGGATAACCGTTGTAGCGCGCCAGACTGCCCGGTGCCGCCGACCATTCGACCTCTGCAAATGCGCCAAAGGGGACGAGCTCGCCCTGCTGGTTGGGAATGCGCAATGCGAGTACGTCGTCGGGCTGCATGCGATAGGGCGCGTCGGCCTGGACCAGCACCTGCAACACCCGCCCTTCGCGGTTGAAGTCATTGGCATAGGCGGAGCCGAAATTGATCGACAGCGCCGTGTTGACCTCGGCCAGCGAGAGCCCCAGCGCGCGCGCCTGGACCCGGTCGATGGTGACCTTGAGCTCGGGACTCGCGCCCTGATCCTCCGGACGGAGGTTGGCGATTGCCGGGCTTTGCGAGGCCATACCGAGTATTTGATCCCGCGCGTCAATGAGCGCCTCGCGCCCGAGCCCGCCGCGGTCCTGCAGCTTGAGCGTGAAACCGCTCGCCTGCCCTAGCGACTGGATTGCGGGCGGCTGGATCACGAAGGCGGTCGCCCCATCGACCTGCGAGAACGCCCCCATGGCGCGCCCGAGCACGGCCTCGGCACCGCTTTCGTCCCCGCTGCGTTCGTCCCATGATTTGAAGGAGGCAAACATCAGCGCATTGTTCTGGCCCTGGCCAAAGAAGCTGAAGCCGCGAATCACGACCAGGCTCTCGACCTCGTCCTGCGCCAGCCAGTAGCTGGTGATTGGCTCCAGTGCCGCGTCCGTGCGCTCAACCGTGGCCCCGGGGGAGGCCTGGACGGCAGTGATCAAAAAGCCCTGATCCTCGCTGGGGAGAAAGGCCGTCGGCAACCGCATGAACAGCAGCAGCGTAACCACGGCGAGCGCGACGAAGATCGCAAAGGCCCGTAGCGGGCGCGACAGGATCGCATCATTGGCCCGGCCATATTTGCCCGTCATTCTGGCAAACCAGCGGTTGAAGCGGGCGAAGCCGCGTGCCGAGAGGTTGCCGAGCCGATCGATCCGTCCGCGCCAGCCTGTGCGTTGCGCTTGGGGCTCGGATGGGAGTGATTCGGGACCGGTATCGTCGGAACCGCGTGCAATGGGCTTGAGGAAAGTGGCGCATAACGCGGGTGTTAACGAGAGCGCGAGCAGAGCCGAGAAGAAGATGGAGATCGCGAGCGTGACCGAGAACTGGCGATAGATTCCCCCGGTCGAACCCGGGAAGAATGCCATCGGGATGAAGACCGCGATCAGCACAAGCGTGATACCGATGATTGCGCCGGTGATCTGGTCCATCGCCTTGCGGGTCGCCTCGAGCGGGGGGAGACCCTCCTCGCGCATGATCCGCTCGACATTCTCGATCACCACGATTGCGTCGTCGACCAGAATTCCGATCGCCAGCACCATGCCGAACAGCGACAGCACGTTGATCGAAAAGCCGAACAGCCAAAGGCCGAGGCACGCGCCTGCCAGCGCGATCGGCACGACGAGGGTGGGGATTAGCGTTGCGCGCCAGTTCTGCAGGAATAGGAACATTACGAGGAAGACCAGCACCATGGCTTCGATCAGGGTGATCACCACTTCATCAACCGATGCCTGGACGAACGGGGTCGTGTCGTAGGGTACGGACCAGGTGACGTCGGCAGGGAGCCCGTCGCCTATTTCGTCCATCCGATCGCGAATGCCCTCGGCTGCCGCCAGCGCATTGGCACCCGTGGCAAGCTGTACCGCCATGCCCGCCATCGGCTGACCGTTCAATGTCGTCGAGGTCGCGTAGCTCTGTGCGCCGATCTCTACCCTTGCGACCTCGCCCAGCCGGACCACGGCGGCACCGGAGCTCGCGCGCAGGATGATATTCTCGAATTCCTCCACCGTGGTGAAGCGGCCTTCGGTCGAAATGGTGGCATTGATCTGTTGCCCGGCGACGATCGGTAATGTGCCGATCGCGCCCCCGGCCGTCTGGCTGTTCTGTTCGCGGATCGCGCCGAGCACGTCGCTGGGCGAGAGACGGTAGGAGGCGAGGGCGTCGGGATCTAGCCAGATGCGCATCGCATATTGCGAGCCGAACAGCGTTACATCGCCGACGCCAGCGACCCGGCGAAGCTCGTCCAACACCTGGTTGGAAGCGATGTTGCCGAGATCGGTGGTGGAAAGATTGCCGCTTTCCGATGTGAGGGCGACGATCATCAGGAAGCCGTCGTTGGCCTGCCGTACGGTAATGCCCTGGCGCCGGACCTCTTCGGGTAGCCGCGCCTCTACTGTGCCGAGGCGGTTCTGCACCTCGGTCTGCGCGACATCGACATCGGTACCGGCCTCGAAGGTCAGCGTGATCGACGCGGTGCCGTTCGAATCGCTGCTCGACGACATGTAGAGGAACCCCTCGACGCCATTGAGCTGCTGTTCGATCACCTGGGTAACGTTCTGCTCTAGCGTCTCGGCATCGGCGCCGGGATAGACCAAGCTAATGGTGAGCGACGGAGGTGCGACCTGCGGATATTGTTCGATCGGCAAGGCGCGCAGTGCGATGATTCCGGCCAGCAGGATGCCGATCGAAATCACCCAGGCAAAGATCGGCCTGTCGATAAAGAAACGGGCCATGATTCACTGCTTCCTGGCGGATGGGGGTGACGATCGGGTCGCCCGGCCGCCATTTGTGTCGGCCCGGGTTACAGGGACACCCGGCCGGATATTCTGCAAATTGCTCAGGATGACCGCCTCGCCGGCACGCAGCCCGCTTTCGATTATCCAGCGCCCGTCAACCATCGCTCCGAGTTTCACCGGGCGGAGCGCGGCAAGCCCTTTGCCGTCGATCACGAACACCGACCCGCCTTTCTCGTTCACGGTGACCGCGCGTTGCGGCACGGCGATTCCGCCGGTTATCCGGCCGGCATAGATCTGCGCGCGAACAAATTCTCCGGGAAGCAAAAGCCCGGTGGGATTGGGGAATTCGGCGCGCACTTCGATGGTGCCGGTTTCCTGATCGACAGAGAAGGCGAGGAAGTCGATATAGCCGGGGATCGGGTATTTGGTGCCGTCGGTGAATGTCAGCCTGACCTCGACCTTGTCATTTTCGCCCAGATCCAGCTCGCCTGAGGTGATAGCGCGGCGAATGGCAAGCACATCGCTGGCCGACTGGGCGAAGCTGACGTAGACCGGTGATATCTGCTCTATCTTGGTCATCAGCGTGGCTTCGGTCTGGCTCACCAGCGCGCCTTCGGTTACCCGGGCGCGGCCGACGCGACCCGAGATTGGCGCGCGAACCGTCGTGTAGCCAAGCTGGAGCGAGGCCGATTCGAGCTGCGCCCGAATCTGCGCGACATTGGCCGCCGCTTCGCGGGAGGCGGCGACCGCAGCGTCGAATTCCTGACCGCTTATAGCGTTCTCCTCCACGAGCGGACGATAACGATTGACTACCGCGCGGGCATTGGTCGCAGTGGCACGGGCGCGATCAAGGCTGGCTTCAATCTGCGCAGAACTGGCGCGCAGTTCACGGGGATCAATGCGGAACAGCGGCTCGCCCGCGGTCACGTCGGTGCCTTCCTCATGGAGCCGTTGCTGGACTATACCCGTAACCCGCGCACGAACCTCGGCCTCGCGCACCGGCTCGACCCGCCCTGGCAGTTCAATGACATTGGGAATCGCCTCGCTGGCGATCGTGACGGTTTTTACCGGGATTGGCTGTGGCGCAGGGGTTTCTTCCTCTGCAGCGCAGGAAATCAGCATTAGGCAGGCAAGCAGGCCGGTTAGATAACGCATCGGGAGCGGGCTTTCTGAGGGATATTGTGCAGTGCGATAGTGTAATATACATTACACATATGGCGCGCAAGTGCTATTTGTGCAACCAGAGCGACGATGATCAAAACTACATCCGACATAGACCGACTTGACCGCCGCCGCCGCGCCATCATCGAAGCGGCTCATGCGCTGTTCGCAGAGCAGGGGTTCGAGCGCACCACGCTCGGGCATATCGTAGATCGCGCCGGCGGATCGCTGGCAACGGTCTACAAACTGTTCGGCAACAAAGAAGGCTTGCTGGAGGCTGTGGTTTTCGAACAAGCCGGTTCGGGCGAGAATATCATTCGCGAGATCGCCGCCGCCAATGCGCCACCCGCCGAGACGCTGCGACTGATCGCCACGGAACTGAACCGGCGGTTTCTGGATCCGGGCGAAGTCGCTCTTGTACGAATCGTTATCGCGCGCAGCATCGAAGTCCCGGTCTTCGCGCGGCGCTTCTTCGAGACTACTGCCATGTGCACGCGGCAAGCGCTCGAGCGGATTTTTATCGACTGGAGCGAGGCGGGAATCGCAATGGAGGGCGAACCGGAGATGCTGGCCGAAATCTTTCTGGGTCTCATCATCAGCGATCTGCAGACCGAGGCGATTAGCCACGGAACCGTAGGGCAACCGTCGCTTGAAAGCCTGGCGTTGCGTACCGAGTTCTTCCTCAAGGGGGCCGGTCTGGCAGGGTAGGGACGATCATTTTGCAGCGGCGATGCGTTTACTGCGGGAAGGCAATGCTCCCGTCTGTTTCTGTACCCTTATGTTGAGAGGCTAGTATCGCCTAATCACCCAAGTTTGCCAAGATCCGTTCGCAACTCCGACATTCGCTTGTGGGCGCTAATTGGCCTGACTCGAGACAAAGCGGCCATTGCTGCGGCGCAGCCTCTATGACTGCTTTCGGCAGACGCCGGCGATTGGCCTAATGGCCGAAATGTCGCGCGAAGCGGACAGGCAGAGTTTAGCTGGAGCAGAGCGTTTTATTCCAAATTGGTTCGGAGAAACCTTGCTAACAGCCAATTAGCGGACCTGCTATCCTAAGATATATCAAGACGATATATAACCCTGAAATCTAGGCTGTCCTTGAGATTAGTCACTCAAGGAGTTATATACCGCTGCAACTAAGGAAGTATTTCTAGGATCGCCAATTAGATCCGTGCCCATTTTGTTCATGACGTATGACATCCCAATTCGACGCTCGCGGTCTGCAAAAGCGAACGAACCACCCCATCCAGAATGCCCAAAAGATTCGGGATTGGGTCCATATATCCCATTCGTGTTTAGCAAGAATCCGCTGGCCCATGATGCTTCGATCGACAACACAGCATCGACGCCGGATATCTGTAGGGCGGTCGCTTGGTCTAAAGCAGCTTTGCTCAATAGGGATCCGCCGTCTCTCGCCAGTTCGCCATATAATCGAGCCAATCCTCTCGATGTTGCAAAACCGTTAGCAGCCGGAATTTCTGCGGCACGCCATGCTGCTGTGTTGGGTAACTGCGGGTCCATAGGCGGGTTAGCCAAGGCAGCAACTTGCAAGGCTTCCAGCGATCCCACAGTGGCGGTTGGATCCAAATTTGACGGCGCTTCAAGGGTAGATGCTTTATTTTTGATATCCTCAGGAAGTCCGATAGTAACTTCGAAATCGGTCAGTTCGTCGGAGATAAAATGTTTCAAACTTCGACCTTCAACGCGTTGAAACAACTCCGTCGCGAGGAAACCAATGGTGGTCGCATGATAGCCAGATTTTGTACCGGGCGTCCACCATGGCTCCATCTCGGCCAATCTTTCAGCAGCAGCTCTTGCATCGTAGAAGTCTTCAATCGTGGCTTCATGGCGAAAACCAGAAAGCCCCGCTTGGTGAGATAAAAGCATGCCGATAGTCACACGGTCTTTGCCGGCCGCAGCAAACTCCGGCCAATGATGTGATACTTTATCGTCATATTTTAGCAGTCCGCGATCAACGAGCATTGCAAAACAGACGGCGACCACGCCTTTGGTAGTGGACCAGATGTTAGTAAGCGTATCATTTTGCCATATCTGATCGCTGTTTGCGGATTTATATCCCCCAAACAGATCAACCACCAATGACCCATCAACCACAACGGAAACTGCAGCGCCGATTTCCTCGTGATCCGAAAAATTTGCTTGGAATGCACCCGCGACTTTTTCCCAGCCTGCTTCGCATCTACCATCTATCGGGACTATTTTGCTCATTAGTTAAAACTCTTAGTTAGGCTGATCCCGTAGGTAGCCGGAGCACCGTAAACACGGAACCCAAACCCAAAGGCCAGTTGATTGACGCCTTGTACAACATAGCGCTCATCAGTTATGTTCTTTCCCCAAACGGATACGTCCCAATCGCCCTCATTGAATACCGACGCTCTTGCATCAAGCACCCAAAAAGAATCGGCTTTGATCAAAGGATCGTTCAGCGCATCTTTAAACGCGCTCGATTCGTATCGAGCGTCCAGGCTCATCCGAGCGGCGATGTGATCGGAAAGATCAAATTCATACGATACGCCGGTACTGAAGCTGAACGATGGCGCGTCTGGGAGTCTATTCCCCTCCGAGACCAGACCCGCTCCCGAAAGAAATGATCCCAGCTCAGTATCTAGCATTCCAACCGCCGCATTCAGAGTAAGTCCGTCAACAGCGTGCGGCCGCAATGTCAAATCAAGGTCGAGTCCGTAGATCGTCGCTTGATCAACATTACCCAGGCGTTGGACTGGAATACCTCCAATATCCTCTCGTATGAAGGTCTGAACGTCGTTATAGTCGTAGTAGAAGCCGCTTATAGAATAGGTCAGCCCGATATTTCGAGCGCGCCCTTTGATGCCCACTTCGTAAGCGATAAGTTTTTCCGGCAAATATGGCGTTAGCTGAGCCGATGAAACAGCTACACCGGAGAAAAATCCACCGCTTTTCCAACCCTGGGTTGCGCTTGCATAGATTAGCGTATCGTCTACCGGCTTCCAGTTCAGGCCTAGCTTCCAAGACCAATTTGTATCTGTTATGGTTTCGTCGCTGACGGCCAGAGGGACTGGCGGAGAGCCGAAGGGAGCCATCGAAAGCCCGCTCCCTGGGGTAAGCGAGACAAGGTCGGTAGTGCCTCCTAAATTTGTTCTTTTCTCATCAGTATAGCGAAGGCCGGAAATGAGCGATAGTTCGCTACCGATATCCCACTCGCCATTTGCGAAAATTGCAGCTGAACGAGATTGCTGATCGGAGACGGTGAAAGAGGTGGTGTTCAGCAGAGCACTCAAATCGCCAGTAAAGCTAGTCAGGATATCGTCGTCGGAATAGAATGCACCCACCAGCCAATTTACAAGATCGGACTCCCCCGAAAGCCTGAGTTCCTGAGAAAATTGCCGAACATCATCCGCATTTTGGAAGTCCAGTATAGGCAAAGGACCGGCATCGGTGTCAGAGAACCATTGTCGATCAAAATCGATATATCCGGTGACAGAAGTAAGTGTGGCAAATCCCAAATCAGCTTCAATCCGAGCGGTAAAGCTGAGCTGATCAACATCAAAGGAAGGGTCAACCGAATAGGCACCGTTGAATGGGTCGCCGTCCAAATCGATGTTGCCCAGAAAGTCAGAACATTCCGGTTGACCTGGACATGTCACGCCAGCTGGTGTCGAAGCCGATGGCAACGCACCGAAAAACTCAGGCCCACCAAGTTCTGAACGACCGCGCTGACCTTCCACTTTGAGTAATATTTCAAAGTTGTCGGATGGCTCCCACAATGCTTGCGCTCGGCCCAAGAATACTTCGCGCCGACCAATGTCACGCCCAAGCGTCGCATTCTCAAAAAAGCCTTTGTCTTGGAAGATTCCTTTACCTGCAAAACGTACGCTGAAGGTATCGCTTAGTGGCAAGTTGAACATTCCATCAATCTCTTTGGCCTGATAATTTGCCAAGGTCCCGCTAATACGGGCGGATAGGCCGTCAAAATTGGGTTTGGCCGTAACAATATTTAGAGCGCCTGCCGTTGCGGTCCGTCCATATAAGGTGCCTTGCGGTCCTTTCAAAACTTCGACCCGCTCCAGATCAAAAAAATCGAAGTTCATCAAAGCCAGTGAACTCAGTGACACCTCATCCACATAAACGCCTGCGCTAGGGTTATTGGTTGCGCTGAAATCATTAAGGCCCACGCCCCGGATGGTGATGACCGGTAACACCCCGGGGATGTTTTCCTTTATTGAAATATTAGGTGCGATCGCGACGATATCTGTTGCCGCAACAATACGACGGTTCACCAGAGTTTCTTGGTTGGCAACCGAAAGATTAATTCCGACATCAAGTAGGTTTTGTTCCCGCTTCTGAGCCGTAACGATAATAACGTTGTTGTCAGATGCGCTTTCATCGGTTTGGGCGGCAACCGGCATTGATAGCGCAAACGAACTGACCGACGTCGCCAAAATCAGCCGTCGTAACATACTGAAATACTTCACTTGATCTTTCATAGCTCTTCCTCCCACTCTGTTCCGAATTTAGACTTCGACAATCAGGTATGCTGGCTATACGGATAGTCCGATATCGGAGCAAGCAGATTCAGCATCAGGGTATCTGAAGATATCTAAGTGACAAAAATGTGGCTTAAGGAAGCATGGATCGTTATAAACATAGGATGGTCGAAAAGTCCGCAAAACCAATCCGTCTAAAGACCGAGGAAAAACGCGCGCAAAAAAGAGATATGATGCTGGATGAGGCTGCTCGGCAAATAAATGATTTCGGAGCGGGAGCTGTTAATTTGAATGCTGTCGCAAAAGCTGCGGGTCTTTCTAGGAATGCGTTATATTATTACATTTCCGATCGATCAGATCTCGCATTCCTCTGTTTCCAGCAAAGTTGTGAAACGATGGCCGAAGACTTGGCACTGGCCGTCGAGACCAGTTCTGAACCGCATGAACAGCTTGAAGCATTCATTCAGTCAACATTGTCTCCAAACGGGCCACCCGTCGCAGTACTGGGCGAGCATGATTTTCTTCCCGAACCGCACCGCACTGTAATCGAAACGGCCACAGTCGAAATAACCCGGAAAATTGAGTGCATAATCAAAGCAGGAATTAACACCGGTTCGTTCAGGAGCATCAATCCGTCAATCGCTGCCCATTGCCTGATTGGTATGATAAACTGGGTCCGGCTTTCTGCGCGTTGGCTGGGTGAGCCCTCAAATAGAGAGTATCGATTGGATCTCGCAAGAGGTATCAGGAACATATTTTTTCACGGATGGGCATCTGAAACAAGCGCAAAGCCAAGGTCAGTGATTGACGTGAATTTGCTAACTGCAAAACACTATAATGCTTTTGATCGCGATGAGTCAGCGGACGAAAAAAAATCGCAGTTGCTGGCGATCGCGTCTCAATTGTTCAACCAACATGGCATAGAAGCGACGGCTTTAACCGATATCGCAACCGCAGTTGGAGCGACAAAAGGCGTCCTCTATCATTATTTCGAAAACAAGTTGGATCTTGTTGTTCAGTGTTACGAGCGAGCATTCTCGATATACGGACTCTTTATCGAGCAAGCTCTGTTGCATGGAGCCAATGGTTTCGAACAATCATTCATTCTTCAACATCTCAACTGCCAGGCGCAGGTGGGGAGCTTATCCCCGATGATGCTCCAGTCCGGTTTAGAATCCCTGCCAAAAAGGCATCGTGCAATATTTATTGAATCTTCTCGTAATATTTGGGCGATGACGCAAAAGATGCTGCGGGATGGGATTGAAGATGGGAGCTGCAATGAATGTGATGTCGAAATTCTGACACAAGTTTCTGTCGGAAATTTTAGCTGGTTATCGAAGATGCCTGCGGTGATTCAATCGCAATCACCAACAACTGTGGCTGACGAAATTTGCAATTCTATTTGCTGGGGAATTGTTAAGCGGCCACAGCTACAGTCTATTGTAGATTAATTTCTTCCAACTCAAATTCCATGGCGCCCGGTTTTCGTTACCGGACCGAGTTTGGAAATTCTCAACATTTTGCCCCTCAGCCGGATTGATCTTTAAGGACGTCCGCTACTAGGAATCAAAATATCGAGTTCCTATGTCGGAAACTGGGCGCATTCCGGACCGACGGCAATTGGGCCGAAAGCGGAAGGTCCGCTTCTGGCGATACGACCAATAATGCAGCCATGCGATTGCCTTTTGCCTATATGGCTGCGCTCCTGTGGCGCCCAAGATCCAATGCAGCCGCAAAGTGTTTTGGCATAACCGAGGACACAGATCTCGGGTAATACTTGCCGATTACGCACGCCTTAGTGTTAGGTATGTAATCTGCCAGTGATTCGACAGCGTTAACGGTGACTTGCCAGAATCATCGGTTATCCGGAGGCCGTGCGATGAACCCAACAATGAAGAAATCATCACCACTCATTCGAAACCCAGACGTCCATCAGTCTTTTGCCGAAATGTCGAAGGAACGCTTTGAGCATTTCGCTGCGGCGATGCATGAGGCGCAAGGTGAGATACGCTTCGCCAATCTCTATGCCCCTGACGGTCAGAAGCAATTCGGTGTCGACCATCTTGCTTATCGAAAGGATGGCAAGATCGAGGCTGGACAGGCGAAGCGATACAAGCGCGTCACTGAGGGTAATGTTCGAAGTTGGGCTAATGATTTCCTGAAGCATTGGGAAACCCATTGGAAAAGCAAGAACATCGTAATGTTTCGTTTTTTCTTTGCGTGTGCGGTAAAGAACCGGAAGGCCAACGATGAACTCATCGCCCAACAAAAAGAGTTCGCCAAGATGGGCATCGAACTCGAATGGTGGGACGCCAACGATATTTTCCGCAAGTTGCCGGAAGCAAAACAGGCCGTTCGACTATATCTTGGTCAGGAAGACTACAATCGGATTTTTGGACCGCCGACCGGGCCGTTCGCATCACTGGCGGCGCAAATGGATAGCGGTAGTCCCAACGCCTTTGCTTTGAGCGCTATTGGCAAGGCCTTCCATGATGGTTCTTCGCAACAACTTGAGAGTTTTCAGCTTCTGGTCAAACGCGGAAAGCGGACCGAAGCTAAGGCGCAACTTGAGTCAAAACTACGCCAGCCAGATGTAGTGGATGCGCTAGTATCTGAGGATCGTGCGGCACATTGGCGCCTTTTAGCGTCGTTAGAGATATCAGCCGGCGAGTATTCCAAAGCCAAAGCTCACCTCGATGCGGCCGACGCTGCCAACACACAAGCTGGGACTTCGGAACGATTGCGAATGGTTCTGGCTATGGAAAGCGAGAGTCCTGAGGCCGCGCTGGCACGACACAAAGTTGGCGAAGATCCCGAACTGGCCGATGTAGAAGCAGTTGCGCATTTGCGGATGGGGCACCCAGATCTGGCGCTTGCGGCGCTCGAAGCGCACGAACCTAGCGCAGAACGCCAAGCCGAATTTGAGCGGTTATCGTCATTTTCTCTGTTATTGATGAATCGTCGCAAAGAGGCGCTGACGAAAGCACTGGCGGCAACGGAAATTGAGCCAGAAAGCAGGGCGTGCCGTTACATGGCAGCAGTTTGCCACTTCCATATGGCCTTGTCAGACATCGTTCCACCAATGGCGGAAAGTTGGCCGCAACCTCTTGAGCTTCCTCTGGTCAAGACCATAGACACTGCTGAGGAGGCCCTTGCTATCGCGGGCAGCGTATTCGCTGAGCTCGCAAAAGAGCCTGCGGATTCGCCGGATGCAGACATGCATTGCTGGCAGTTGGCGGCGCACTGCCTGACATCTGGCAAGCGCGAAGCCGCGCAGACAATTGTTGACGAGCTCGCTCAGTCAGGCAAGCTGACGACCGGCGTCATAGCCTGGTCGATGGCATCAGCTCTTTCGATTGATAAGGTGGAAGCCATGCATCAGCTCAAGCAAGTGATCGAGCGTCGCCCTGATGACCTAACAGCGAAACTTGTTCTGATAGCATTGCTCCACAATCGCAAAATGGCAAACGAGGCCAAAACCGTCTTCGAGAGCTGCCGAGAAGGTTTGTTGGACGCTGGTGCGCATGACAGCGTCGCTTACTGGGACACATTGTTTGGGATTCATCAGAACCCCGATGGCTCGAAACAGACTGAACAATCGACGGCAGCACGTTTCCGCTTGATCGTTGCCAAACGGTTCAACAAAAGGAGCCTTGAGAACTTGACTGCGCTACTTGGCGATCTGATTGCCGAGGATAAGGAGGCTGCGCTCATACTTGCATCGACCCAGATTCTCCACGAGCATGGGATGGACCGGCAGGCAAGCATCGCATGCGTTTACCTCGTAGACACTATTGCGACAGGAGAAGCCATCGGCTTGGCCGCGACCGTTTTAGCGCGGGCAGGAATGACAAAAGAGGCATTGAAAGCTCTTTCGAACAAGAAGGCTTTCCGCGGTGGGCAACTCCCGATCGGTTTAATCAGATTGGAAGCTGACTGCCTGGCATTGAGCGGCGATATCGTCCTAGCCAATATGCGAAGCATAGAACTGGCAGGCGCAACACTTGATCCTAATGACGTATTGAGAGCCATACGCACGAGTATTACTGTCGGAGATATTGGCGCTGCGCAGGATCTACATCTCCAACATCAAGACTTGCTTCAAGCTGCCAGCAGAGAGCAACTTTTGCTCGCCAAGGCCTTGTCGCGAAGCGATCCGACCTACGCCGCAAACATTACCCGCAAAATTGCGGATGATGTTCCTTCTGAATTGGTGCCGGCAATGTTTGAACTAGCTCACAAATTGGGCGTCGCCGACAAGACGGATGGATTGCTCAAGCAGCTGATGGCGTGCGCTGGAAATGGCGGCAGTGTAGTCCACTTTGATGACCTCGATGAAGTCTTGGCATGGATGGCCGAGCGTAAGCGTCAAGCCGAAGAGGTCAACGAGGATTATGCTCTGGGAAAGATTCCAATACACGCCGTCGCTGCGATTGAACAAGCGCCTCTGGTGCGGCGGGGGCTAAATTCGCTCTTTGATGACACGCCGATCAAGCGAAAGCAGCCTGTCTTTACGCGGTATGGCCGTCGTTACTTTGAGTTTGATGCCGTCGAAAAGTTGTCCGAGTTCACTATCGCTGCTGATCCGTCCGCCCTCCTTTCGGCCGAAGCGCTCGGGATTCTAGATAAGGTTGTTGACGCAGCAGATAGTTTCTTTGTGTCTCCCGATACTGTTCCAGCGCTCCTCGATATGGCTGAGAGGATGCAGACGATAAGTTCATCCCGTATAGCTGCGGCTCGTGAAGTTCTCCGTTCAATCAGCGATGGCCTAGTCGCGATTCATTCGCATGGCGGAGAGCTGCTCCCGATTGAAGTCAATGCCGACGACCATGACGACGGAGTATCCTTTGAGGCTTTCGCAAGCTCTGTTCTATCTGACTTGTCTGATCACGAGTCCGTTGCTGCTATGAAGCAGCTTGGGCTAAACGAATTGCGTGCTTCGCTTGAAAACAAGGCTCCAGGCTATTCTTGCCAGTTCTGGATAGCGGTTAATCTCGCCGAGGCAGGGATCTGGCAAGCTGCAGCGCAAAAATTCAACCTTAATGTCCACGCGTCGGATGTAAGCGACCTTGAGGATGCGCTCTCTCGCGAGATTGCTGAAAGCAAGTCAGCAGAGCTAATAGATCGCCTTATTCCAAAGGTTCGTCGCGGTCTTCAATCGCGCAAGTGGAAAACTACATCGAGAAATCGACAGGAAGCCGTAACACTCGAACATGCTTGTTTAACTGATGTCTTGCACGCCTCGACCGAGAAGAGCGCAATCAGTTGGGTCGATGATCGCTTCACCACATCTATTGTGCATCCTCAAATGCGAGTGTGCTCAACGATTGAGATTACAGAAATGCTGGCAGCCGAAGGGCACCTCGAAGCAAGCGAGGAACGGGAAATTCGCCAACGCCTGCGCCATAGTGGATGGCTTTTCGTGCCGTTTAATGGACAGGATTTGGTGGCGCCCATGCAGGGCGCGACTGAGCTCGATCGGTTAGCTGAAGGCTCAGCCTTGGCGGACATCCGGCGCACAGCAGCTTTCCAGCTCTCCCATCGCCAGCGGATACAGTGGCCCAACCCGAAACAAGTCGAGGCCGGAATACACGGCGAATTACCTTATATACTTGACTTAGGTCATGCAACGTCGGCTGCTTTAGTGGCGATCTGGCGTGATCAAAGTTTTGATGATGATGCAGCCTGTGCGCGTTCGGACTGGATCATCGAACAGTTTGACTTCTCGCTTTTTCCAATGGCGATTCTGGGGCCAGATGATCCTCGCTCTGATTATACGCTGGGCACCACACTTGCGGCGCTGATGTTGGTTGCGCTACAAATCCTCTGCAAATCTGAAACCGAGGCGAGGCAGATGGCCTATTGTCATTGGTTTTGGACGGCTGTCATGCGCGACATTATCAGAATTCGTCCCAAGGCGCTTAGTCATACGCTCGATTTCATGGCGCACCATTTTGTACATACCCTGTTAGACGGCGACGCGCCGGAGGTTGAAGAGTCGGCTTGGCGCGGCTTTGTTAGCAGGGGCTTCAATGCTCTTCCTGACCTCTTGCGATCTGAACTTCTCGAACGCGAGGAAGTGCGCGAAGCATTTGGGATTCCAAATACCCCTGAATTGACTGTAGGCGGCACACGCTTCAACGAACATATCTTTTGGGACGCGGTGCTGACTTGTTCGACCGATGAGCTGCTGATCGATGACGCTGAGGGGATGACCTGGAGGATGCATCACGAGACAACAGAGCACGGCGAAGCGATAGTTCTGACGGATGGAGAACGTGGGTTGCGCTTGCCAACAGTGCAGCGAGAGATCGGGTCCAGTGACTTAGAAACCCGAAATGCTGGATTGGGCCGCCTGGTGCGCGAATACGATGTTCCTCTCGAAACGATAACAGAATTAAAAATACAACTGGAGGAATCGACTTCGCATCACGCTATCACTGAAGCGATGCGAGCCTCAGCTTGCACCATGCATTCATGGTATAGTCAACTCACCATCCAGCTTGAGCGCGAGGAGGGGCTCACCTTCGACGCTTTGCTTCCTGACCGTTGGAGGCCCGTGGTCGAGCGCATGCGGATGCAGGATCCAGATGCAGATCTAGAAAGCGCTGTTGAAAGCCTATTGGATGAATTGGGTGAGGCTGAGACTTTCCTGCGGCTGACAGCGCTTCCATGTAATTTGCCGCGTGCTTTGAAAGACGAGTTGTTGACTATGGACGGCACCGCCTTTGTCGCGTTTCAGAGCGAATTAAAACAACGTGAACTCATGCCTTGGACGCATCTGCGCCTCGCCGAAATCCTCTGCGAACGCGGCGAAGCCTCTGACAGCATCGCAATCCTTCAGGGCGCAATTGATTGGGCGCTCAGTGAAGAGGTTGCGAGTGTTTGGAAACTGCGGCTTGGCCTCGCTCGGTTCTTGTTAAGTGACGGGTCGATAGTGCCTGATTGGGCTGAGTTAACAGATAGACAGCAACTGGCCGCCGTGTGGCTGCATAGTCACGAATTGGCTAGCAAATTGATGGAGCGTGGGCCTCCGACCTCGCTATTTCTTGACCAACTTTTGGCAAAGAATGGTGGCTCACCGCGTCATCTTTTCGAGGAAGCTGGCAGCCCGATGGCGCGAGACTCCGCCGATCCGAGAAACCTTGATTTGCCGAGGCTTCTCGCGGTTGAGACAGGTAGTCTGCTAAGTCACTTGTCTGAAATTGTCGATGCCAGAGAATGGGCAATTTCGAGACTGACCGATACTCGCTTCATACAGACACCTGAGGGCGCGGTCCCAAATGCCCTGATCGCTCGAAATGCTTTCGCCAGCAAGGATGTGCTGGGTTCGTTTTTCTCGTCGCAGCTTGATGAGAAGCTAGATGCTCTTCAAGACGGTTGCGGTATTACCTGCGCAGAAGGTGCGGAGGCTCTGCATCTAGCGCTGCTCGAAACGGTCAACCCGAGCGATCACCCCGCAATCGAGATGTCTATCAGGTTCATAGCTGGGAGTGCGGCCATGCAAGTCCTGCCAGAGGCGATGGCCTCGAAATTGAGGGAACTTTTGCGAGATTATTGCCCCAGCGCGTGGAACGATGCTGACATCATTGAGGATGGCTTGCGTGATAAACTGTCGAATTTGCTTTCGTTAACATGTCTGGCCTCAGTCAATGGTTGGACCGAGCTTGGCGAAAAGATAGACTGTGCTTTTGTGGAAGCGATTGAAGCGTTAAAGGCTTCGACAATAGAAGAGTTATCGCTTTTATTGGATGTGGCCTTTTGGCGAGCTCGAATGGAGGAGGGCGATGCGGAAAAGCTGATCAAGCTTGCTAGCCAGTTTGAGCAACTCGCCCTGATCGAATATCTCGTTGAGCCAGTGATCCATTTGACAAGAGACTTTGCTCGAAAGCTTTGTGGAGAGCAAAGCGCGCCTTTTATCGACGTCGCATGTCGACTGAGTATGAGATAGAAGGACGCGAGCACTCGTCTTATTTTGGATCTTTTGACGTCCTTCAAAGGATGCGCCGAAAGAAAAGCGGCTCGTCTGATCGATGCTTTAGCATTGTGGATAGTGGTCGGAACACTCAAGTCGAATGCGGCCCCTCTCATCATCGGTCAGAATATGAGATCACGAGATATCATATGCTAACCGACCAGCTATGTGCCGCCAAGCGCGATAAGGGCTGGACCCAAGAAGCGCTAGCCGATCAGGCAGGCACTCGCACGCAAATGATCATGCGCTTGGGAAAAGGGGGCGGGCTCGCCAGATATATTGCCCAAGCGCACACGCCCAAATTCATGATATGGAAGGGAGCTCAGCCAAAGCCGTCTATATCGACGACGATGGCTGAGTGCCTATCCTATGGCAAGGTTGATGTAACAATCACGCTGCCAATAATTGTGATTGTATGATTCCCGCCATTATTGCGTCTTTCTCACATTTCAAAATCGGCACAGCTATCGCTTCTGGCCGCTGCCGCAAATATCCTCCAATTAGCGCAAATGTGGCCTCTGGAATGCGAAGACACGGATCACCCTGTATTCGCCGCCAAGCGACCAGCGCGATTGCCGTCAGCAATGTATCCAGCTCACAATGCTGGCGCGCGATATCCCAGTTTCCGGTTTCAAACGGCAAATCAGGATTGGCCTTGTCGCGGATAAGTGCAACTGGAATACCGATCCTGACAAGCACCTCCGAAAGATGATGCCAGGTTTTGCCAAACCCTTTCATCGCTGCGTTGATATCCAGATGGGCAGGGCGCACCGTCCGCGGCCCAAAAGCCTGGACAAGCTGCGGGGGCAGCGCGAGATCATGCGACATAGCGGCCAGTTCGATAACTTTGGCGTCCATGGCTGAACCGCCATAAGTCACCAACGTCCGATCGGCAGAGGCTCGCAAATCGTCAAAGGCCGCCGACAGCATTGCTCCCTCATCCTGATGTTCCGTTGTCCAGCTGCGCAATTTCCCAACCGATATCCGGCCGAGATCATCAATGCTGATATCGAGCATTGCGATCATATTGAGTTTGCGCGCAGCGATACGGGTTTTGTGGCAGTCAGGATTAATTTCCTGATAGGCTTCGGTAAGGTAACGGTCGAACACCATTTCAGTGTCGAGAATTGTATATTTTTGCATGGTTTTTCTTTCTCCTGCTGACGTGCAGCAGGTTCTTGTTGTTAAAAAGTAACGGGACGGAGGTCATCAACACGGCGCCAAGCCTGGAAGGCAGCTACCAAGCTGGCCTGATCCGGATCTTCGGCGAGACAATTGAAAACCCAGGACAGCCATAGCGCCTGAGCGTGATCTGCTGCTCGCCTGGATTTTTCCGATGGCCCGGCCATCTCGGACGCCAAAGTTATGCCGAACAGTTCGGCGCTGACCCGGACATATTGATCTTCCGTTCGGTGAACATGGATCTTGCGGTGGAGGCCCAGATTGAAAATCGGAAGAGCTTGAAGAATATCATCAGCAAAGTCGGCTTTGTGTTTTGGCCGGTGAGACCCGCCCGGAGCTTCCAGAATTGCGCAAACGCAGTCGGTTTGTTGGTCCAGCAGCTTCGTCATATCCAACAAAGGAGCGGTTCGATCCTTATCTGGATAGATATGATGATGGCGCGTGAACAACACGTCATCACCAGGCTGCAAGTTGACTTCAAAGGCTCCAAAGGCGCGAACGAAGCGTTCGGTATTGCGGCGGTAGGGATGGTAGATGACGGAGAAGGTAACGATCCTCTCCGAATATATGGGAGGTTTCATAAAAATTGTCCTGAAACGCCAAACGGGCGGTCATCCGAAGATGCCGCCCGTTTGGCTGGTGAATGAAAATGTGGTGCGAAGATTTAGTTGTTCTGGGTTTTGATAATATCTCCTTCAACGGTGACGCGGGTATGTTCCCATCGGACAGTCCGCTCAGAGCCATCAGCGGCAGCTTTGTCCAATATGGATTTGCCCCGGCGGATTGCCCGTTCGACCTTTCCTCCACGGTCGCATTTTGCTTCCACGACAATGGCTCTCTCGTTCAAAAAGAACATCCGCTTTCGGTCGAGTGAAACCATAACCAATGGCCGGCTCTTATCGAGCTGCGCTGGCTCGACTTCCAAAACTTCAGCGCCGCCAATGGAACGCAGGATCAGCGCATAGCCAGATGGTTTTTCACAGCTATTATCGGCCCAGACGCTGACTATCATGTCATGCCTGTTATCGATGGCAGCATCTGCAGCGGCGTTGAACACTGCCTCGGATGGAAAACTGATAGCTCCAAAGGTTATGGCGCAGGTTCCAGTCCGCTCTGCCTGCAAACCCAGCTCATAGCGCAAGGCATGCGTCATCGCCTTGCGCGGACAGCCCGCGCCAGTTGTATTCTTCTTCATTCTATATTCCTTTTCTTAGTGACGTCCTTTCTGGACGGAGCTTTTCCATTCACTTCGGAAGCTCAAATTCACTTTCAATTTCATTGTTCTCCGGGCAGCTTTTTGGCTGCCCGTTTCTTAAACTTTAGGATTCAGCGGTATCGTTCTAGCCATGTGATTGGCTCGATATGCGGCGTGCCCGAAAACGGCTTTAACGCCCGCGCATACCAAGCCTCTTCTGCCTCGCGCTGATCATGCGGAACCTCTGTCCACCAAACTTTGCCATTCCAGCGCCAGCCTCGATCTTTTATGATCTGGCGATAATCATATGGCAATCCGCGCGCTTCAAACAGCCACGTGTCGCGGCGGGCGTTGTCAATTGCTTCGCCCAAGGCAGTTTTGCCGGAGGGCGTGACAAAGGTTAGCAAATTGGTGAGACTGATCACGTCATCCATTGCGCGGTGCTTGACCGGATTAAACATCCCTGCCTGCATCAGCAGGTGATCAGCCTTAGCTCCATCGAAGCCCCAACCAGCCCAATCGCAATCGCTCATGGAGCAGATCCATGGTTTTGCATCAAGATCTGGGAGCAGTCTTTCGACAAATCGCCGATCATGAAAGCTGTTGTGGGCGCAGATGGCATCCATCTCATTCAGGCGTGCAGCAATACGAGCAGGGTTTATAGTCTGGCCGGCCAACATTTCGTCCGTCAATCCGGTGAGCTGGACGATCTTAGGTGACAAGGGAACGCCGGGGTCTTGCAATGACTTCCCGGCGCTTTTGATCCTGACAATTCGTCCCATTGCGTCAACGACGACAAATGCGATGGCAATTTCGATCACCACATCGCGTTTGGGATCAAGGCCAGTGCTTTCGGTATCAAGGATCGCAACGTCCATCAGCGGTTCGACAGGATCTGCAACTTCTGGCCAATCCTGGAATGGCGTGACCCTATGCAAAACTCGGACTTTATCGTCTTCGGTTCCGGGCGGGTGGCCTGTCGGCGAATGCCCAGCGGTGGTTTTTATATTCATGATATACCTCTTGGTAGGAGGCTGGCCGACGGAAACATTTTCCATCTCATTTCCAACCTCCAAATTGAGGCTTCAGCCGGATGCTATTCTACTTTTAATGCGTAAGATAGCTCTGCCGCTTTTCCCAATGCGGATTCATGCGGAGGCAACCGGTAAGGCGGTTTATCGACCAGCGGTGCAATAATGGAGCAGGCGGTAAGTCCTCCACCGTTTTCCCCGATGACTATTTCCAATTTGTACACTTTCGCTCGGCCAACATAGAATTATGGCTATGAGGTCAGGCTGGTTTGACGCGCTGTGGTATAGCGATTAGCAATTACCACACCCCAAACTTCTGATCGGCTGAGAATATGTGCAACCACTATCAAAACCATCCGGAAGCTATTCCCACCTGGAAAGAATATATTGGCGCGGCTGATGATACCCCGTTCTCTGAAATCAAGATTGATGTCTGGCCGAAATATCAGGGCATAGTTGCCCGCTTAGATGAAGGTCAGAAGAAACTGGACATCATGCAATGGGGCGTTCCGCTCACCATGAAAGGGAAGCGCCCAGGCATGACCGTTACAAAGCGCATAACCAACGTCCGCAATCTCTCCAGTTCCTTCTGGCGCTCAATGCTGACAAAGCCTGAGAATCGCTGTCTTGTGCCGTTCACGCAATTTGCCGAGCCCAAGCCAAATGCTGGGCGGGAAGAATGCTGGTTCAAGGTCGATGAAGCGTCAGTTTCCGCTTTCGCCGGGATCTGGCGACCTTCCGATGAAGGCAATGTATTTGCGTTTCTAACTTGCGAACCAAATCCGCTCATCAAGCCAATCCATCCCAAAGCCATGCCGGTGATTTTGCATCCTGAGGACTATGACGATTGGCTGTCAGGAGCGGACGCAGACAAATATGCGGTGCCGTTTCCATCACAATTGATGTCCATGGCAAACTGATCAACGACTATTATGGTCCAGCTTATGAGCGGCAGTTGCTGGCTGAAGGCGAAAATTAATCAGCCCATCGGTCAAGCGTAATCATTGGCGTTCCATTGTCAGACGATACCAGAAAATTACATCGACCGTCACAGTCATAAATTCGGCACGGTGGATGCTTGCCAACTAACGAATAGTCCGGGCCTTTGACCATGATGAGCGCCACAAGGTCGACTTTGAACGTCATTTGGCATTTGGTGCACCAAGCTTTGATCTGGATGCCATTGAGGCGCATATTTCCCGCCGTTGAAAATGCCTTCGGGAGAATCGGTTTGTTCTTAATGGAATCCATCGCTCCTTGAGAACAGAAAGCGAACAGATATAAAAGCTGTTTCGGTTTTAGAAATGAAAATTGTTGAGGCTGTCAAACCGATTTGGATATCCGCATATGCAACCTAAAGCTTTCCCCAATGTGGATTCACAGAAAATCCAGTTACGCAATTCCGAAGGAACTCCGAGCCATCTGGACTTGATTGAACATGTTTACACGATGTTTAGCAGCATCGCTCTTCATGCTTTCGAATTCATCACCCGGAATTTCAGCTGGCCATTTTTCATACTGGCGAAGCGCTAGATCCGCATTCTTGAGTTGATTGTGATGGTCAAAGGTTTTCGACTTCAGCCATTTACTGCAATAAGCTTGGGTTGCTCGCTCTTCCCGGTCAGCCAGCTTATACTGCAATTCAATAAGGGTGGGTGTTCCTTGCCATTTGCGAAATAATTTTCGATCGATTTCCTGCGGCAAGACAGCGATAATCGCCTCTATGTTGCCGATATTATGGCCGTTTGCATGATCTAGAAGTAGTAATGATAACTGCTTTTTTTCTGCCCATTGAACATCGCGAGTATCACGCAGAATTATTTGCATTTCCGAACTGTATAAAACCGCTTTATTCAGTTTTCCGTCTCGAGTTTCTGGCCCAAGAGGCACGAGTTCGAGCTTCCCGTTATTGATTTCAGCGATAGTAAATGGCCTGTCCACTGCGGATTTTATGAACGCGATCGTCTCTTCCACATTATCTTGTTCGACGGTTGGAGTATCGCGAGCAATTCTTCGTGCCGGACCCAAAATGTCGTTGCGGTCTGCAGGAACCGGTTTTTGTAAAGCAGATTCTTGAGTTTGGGCCAGCGGTTCTGGATTATTGTGTTGCACTTGAACCGGGTTGTTTTCTTGAGATGCCACTTGATCGGCTTGGGTATCGCCTGGAAGTGGCTTGAGATCTTCATGCTCGGTCGATTTTGTTGCTTTGACTGGCATACCTTTTCCATCCGCTGGAGGATCGTAAGCAACTTGTTTTTGATCAGCCACGCCTATTACGGTGTGGTCGATTGGAGGTTTGGCCACGGTGTCTGTGCCGAGTTGGGAAGGGCGAGGTATATTCATTAAATCATCCAGTGCATCGAGTGCGGACATTATGGATTGCCGCGTGGGTTTTTCGGTCTTTTCAGAAGATCGATTGTTGATAGATGCTTTCCCGGTTTCCAATCCTGATTTTGTAATTTCAACAGGCGTATCCGATTTTTTTCCTTCCGGTTGACTGGTAGTTTTGGATTGAATCTCGTCGCTCGATGCGGGCACGATCGTTGTAGCAATATTTTGTTCGAAGTGTTTCTGCAGATCGGCATTGGGCGTCGCGTTCGAAACTTCCTTTTTGCTCAGCTCTGTCGTCTGCGCTATAATGCAGCTGTCATCTGCTTCGCGTTGTATGTGCAACTGCCCTTTTTCAAGCCAGCGCCGTGCCTGATCTCGTTTTTCAAGCCATTTTTCTTGTTTATGTGCTTCGGCGAGCTGCTTTTTATGCTCAAGCTCCAGAGCTTGCTCAACGGCAGTAGCAATTTCCGGGCCATCTCCAAACCGGGAGAAAGTTAGTTTGTAGCTCGGCTGATTAACTTGCAGTTCGTATTTTATCGGAATTGAGGTTTCGGAACGATCACTCGTCCGTAACCGAAGTGCGGATGGATAGGCTCGCAGATACCCAACCACATCTGCGATTGCGCGATCTTGAAGTTGTTTTATTTTCTGCAAAGCGGGCTGTGCGTCGAGATATGCTGGTTCGCGCATCAGCTCGCTTTCGCGGTCAATCTCAACTCGGGCTGGTACAATTATTCCATTGTCGCGCTGCGCCAACCGGCGAACGCCCAACAAGAGCGATTTTACCAAGGCCAGGACATGGCGCCGGAGCGGATCTGCAACTGGCAAAACGTTCGTTTTTGTCTCAGGAACTGGCTGCATTGTCGCGATCGCCACTTCGGGAACGGGCGCTGATTGAAATTTACCGTCTAAGACGTCGAGAACCTCACGGCGATATTTACCGGCAATTTCCTCTTGGTCGGAGGCTATTAAGGCCTTCTGTGAGGGAAGTCGTGCAAGGCTTCCCAATCTGCGATCAAGCTTTGCCAAATGCTCCTCTGCATCGCGGATTAAGCGTTCAGAATTTTCAAGGCGCTTGCGTGCCCCGTCAAGTTTCGTCCTCGGTCCGGACGCGAAGGCTTTAAGATCGTCTTTTGCAAGTTCCGCCAATTGTGTTTGGCGTTTAATAATCATGTTGGGCCGTGATTTGAGTCGCTCCAATTGTTCCGATGCCAACTGACTTTCGTATGTTGATTGATGGACAGACCACATCATCCAGGCATATTGATCCATTTTTTTTACAAAATCATCGTCGGCGGCCGCTGTTTGGCCGGGCAGCCGTTGGTATTGTTGATCAAGGCTTTCTATTTCTTGATCTACCGATGCGAAATTTGATGCCTTTGTCTTTTCGAGCTGGGATATCCTGTAATTCCAGTCCGAAAGTTCGTTCTCGACTCCAATGACTGTAGGAATACCGCGCATTTCGCGAGATGCCTGACCTTTGAACATTTTTTGTTCAGGCTTCTTGTCTATCCCCATCTCCTCGAACGACCCGGGATGGAATGAAGGTGGCAAACCGGCTCGGACCAATTCTTGATTAACGGCCTCGGCAAACAGCTTACGCAGTTGGGAAAACCACTCGCGCGATGTGACTTCGCGGACCTTCGACCGCATGAATGGTCTGCTGGTTTTATAACTCCGCTTGCCTGACTTATATTTATGCTCGACCTCAAAGTCCCATTTGCCTTCAAAAGCTTTTGGTAAGGGTGTCCCGTCAGGCCAGGCCTCTCGGCGAATTTTCATCTGCTGCTGGGTCTTTACAAAATTGCCGTTTTCTCCCTGCAACGCCTTTGCCTGCGCCTCTACCGAAAACGGCCTACAATGCGTCTCACGATCTGACGTCATGCGTCTGGCAGGGCGGGCGTAGTATATTATGTGAAAGTGGACGTTGTTTGGATCATTATTGGCGTCTGGCGCATGCAGGACGGCAACATAGGGCAGTTCACGAACCTCAAATTGCCTACACAAGGTCTTCAACGCGGCTGCTCGCTGTTCAACGCTAAGGCTAGCAGGAAGCTCGCCTTCGATACGGTGATAAATTTGCGGTGAGGATCCCTGGTCAAAGCAAGCTGTGTTTTCCCACTGCTTGGTTTGCGCCCTGCCACATCGTTGCAGCGCTCGGCGTGTGTTGTATATTTCTTCATCGTCTACTGTGAGCCAGTCTGCGGTTGTTTTATCTGCCGGTTGTTCCGGATGGGCGGGTGAGAGTGCGGCATAGCCGACGGGTAATCTCTCCAGCTCATTCTCAATTAGCACCCGAACTTTATTTGGGAGTTCCTCGTCACCGAGGAGTGTTCGATAGAATGCCGGATCAGCTTTGAGATTCAGTTTGAGACTTTTGGATCTTGTCTTGCCGCATCTAGCTCTCTCGACTTTCTCTATCAAAGCGTGAAATTCTTGCCGTTCTTGAGGGTCGTCGCTTATGGTTGAAAAAATCGCCGGCTTCCCATCTACGAATTCAACGGCCGCATCACGCTCAAGATAGCGCCCTTGATCTTGCGCACTGATTTCACTTGCAACTGGAAGCTTTGACACCGCTGTGTTCCGGCTAACATATGTGTCATGCTGGCTAGCCGAGGCGAATGTTCCTCGATCAATGTCGTCCGCGGTGACCGGTGTAACTCGAAAGTGGATAGCGATTTGCATTGATATTGAGATCGGACGACCGGGCCGGGAGCATGGAACATCGAATGACGAATTTGCGCGGCTACCGGTGCCTGGTTCAAAGCCCCATTCCTTGGCCGCGGTCTTTTGAACTCTATGTGTGCTGACTATGCCGGTAATATGGCTGTCATTCAGAACGCTTTTTTCATGGGACAGTTTCGGGCCGAACACGTTAGATTCAGTCAGCCCCTTGCGGATTATTTCATCTCCAAACTTCCGGAGGTTTTGGCTCTCGGGCGATAGCTTGATGTCTTCACTTGAGGATTTGGGACGCTTCATCCGTCCATTTTTGATGCAACCTATCAATAAGTCAAGTTTGTATAGATATATTAATACTTTCCAATTGGAAAGTATCAGGACATTAAAAATCGAAAATCTATATCATATGTCCCAAGGTATCGCTGCTAGAAAATCGCATAAAGGGGTGAGAATAACATGAGCATCCCTTTATGCTGAATTGCGCCTCTCTCTTATCCCCTTTTATAACTTAGGGATCCCGTTCTTATGACAACTTTACTTTAAAAGTTGCTATAAATAAATTTTAGTTTTGTAATACAAATTTGATGTAAAAATTATTGCATCAATCAAGCAGTCTTGCTAAGAAGGTTATGATTAAATGCCATCATATAAGCGCTGGGGGTTTGAAGAAATGAGACAGGTCACCAGACTCAATCCAGTTACGAAAAGGCTGGAGCGTCCGTGGCGGACTCGCCAGCATAATTTTGTTCTGACTGGAAAAGGGAGCAAGCGCGAAATCCTGGTGGAGGATTATGAAGTAGCATTGGCAATGGTAATGGAAGGCCATTCCATCCGGATGTCGGACGGCCGTTCGCCGCCTTCAGTCGTAACTCCGGCTTCACTGACCATTGCCGACGCGAATGGAGCAGCGGCTGACAATCTTTGGGTATATACGATGCCGAATCCGGTACTTTCACGCGAACAGCTCGAGCAAGATATCCGTGCAGCGCTTGTGGTGATGGCCACCGATATATATTGGATCGCTGGTCAGGAAGCTGCGGATCAGTTCTTGGGCGTGCCGTTGGATATTCACAATATCAAGACTGCTGAGAAAATATTGGATCTGAGCAAGTCACCTTTTGGCCGAACAGTGATAGCCGCATATGAAGGAGCATTTCGGATTGGTGACTCAGATGCTCTCCCCCAATCAGATCATGACAAGCTGGCGATTTTCATCGGAGCGTTAACGTCAGGTGCGACAAGGCGGCATCCAAATCCAGCTGATGATGAAAAGAGCCCACTTCGTCGGACAATGCTGACCGCTTATTGGCGCGGCCTTATTTCTCGCGGCCAGCTCTTCGAAGATAATTTGCTGAACAGCCCCCCTGTAACTCGATTGGCAATGCTAGCTGCAATGACCGAACAGGGCGTCCGCAATGCGCTCGCTAAGCAAGGCCTGTCGTTGCCGCTGAACCAGAGTGACCATGTGAAAGCGATTAGATGGCTTGAACGTGCCCGTGGTTTTACGCCGTTGCGGGAGCAAGAGCGTCTCCGGGATTGATTAAAGGACGTTCTGAGCTGTCAGACAAAGTTAGCGATCGCGTTATTATGTAGGTGCCAGCAACAATGTTGGCGCACTTGCTGTCCGCATAAATCTATCCTTGTTTTGCCGATGGCTTGCCCCGCGCCTTGCGTGGCCCGCGTAATCTGTCTGGCAAGAGGTTGATCGGTGCCGGATCCAAATGTTTAGTGACCTCCGTGATGGTGTCGATAGCTCTTCGTAAAATATCCGGTCGAGACGCTTTTGAATAGCGACCACCGGTTTCGCTGGCAATTGCATGACCCCCAAAATCCGCGCGCACCTCTAGGGAGATTTCTGCTGCTTTCATCATATCAATCCCAGTATGCCTGAAGGATTGCATCGCTTGCCCACGCTCCAGAAACGGCAATTTTGCCTTCAGCGCAACCCATCCGACTCTATAATAGGCACCGCCCATGGTTCCTTTGCCACTTTCCGCGGCAAGTTCGGGAAAAAGCAATCGCTCTCCTGCCTCACGCAGCGCGCCAATATAATCCGGCAACCCAAGCCGGATCAGTTCCTCCGCTAGCGGTATCAGTCGTTTCGACCTTATGGTTTTGAGAGCGCGGACATCGTTCTCTCGCACATCAAAATGCCAAAATCCGTCCTCAAACACGATATCGTCTAACTCGAGTCCGCAAATTTCATCGCGGCGCATACCGGTATACCAACCGATGAGAGGCACAAAATAATGCGAATCATGAATGATGGTAGATCCCGGCACCATGCGCCGTGATGCGGACTTGCAGCCGGTCCATACCGGTAGGCTGAATAATTCGATGCCCTGTTCCGGCGTATAAACCCCGCGGCCATCACGCGGATTGCGGTGATCCGGGACAATGAACGCGCTATAATCCAGATCGGGAAGCGGTTGCTGCTTGCTGAACCATTTCGTGAGCTGGCGCAGGAAGGACCAGTGACGATTTGAGGTAGCAATGCCAAGACCAACGTCCTTCGTATCTATCTCCCCCGAAGCCACCCGACCGTCGGTTGCATTGGCGATTTCCAAAATCGTCAAGGCGCGCTGTTTATTCGATTTCCGAAAGGTCGGTCCATGGAGGCGATTGAAACAGGAATTGAGGTTTAGAAGATCGTCGTGCGTGATCGTTGCAAGCGGCCTGCCGGTCATCACTTGCTCAAGCAACATGGCAGGGAGCTTAAATTGCTCCCGGGTTTTGGCCGACCATGATTTTCCAACTTTGCGGGCATTGCCATCTTGACCACCCGTTCTCGGGTTATGGTCGATAAATTTGAGCGCCGCTTCTGAAGGTGTCATCGATAACCAGGGATTATTTTGCATCGATCCCGTGGCCGCCCGGGAGGGCGAGGGGGCCTGAACCAAGTGCCGGGCCATTGGTTTTGTAGCTATGGCGTCATTTCCGAAACCTTCGATAGGAACATCTGGATAGGTAAAGCCGGGGTCAGTGAGCGCTGAACGGAACTCACGAATCGCCTGAATTCGGGCCTGGTGCACTGCTTTTCGGGCCATTGCGAGATTAAGGTTGTTCGATTCGGCACTGATTCGCGCCAATTGATCTCGGGCAGCATCCTCTGCGGTGCCGTTTTGGAGCGATTCCGCCAGATCCGACCACGTCATCACCAGTATGGGCTTCTCATCATCCTCTGGGTCAAAATGGGCGACGAGAAAATCCTCAACGTGACCCTTCGCAGCACCGTCCAGATTGGCGATCTCGTCGGCGTCGAGTCGTAAAGCCAGCGCCTGCTCGAGGTTGTCCTCGTCTTCCGCGCCGACGACTTGCAGATTCGCGTGCATCATCTCCAATCGGTCGCGCTCAACCAACATCTGCCCGCGATATATTTCTCTCCGCTGCGCTGCGGTGAGGCCTCGTTGAGAAAATTCTGATGACATTTTCATCGCTACGCTTTCACTGATCAGCGTAAGGGCCGGCGCCAATATCCGAGCGCGTCGTAGGCTGGTCGTTTTCAGAGAAAGGCGTAGCCGGAAAGGTTTATCATCGCGTAAACGAATCTGGCGGCGGAAATAATATGTTCCCTGCTTGCGGCTTAAATTTTGAATATGGCTCATAACGTATGGCACCCCATCGTGGCACCCTGCAGTGGCGAGCAAAGCAGGGCTAGATGGAGCGGATTCAATGAAATCAATCACTTAGCGCAAACCTGGCTGGGGGTCCTGCCACCCCAACCAACTCCACAATGAAGAAAGCGATTTTCCTCTGGCTGCGATCCATCGCGGGTGCTGATGGCTGCGTTCAGTGCTTAGTAAAGGCTTAATATATATCTGCTATTCTGGTGGCTGAACGGTGGGGGATATTTATCGCACCATTGGGAGCAGTCTTTGGAACTCAGAAAATTTACCGCCGAAAAGAAATATGCGCCACATAGAGACTTTGCGATTATCGTAATATTCTATCTGATCACATTGGGCGGATCCCACGCTCTCAATGGATTTGAGCAAATTGTTATATTCACAGAGCAGCATGAACACTGGCAGTTCGATGAATTCCTGACCGGATTGCTGCTGCTTCCGATTGCGCTGGGCGTTTTCGCAGTGCGCCGGCTTGTTGAAGCGAAGCAGGAATTGAAGCTCCGGCTGTTGGCCGAGAAAAAGGCCAATGAAATGGCCTTGCACGATCCGCTGACCGGGCTGGCCAATCGCCGCAAGGCAAATATGGAGATAGAATCCGCGCTGGAGAATGCAGCGCGCGCCCCGGTCACCTTGCTTGCCATTGACCTCAACCGGTTCAAACCGGTCAACGATCTGTACGGCCACCTCGCTGGCGACCAGTTGCTGCTTGCGGTTGGTGAGCGGTTGAAAACTGCCGTCGGTAGTGAGGGGTTGGTCAGTAGGATCGGTGGCGATGAATTTTGCGCGATGCTAAGCGGAATCGCATCTCGCGATCAGCTGATAAGCAGGGTGGAAAAGCTGTCTTTGATCTTCGAACAACCGTTTGATCTGGGTGACCGATCGGTCTCGGTCAGCGCCAGCATCGGTGTTGTAACGACCAACATACCGGGCACTTCGGTAGATGCGCTGCTCGCGCAGGCCGATGCGGCCATGTATCGCGGCAAGGGAACAGGCGGCAACGCCGTTTCATTTTTCGAGGCCGGTATGGAACTCGCGGCGATCCAGCGTGCCCAGATTGAAAGCGATTTGTGCAAGGCAATTGCGGACGGGAAAATCAAGCCCTTCTACCAGCCGCTGGTGGATCTCCGGGACGGCAGAATACTTGGTTTCGAGGCCTTGGCCCGCTGGCATATGGCAGACGGAACAATGCGGATGCCGGATGATTTTATCGCCATTGCCGAGGAATCTGGTCTGATCTCCGATCTCTTTTTTGCGGTCTTGAAGGCTGCCGCACTTGAGGCAAGAAACTGGCCGGACGAGCTGCATCTGGCGGTAAACCTGTCTCCCGTTCAATTTGGTGACGACTGGCTGGTAGAGCGTATATTGCAAACTTTGCTCGACGCCGGCGTGGCACCGGGCCGGCTTGAGATAGAGATTACGGAAAGCGCCCTGGTAAGCGATCTTGACGCTGCCCGTAACCTTATCCTGTCCCTTAAAAATCAGGGTATCAGCATATCTCTTGATGATTTTGGTACCGGATATTCTTCGCTCCGCCATCTGTCCGAGTTGCCGTTTGACAAGCTGAAAATCGACCGGTCATTCGTGCGTGGTATTGAAACAAATTCTGCGTCACAATCGATTGTCCGGGCGGTTACTGCCCTGGCTCACAATCTGGGACTGGAAGTGACCGCCGAGGGTGTTGAAACCTATGATAATGCGAGAAGCGTTATCGAGTCCGGATGCGATATCGGGCAAGGCTTTCTCTATGGGCGGCCGAACGATAGCGGGCAGCTGGCCCTGGCCGACAGCCGCTCCGGCACGACCGGCTCTGTGTCGGACGACCCTGCGCAAAACGCGCGCAACGACCAGGCCGCATAATCTGTCTGAGTAAGGCCGTCTGTGGGCGGCAGCGGTTCCCCAATCGCGTTCTGAAACCGCTTGGAATGTGCAGAGGCACCGTCCAGCCCTGTTTTTTGACGAGGATTGGTTCGGCTGATCCGTCGGCTATTATTCCCAATCCGTTCCCTCTTTGCCGCTATGAAAGGCGACCTTGATGCCGCTGCCCGGATCAAATCCAAATTCTCGATAAACGGCTGATATGTAAATGATTGTAAATAGGGAATCGTATTTCTGGCAAAGTTTCTGGAAATAATAGTAAACGAAATAGGTTAATAGAAGCGTTCGCCGCGTTAAGGTTAGTGGATTGCTCGGAGGGTTGAAATGCGGGTAGCGATAGCGGATGGGGATCCGGAAATTATCGAATATTTGGGAAACATAGTGGAGGGACAAGGGAATATTTATTCCGGCTATGCTGACGGTACATCCCTTTCCAATGCATTGTTACGCGACACATTCGATCTGGTAATCCTCGACTGGAACATGCCTGGGAAGAACGGCATGCAAGTTCTGAAATGGATGGAAAGCGCAGTCGAAGACCGTCCCCCAGTGATCATGATGGCAAGCCGCACAGCCAAACAGGATATCAGTGATGCGCTGAATGCCGGTGCCGATGACTATATCACAAAGCCCGAGGACAGGAATGTAATCGCCGCCCGGATCAATGCCCTGTTGCGCAGAAATACCGGTGTTTCCGCCATGGAAAAGACAGCCCAATTCGGGAATTATTTGCTCGATCGCATCGAGCAGACGGTTCGCTTTTGCGACAAGGAAATTGCGCTGACAGCGAAGGAGTTCGAGCTTGCAGATCTGATGTTCCGCAATCGCGACCGAACCCTCTCACGGCGCTATATCATGGAAACGGTCTGGCGCACCAACGCCCATCTCGCGACCCGCACCCTCGACATGCACGTTTCACGCATCCGGTCGAAGCTGGTGCTGAAGCCGGAGAACGGATTCCGGATTTTTACGGTTTTCGGCTATGGCTACCGACTGGAGACGCTCGGCAACGCCCGCTGACCGGCGTCGTGCGAGAACCGGCCCCCTATCGCGTCAGAGCGTAGTAGATCACATAGAGCCAGGAGAAAAATCCGTGGATGATCGCCCATAATATCGACTTGTGGGTGGTGAAGCTGATGGCGATGGCGAGAGCGCTGCCAAAACCGACTCCCTTGCTGACGATCTCCTTGCGGACATAGGTCGCGCCCCGTCTCATAGAGGATTCTCCCGGTGCGTAATCTTCCGGCCGCATCCGTTCCGGTTTGATCTTCTCGGCCACGGTCAGGCGGCTTCCCGGGTGCGGTCGGATAACTCCTGATTGAGCATTTCTGCCAGCAGGAAGGCCAGCTCCAGCGACTGTGCGGCGTTGAGACGCGGGTCGCAATGGGTGTGGTAGCGATCGCCAAGCGACGCATCGGTGATCGCCACGCCGCCACCGGTGCATTCGGTGACATTCTGCCCGGTCATCTCGCAATGGATACCGCCGGCAAACGTGCCTTCTGCCCGATGGACGGCGAAAAAGCCGCGCACTTCGGCAAGAATGCGGTCGAACGGCCGGGTCTTGTAGCCGCTGTCCGCCTTGATCACATTGCCATGCATCGGATCGCAGGACCAGATGACCGGATGGCCCTCGCGTTTCACCGCGCGAACGAGCGGTGCGAGACCGCTTTCCACCTTGTCATGGCCAAAGCGCGAGATCAGGGTCATGCGCCCGGGTTCGCGCGCCGGATTGAGCGTATCGAGCATTTTCAAAAGCGCATCGGGGGTCAGCGACGGGCCGCATTTCATGCCGATCGGGTTGCCGATACCGCGCAGAAATTCGACATGGGCCGATCCCTCGAACCGGGTGCGGTCGCCGATCCACAGGAAATGGGCGCTGGTATCGAACCAGTCTCCGGTCAGGCTGTCCTGCCGGGTCAGGCACTGCTCATAGGGCAGCAGCAGCGCTTCGTGGCTGGTGTAAAAGGATGTCGCCTTCAGCTGCGGCACGGTGTCGGGATTGATCCCGCAGGCTTCCATGAATGCCAGTGCCTCGCTGATGCGGTCGGCCATTTCCTCGAATTTCTTGGCCCAGGGGCTGCGCGCCATGAAATCATGGGTCCAGCCATGGACCTGCTTCAGATTGGCATAGCCGCCGGTCGAGAAAGCGCGGAGCAGATTGAGCGTCGCGGCCGACTGGTTATAGGCGCGCACCATCCGCTCCGGATCCGGGTCGCGGCGGCTGCTGTCGAACTCGATTCCGTTGATGATATCGCCGCGGTAGCTTGGCAGCTCGACACCATCCTGCACTTCGATATCGGAAGAGCGCGGCTTGGCGAACTGGCCCGCCATACGGCCGAGTTTCACCACCGGCAGTTTCGAGGCATAGGTCAGGACGACCGCCATCTGCAGGATGACGCGGAACGTGTCGCGGATATTGTTGGGATGAAATTCCGCAAAGCTTTCGGCGCAGTCGCCGCCCTGCAGCAGAAATGCCTTGCCCGCCGCCACTTCGGCCAGGTCCTGTTTCAGGCTGCGGGCTTCACCGGCAAACACCAGCGGCGGGTAACTGCCAAGCAGTCCCTCGGCTTCTGCCAGTTTGGCAGCGTCGGAATATTCGGGCATGTGCCGCCCTTCAAAATCCCGCCAGCTGTTTGCCGTCCAATTTGTCGCCATCAGAGCGCTCCGCTTCGTTTCCAGTAAAATCGAGAGCCTTTAGGCGGGAGTCAAGGGCAATGGCAAGGGAAACCCAACGTTGGTTGCCAGCGAAACTATCGGGAAACCGCCGTTGAAGCCTAGCCTGCCGGTTTTTTCTTCCAGCTGCCGCTGTTGCGGAATTCGGGTTTGATCTGGCTGACGTCGGGCAGATTCTGTCCGGCAAAGGCCTCGTCTCCGCCTCTGGCTTTGGCCTCGCTGCTATAGTCAGGAGCCTGGTAGGATTGCGGCCTGTTGATATCTGGCCCCGGAGCAGCTCGATCATGCCGGCGGGCATTGTCTGCTGTCAACGCTGTCGCTCTCTCGGATTCCATGGCCTCGGCTTCGGCCTTGCGCCGGGCGGCTTCATAGGCTTTTTCAAGCGCGATCGGGTCGAGCGACGCGGCTGAGGGCGCGCCGCTGGCGACATCATAGCGGCGCGGTTTTGGAGCGGGTAACGGCTCTCCCCCATGATACTGCTGACTGAAGGCCGTTGCCTTGCCGGCATTGCCCTTCCAGCTGTAAAAGCGATGGGCACCGACCGTTCCGAGGAATCGCAGGCTTGGGGCCCAGTAGGGATAGACATAGCTGGCATGATAATGGGTCGCGGTACCGACCGTCGTATAGCTTTTGCCGGCAAGCGCTTCGGCAGCGACCTTGCGGGCCCGGTCCCAGAAAAATTTCGCCGGTTTGCGGCGCAGCGAACCATCGCAGGTGTAGGTGAACTGACAGCCGGTGGCCCGTTCGCTGCCCTGATAGATCACGCCGCACACCGTGCTCGGATAGCTGGGATGGCGGACCCGGTTGAGGATCACCTGAGCGACGGCGCGCTGACCGGCATCGGGTTCCAGCCCCGCCTCATAATAGATCGCCTGGGCCAGGCAATAGAGAGCCCGGCTGTTGTCGGTTGCCGTGCCGCGAAAGGCCGTCGGCTGGATGCTATGGGCCGGTGCCGCCAGATCACCGGCGCCCATGTTCGACAAGGCGCCGGTCGATCCCGCTCCGGGATCAGCGAGAGGGTCGATGCCCAGTCGGCCATAGTTTTGCGGCACGGCATAATCGGGATCGATGAAATAAAAGGCCGAGCCGGCAAAATTTTCTTCGGCGCGCTCGACCGGCTGCAGGCGGGGATCGCTCGGATTGATCTGCTGGGCATCAACGCTCGATGGCGGCATGGCCGTCGGTATCAGGATCAGGCTGATCAGGAAAAATGCCATCGCAATCTTTTCGCGGCCTGTCATCCTGGCGAAGGAGAGGCGCTGATGCCACGCCGGGGAGGGGGCATTTTCCGGTTTTGGCTGCTCATCTGCCGCATCATGGCCCAATGATTGTGCACTCGCCGCAGGCTCCGGCATGCTGCCAAGACCAAAGTCAGGCAGATGACGGCTCAGAGGAGGGACATAGGGTGGCGGGACGCGCATTGGTTTTCAAAATACCTGATTGGGCCCAAATGGGCGAAACAGGCGCGATATAGCCGGTTTGCCAAGGCACTGCGCGGGGCAAAACAGCGCTGTTCCATGATGGGACGCGGGTTCGCGACAGGTTAACCGGTTAACGGGGCTCGCCTTTCGCGCTGATTCACCAGATATTGCGCCACCATATAGCCAGCTATGCCGAATATGATGCCGCCGATAGCGGGTCCCACAACAATGCCGTCCAGTCCGTAAAATTCGCGACCAATCCAGAGAAACGGCATGATACCGAGCGTGTTGCGGAGCCAATTCATTGCTGTCGACCAGGTCGGGTGACCCAGATTGTTGCAGGCGGCATTGCCGATAAACAGCATTCCGTTGAAAAAGAACAGCGGGGTCAACAGCATCGCAAACAGCCAGAACACATGCCGCCCTTCTCCCACCAGATGGAAGGCATCGCTGATCGGTCCGCTGAGCAGATAGAGGACCGGCCAGATGATCATCGTGTAAGCGAGAGCGAAAAGGGTTGCTTGCTTGATCGTGGTGCGCACCCGGTCGAATTGCAGTGCCCCGAAATTCTGGCCGATGATCGGGCCGATGGCGCCGGAAAGCGAGAACATCAGGCAAAAGGCGACCGGCACGACGCGGCCGACAACCGCGAATCCGGCAATCACATTGTCCGAATAATCGGCGATGAAGCGATAGGATATGAAACCGCCCACCGGCGTCGCAATATTGGTCAATATGGCGGGAACCAATATTGCCATGATCGATGGAATATCTCTGCGAAAACCAGGCACGGAAAAGCGTTCGAAGCCGCCATAGTCTCTGACGATCGGAGAGATCGCGAATAGCGCCGATATAATGGCGGCGCAGGCGCTGGCGACCGCAGCACCGTTGATTCCCCAGTCAAAGCCGAAAATGAAAATCGGATCCAGAATCGCGTTGGCAATGCCCATGCTGAGCGTCACGTTCATCGCCCGTCGGGCTGCCCCATGGGCCCGCAGAAAGCCGGAACAAACCATCGCCGCAACGCTGAACGGCAGGAAAGGCGCAAATATTCGGATATAGCCGGTAGCGGCCTGATTGGCAGCGCCGTCGGCCCCGGCCAGATGGAGAATGTTCGGGGCAAAAAGGAAAAACAGGGCGGCGAGCGGTACCACAAACATCATGCTCAGTATCAGAATATTGGTCAGATAGCGCCGCGCCCGTTCGGGATCGCCCTGGCCGATGTGCCGGGATGCTAGCGCGCTGGTGGTGATCATCAGGCCGATGTGAAAGGCGGTTGCGAAAAACAGGATGGTCGCGGCAAAACCCATGGCGGCGGTCAGCGAACTGTCCGCCAGTTGGGCGATATAAAACAGATCGGCGAAGTCGACGATGAACATCGTCAGCAGACCAATGCTGGCGGTCAGGGACATGGTTGTTATATGCCGCAGCGGGCTGCCGGTCAGGAATATGGCGGGTTGCGTCGCGATATTATCTGTTCCACTGCAAATCGCCTGGCCGGAACTGGCAATGGCGGGAGAGATATTTTTGCCTTATAGGCTTTTGCCAAGGGGTCAAATCATCTCTAGTGGAAAATGATGTTTGGGGAGCTTGGGATGATCTATCGAAAAGGACTGATCGCGTTTATGATTACGATATTGGCGGGCTGCTCGGTTGCGGAAGAAGACGAAGCGGCCTCATCGCCTGAACAGGGCGTGTTTGAGCGCAAAAATATAGCGCCCGATCCTGCGGACCAGAGTATGACGCCGCGACGCGCGGAACAGGCTTATGCGCGGATTGCCCTCAACTGCATCAACAAACAATATCCCAACAAGATCAGCCATCTGATGAGCAGCGCCGCCGATGTCGCTGAACCGGCAAAACTGACTCCGGTATTCTATGGATGTTTCGACTGGCACAGCGCCGTCCACGGTCATTGGTTGATGACACGCCTGTGGGGCGAGGATCTCGTTCCCGAGATGGATGAAGAGATTGCCGCTGCGTTGTCCGCGAATTTTACCGAAGAAAAAATTGCGGGCGAACTGGCCTATTTCAACGGGGAAGACCGCAATACATTTGAACGGCCTTATGGGCTTGCCTGGTTTCTGCAGCTGACTGCCGAACTGCGCGATATTGCCGCGGGCGAGGGCGGCAAGGCGGAGCAGGCAAAGGCATGGCTGACGGGGTTGGCGCCGCTGGAGGCTGTGATCGTGGGCAATATCAAGGACTGGCTGCCAAAGTTGGCCTATCCGATCCGGCTGGGGACCCATAATCAGTCCGCCTTTGCCTTTGGCCTGTTTCTCGATTGGTCCCAGCGCAGTGGCGACACGGAAATGGCCAGTCTGGTGCGTGACAAGGCTCTGTCGTTTCATCGCAAGGACATCAATTGTCCGATGGCCTATGAGCCATCGGGAGAGGATTTCCTCTCTTCCTGCCTCATGGTGGCCGACCTGATGCGGCGGGTGATGAACGAGAGCGACTATGCCGGCTGGTTATCGGAATTTTTGCCAGAGATTCCCACCGACGGCAGCGATGACTGGCTTGCGGTTGGTATCGTGAACGATCCCACCGACGGCAAGCTGGTGCATCTTGACGGCCTCAACCTGTCGCGGGCATGGGCACTGGAGGGCATGGCTTCCGGTCTGCCAGTCGATGATCCGCGCCGCGCATCGCTGCTGGCATCGTCAAAACTGCATGGCGAGACAGGAGAGAAGTCCGTCCGCACGCCCTATTATTCCGGCGGCCACTGGCTGGCCAGCTTTGCGACCTATTGGCGCACCCGCAGGGGCATTGACAGAACTGGCGGCAACCTGGCTTCGTGAAGCCCGAAACCACCATTCGCCCGGCCCAAAAGGCACCCGCCGGGAAGGTTTCACTTTTTAACCGCTTGTTCCCTGTCAATCGGGATATTGCGATCAAATCGATATTCGGGATCTGGGGTGCCTATTTCCTGTTCGTGACGAGCCGTTTTTTATATATGACCCAGGGCAATGTGGAGGCTCTGTTCGTCCAGCGAATCCTGATGACGAGCATCTGCATCGCCTTCACCTGGATGCTCTACCGCTTGCTGATCGCAGTGCGCAGCAGTGGCATAGGTGCCGCGATCTTCATGCTCAGCTTGCCGACCATAATCCTGGCCAACTATATCGCGATTCTTGACCATATCGTGTTCAACCATGAGGCGGAGCTGTTCGACTTCACCTATCTGTTCGAGCCGATTGATTTTATGAGTTTCGACTGGCCCTATATTCTGGATGAGGCGTTCACCCGCTATTTCATTCTCGCGGGCTGGGGGGCTCTGTATCTCGCCTTGTCGCACAGTCAGGATGTACAACGAATGACGGCGCACAGCCGGCAGCTGGAGCGGGTGAACCGGGAGAGCGAATTGCGGGCGCTGCGTTACCAGCTGAATCCGCATTTCGTGTTCAACGCGCTCAATTCCGTGAGCAGTCTGATCATTGACCGGAGAAACGAACAGGCGGAAAAGCTTGTCGATGATCTGGCCGATTATATGCGGGCGGTCCTAACGGGCGGCGCGGAAGACATGATTACGGTTGAACAGGAAATCGAGCAGCAGGTTCGCTATCTCGAGATCGAGCGTATGCGTTTCCCGGAGCGATTGCTCTATTCCGTCGACATTGATCCGGCTGCAAATGACTGGCGCATACCAGCGTTGATCATCCAGCCGCTGATCGAAAATGCGATAAAATTCGGGGTTTCCGGCACGGATAATCCGATGAATGTCATTATCTCCGCTCAGATTCAGGGCGATCGGCTGCGGATCAGTGTCGCCAATGATGGCCGGATTAAAATGCCCGATGAAGGCAACGGTGGCACCGGAACCGGTCTCTCCAATATCCAGAACCGGCTGAGAGCATTATATGGTCAAAATGCGTCATTGCTTTTGGCGAACAGCAAGGACGGAATGGCGATTGCCACCATCGTCCTGCCCGATCCGTCACTGATATTCGAGGATATCTAAAGGTGGCTAAGAACGCACCTTCGGTCCTGATTGTGGATGACGAGCCCCTTGCGCGCTCCCGGCTCAAGGCGCTGTGCGAGCGGACCGGACTCTTCGGGGACACCGAACTGGCCGGCGGCGGACGCGAGGCCCTGGAGAAGATCAGGCAACGGCCGCCCGATATTCTGCTGCTGGATGTCGATATGCCCGATTTGTCGGGACTCAAGGTGGCCGAATTTTGCCTGGATCTGGCGCGGGTGCCGGAAATAATCTTTACCACCGCCCACAGCAACTATGCGGTGCAGGCATTCAGGCTGGAAGCCACCGACTATCTTCTGAAACCGGTAAAGGAATCCCTGCTGCGCGAGGCTGTCCATCGGGCTATCGCAAATCGCGCGCGGGATGAAGCGGACGGGACACCGGATATCGACCAGCGCCTTTGGGTGCAGGATGGCAAGGGAGTCGTGCAACTGGTCGTTCCGGATATAGAATGGGTAGAAGCCGAGCGGGACTATATGCGGCTATATCTGCACGGTCGCACTTATCTGTTGCACCAATCCATGCGTGCGCTGGAAGGGGAGTTGCCCGCTAGCCTGTTTGTCCGGGTCCACCGGTCGATCATCGTTCGGCGGGACTGTATTGCGGAGGTTCGCCGTGAAGGTCGCAAGCTTTTTGTCCTCTTGCGGGATGGCACGCAACTGCCCGTTGGCCCCCGTTATGCGGACCGGATAACAGCCGGTGCTCAGGTCGGCCGCTTGGGCGGATCGGAGACGGTAACCGAATAGCGTGGCACCGGTGCTGGCTGGGGCAATCCGCCGACATCCACAAAGGTTTCCCGCTCCACATTGTGCGGATGGCTCTTCGCTTCCGTTAGCGACAGGACCGGAGCAAAACAGATGTCTGTGCCCTCCATCAGCTCGCACCACTGGGCACGCGTCTTGGTCTTGAACAGGGCGGTCAGTTTTTCCTTCAATACCGGCCATTGTTTCGGGTCCATTTGGACATCGAAATCCGAATCTTCCACGAGTCCTGCCACCTGCCGCAATTTTGCATAAAATTGCGGCTCGATTGACCCGATCGATATGAATTTACCGTCTGCGGTCTCATAGGTGTCATAGAAATGCGCCCCGGTGTCGAGCAAATTGACCCCGCGATCATCGCGCCATCTGCCGATGTTGTGGAGGTCATATATCATCGCCATCAATGCGGCAGAGCCATCGGTCATTGCACAGTCGACAACCTGACCGGGGCCGCCGGTCTTGGCATGGAGAAGCGCGGACACCATGCCCAGGGCAAGCACCATACCGCCGCCGCCAAAATCGCCCACCATGTTGATCGGGGGAGTTGGTTTCTCTCCCGCGCGTCCGAAGGCGTGCAAAGCGCCGGAAAGAGAAATATAGTTGATATCATGTCCGGCCGCCGCCGACAGCGGACCATATTGGCCCCAGCCCGTCATCCGGCCATAAACCAGTTTGGGATTGTCGGCGAGCAACACATCTGGCCCCAGTCCGAGACGTTCCATCACACCGGGGCGAAAGCCTTCGATCAGGCCGTCTGCATTTTTTACCAGATTCCGGGCGGTTGCAATTCCGTCGTCCGATTTCAGGTCAATCTCGACCAATTTGCGGGAGCGGGAGAGGGCGAGGCGGGGATCCGGCGCCTGGCCGGGCCGATGGAGAACGGTTACCGTTGCCCCCTGATCTGCGAGCATCATGCCGCAAAAGGGTCCGGGACCAATCCCGGCAAATTCGACAATATTGATCCCGGTTAATGGTCCTGCCATATCCTGCTCCCGTTTAATCGACTGATTAACGGGTCCTATGCAGGGAAGTTATTCTAATCAAGCTTATTGTTAAACTTTGCAGATGCTCAGCGCGTCGGCGGACGTCGGCGCAAAGCCGCGGATTTCTGGACCGACGGGCGTAGATAGCTGGGCAGCTCCGATTTGGTTTTTCCGACTGGTTTTCTAGCCAGTTTCGGATCAATCGGATGATCAAATGCGACGCCGAATCTGCCTTGGGCGACCCAGGCGACATGTCCGGTAACGCGACCAATATTGCGCAGTTCCAGTTCAACCTTGTCACCCCGCTTGGTGAGCACCGGTGCTTCGGCCATCAGGCCGCCGGCCGACAGATTGCGGATGCGCACTTCACCGCAATCATCGCCATCGACGATACGTAATTCCGCTTTCAGAAACAGACTGTCCCGATCGAGCTCCCGCTTCGGGTGCCCGACTGCCTGGCTGTTCATTTTCAGATTATCGTCAAATGTTTCTTTCATGGGTTTCCCGTAGTCGATAATTGTAATGACATGTGTCGCAAACCAAATATTAGAGCGAAATAGGTGCAAATTTGGTTAATATCTGGCCATATTTATCCCGGAATTTCTCGCGAAAAATGAGGCATGCCTTTCCGCTCCGTTGACCATGATCGACGGAAAACAGGGAAAAATGCTAATTTTTTGGTTCAGCAGCCCAGGCTATTACTGATCGCGGGAGATTTTCTCGTTCCGCTCATGCGCTTCCTGCGCTTCGACGGTCATCGTGGCAATCGGTCTGGCCTTCAGTCGGTCCAGCGAAATCGGTTCGCCGGTAACTTGGCAATAGCCATATTCGCCGTCTTCGATCCGCCGCAGTGCCGAGTCGATTTTGGATGTCAGCTTGCGCTGACGATCGCGGGTCCGGAGTTCCAGACCCCAGTCCGTTTCGCTCGAAGCCCGGTCATTGAGATCCGCTTCCTGTATCGGTCCGTCCTGCAAATGCGCCAAGGTTTCCTTGGATTCCTCGATGATTTCCTGCTTCCATTTTTTCAGCGCGCGCTTGAAATAAGCGAGCTGGCGCTCGTTCATAAACTCTTCGTCTTCGCTAGGCTCATAGTCGTCAGGAAGAACCAGATCTGCGCCGTTTGTGCCATTTTTTACGGATGCTTTTTTTACCGAGGATGTCAACATACTCTCCAAACATCATGCCCTACCCGAATCCGGAGGGCTGGACCACATATAGGGCGGGCCTATACCCAGCGGACTCGTTGGAAACAAGAAGCAAAATCGCTGTGTATTCAATAACCCCGAAATCGGAAAACAACCGGCAGTCCCGATAGGACGGGACTGAATTTTTTTGACGCTCTCAATTTGGTTTGGATCGTCTCAAGCCCATAAATCCATCTGAATTTTCGGGATTTCTCAACGAACCCATCGAAAAGGGTTCCAATTCGGGACATTAACCGTGGAGGGATACTTGCTGGCAACATATTTCTCGATTTTGTGCGGTGAAACAGGGTTAATGTATTTGTGATTTACGAATTATTCTGTCTTTCTGATGCATGTCGAGACCTCGAAAAGGCAGGTCGGTATTGCAAAGCCGATCTCCAGCTCGGGTCTACAGCGGAAGAGAGATGATATTATGTCGGTACGGATGGCTTTGGCAAAATTATGTGCCTGCACTTGCGGCGGTGCCCTGATTGGCGGCGGCGCTGTGCATGTTTCCGAGGCGCCAGCGGCCCCATATGTAAAGAAAATGTCGAAGAAGCAGCCGTTGCGTGCCCGGGTGGTGAAACGGGGCGAGCCTGCACGCAAAATCAAGCGGATGCGCCGCACCGTGACCAAGACGGTTACGGCTTGCCAGCCAACGGTCGTGACCGTCGCACAGACGCCACAGCCGATTCCAGTTCCCTTGCCTCCCTACATTCCACCCGCTCCACCTATCGATGGCGGTGGCGGCTCGATCCCGGTCGTGATTGGCGGCAGCGGCGGATATGGTGGCGGTGGCGGCTTTTTTGGTGGTTTTTTTGGCGGCGGCAGCTCTGGTGGCGGCAGCGTTGTCATTTCATCGACGAGCAGCGGGGGTTCGACAAGCACCTCGTCGGGCGGCAGCTCCACTAGCGGCGGTTCTACAAGTACATCCACAGGGGGAAGCAGTTCGTCTTCTTCCAGTTCATCCAGCAGCTCCTCCAGCAGTTCTTCGAGTTCTTCGAGCTCGAGCGGCGGGCATGGCTCGTCTGGTGGCAAGCCGGGCCACGGATCCTCTGGTGGTCATGGTTCGTCCGGTAGCTCGGGCTCTTCCGGCAGCAGTTCCAGTTCGTCTTCTTCCAGCTCGGGCGGAAGCTCCAGCAGCACCTCATCGGGTGCCACCGGCGGATCTTCAAGCTTTGGTGGAAGCACCTCGTCCGGCTCTTCCAGCAGTTCATCCAGCTCAAGTTCTTCCAGCAGCAGCTCCAGCTCGTCATCGGGTGGTAGCAGTAGTAGCTCGACAGGCGGGACCGATGTTCCTGCTCCACCGGTCGTCCTGCTGTTCGGTGCAGCCGCCGCGGCTCTGTTCGCCCGTCGCCGCAAGGCGAAGACGGCGGTTGCCGCTTAAGCAATTGCAATCACGAGACGTTGAGAAAGCGGCCGGAGTAATCCGGTCGCTTTTTTCTTTGTGGTCTTGCAAGTGAAACAGACGCTCGGCATAGGCTTTGGCCATGCATGATATAAAATATATTCGCGAGAATCCGGAAGTTTTTGATGCAGCGCTGGCGAAGCGCGGACTGGATCCGCTCGCCCGGAATTTACTGACGCTCGACGAGCAGAGTCGCGCGCTGAAAACCGAGCTCCAGAATGGCCAGGCTCGTCGCAACGAGGCGTCCAAATCTATCGGTCAGGCCAAGGGGCGAGGTGACGAAGAAGCAGCCCAGACTCTGATGGCCGAGGTTGCTGAGCTGAAAAGCAAGATGCTGACTCTGGAGGAAAAGGAGCGCGAAATTTCTGGTCAGCTGCAGGATATTCTTGCGACTTTGCCAAATCTGCCCGCAGACGATGTTCCCCTTGGTGAAGATGAAGACGACAATGTCGAGATTGAACGCTGGGGCAAGCCGCGTCAATTCGATTTCGATCCGAAAGAGCATAGCGACATCGGTCCGCCCCTGGGTCTGGATTTTGAGACGGCAGCCGCAATGTCAGGTGCACGCTTTGCCTTCCTGCGCGGTCAGATGGCAAGGCTGCAGCGAGCTATCGGGCAATATATGCTCGACCAGCAGACCGCCGAGAACGGTTTTCAGGAATGTGCTCCGCCGCTGCTTGTGCGCGACGAAGCTGTATTCGGTGTTGGCCAATTGCCAAAGTTTGCGGAAGATATGTTTCAAACCAAGGACGGCCGCTGGTTGATCCCTACGGCAGAGGTCAGCCTGACCAACAGTGTCCGCGAGCAGATATTGGAAGAAGCGCAAATGCCGATACGGCTCACCGCTCTCACTCCCTGCTTTAGAAGCGAAGCAGGATCGGCGGGCAAGGACACCAAGGGTCTGATCCGCCAGCATCAGTTTGAGAAGGTCGAACTGGTCGCCATCGCGCATCCGGATCATAGCGTCGAGGAACATCAGCGGATGACCGCGGCAGCGGAGTCTATCCTGCAAGCGCTGGAACTGCCCTACCGAAAAATGCTGCTCTGCGCGGGCGACATGGGGGCGGCTGCGCGCAAGACTTTTGACCTCGAAGTCTGGCTTCCGGGCCAAAATGCCTATCGCGAGATTTCCAGCATTTCCAATTGCTGGGATTTTCAGGCGCGGCGAATGAATACGCGTTTCCGTCCCGAGGGCGAGGAAAAGGGGACCAGATTCGTTCATACGCTTAACGGCTCGGGGCTTGCGGTGGGGCGCACATTGGTCGCGGTTCTCGAAAATTATCAGCAGGCCGATGGCTCTGTTGTCATCCCCTTGGTATTGCGTTCCTATATGGGGGGCATAGAGAAGCTGGAGCCAGCCTGATGCGTATTTTGCTGACCAACGATGATGGTTTCGACGCGCCGGGGATGAAAATCCTGCTCGATATCGCATCGCATTTTTCCAACGACATCTGGATTGTCGCTCCGTCCGATGAAAATTCGGGGGCAGGACATTCGCTGACCCTGACCCGGCCACTGCGCATCCGCAAACGGGGCGACCAGCAATATTCGGTGGACGGAACGCCGACCGACAGCGTGATGATGGCGGTTGCCAAGATCATGAAAGACGGCCCGCCCGATCTCATATTGTCGGGGGTCAATCGGGGTGCCAATCTGGGCGAGGACGTCACCTATTCGGGAACCGTATCGGCCGCGATGGAAGGCGCCCTGGCGGGGATTCCATCCATTGCTCTCAGCCAAGCCTATGCGCGCGAGGATATTGGCGCGAATGTTCCGTTTGACGCCGCACTGCAATGGGGTGAACGGGTGCTGCGTCCGCTGATCAAGCAACGCATGGACAACCGGACGCTGGTGAACATCAATTTTCCGGCGCTCCCGGCTAGCGATATCAAGGGTGTAAGGGTCGTGTCTCAAGGTATCCGTGATTATGGCCGTCTGCAGATTGTCAGCAACAGGGATCCGCGCGGCTTTGAATATCACTGGTTCGGTCTTGGACCAATGGTGGAAACGCCCGCACACAGCACGGATCTGGAAGCGATCGCCGACGGCTTTATTTCGATTACGCCGCTCCATCTGGATCTTACCCATTATAATTCGATGGACGGCTTAAAGAAGCTATACCCCTGATTCCGAGTAGCTAGCTGCGAATTTGCTATGTTTTGGGCAGCGGGGCTGGCAAGCTCCGCTTTTACTGCTAATAGCGTTCCCAAGGGGAAGAGTTGGTTAATGGGGTCATATATGCGTCATATTGCGATCCTGACACTGGTCCTGGGAGCCACTGCCTGCATCCCGCCGGGCCATGACGCTTATACTCCACCGCCTGTCCAGCCGCAGTTGCCCACGGATCCAGCGGCGTTGGGTACTGCGCCAGCACAAGCACCGGTTTCGACATGGCAGGCCGCTCCTGTCACACCGCGCGCGCGGTCCGTGGAATCGGGCACTTATATTGTGCGCCTCGGCGACACATTGCGTGGAATTGCCAACAGGACGGGAGCGGGATCGCAGATCATTGCCTCGGCGAACGGACTGGTTGCCCCTTATGTCATTCACCCCGGCCAGCAGCTGAAAATCATAGGTGGGCGCTATCATACCGTCGCTTCCGGTGAGACAGGCATTGCAATCGCCCGTGCCTATGGCGCCTCATGGAGCGACATCGTCGCGCTCAATACTCTGGAAGAGCCATATATTCTGCGCGTTGGTCAGAAATTGCTGTTGCCGGCCACTGCTCCCAGCGATCCGGCCAATCTGAGCATCGAACAACGGGCGGCCGCCTTCAATCTGGATATTGACGATATTGTAACCGGTAGCCAGCCAGCACTGGCCGACGGTGCGGCTGCCAAAGAGCCCTCGGATTGGCGGAAAGCGATCACTCCAAATACGACGATTGCCACGCCTGCCAGTTTCTCCGGACGGTTTCAGTGGCCGGTGGATGGCACAGTCCTTTCCACATTCGGCAGCAAGGGTGGCGGCAAAGTCAATGATGGTCTCAATATCGGCGTTCCGAAAGGTACTCCCATCCGCGCGTCGGCTGACGGTGTGGTCGCCTATAGCGGTGATGAAATTGGCGTGTTTGGCGGACTGATCCTGATCAGTCATGGCACTGGCTGGGTTACCGCTTATGGGCATGCGGACAAACTGAACGTGACCCGTGGCCAAAAGGTCAAAGCGGGTGATATTATCGGCCTTGCCGGTGAAAGCGGCTATGTGCAGGAACCGCAACTGCACTTCGAAATTCGCAAGGATCGCAAGCCGGTCGATCCCACCATCCATTTGCCGAAGCGCGGCTGAACCGGACATGGCAAACAACAACCGCAAGGTCTCCGACTATTTTACGCTCCGGCGGCGTTCCAGTCTGCCGATCTGGGCCGATATTGCCTGGCGGGTGACGTTCGTTCTGGCTCTAATCGGCATGGCCGTTTCGGTGCATTATTTCGACCGCAATGGCCTGCAGGACAGTTATGACGGCGATGTCAGCTTTCTGGACGTTGTCTATTTTACAATGATATCGATCACAACGACCGGATATGGCGATATCGCACCGGTTACAGAGCGGGCGCGGATGTTCGATGCTCTGGTCGTGACTCCTATTCGTATCTTCGTCGTGCTAATCTTTGTCGGCACGGCCTATAATTTTGTTTTCAAACGAACCTGGGACAATTGGCGCATGAAACTTATTCAAAGCAACCTGCACGACCATATCGTCATAGCCGGCTTCGGGACGAGCGGGAGCGAAGCGGTGCAGGAACTGCTCGCTCGCGGCACCAATCCGGAAGAGATTGTCGTGATCGATTCGTCCGACGATGCCCTGTCCCAGGCCGAGAAGCTGGGCTGCGCGGTGATTAACGGCGATGCGACGCGCGACAATGTACTGATGAACGTCAAGATATCCCGTGCCCGATCGCTGATCGTGTCGGCTGGCCGGGATGATACCAGCATATTGATCGTGCTCACCGCGCGGCATCTTGCCTATCATCTGCCAATCAGCGTCTCAATCAAGGCGTCGGACAATGAATTGCTGGCGCGGCAGGCGGGGGCGACGACCGTGATCAATCCGGTCAGTTTCGCCGGGCTGCTGCTTGCCGGCAGCTGCGAGGGTGCCAAGATTTCGGACTATCTCAGCGATCTGGCTTCCGCAACCGGCCGGGTGAAGCTGGTCCAGCGGGCGGTGACCGAGCAGGAAGTCGGCATGGCGATGAGCGAGGTGGTCGGCTCGGGACTGGGCGTGCGGATCTACCGGGGCGATGCGGTGTTCGGCTTCTGGGAGGAGGAGGCCAGCACGCTCGAGGCGGGTGATATCATCGTCGAGATCATGCCTGGCAACGGCACGGAGAACAGGGCTTCCGGGAAAGCCTGATCCAGTCTGCAACAGCCTGTTCCACGGTTCATGTTGCACTTGCGAGATCAGCGACTATTCTGTCGTCTCCAATGACGGAGTATGGCGATGGCCCAATCGATAGACATGCCGACCGGACTGCGGTCGCCGCGCAAGCTGGCGCAGCTGGGCGAGCTGTCGCTGCCGCTCGACCTGGTCCGCTTCGGCCTGCAGTGGCCGCGGCTGGTGACCGCGCCGCGCGGTGACGGGCGGCCGGTCTATCTGATCCCCGGCTATGGCGGCAGCGAGCTGTCGCTGCGACCGCTCGAAGCCTTTCTGCGGCGGATCAACTATGACGTTGCCGACTGGTCGCTAGGCCGCAACCGGGGCTCGGTCGATCGCGATGTCGCGCGCTTTACCGCAGTGGCCGAGGCGCGCTTCGCTGCCAATGGTGAGCAGCCGTTCACGCTGATCGGCTGGTCGCTGGGCGGTCTCGTTGCCCGCGAGGTGGCTCGGCTGTCGCCGCATCTGGTGCGCGAGGTGATCACCATGGGCACACCGATCATCGGCGGCCCCAAATATACCACGCCGGGCCAACGCTTTGCCAGGGCCTCCAACATCCGGCTCGACCAGTTCGAGCGCGAGGTGCACGAGCGCAACAGCATCGGCTTCGACCAGCCGCTGACCGTCCTCTATTCCAACCGCGACGGCATCGTCGGACCCGATATCGCCAAGGACATCTACAATCCGCAGGCCCGCAATATCCGCGTCGACGGCGGGCATATGGGGCTGGGCTTTAACCCCAAGGTCTGGCGGATCATCGCCGACACGCTCGCCGGGCGGGCCTGAGCCGCCGGTCCGGTCAGTTCGCGGCGGCGGCCCGCTCCTTGGGCTTCAGCCAGAGATAGCGGTAGACGCCGAAAATATTGATCCCGAGCAGGACGACATTCTGCACCGCCAGCGGATTGTTGCCGTCGAGCAGCGAACTGGTCACCCAGACGATCGAGGAGCCGCAGAACAGGATGAAGCCCCACCCGGTTATTTTGGCACCGGCGTTGAGCGCCACCATCAGCGCAGCGATCATGCCGCTGATGCTGGCGGTCCAGCGCAAAATATCGACCAGTTCCATCTATTTGTCCCTTTTGTTGCATGACCTGTTCATGCGAGACCAACGCACTGGCGACGGAATCGGTTCACCGGCACCGCCTTTTTTCTGCGCCCGGCGGGAACGCTTTTCGGGGCCGGGCATTGATAGGACAGCCGGGCGCTGTCTTTCCCTCCCGATTTTGGCAGCCCCGGTGTCTTACCTATCTCTTATATCCAGTCTAACCTCCTGTCATCCTTGGCCAAACCAGGCGTGCACCGCGCCCATGGCGATATAGAAGAGCAGCCAGTAGGCGGCGTCGATGAAGAACAGCGTCGCGCTTTTGCGCGAGAACAGATAATTGGTGCCGATCGCCGGGACGATGAAGCCGAGAGCGACGCCAAAGGCGGTCAGAATCTTGACCCCGAACGACAGGTCCAGCGCATAGGTGGCAAAGGTATGCGCCAGCGTCCACGAGGAGACCAGGCTGAAGGCGAAGGCGCCGCCGTAGAGCGCCGCCATATTGCCCTGTTTCAGCTGCTCCTCGGTCAGGCCGACCGCGCCCATCCATTTCTTGCCCATGATCGGGCCGTACCATATGCCGCCGACAACAAAGCCCGCCAGCGCGGCCACCACGACCGCAATCCAGTTTACGTCGAATATGTTCATATCATCCTCCCCAGAATGTGCCCCGGTGTGTGCTGGGGTCGGTCTTCTGTACCAAAATCCGGATATTTCGGCAATCGGGGCGGGTGCAGGCGGCGCCGAGCTTCCCCCTTCCGCCATGGCGCAAGGATGACGGTTCCTAGATGGGCCCCGGCCTTCGCCGGGGCACGGGGTTGCGCACGAGGGTGCCGAACATTGATCGTGACTCGGCGGGCAAACAGGCCTAAAGGCCGCGCCCTATGGCTACCCAAATTCCCTCTCCGCCCAAAGTCGGCATGGTTTCGCTCGGCTGTCCCAAGGCGCTGGTCGACAGCGAACGGATTCTGACGCAGCTGCGCAGCGACGGCTATGACCTGTCGCCCGACTATGCGGGCGCCGATGTCGTGCTGGTCAACACCTGCGGTTTTCTTGACAGCGCCAAGGAAGAGAGCCTCGAGGCGATCGGCGAGGCGATGGCGGCCAATGGCCGGGTGATCGTTACCGGCTGCATGGGCAATGAAGCCGATGTGATCATGAAGCGCTTCCCCGATGTGCTGGCCGTGACCGGCGCGCATCAATATGAGGATGTGGTGACCGCGGTGCATGCGGCGGCCCCGGCGGCGCGCGGCGCGTTCGTCGATCTGGTGCCGGAGGCCGGCCTGAAGCTGACCCCGCGCCATTACAGCTATCTGAAGATTTCCGAGGGCTGCAACCATCGCTGCGCCTTCTGCATCATCCCGAGCCTGCGCGGCGACCTGGTCTCGCGCCGGCCCGACGCGATCCTGCGCGAGGCCGAGAAGCTGGTCGAGGCGGGCACCAAGGAACTGCTGGTGATCAGCCAGGATACTTCGGCTTACGGCGTCGATATCCGGCATCAATCCCGCGTCTGGAATGGCCCGACCGGGCAGGGGCGCGAGGTCCGCGCCCATATGACCGATCTCGCCGCCGCGCTCGGCGAATTGCGCACGCCGGATGGCAAGGGCGTCTGGACCCGGCTGCACTATGTCTATCCCTATCCGCATGTCGACAAGGTGATTCCCCTGATGGCCGAGGGCAGGATCACCCCCTATCTCGATATCCCGTTCCAGCATGCAGCGCCCAATGTCCTCAAGCGGATGAAGCGCCCGGCCAACGAGGCCAAGGTGCTGCAGCGGGTCAAGTCGTGGCGCGACATCTGCCCGGACCTGACCATCCGCTCGACCTTTGTCGTTGGCTTTCCCGGCGAGACCGAGGAGGATTTTCAATATCTGCTCGACTGGCTCGAGGAAGCGCAGCTCGACCGGGTCGGCGCGTTCCGCTTTGAACCCGTCGAGGGGGCTGCCGCCAATCTGCTCGATGGCCCCGTGCCCGAGGAGGTCAAGGAAGAGCGCTACCAGCGGATCATGGAAGTGACCGCGCGGATCAGCGCCGCCAAGCTGCAGGCCAAGATCGGCCGGACGCTGCCGGTGATCATCGACGAGATCGGCGAGCCCGACGAGGATGGCGATATCGGCGCGACGGCAAGGTCCGAGGCCGATGCGCCGGAGATTGATGGCAATGTGTTTTTGCGCAATGTCGGGGCTGACCTTGCGGTTGGCGATATTGTCGATGCGGTGATCGAGGATGCGGACGAGCATGATCTGTTCGGGGTGAGTGCGGGTTAGTCAGACCTCCTTTCTGCCGCCAGTTCTCGCCGTTTTACGCCGACCAGCGGGATATATTCATCCGGCACCAGGCGCGCTATCGGGTCAAAAACCCTAGCCACATCAGGATGGTTGCTCAGCTCTTCATGGATGCCGGGCAGGCTTGATTCGGCATAGAAGAATTCGAACTCGGGTTTTTGCAGCGCTTCGACAAACTGGGCCCGTTTATTGACATCGTTCAGCCCCTTGATCGTCATCGCGGCGGCTTGCTCGCGTTCGCCGGCGCACAGCAGCGCTTCTACCGCCACTTCCAGCGCATCATCCTGATGCTCGACAATATCGGACAGGACAGCCTGTGCTTCGGCGCTGCGACCAAGACCATGGAGCGCGCAAAACCTGGCCTGCCGCACCAGCATATCCGCGTAGGGCGATCCGGAATATTCGTCAGCGACCTGCGCGGCTTCCAGCCCCTCTTGCCAGCGCCTTTGACCGACCAGACGCGAGGCGCGGTTGATCACGAAATTGACCAGCCAGTCATTTTTGCCCGGCTGATAGTCGATTTTGGCAAACTCGTCGAAAATCCGGTCGGCTGCCTGGGTATTGCCCTGTGCATCCAGCGCATAGGCCTCGAGATTGAGCAGCCAGCCATCGTCTTCCTGCCAGTTCTGGCGACCGGAATCGCTATGGTCAATGCTCGCAGCCAGCCTGACGAGATCGTCAAAGCGACCGGAAAACAACAGGGCATGGCCATATTGCTGCTTCTTTTCCTTGTCTTGCGGAGCCGATTCAAATTCGCGTTTCTTATCCTGCAAATAAGAACCCAGAATAAGGGCCATGTTCGGACCCGCGCGCTGCTCAATCTGGGGCCAGATTTGCTGGTACGATCTGTTCGCCAACAAGGCCGTGTAACTGTACGGCGAGGTGATCTCGGCCAGCGTCTTGCCGATATCGCCGGCATCATTCGTTTTGACCTGTTGCTTGAGCGTCCAATAGGCACTGCTCGATCGCAGTTCGCCGGACAATCGCTCGAAATGGGGCGACCGAAACAGCATCTGAAAGAGCCGGACCATACGATCGTCATTTTCATCATTGAAAAGCTGCCTGGCAAGGCTGTACACAAATTCCTGGGACAGGGCTATCAGCTGGGCCGGGTCATCCAGATTGGCGATGACCTCAAGGCGATCAAGCGCTTCATCATATTCTTCTGCGAGATAGGCCAGGCGAAAGACCCATTCCAGCGGCGGCGCAGATCATAGGCCGACTGGCGCGAGCGCTGCACATAATAAGCGGCGGCCCCGACATTGCCGGTGCGCGACAGGGCCTCGAGAAATTTGACGCGGATATCGGGGAGCCAGCCGTCGTGGCGGGGGGTCGGGGTGTTCCCCTCCCGCTCGCGGGAGGGGTCAGGGGTGGGGACACTTATTGAATCCGGAACAGCATTCGCAGTTTCACCCAGGCCCACCCCCGACCCCTCCCGCAAGCGGGAGGGGGGTGTCAGTTCGTCATCCTGAGCTCGTCTCAGGATCCCGTCCGTCTGGCCGCCATCTGCCGGTTCGGAGGCCCGGGGTCCTGAAACAAGTTCAGGATGACGACTCTCTGCCGCATCATCACCTGTTGCCGCACCGCGCGCATTGCCCAGGCGCCGTGCAAATTCATCCTGATAGGTCATTGTATTTCCTCCTTTCAAGGGACCATACCGATTGTGGCACAGGGAGCGGCCGGGTCGGTATGGTTTGTTAAATGGAGCTAATATAACCTATTTGGTTGTGTGTAGGAAAGAGCATATGGGGGTAGTCTGGTAGCAACCGTTGTTTACGGCTAAGGTCGGGCGCAAATACCCTCATTGTGGATCGCTTTGATCTGTAAGTGACTACACCATAAAAGGACGTAATATGTCGATCGTTATTGCTACCGATTTAGGCCAGCCGGTTAAACGGAAATTCGAGAGATTGGCTACCGCAAATGATCAGTCTTTTGGTTCAACGGCTGCAGGTGGACATCCTATGGGTTGGTTGGTCGATAATAATATGGCAACCCGAATGGGAGTGGTAAATGCATTGAGCAACGGCAGTTGTCATTTCAAGGTCCCGCCCGGACGATCTTCGTTGGAGGTTGCATTAGAACAACTTCCTCTAATCCATCCAAATCTTGCTGAAGCAGAGTGGATAGTTGAGCCGTTCAATATTCCACCAGGAAAATATTTCCCACGAATGGCGAGGCCTAATCACCAACACCCCGGTGATTTTCCTAACCAAATTCCACCGAATGGATGCCCACATGAAAAAGCTGCGGCAATGCTTCAAGCAGAGTCACTCAGCGAACGTCTTGAAAATGCCTTCCGAACTGTTGACCCCGATCCTCAAAATATGAATTCCTTTGGCGGAGAATTCCGCAACATTCTGATATTGGCGGCGACTGAATTTGAAGCTCAATGCAAAGGAATACTTCGCGCAAATGAATACGCAAACGGTGGAGGAAATAACTGGAATACGAAAGACTACTTTAAATTGGAAGCCGCCCTTCGATTGGGAGACTTTTCAATAGGGCTTGCTCGTTATCCTTGGATAGAACCCATAGCTCCATTCAAAGGCTGGGTCGCCGATGCTCCCACACAATCGCTGGGTTGGTATGACGCGTATAACGCTGTGAAGCACGACCGTGAAAAGAGCTTTGCGCTTGCTTCGCTCACGAATGCCATTCAATCCGTGACAGCAGTCGTTGCTATTTGCCTGGCAGAGTTCGGAATAAACTTTCTACGGCAGTCTAGCCTTCTTCGCGATATCTTTGCTGTATGTGAACGACCAAGTTGGTCTATTGGGGACACTCATGGTCAAGTGTCAGCACTAGGTCCTCTTGAACCAATCTTTTACCCATTTGACTAACGTTTTCGTGTGCAACACAAACGGAAAAAATGTGATACTGATTGGGTCCGATAGCATCGGGTTATAACTATAATTTTATCGATATATCTCGGATTTTAAAGCTCCTTTCCCTTCAAAGTAAGGCCCCTTTCCCTTCAAAGAGAGCGTTGTACAGACTAGGCAGCTTGCTACCTAGTCGAAGCTGGGTGAAGGTTTACTGGGCTTTGGGAGCACCGCACCCCACCATCAGAACACCCTCATCCAACTGCGCCTAGCCGCCTGCGCGGACGCTTCGGCGGCAAGGCTTCGTATCCTTCTCCCTCACGGGAGAAGGGGTTAGGCGCCGTGCCTCTCCTCCCATTCCGCCCGCCCGATCTCCCACACCAGCGAAGGCCGGGTCGTCCCGTCCGGGCGCTGGCTGACTATCTCGCCCATCCGGCGGAAGCCGAGATGGTCGAGCATCTGGATGGTGCGGATATTGTCGGGCGCGGCGGTTTCGCAGAGCAGGTCGAGGCCGAGATGGGCGAACATCCAGGCCAAGCTCTGCCGGGCGCCGGTGCTGCCGCGGCGCTGGCCCTGGCGGTCGGGGTGGATCGCGCCGCCGAGCTCGCCGGCCGCCCATTGCGGCCAGAGGCACAGATCGCTGTAGCCGCTGATCCGGCCGGCCTCGTCGAAATTGAGGAACAGCAGGCCGCTGCCCTCGTCGCGCTGCGTCTGGTGGTCGGCGATAAAGGCGCGCACCGATTCTACCGTCAGCGGTCGGGGCAGGGTGTAGATCGGCGCGTGGATGCGCGGGTCTGCAAGAAATTCGTGGAACCGTTCGGCATCCCCGGTCGTGGCGAGGCGGGACGAGTCGCCGCCGGGGCCGCGGGTGGTGGCGGTGACGGCGGCGCGGATCGCGGCGGCCTTGGCCGGGCTTGCCGGGGTGCGGGTGATCGGGATGCCGTGCTGTGCCGTCATGGGGGAAGACTAGCCGCTTTTGCCGGGCGATGCCAAGGCTTCAGCCGAGGCCGGTCAGCTCCAGCACGGTTGCGACCAGGACATAGCCCAGCACCGCATAGACCCCGCCGCGGAACCACGGATAGGGAATCCGCGCCAGGCTCGGGAAGCCGGCGGGGTGGACCACGGTCAGCCGCTCGCCGATCACCGGGGTCGGGAAGGGCGTGGTCAGCGGATCGCGGACCTCGATAAAGCCGCCGCGCTCGTCGGGGACCAGCAGGATCGCGCTGTACAAAGTGGCGCCGCCGCGGCGAGTGATCTGGTGGCGGACGATCTGGGCCGGCACATGGCGGGTCTCGCCGCGGATGAACGGCAGGTCGCTGCGCAGCAGATAGGCGAGGCCGGCGCCTGCGAGGGCGAGACCGATCGAGAGGAAAATCGTTTCGATGGGCGGGCGCTATCACGCTTTTGCGGGGCTGTTAAGAGGCTTGCTCTGGTGCTGTGCAGCGGAGCGGAAATTCCCTTAACTATTATCTCCTATAGGCAATGCTCCCCCCGCTCGCGCGGTCGAAATCGCGCGGACGGGGGTAGAGCATTTGGTGCCGTAATCTGGAGAAGACGAAGTGAATTCGAGGCCGCGAATCTGATGCTCACCAGGATGATCGAAATTCACCAGGAATTCTGGCGGTTCAACGCCGACCGCGATCCGAAGGTCCGCGAACTGGTGGCGCGGCAGCAGCTGCGGCTGATCGGCGAAGTGGCGCGGATTGTCGCGACGATCATGATCCCGGTGTCGCTCTATATGATCGTCAATCTCTATCTCCATGCCAGCACGCCGTTTCTCGCCGCCGGCCTGTTCGGGCTGGCCGTGGTCGCCTTCATCTCGGTGCGCAATTTCCACCGGCAGAAGCACCGGTCCTTCGATTACGCCCATTTTGACGCCTCGCTGCGCATGCTGTGCGCGGAAAGTGTCATCGTCAGCCTTGCGATCAGCCTGTGCATCACCTTTCCGCTGGCGTTCGGACAGATTCCGCTCAGCCCGGCCAGCGTGATCCTGGCGCTCGGCAGCATCGTCGTCGGCGGTTTTACCTATGGCAGTATCCCGCGCGCGCAGACCTGCGCGATCGGCGTGCTGACGCTGTCGCTGGCGATCAGCTTTTTCGCGGTCGAGGGGGTTGGCGGGCTGGAGCCGGTGGCGCTGCTGCTGTTCTTTGCCGCCGCGCTCGACTCGATCTACCGCATGTGCTTCTTCAATTTCGTCAAGCGCCATATCTATGCCGCGCAGCAGAAGGAGGCGGCCGAAACGGTCAAGCTGCTGCTCAACGACTATGCCGAGCAGAGCGCCGACTGGCTGTGGGAAACCGACAGCAGCAACCGCATCGTCCGCGCGTCGGAGCGGTTCGCGACCGCCGCGGGCCGGACGATCGACGATCTTAACGGCACCCCGATCACCGATCTGTTCGGCGAGGGCGAGGCCCGCCAGCTGCTGCTGCGGATGATCGGCGAGGGCCGGCCCGTGCGCGATCTGGAGCTGCCGATCAAGGTGCGGGGCGAAGACCATTGGTGGCGGATTTCCTGCCGGACGATGACCGCCACGAGCAGGGCAGCGAAGGCGCTGCGCGGAGCGGCGACCGATATCACCAGCGAAAAGGCGGCGAACGACCAGATCGACCGGCTGGCCCATTATGACAATCTGACCGGTCTGCCCAACCGCGCCTCGTTCAACCGCTCGATGGAGCGCGCGCTGACCCGGCTCGACGACGGGGAAAGCCTGGCGCTGCTCTATGTGGATGTCGACCGGTTCAAGGCGATCAACGACACGATGGGGCACAGCGCCGGGGACCGGGTGCTGCAGGCGGTCGGCAGCCGGCTGAAAGAAGCGATCGGGGTCGGGGACATCGCCTCGCGGCTGAGCGGCGACGAGTTCGCGGTCTGCCTGCGGGCGGTCGCGGCGGGGCAGAATGTCGCTGATCTCAGCAGGGACATCGCTAGCAAGGTCTGTGCGCCGTTGAGTGTTGACGGGCACAATGTCTCGATCGGCATCAGCATCGGCATCGCGCTGTCCCGCGACCCGCGCGATACCGCAGAGGATCTGCTACAGCGCGCCGATATCGCGCTGTACCGGTCCAAGGAAAACGGGCGCGGGCAGCTGACGGTGTTCCGGCCCGAGATGCTGCAAGCGCTGCAGGACCGCAGGGCGATGGAGCTGGACCTGCAGACGGCGCTCAAGTGCAAGCAATTTGAACTGCTCTACCAGCCCCTGATCGATATCGAGACCGAGCAGACCATCGGCTATGAAGCGCTGGTCCGCTGGAATCATCCGACCAAGGGCATCATCCTGCCGAACGAGTTTATCGCGGTGGCCGAGACCACCGGCACGATCGTCCAGCTGGGGGAATGGGTGATCCGGACAGCGCTGCAGGAACTGAGAAACTGGCCGCACCATCTCAGCGTTGCGGTCAACCTGTCACCCGCGCAGATGGGCAGTCCCAACCTGTTGCCGACGATCATTCACGGTCTCGCCGCGGCCGGCGTGGAGGCGCACCGGCTGGAGATGGAAATTACCGAAAATGTGATCCTGAGCCAGGACCATGCCAATATCGACCTGTTGAACAAGATCCGCTCGCTCGGCGTGCGGTTCGCGCTCGACGATTTTGGCACCGGCTACAGCTCGCTCAACTATCTGCGCGGCTTCCCGTTCGACAAGATCAAGATCGACCGGTGCTTCGTGGAGGAGATTGTCAGCCGCAAAGACTGTCAGGCGATCGTCCGGGCCGTCGCCGATCTGGCGTCGAGTCTCGGCATGGTGACGACCGCCGAGGGCATCGAATGCGAGCAGCAGCTGGCTGAGGTCAAGCGCGCCGGATGCAAGCAGGTGCAGGGGCATCTGTTCAGCAAGGCCATTCCGGCGCATGAAATCGAGGGACGGATCGTCAGGCCGCCGTCGAAATATCCCAGTCTCGACCATATTATCCGGCCGTCAAATGCCGAGGACAGCCTTCAGGAGCGCAAGATCGGATAGCAGAACTGCCGCTGTCCGGAGACATGTTGGCCGGCATATCGTGGGCGCCCAGAAACCGCGATCACCCGGCCTCCTTAACCGGTCGATTAAATTGCCAATTGCAACCGGTCGCCAGCAATGGCATAAGATTGCAAAAGCTGGGAGAGACGGCATGGCGACAAAATTCGCGGAAAATGTGGAAACGGCAATCGAATCGGTCGATATATTGATCGTCGGGGCCGGTATTTCGGGCATCGGCATGGCGGTGCATCTGCGCGACAAATGTCCGAACAAGAGCTTTGCGATTGTCGAGCGGCGCGACGAGATCGGCGGCACCTGGAACCTGTTCCAATATCCCGGTATCCGCAGCGACAGCGACATGCACACGCTGGGGTTCAAGTTCGAGCCGTGGACCGAGCAGAAGTCGATCGCCGACGGGCCGTCGATCATGAACTATCTGCACCGGATCAAGGCGAAACATGATCTGGAAAAGCATATCCGCTTTGGCCACAAGGTCCTGTCGGCGAGCTGGTCGAGCGAGGATGCGCGCTGGACGGTGACGGCGGAAAAATCCGACGGCCGCCAGGTCACCATATACGCCAATTTCGTCTATATGGGCGCCGGCTATTATGATTATGACAATCCCTATGATGCGCAGATCGAGGGGCTGGCAAATTTCAAGGGCGACGTTGTGCACCCGCAATTCTGGCCCAAGGATCTCGACTATTCGGGCAAGAAAGTGGTGGTGATCGGCAGCGGCGCGACCGCCGTGACGATCGTGCCGGTGCTGGCGGAGAAGGCGAGCCATGTGACCATGCTGCAGCGCACGCCGACCTGGTATGCAGCGCGGCCGTCGAAAGACTGGATCGCCAACAGCCTGCGCAAGATCATGCCCGAGAAATGGGCCTATAACATCACCCGCTGGAAAAATGTGAAGATGCAGGACCTCACGTATCGCATCGCGCGCGACAATCCGCAGAAGGTGATCGACAAGCTCGAAAAGCCGATGAAGAAAGAGCTTGGCGACAAATATGTGAAGGAAGATTACACCCCGCCTTATGGTCCGTGGGAGCAGCGGCTGTGCCTGGTGCCGGATGGTGACATGTTCAAGGCGATTGCCGCGGGCAAGGCCGATCTGAAAACCGGTCATATCGAGACCGTCACCGAGAGCGGTATCAAACTGACCTCCGGCGAGACTCTCGATGCGGACGTGATCGTCACGGCGACGGGGCTGAAACTGGCGGTGGCCGGCAAGGTCGCCTTCTCGGTCGACGGCAAGCCGGTGCACTGGCCCGATCATTATTATTACAAGGGCTGCATGTTCTCCGACATACCCAATCTGGCGATCGTGTTCGGCTATCTCAACGCCAGCTGGACGCTGAAGGCGGATATCGTTTCGGAATATGTCTGCCGGGTGCTCAACCATATGGACGCGACCGCGACGCGCATCGCCAATCCGGTGCTGGGCAAGGAACTGGAGCAGGAGCAATTGTTCGATTTCTCGTCCGGCTATCTCCAGCGCTCGATCAACGAATTGCCGCGCAACAGCACCGCGATGCCGTGGAAGCTGAATCAGGACTATCTGTTCGACAAGAAAGTCCTGCTGAGCGAGCCGGTCGACGACGGCGTGATCCGGTTTTACGGTCCCAACTCAAATCAGGCGACCGGCGACAGCGAGCCAGCGCTCGAAGCGGCAGAATAGTCGAGAGGCGGAATTCGACGACTGGTTAACCCTTTGTTTAGCCACACAAACTACTGTCCCCGCGAGGGATGAAACAATGGGTTACATGAATTCACAATATCGTACCGTGGAGCCGGCCCTGATCGAGCATCGGCAGAGCTATCGCCATCAGGTCCATATCCAGCGAGCCGCGATTCGCGAGCATGGCAGGACGGCAAAGGCGGGCGAGCTGATTGATCTGTCCATCTATGGCTGCCGTGTTGCCAGCAAGACCCGTTTTGCCGAAGGCAGCCGCCTCTGGTTGCGGTTTGAGGGGAGCAGCCCGATTCCGGCCACCGCCATCTGGTGCCAGAATGGCCATATCGGTTGCCGATTCGACGACAAGCTTGATTCCCGCCTGTTTCGCCGCTTGACGCTGATCAGCGAATAACCGGCACGAAACCCGTCTTGCCAACTGACATCAATGTCAGTAATAGGGTGTCATGGAAAATGAAATATTTGACGTTCTGATTGTCGGGGCCGGCCTGTCCGGTATCGGCGCAGCGGTGCATCTGACCAAAAGATGCCCCGGCAAGAGCTTTGCCATTGTCGAGGCGCGCGAGCGGCTGGGCGGGACCTGGGACCTGTTCAAATATCCCGGCATCCGGTCGGACAGCGACATGTATACGCTGGGCTACAATTTCAAACCGTGGACCGCGCGCAGAGCGATTGCCGATGCGCCGTCGATCCTCACCTATCTCCACGAAACGGTCGACGAATATGGGCTGCAGGACAAGATCCGCTTTGGCCAGAAGGTGATCGATGCCAGCTGGTCGAGCGAAGAGGCGCTGTGGACGGTCAGCCTGCAGCACGGCGACGGTTCGCTGAGCAGCGTGAAATGCAATTTCCTCCACATGTGCTCGGGCTATTACAGCTATGACGAGGGGCATGATCCGGATTTTCCGGGCAAGGCGGATTTTGCCGGGACGGTTGTGCATCCGCAATTCTGGCCCGAAGGGCTGGACTATGCGGGCAAGAAAGTCGTGGTGATCGGCAGCGGCGCGACCGCGGTGACGCTGGTGCCGTCGATGGCGGATAACGCGGCGCATGTCACCATGCTGCAGCGTTCGCCGACCTATATCGTGTCGCGGCCCGGCGAGGACAAATGGGCGCTGCGCCTGCGCAAGTTCCTGCCGTCCGGGTTGGCCTATCTGCTGACTCGCTGGAAGAACGTGCTGCTCGGCCTGTTCATGTTCAATCTGGCACGCAAGAAGCCGGCGGCATTCAAGGGGCGCCTGCTGGAGATGGTCCGCGAGGAAATGGGCCCGGACGTCAATATGGCCGATTATACGCCGAGCTATAATCCGTGGGACCAGCGCCTGTGTCTGGTGCCGGACAGCGACCTGTTCGATTCGATCAAGTCGGGCAAGGCGTCGATCGTGACCGACCATGTCGAGAGATTCACCAAAGACGGCATCCTGCTGAAATCCGGCAGGATGCTGGAAGCCGATATCATCGTCACCGCCACCGGCCTGAAAATGCTGATGGGCGGCAATGCGGCCATTTCGGTGGACGGCGAGCCGGTCGATTTTAGCCAGACCATCAATTACAAGGGCGTGATGTTCTCCGGCGTCCCCAATTTCGGCATGACGATGGGCTATACCAATGCCAGCTGGACGCTGAAGGCCGACCTGACCAGCGAATATGTCTGCCGGCTGATCAACATGATGGACAGCAAGGGTACGCCGATCGCGACCCCGACCCTCCCTGCCGGCGAGACGATGGGCACCGAGCCGATGCTCGATTTCAGCTCCGGCTATGTCCAGCGAGCGATCGCGCAGCTGCCGAAACAGGGCGACCGCAAGCCGTGGCGGCTCAACCAGAATTTCCCCAAGGATATCATCAATCTGCGGCACAAGGCGGTGGATGACGGGGTGATTGTTTTCTCGAAGCCTGCCGCTGTGACGGCCGGGCGGCGGGAGCCGGAGGCCATTGCAGCCGAATAGGCCCTCGCGCTTGGCACCATCTCTGGCTATAGCGATCAAATGACTGATTTTAAGGCATTGATCGAGGCCGATACCGGCCAGACCGCGCGCTCCATCCAGATCCTGGATACGGGCAATTTCGAAGACTGGCTGAAAGGGCAACCGGATTCGATCCGGGCGATGGTCACGGCCTGCCAGTTTTCCGGCAAGCCGGACACGTTTCTGCTGCTGCCCCGGGCCGGCAGCAGGAGCGATGACAAGACGGTCGCCGAGGATTTTTCGGTGGTGGCCGGCGTCACGGACCATGACAAGCTGGATTCCTGGTCGCTGGCCAGGCTCGGCAGCGGCCTGCCCGAAGGCAGATATCGCCTGCACGAGACCAGCGCCAAGGGCACGCTGTTCGGCTGGCTGATCGCGCAGCATGAATTTGACCGATACAAGGAATTGCCCGATCGGCAGGGGCCGAGCGTGCTGCTGGTCGGCGATGCGATCGCCCAGAAGGACGAGGCGGTGCGGCAGGCGGAGGCGACCGCGATGGTCCGCGACATGGTCAACACCCCCGCTGCCGACATGGGGCCGGACAGGCTGGAAGAGATTGTCGACAAGCTGGCCGAGAAACATGGCGGCGAACTGAAAGTGACTCGCGGCGACACGCTGGAAGAGCATTTCCCGATGATTCACGGCGTCGGCAAGGCAGCGATGCGCGCCCATGCGCCGCGCCTGATAGAGCTGAAATGGGGCAAGGCCGACCATCCCAAGATCGCCATCGTCGGCAAGGGCGTCTGCTTTGACAGCGGCGGGCTGTCGATGAAGACCGGGGCCGGCATGCTGCTGATGAAGAAGGATATGGGCGGCGCGGCGCACGCGATCGCGCTGGCCCGCATGGTGATGGAGGCCGGGCTGCCGGTGCGGCTGCACCTGCTGGTTCCCGCGGTCGAAAATGCGATCGATGGCAATGCGCTGCGTCCAGGCGACATATTGAACAGCCGCAAGGGGCTGACCGTCGAGGTGACCAATACCGATGCCGAGGGGCGGCTGGTGCTGGGCGACGCGCTGACCCTGGCGGGCGAGAGCGAGCCGGAACGGATCATCGATTTCGCGACGCTGACCGGTGCGGCGCGGGTGGCGCTGGGGCCGGATCTGCCGGCGATGTTCTGCGACGATCGCGAGATGGCCGACGGTCTGCTGCAGGCAGGGGAGGCGGAGAGCGATCCGCTGTGGCAGATGCCTCTATGGTCCGGCTATGACTCGATGCTGAGCAGCCCGATTGCCGACTGCGTGAACAGCGCGGCGGGCGGCTTTGCCGGCTGTATTACCGCGGCGCTGTTCCTGAAGAAATTCGCACCGGAAGCCGTTCCCTGGGCCCATTTCGATACGTTTGCGTGGCGCCCGGCGGCAAAGCCGGGACGTCCGCAGGGCGGCGAAGCGCTGGGATTACGGGCCAGCTGGCGCTATTTGCGGGAACGATACGGGGCGTAGGGAAGGTTTTTGCCCGGCATGGCCGCTTCCGCCCCAATTGCGGACATCATCGAGGCTGGTTAAGCAGCTGAATGACCAACCACCCAGAGAATTATGTCAAAGCTGCTCTTTTCAGCCTTGGCGTCGAATGTCGAGCGCTTAAAATCGAGGACTATGATCCTCTGATATTCGGCAACTTTGCTGCAATTGCAGACACAAACATGGGAGTGCTGCGCATTTTATATGATCGGGAGTTCTTCGTTGAATTAGAGTTCCCGCCATCTTCAAAAGTCTCTTCGGAGAGAATCATCTTGGCCTTAAATCACTATAGGCAGTTAACCGCGAACGACAGCTAACCACCCTCTTACGGTCATTCGAACTGTCTGGATGGAAACTGAAGGCGGCTGCTCGGCAATCGACCCAGAGGCTGCCGTTCGGGCGACCGGAGAAAGTTCCTGACAACAGCAATGCCATTTTCCGCTGAGCAGTGTCGGGATGCGCCGGGGCGCATCCCGTATCGTCCTTGGTTTACAGGCCGTCGAGACCCTTGCTGACCAGGATATTGACCGCCACCCGGCGGTTCTGGGCCTTGCCTTCCGCTGTGTCATTGCTGGCCAGCGGATCGGCTTTCGCCATGCCGGTGGGGGTCAGCATGCGGTAGGGCTTCCAGCCGCATTGCTGCTGGATATAGTTGACCACGCGGCCGGCGCGCTTTTCGCTCAGCTGCTGGTTGAGCTCGTCGCTGCCGGTGGAATCGGTATAGCCGACGACCAGCAGCAGTGCGTTGTCCATTGCTTCGGCGGCCTGGGCGGTGGCGCACAGATCGGCCTTGCCCTGGGCGGACAGGACGGCCTTGCCGGTGTCGAAATTGACGTTGGTCGTGCCCTTGACATTATATTGATCGATATCGCCCATGCGGCCGCGCAGCGCCTCGGTGGCGGCGGTCTGCTCGGCAAAGCCCTGGGCGGTGCCGTTGTGGATCATATTGGCGGTCTTGAGATCGCTGTTGCGCAGGCTGATCTGGCTCGCGACCAGCTCGCCGCCGGCCTGCACGGTCTCGATCGAGACGGGCAGACCGTTGAGCAGCGCATCGGTGGCCAGCGTTTCCCGGCCCAGGCCGAGGAAACCCTTGCTGGCCTTGATCCGGGTGGCGTCGTTGAGAGCGATGACGGTCCGGTTGCCGTCGTTGCTGGTGATCTGCAAGCGGCTGGCGTCGCGCGCGGAGATAATGCCTTCGATCTCCGGCCCTGCGGGCGCCGCTGCCAGATCCAGTTGCGGTTCCGCATAGGGCGTGTCCTGCTGCCCGGAGACAATGATGTCCTCCCTGGCTTCCTGTTGCGCGGCGGCACCGGCGGGGGTCATCAGCGCGAGCGCGCCGAGCAGCACGCCCTTGGTCTGTGCGGGGGAAAGGTTGTTCATCGTCTTGCTCCTTCAAATGGGCCGGACGGGGGCTGTCCGGCAATGTCTCGCATGAACCCATGATTGGTCAGGCCATTATTGCTGGCGGATGAACATGGGCGCTGCTGGAGGCCAATGCGGGGGTGACCCGGGCCTTTGGCGCGGCGAACAGTTCTGAAGCGGGCGCCTGATCGTCAGGAAAAAGGCCGAAAGGGACCGGCGAGGGGGACGGGGTGTGGCACGGCGAGGGGGGCGATTTCCGGTGGCCGGGCAGTGACCGGCGGCCGATTTCGGAGCCCTTCTATTTTTTTTCTGACCTATTGAAATCCGGCGGCGCGATACCATCGGAACGCCAATTAACGCGTTATATTTGCAACAGAAAATAGATGTTTTGTCTGGAACCCCGGTTGTTCATTGAGGCGCAAGGTGAGTTTCCTATGTCCCGCCTTGCCCCCAACTGGCAAATTTAAACAAAAGGATATGTTATGAAAAAGAGCATTTTGGCATTAGCAGCGACAAGCGTATTTGTTGCGACGCCGGCGTTTGCTCAGGACGCGACCCCATTCACTGGCCCCTATGTCGGAGGCGTTCTCGGCGTCGACAGCGTCGAGCTCGAATCCAATGGTCTGGACGGCAATGACAAGGGCACAATATATGGCGGCGTGATCGGCTATGATATGAATCTCGGCGGCGTGATCGTTGGTCTTGAAGGTGAATATACCGAATCGGAAGCCAGCGAGTCGCAGCGCAATATCCTGACCGCCGGCGACAAAGCCAGCCTGAACGCCGGACGCGATCTTTATGCAGGCGCGCGCGTCGGTTACCAGATCGACCCGAACGCCATGCTGTATGTCAAGGGCGGCTATACCAACGCCAAGGCGAAATTGTCCTATGACGACAATGTCGGCAACGCCTTCTCCGTCTCCGACAAGCTTGACGGATATCGCGTCGGTGGCGGACTGGAAGCCTCTGCGAACAATATGTTCGTGCGTCTGGAATATCGCTATTCCGATTATGGCAAATATGAAACCAGCTCGCTGGTCCCCAATATCGACACATCGCGCCACCAGGGCGTGGTCATGGCGGGCCTCCGTTTCTAAAACGGAACGCGCGAACGCAGGGTAATTCCTGCCAGGCTTAAGGAAACCGGGGGCTCCGTGCCTCCGGTTTTTTAATGTCGGCTGCAGTGCTGGGCCGGGTCGACCGGGGCGCCGGTGCCGTCATTCCTCCGAATCGTCGGCGGCTCTCGGCTCCAGCCAGCTGGCGACCCAGGTCGGCAACAGCACGGCGGCGGCCTGGATCGCAAAGCCGAGATTGAACCAGTCATACCAGCCTTGCGGGTGCCAGAGTCCCGGCAGGCCGGCGGTGGCCATGTAGAAGCAGCCGAGCATCGTCATGCCGGCGAGCAGCATCCCGGCGATGGCATGCGCGCGCACCTTGACCGTCAGCTCGCGCTCGTCGAGCGGATTCCGCGCGGTCGGGGTGAAACGCGGGCCGGCCAGCCGAACGAAATAGGCGGCCAGCACCGCGCCGTAGAACAGCAGCCAGCCGATCCAGAAGTCGCCGACGAACACGCTCGGCGTTCGCGCCAGTATCACATAGCCGGCGACGAGGGCGGCGACGACAAGGAGCGGGATCCAGCGCAGCGTGCGTGGCTGAAACTGCATGAAGACGATCCGGTCAAGGCGGCTGGCGTAGACGAGGCGGTCCATATGTTCGAGCAAGGTCATTGGGATAGGTCTCCTGCCGCGGCGGCGCGGCGCAAGGTGTTGGCAACGGATTCGAAAGGCTTGAAGGAAAAGAGCAGTTCGACCGGTACGTCGAAATAGGCGGCGATCTTCATCGCCAGCTCGAGGCTGGGTTTGTAATCGCCGCGCTCGAGATAGCCGATCGTCTGGTTGTTGACTCCCACCGCCTCGGCCAGCTCGCGGCGCGAAGTGCCGCGCTCGGCCCGGAAAACAGCGATGCGGTTGTAGAGATTATTCATATGACTGCCGTTTAGGAGATATTGTTTGTTGTGTATACGCAACGAATCATATCAATGTCAATATGAATGGAAGGACGAGCGTCGGAAAAACCGGAGCGCGCCATCTGCCCACTCGCTGCCTCGCCGCGACACCGCTTGATTAACCGCCCCCGGGTCGTCTAAAGGCGGTCGATTGTCACAGCTTTGCAACAGGGCGCACAAGCCGCAGAGCAACGGGCATTTTTACGCTATTGGGAATTCTGGACGCATGGATATGGAAACTGCAGATACGGGCGCGCACGCGAAATTCGTGCTGAACGGGCCGGAAGGGCAATTCGACCCCCGGACCACCGCGCATCGCGGCGACCTGGCGGACATCGCGCTGGCCGGCAAGATGTTTGCGCCGCATTATGCCGAACCGATGCCGATGCGCTGTTCCGCGCCCAAGGCGATGCTGCGCAAGCAGAGCGGCAAGGATCATGAAGCGGTTTCCGAACTGCTGCACGGCGAGGATTTTCACGTGCTCGATATCGCCGGCGACTGGGCCTGGGGCTATTGCGGCCATGACAGCTATGTCGGCTATGTGCCGGTCCATGCGCTGCAGCACCGCAAGAAGACGCCGGAGCCGACCCATCTGGTGTCGGCGCGCGCGGCGCTGATCTTCATCGAGCCGGATTTCAAGTCCGGCGTGATGAAGCGGCTGCCGATGGGCGCGCGGATTGCCTGCGGCGAGCCCAGCGAATGCGGCTCCTATCTGAAGACCGGCAAGGGCTTTGTCCATGTCCGCCATGTCCAGCCGATCGGCACCAAGGTGGTGTTCGACGGCAGCAACGGGACGGCGGCGCTGGCCGAGCAGCTGATCGGCGCGCCCTATCTGTGGGGCGGACGCAGCGGCGACGGGCTGGATTGCTCGGGCCTGATCCAGATGATTCTGATGCTGACCGGCGTTGCCGCGCCGCGCGACAGCGACCAGCAGCAGGCGGCGCTCGGCGAAGAGATCGGTGAGGGCGAGGAATTGCGCCGCGGCGATCTGGTCTTTTTCCCGAATCATGTCGGCCTGATGGTCGACAAGGACCGGATCATTCACGCCGGTTCGCACCGGATGCAGGTGGCGATCGAGCCGCTCGCCGATGTGGTGGCACGCTATGCGGCTGACCATGATCAGCCAGTGCTGGCGCGCAAACGGCTGTCCTGAGGCTGACTATGACGAAGACGATCTTTATCGACGGTGCCGTGGGCACGACCGGGCTGGAAATTGCCGAGCGGCTGTCCGGGCGGGAAGAATTTTTGCTGGTGCAGCTGCCGGAAGCGGAGCGCAAGGATCCGGCGGCGCGGCGGGCTGCGATCAACGAGAGCGATTTTGTCATCCTCTGCCTGCCCGATGATGCGGCGATCGAAGCGGTGGCGATGGTCGACAATGACCGCACGCGGATCATCGACGCCTCGACCGCGCATCGCACCGCCGAGGGCTGGGCCTATGGCTTTGCCGAATTTCGCGACGGCCAGCGTGAGGCAATCGCCAATGCGCGCTTTGTTTCCAATCCGGGCTGCTATCCAACCGGCTTTCTGGCGCTGGTGGCGCCGCTGATCGCTGCGGGACTGCTGCCGGCAGACTGGCCCTATGTGATGAACGCGGTGTCGGGCTATTCCGGCGGCGGCAAGGCGCTGATCGAGCGCTTTGCGGCGGAACCCGATCTGGCGTTCCGCGCCTATGGTCTGAGTCTGGATCACAAGCATCTGGCGGAAATGAAAAGCCATGGCGGCCTGAGCCATGATGTCATCTTCGCGCCGTCGGTGATCCGCGCGTTTCGCGGGATGCTGGTCGACATCCCGTTGCATCTCGGAGCGATCGGATCGGTGACTGCCGAGCAGCTGCTGGAAGAACTGAGCGATTTTTACGCCGGTTCGAAGATCGTTTCGGTCGCGGGCAGGGGCGAGCGGACGGAGCTGCTGATCAGCGAGAATGACGCGGCCACCGACAAGCTGGAGCTGTTCGTTTGCGGCAACGCCGGCGGCTATCACGCCCGGCTGATCGCGCGGCTCGACAATCTTGGCAAGGGCGCCTCGGGCGCCGCCGTGCAGAATCTCAACATCATGGCCGGGCTCGACGAAACCGCAGGCTTGCGGCTCTAGTCTTCCCCTATTTCGCGGGGGTCACCGCTGCCTTGTCGGGGCGCAGGCTGAGGCCGGCGCGCCCGCTGCGGAACGAGCTGAACCAGGTCAGCGGATTGAGCGAGGTCGTGCCGTCGAGCGAGAAGGTGATGAATTCCGCCCGGCCGCCGATATTTTCCCACGGGATCGGACCGCCCAGGCCCAGCGGGCTGGAGACCCGGCTGTCGGCGCTGAGATCGCGGTTGTCACCCAGCAGATAGACCTGGCCTTCCGGAATCTGCACCGGCGCCACATCATCGGTATATTGCGGGCCGAGATCGATAATATTGTAGCTGACGCCATTGGGCAGCGTTTCGCGCAGGATCGGCAGGTTGCACACCGCATTGCCGTCGGCATCGACGCCGCGGGCACCCGGAAATTCTTGCGGGTTGCAAGGATTGTTGGCGTCGATCGGGACCTGCAGGTCTGGCTGGACGTCCTGGCGGACGGCCATTCCGTTGAGGAACACCTGGCCGCCGCGCAGTTCAATCGTGTCGCCGGGCAGGCCGATCACCCGCTTGATATAGTCGCTGCTCTGGTCCCGCGGGGTCAGGATCACGACGTCGCCGCGTTCCGGCATCTTGCCGAACAGACGGCCCGATACGCGCGGCACGATATGGAAGGTGGGCGAAACCCAGGACCAGCCATAGGCATATTTGCTGACGATCAGCCGGTCGCCGACCAGCAGGCCGGGCATCATCGAAACCGAGGGGATATAGAAGGGCTTGGCTACCAGGCTGTGAAAGGCCAGCACCGCCAGCAGCAGCAGGGCGATGCTCTTGATCTCGCCGATCCAGTCGGTCTTTTCCTTTTCGGGTTGGTCGCTGGTCTTGCTGTCGGCGGTATTATCGAGTGCCATATTTCTGTCTCTGGTTTCCTGGTCCATGCGACGCGCGGTCCTAAAGCGGGTGGGCTTCAATGATCACGAATGCCTGTGCCCATGGATGATCGTCGGTGAGTGTGAGATGAACAAAGGCCTCATATCCTGCCGGAGTCAGCGCGTCGAGGCGTTTTTTGGCGCCGCCCGTCAGGGCCAGCGTCGGGGCGCCGCTTTTGGCGTTGATGACGCCGATGTCCTTCATGAACACGCCGGCGCGGAAACCGGTACCGACCGCCTTGGAATAGGCTTCCTTGGCGGCGAAGCGCTTGGCGTAGGTGCCCGCCTTGGTGAAGGGCCGCCGCGCCGCCTTGGCACGCTCCAGTTCGGTGAACACACGATTTTCAAAGCGCTCGCCAAAGCGGTCGAGCGAATTCTGGATGCGCTCGATATTGCAGAGGTCGGAGCCGAGACCGATGATCATCGGAAATCCTCCCTGCAGCGGAGCTGTGGGGAGGTGGCGCCGGAGGCGACGGAGGGGCCGAGGTCAGGATCGGTGTTCGGGGCGAGGGGCCCCTCCACCACCCTTCGGGCGGTCCCCCTCCCCATCTGCGATGGGGAGGAAAGAGTTGGCGCCATGATCACCGGGCATCATCCATCAGCGCGCGCATCTGCTTGATGCTGCCCTCGAGTCCATGAAAAATGGCTTCGCCGATCAGGAAATGGCCGATGTTCAGTTCCTTGAGTTGCGGGATCGCCGCGATCGGTACTACATTGTCGAAGGTCAGGCCGTGACCAGCATGGGGTTCAATGCCGTTTTTTGCGGCGAGTGCGGCCGCATCGGCGATCCGGCGCAATTCGGCTTCACGCTCGCTGCCGACCAGCTCGGCATAGCGACCGGTATGAAATTCGACGACCGGCGCGCCGAGGCGGATGGCGGCCTCGATCTGGCGCGGGTCGGGTTCGATGAACAGGCTGACGCGGATATTCGCTTCTTTCAGCTGGCCGACAAAATCAGCCAGGCGATTGTGCTGGCCGGCGGCATCCAGTCCGCCCTCGGTGGTCCGTTCCTCGCGATTTTCCGGGACGATACAGGCGGCGTGCGGCTTGTGGCGCAGCGCGATCGCCAGCATCTCGTCGGTTGCGGCCATTTCCAGATTGAGCGGGATCGTGAGCGTGTCCATCAGCACCGAAAGGTCGTCATCGCGGATATGACGCCGGTCCTCGCGGAGATGGGCGGTAATGCCGTCCGCTCCGGCTTCGGCTGCCATCAGCGCCGCGCGCACCGGCTGCGGATGATCGCCGCCGCGGGCGTTACGGATCGTGGCGACATGATCGATATTGACGCCAAGGCGAAGCGGATGCTGGCTTGTCGTGGTCACGCGGCTTGTATTTCCGCGCGGCTGCCCGGCTTGATCGCGGGAATCGCTGCCAGTTCGGGGGGCAGGTCATCGGCGGCATAAGAAGGCACGTCGAGCGTCACCAGCGGAAAGAAAGGCACGTCAAATTGCGCGGCGCCATTTGACCGGTCGATCAGGGCGCCGGCGGCAATCACCTCGCCGCCCGCGTCGCGGATCGCCTGGATGGCTTCGCGAGATGACAGGCCGGTGGTCACCACATCTTCCATCATCAATACTTTCTGTCCGGGTTCCAGACGGAAGCCGCGGCGCAGTTCGAAAGTGCCCTCGGGCCGCTCCAGAAACAGCGCGTCGAGATCGAGCGCCCGGCCCATTTCATGACCGATGATCACGCCGCCCATCGCCGGCGAGACCACGATATCGATCGAACGGCGGATATTTCCGGGGAGTTTGTCGGCCAGGGCCGAGGCAATCCGCGCGGCGCGTTTCGGGTTCATCAGCAGCCGGGCACATTGCAGATATTGGGCACCGTGGCGACCGGATGACAGAATGAAATGCCCTTCCAGCAGGGCATCGCTCGCCCGGAATTCGGCTAAAATCTCTTCTTCGGTCACTCTTTCATCCCGCCTTATGGTGCATGGTCCTGCCCAAATGGGCATGTTGCCACCGCAATGCCAGATAAATTAAAGCCAAAAAACTGAAAAAATATCTATTCGGTAGCTTGAGGCTTACGGCAACCATGCCTATAAGCCGCCCCAATCGGACTATATCCAGGCCGGGCTCGCTGATTCCATATGGTGTGTCATTGCCGGAAAACTACCGAAACTTGGGGTAAGATAGGGTTGAGCGATATATGACTCATTTTTTGAAAGCTTGGATTCTGGCGATCGGCCTGATTCTCACGCCGACGGCATTGTCGGCGCAGGAAGCCTTGCCGGCAGCGCCCGTCGTTGATCCGGCTGCAGCGAGCGCGGTGGAATCGGCAGACGCCCCGGCAGCGGCCGAAGCGCCCGCATCCGGACTGGATCCTGCTCTTTATACACCGATGAAGCCGACTCCCGGCATCGGCATGCCGGTCGATGGCAATATCGATTTTCAGCAGCAGTTCAGCCCGACCGGTGAAACGGCGCACTGGATCAACAGTGCAATTCTGGTGCCGATGATGGTGGGCGTGAGCCTTGTCGTTCTCGCCCTGTTGTTCTGGGTCGTTGTGCGGTTCCGCCGAGGTGCCAACCCCGAGCCGTCGAAAACAACGCATAATACCTTCATCGAAATCATCTGGACGGTCATCCCGGTCTTGATCCTCGTGATCATCGCGGTGCCATCGATCAGCCTGCTGGCCCGGCAGTTCGAGCCGGCACCGGAAGATGCGCTGACCGTGAAAGTGACCGGATATCAGTGGTATTGGGGCTACAGCTATCCTGACAATGGCGATTTCGAAATCATTTCCAACATGCTGTCGGAAGAAGAAGCGGCAGCGCGCGGCGAGCCGCATCAGCTGGCTGCCGACAACCGGATGGTTATTCCGGTGGGCAAGCCGGTCAAGCTGCTGATCACCGCAGCCGATGTCATTCACAGCTTTGCCATTCCTTCGGCCTGGTTCAAGCTCGACGCGGTGCCCGGACGGATCAATGAAAAGGTTCTTCAGATCGACCGCGAAGGCGTTTATTATGGCCAGTGCTCCGAGCTTTGCGGTGCGCGTCACGGCTTCATGCCGATCACGGTTGAGGTTCTCTCGCAGGAAAAATTCGACAACTGGGTGCGCGCCAATGGCGGCACGGTGAAGGGCGAAGCGGCGATGAATGAAGTCAGCGCTGAAGGCCGCGGTGCCGAGGAAGAAACCTCGACCGTTGTCGCGCCGGAAATGGTCCCGGCATCTGATTCCACTGGAGCGACCGCACCGTCCGCTTCCGCGCCAGTTACGCAATAAGGGTAAGTGCAATGACAACAATCACAGCAGATGGCCATATCGACGATCACGCGCATGACGCGGATCACAAGCCAGCCTTTTTCCAGCGCTGGTTCATGTCGACCAACCACAAGGATATCGGTACACTTTACCTGATTTTCGCTATCGTTGCGGGCATCATCGGCGGCGCAATTTCCGGTCTGATGCGGCTCGAGCTGGCAGAGCCCGGCATTCAATATCTGCAGATGTGGGCGACCGCCCACAATGGCATGATGGGCGGCGGCGAAGCATCGCTGGATGAGGCCTATCACCTGTGGAATGTGCTGATTACCGCGCACGGCCTGATCATGGTCTTCTTCATGGTGATGCCGGCAATGATCGGCGGCTTCGGCAACTGGTTTGTGCCGCTGATGATCGGCGCGCCCGACATGGCCTTCCCGCGGATGAACAATGTCAGCTTCTGGCTGCTGGTTCCCGCCTTCCTGCTGCTGTTCGGTTCGACCTTCGTTCCGGGTGGTACCGGCCTTGGTGCCGGCACCGGCTGGACCGTCTACGCGCCGCTGTCGACCAGCGGTTCGGCTGGCCCGGCGGTGGACATGGCGATTCTGTCGCTCCACCTTGCTGGCGCATCGTCCATTCTCGGTGCGATCAACTTCATCACCACCATCTTCAACATGCGTGCGCCGGGCATGACCCTGCACAAAATGCCGCTGTTTGTCTGGTCGGTTCTGGTTACCGCCTTCCTGCTGTTGCTGTCGCTGCCCGTGCTTGCTGCCGCGATCACGATGCTGCTGACCGACCGCAATTTCGGCACGACCTTCTATGATGCCGCAGGCGGTGGCGATCCGGTGCTCTACCAGCATCTGTTCTGGTTCTTCGGTCACCCGGAAGTCTATATCATGATCCTGCCCGGTTTCGGCATGATCAGCCATATCGTCTCGACCTTCAGCCGCAAGCCGGTGTTCGGCTATCTCGGTATGGCTTATGCCATGGTCGCGATCGGTGTTGTCGGCTTCGTGGTCTGGGCGCACCATATGTTCACCACCGGCATGTCGGTTAACGTGAAAATGTATTTCACCGCAGCGACGATGGTGATCGCTGTGCCGACCGGCATCAAGATCTTCTCCTGGATCGCGACCATGTGGGGCGGCTCGATGACGTTCAAGACGCCGATGATGTGGGCGCTTGGGTTCATCTTCATGTTCACCGTGGGCGGCGTGACCGGCGTTGTGCTGGCCAATGGCGGTATCGACGACAACCTGCATGACACTTATTATGTGGTTGCTCACTTCCACTATGTGCTGTCGCTGGGTGCGGTCTTCTCGATCTTCGCCGGCTTCTACTACTGGTTCCCGAAAATGTCGGGCCGGATGTACAATGAACTGCTGGGGCAGCTCCATTTCTGGATCTTCTTCATCGGCGTGAACATCCTGTTCTTCCCGCAGCATTTCCTCGGCCAGCAGGGCATGCCGCGTCGCTATGCCGACTATCCGGAGCAGTTCGCTTACTGGAACCAGATCAGCTCGATCGGCTATGCCGTGATGCTGGTTGGCGTGCTGATCTTCTTCGTCAACATCGGCTACTCGCTACTGGCGGGACGCAAGGCCGTAGGCAATTACTGGGGTGAAGGCGCAACGACGCTGGAATGGACCCTGTCCAGCCCGCCGCCGTTCCACCAGTTCGAAACCCTGCCGCAGATCAAGTGATCTGAGGTCCAGTCGAAGGCTTGGATAGCAATATGACCATCGCGTCACACAGAATAGACGGTTTGGCCAGCGCAAGGGATCTCTTTGCGCTGACCAAGCCGCGCGTGATGTCGCTGGTCATTTTTACCGCGCTCTGCGGATTGCTCGCGGCGCCGGGATCGATCCATCCGGTGATCGGCTTTACCGCGATCCTCGCGATCAGCCTGGGGGCAGGGGCTTCGGCCGCGCTCAACCAGTGGTATGAATCCGATATCGACGCGGTGATGAAGCGGACCAGCCAGCGGCCGCTGCCCGCCGGGCGGATGGACCGGGAAACCGCGCTACATTTCGGCATCGGCCTTTCGGTCTTTTCGGTGCTGCTGATGGGCGTTGCGGTGAACTGGTTCAGCGCTGCCTTTCTGGCCTTTTCGATCTTTTTCTACGCCGTGGTCTATACCATCTGGCTGAAGCGCAGCACTCCGCAGAATATCGTGATCGGCGGAGCCGCCGGTGCCTTTCCGCCAGCGATCGGCTGGGCTGCGGTGACCGGCGACGTGACGCTGATGCCGGTGCTGCTGTTCTCGATCATCTTTTTCTGGACGCCGCCGCATTTCTGGGCGCTGGCGCTGTTCGTCAACAGCGACTATTCCAAGGCCGGGGTGCCGATGATGCCGGTGGTTGCCGGCCGCCGGTCGACCCGCCACCAGATTTTCGGCTACAGCCTGGTATTGTCCGCCGTCGCCGTAGCGCCGTTCGTGCTCGGTCTGGCCGGTGCCATCTATGGTGGCTCTGCGATCGTGCTGAGCGGCATATTCTGCGCGCTTGCCTGGCAGGTTGCGCGCAGCACGACATCGGAGCCAAAAGACATGGCGGCCGAGAAGCGTCTGTTCAAATTCTCGATTCTCTATCTGTTTGCGCTGTTCGCAGCCCTTGTTGCCGACCGGATGATCCTGGCATGAGCGAGATTGACCCCAACAAGGCACCGATGAGCCCCGAAGAGCAGCGCGCCTATCAGGCCCGGCAGAAGCAGCGCGCGGTGATCATGGCCGGCCTGCTGATGTTCATGGTTGTGCTGTTTTATCTGATCACCATCGTCAAGATCGGGTCCAGCAGCTGATGGCAACGGCGAGCAGCTCTCTTTCCAGCAAGAACCGGCGCAGCGGCATGATGGCGGCGCTGATGGGGTTGGGCATGCTCGGCATGGGCTTTGCCGCCGTGCCGCTCTATGAGGTTTTCTGCCGCGTTACCGGCTATGCCGGCACCACCCAGCGAGTGGGTGAAGCAGAGGCGGCCACGGTCAAGAGCACTACCCGGGTGATGTCGATCCGGTTCGATTCCAACGTCAATTCCGCGCTGCCCTGGTCATTCAAGCCGGAGCAGGCGGTCGACCATGTCACCGTCGGCGCCCGCGACATGGCGATTTTCCTGGCGACGAACAACAGCGACAAGCCGGTTATGGGAACCGCAACCTTCAATGTGACGCCCCTGCTGGCAGGCCAGTATTTCAACAAGATCCAGTGTTTCTGCTTTAGCGAGCAATTGCTCGAACCGGGGCAGACGGTACGGATGCCTGTGCTTTACTATGTAGACCCGGCGATACTGGACGACCCGGAAACAAAAGATATCAAGGAAATTACGCTTAGCTACACCTTTTATCGCGCGGCGGACGACCAGGCAGTAGACGCCGCCAAAGGCGATAGCTAAGAGAAATTCGAGACAAGGTTAGGGAAATATTATGGCCGGTGCCAAAAATCATGATTATCACATCTTGCCGCCAGACATCTGGCCTCTGGTCGGGTCGTTTTCCGCCTTTGCCATGGCCATTGGCGGTGTCCGCTGGATGCATGATATGGCGCATGGCGGTCTTATCTTCGCCATCGGTACGGTCGCGGTCGCACTGACCTTTTTCTCCTGGTGGTCGAACGTGATCAAGGAAGCCCATGCGGGTGACCATACGCCGGTGGTGCAGTTGCATCTGCGCTATGGCATGATCCTGTTCATCGCTTCGGAAGTCATGTTCTTTGTTGGCTGGTTCTGGGCCTGGTTCGATTTCTCGCTGTTCCCCCAGCCGATCGAAATGGTTGATGGTGTCGTCACCAACTATATCGGCCAGGACGGTGCTGCGGCCTTGCTGCAATGGCCGCCCAAGGGAATCGAGGTCCTCAACGCCTTTGAATTGCCGCTGCTCAACACGATGATCCTGCTCTGCTCGGGCACGACCGTCACATGGGCCCATCATTCGCTGATCCACGGTGACCGCAAGGGCCTGAAGACCGGCCTGTGGCTGACGATTCTGCTGGGTGCGCTGTTCTCGTGCATTCAGGCTTATGAATATAGCGTGGCGCCGTTCCCCTTTGCCGGCATCAACTATAGCTCGGCTTTCTACATGGCGACCGGTTTCCACGGTTTCCACGTTCTGGTCGGCACGATCTTCCTGATCGTCTGCCTAGTGCGGACCTACAAGGGTCACTTCACCCCGCAACAGCATTTCGGCTTTGAAGCGGCAGCCTGGTACTGGCATTTTGTCGATGTCGTCTGGCTGTTCCTGTTCATCGTCGTCTATGTCTGGGGCGGCTGGGGCGCACCGGTCCACTAGGCCATCGCGTTGACCGAAACCCAAAATAAGAAAGGGCAGCCGGAGGTTCTTCCCGCTGCCCTTTTTGGTCTTTGTCCCCGATGCGGGCAAAAGACGCTGTTCGCTCATTTGACCCGATTCTCGGACAAATGCCGAAGCTGCGGCCTCGATTTCAGCCAGTATAATGTCGGCGACGGTCCCGCGGCTTTCCTGACCCTGATCGTTGGCGCGGTCATTCTCGGACTGGCGCTGGCGGTGGAAGCCAATCTTCATCCGCCGATATGGGTGCATATCTTGCTCTGGGTGCCGCTCACTGTGGCTGCGGTAACCGGCTCGCTCCGGGTGTCGAAAGCGATATTGCTGATTCTGGAACATCGCAACGATGCCCGCGAAGGCAGTATCGACGGCGGTGATGGCCGATGAGCAAGCGGCTGCCGATATTTGTTACCATCCTGGTGCTGGCAGCGGTCGCCACCATGATTGGTCTGGGCGTGTGGCAGTTGCAACGGGCGGAATGGAAAAACGGGCTGCTGGAGACATATGCCGCCGCATCCGACATGCCACCAATAGCCTATCCTGCGGTCCCGGATCCGGTCAATGCGCCCTATTTCCGCAAATCCAGCGTCAATTGTCTGGAAGTGGTGGGATGGCGAGCCACCAGCGGGCGCAGTGCCGATGGCCAGTCAGGCTGGGCGCATATCGCCCAGTGCCGAACCGCCGGGGCAGAAGGTCCGGGTGCGCAAGTGGTGGCGGGATGGTCGGAGCGGCCGGATGATCCGCAATGGGATGGCGGCGTGGTCAACGGCGTCATTGCCCCCGACAGCCAATATGTCATTCGTCTGGTAGCCACCGAGCCCGTCGCCGGCCTGCAGCAAAGCCAGCCGCCTGCGCTGGAGGACATTCCCAACAATCACCTGTCCTATGCGGTGCAGTGGTTTCTCTTCGCCGGGATCGCGCTGGTGATTTTCCTGCTTGCCCTGCGGGGTCGCAACAAGGGCGTTGCCCAATCCGCAAACTTGTCCTAACCCGCTCGCCATCATGGATTATATCTCTACCAGAGGCGCTGCGCCTGCACTGAATTTCGAACAAGTCACCCTTGCCGGTCTGGCAGGCGACGGCGGTCTTTATCTGCCGCAATCCTGGCCATCCTTCAGCAAGGCAGAAATTGCCGCGATGGCAGGGCTTTCCTATGTCGAGGTCGCGGTCCGGGTGATGCAGCCCTTCGTCGGCGACGCGCTTGACGAGGCGGAACTGCGTGAAACGTGCGAGCAGGCCTATGGCCGCTTTGCCCATGCCGCAGTGACTCCGCTGGTCCAGCTCGACGGACGGCAATGGCTGCTGGAACTGTTCCACGGGCCAACGCTGGCCTTCAAGGACGTGGCGCTGCAGCTGCTCGGGCTGCTGTTCGAGAAATTTCTTGCGCGCCAAGACAAGCATCTGACCGTGGTCGGCGCGACCTCCGGCGACACCGGATCGGCAGCGATTGACGCGCTGGCAGGGCGGGACAAGGTCGATATCTTCATGCTGCATCCCGATGGCCGGATTTCCGACGTGCAGCGGCGGCAGATGACGACGGTGCTTACACCCAATGTCCACAATATCGCGATCGACGGCAGTTTCGACGATGCGCAGGCGATGGTGAAGCGGATGTTCGCGGACAGGGAAGTGACCGACCGCTTCTCGATCTCGGCGGTCAACTCGATCAACTGGGCGCGGCTGATGGCGCAGATCGTCTATTATTTCTTTGCCGCCAGCCAGCTGGGGGCACCGCATCGCAGGGTGGCCTTTTCGGTGCCAACCGGAAATTTCGGCGACGTCTTTGCCGGCTATGTGGCGGCGCGCATGGGCCTGCCGATCGAACGGCTGATCGTCGCGACCAATGTCAACGACATCCTGCACCGTGCGCTGAGCGCGGGTGACTATTCGACCGGCTCGGTAACCCCGACCGCCGCGCCATCCATGGATATCCAGGTGAGCAGCAATTTCGAACGCTTGCTGTTCGACCTCGAGGGCCGGGATGGCGGCAAGACGGCGGCCCGGATGGCCGGTTTTGAACAGAGCCACAAGATGCTGCTTGAACCCGCGATGCGGGAAGCCGCAGCGGGCATTTTTACCAGCCACCGCGTCGGCGCCGACGATATGGCGCTGGCGATGCGCTGGGCGCAGCAGCATGCCGGCCAGATCATCGACCCGCACAGCGCCATTGGCCTGTCGGCGGCACAAAATGTCGATCTTGATCCGGCGGTTCCGGTGGTGACGCTGGCCACCGCTCATCCGGCCAAATTCCCCGATGCCGTGGAACGTGCGACCGGTGTCCGTCCGTCCCTGCCGCGCCGGGTTGGCGACCTGTTTGACCGGGAAGAAAAATATACGAAACTGGCGGGCGATTACGACACGGTGAAACAGTTTATCACAGCCAATGCCACGCCGTCCGATGGCTGAAATCCGCTCTGCTCCGATAGTGATGACCAGCGATCCGCGCAGCGACTATGCGCTGGTCGATTCGGGCCATGGCCGCAAGCTGGAGCGTTACGGCACATTTCACTTCATCCGACCGGAGCCGCAGGCGATGTGGGCCCCGGCAAGGGATGACTGGCAGGCGGATGGCGAATTCATTCCCGCGTCCGATGAGGATGGCGGCGGACGCTGGCATCTGCAGGACCATGTCCCCGAGGACGGATGGCAGATGGACTGGGAAGAGGTAAGCTTTACCGCCCAATGTACACCGTTCCGGCATCTCGCCTATTTCCCCGACATGGACCCGGTGTGGCGCTGGTTCCGCAGCAACCTGCAGGATATGGAATCGCCGCAGATGATGAACCTGTTCGGCTATACGGGTGTCGGCACGCTGGCGCTGTCGGCTGCCGGGGCCAGTCTGGTGCATGTCGATGCGTCCAAGAAATCGGTCACCGCAGCGCGCGACAACGCCGCCCTGTCGGGCATGACCGACCGGCCGATCCGCTGGATCATCGACGATGCCGCGAAATTTGCCGCACGCGAAGTCCGGCGCGAACGGCGCTATGACGCGATCCTGCTCGATCCGCCCAAATATGGCCGTGGCCCGGATGGCGAAATCTGGCGGCTGGAGGAAGATCTGGCGGGGCTGGTCGAAAATTGCGGCAAGCTGCTCGACGGTGACAGCCGCTGCCTGTTCCTCACGGTCTATGCCGTGCGCATGTCGGCGCTGGCGCTGGGGGCGCTGCTCAGCGAAAAGCTGGCGCATCTGGGCGGGTCGATCGAAGTCGGGGAGCTGGCGGTTCGTGAAGAAGCGCGGGGCCTGCTGTTGCCGACCGCTATTTTTGCGCGCTGGTCGGCCTGACTTGCCATTTTGACCGGAACATGATCAGGAAATGCCCATGACAGATACTTTGCTACTGGAAGTCAACGATCTGGACGTTGACGTGCTCACCGGGATCTATTCCGAGGAAACCCACCTGCCGCAGCCCGTGCGCATCTCGATCGCGGCGGAGATGAAGGTTCAGCCTCGCTACGAAGCGGACACGCCGCTCGATCAGTCCAAAAATTACATGGACCTGAAACATGCGGCAACCGAAGCGCTGCCCGAGGGCGTGCATTTCAAGCTGATCGAGGCGGTCGCGGACCATATTATCGAAACGCTGTTCCTGCAGGACCAGAATGTGTTGCGCGTCACGGTGAAGATCGTCAAGCTGCTGATCTCCGAAAAGGGGGAGCAGATCGGCATCACGCTCAGCCGGAGCAGAAGATGACTGCGCCGCTCGCGCTCGTCACCGGCGGCGTGAAGCGGGTAGGGGCGGTGATCGCCGCGCAGCTGGCCGAATCGGGCTATGCGCTGGCGCTGCATGGCAATAGCGATACGGTTCCGGAGGAGCGGCTGGCCGACACCCTCAGCGAAACAGGGTGCGCATGGTCCGGGTTCCAGCAGGATTTCACGGCCGATGGCGCTGCGGCGACATTGCTCGATCAGGTTGCAAGCCATTTTGGCCGGCTGCCCGATCTGATCGTCAACAGCGCCTCGATTTTCGGACAGGATGACGCCCGGTCCATTGGTGAAGCGGATCTGCAGGAGCATTTCAGGGTCAACAGCCTGGTGCCGGTTCTGCTGACCACTGCTCTCTATCAGCGCCGGACCGCCGAGAGCGAGCGGGCCTGTGTCATTCACATATTGGATCAGCGGGTCCGCAATCCCAACCGCGACCAGCTGAGCTACACCCTGTCGAAACAGGCTCTGGCGGGATCGGTGCGCTCGCTGGCAATCGCATGCGCCGACAAGCTGCGCGTCAACGGAGTGGCGCCCGGCCTGACCCTGACGGCGGGCGAATATGGCGAGCACCAGCTGGCCAATATCACCGCGATGATGCCGCTGGAGCGTCTGCCCGCGCCGGAGGATATTGCGGACGCAGTCCTCTATCTGGCCCGCGCCCAGGCCGTTACCGGACAGATTATCGAGGTCGACGGCGGCGCGAATCTGAAAGGCTTTGACCGCGACTTTGTCCATCTCGGCAAGGACTGAATTGCCGGCATGCCCGAAAGGACAGGTTTGAACTTGTCCCGCCATGGCCCATCTTGCTTGTACCTACCGCTGGGTCGTGAACGCGATCGAGCGTGATATATCTGCAATTTTGAAAGGCCTATCATGCGTATTTCCCCGAAATTCATACTGACAACCACCGCGATCATCGCGCTTGCGGCCTGCTCCTCCGAAACACCCGTGGAAGCGGCTGACGACACCTCTTCCGATGCCATGATGGACACGGCTGATACGGCCGCGCCCGGCACGATTGTCGACGTTGCGGTTGGCAATCCCGATTTCTCGACGCTGGTCACCGCGGTTACCGCCGCCGATCTGGGCGAGACGCTGAGTGGCGCGGGGCCGTTTACCGTGTTCGCTCCGACCAATGCAGCCTTTGACAAGGTCGATCCCGACACGCTGAGCGCGTTGCTGATGCCCGAGAACAAGAGCGATCTCGCCGGCTTGCTGACCTATCATGTCGTTGCCGGCAAGATGACGGCTGCGGACATTGTCAAGGCGATCACCGATGGCGGTGGCACCGCAACGCTGACGACCGTGCAGGGTGCGCCGATCAAGGCCATGCTCGACGGTGATTCCGTGATTCTCGAAGACGGCACCGGCGCCAAGTCGACCGTCATTCTGACCGATGTCGATGCCTCGAATGGCGTTGTTCATGCGATCGATACGGTTGTCATGCCGGGCTAGTTTTTGTCCCCCGAACCCGAATGGACTGGAAGGGCTTCGCTGGCTGGTGGAGCCCTTTTCCATTGCCATTATTGTGGGTTTGCTTTCCCCGGAAGAGCCTAGTAACCCGCCCCTGCGAATTTCGTCATCGCCTGTGCGCATCCCGCGGCAGGCGGATTGATCACAGGAAAGGAAATTCATGTTCAACTCCCCCAAGATTATTCTGACGTCCATGTTGCTGGCGCTGGTCCCTGCCTGCTCCCAGGAACTGAGCAAAGAGGAACAGGAAATCCTCGACGCCCGCATGGCCGAGGAAAAACAGCCGACCAACATGATTGCCGTGTTGCAGGGCGATGCTGATCTCAGCACGGCCGGCATATTGATCGGCCTTTCGGGCGTCGGTGCCGAGATGCAGGACAATGGTCCCTACACGGCATTTGTTGCCACCAACGAAGCGTTCAACAAGATCGATGCGCAGGAGCTGAGCAAGCTGTTGTCGGCTGACAATAAGGATGAACTGAAAAGCATCGCCGAATATGGGCTGGTCCAGGGCAGCATGAGCTCCGCCGATATTGCCAAGGCAATCACCGATGGTGGCGGCACTGCGGAAATCGCCACCGTGGGCGGCGGCACGATCAAGGCAACAATGGATGGCGATACGATCACGCTTGAAGACGGCGCGGGCAACCAGGCGCATGTGACCAAGGCGGATGTGACGTCGACCAATGGCACGATCCATGTCGTCGACAATGTGCTGATGCCGAAATAGGTTCAGACTATTTCCGACCGAAAAGAAGGGCCTCGCGGTTTTGCGGGGCCTTTTTTGTTGGGGGGAAGATTGAATAATATATGTACTGGGATAATTGACGCCGTCACCACTAGCGGCTGAATGGCAGATACGAATGCAGGAGCGAAATATGCCGCAATACTGGCTGATGAAATCGGAACCGGATGTCTATGGCTGGGACGATCTGGTGGCCGAGGGCGAAGGCACCTGGGACGGAGTCAAAAATGCCCAGGCGTCGAACAATATGAAGGCGATGAAAAAGGGTGATCAGGTCTTCTTCTACCATTCGCGCGAGGGGCTCGAGGTGGTCGGGATCATGGAGGTGAGCGAGGAGCACAGCCCCGATGTCACCACCGATCCGGACCGCTGGGTGGTGGTCAAGGTCAAGCCGGTGCGGAAACTGGCCAGGCCGGTATCGCTGAAGGCGATGAAGCAGAATCCGGAACTTGAGGAACTCGCGATCCTCAGGCAGTCGCGCCTGTCGGTGGCGCCGGTGACGGAGAAGGAATGGCAGGCGATTCTGGCGATGGCGGGCGAATAAGCTCATCTGGCGGTTGAGTTTTTTCCGCAATGCTTTCATGGCGTCGCGATGATCATGTTCTCCCTGATTCTCCTCTCCCTCGGTCTCGCCATGGATGCCTTTGCCGCGGCGGTGGCCCAGGGTGCCTCCAGTCGCCCCAGCCGGTCGATGGCCTTGCGCATGGCGCTTGCCTTTGGCCTTGCCCAGGCGATCATGCCGCTGCTTGGCTGGGGGCTGGGGATTGCCTTTGCTGCCTTTATCGAAACGGTCGCTCACTGGATCGCGCTGGTGCTGCTCGGCGGACTCGGGCTGCGGATGATCAAGGAAGGGCTTGACCGCGACGCTGACGAGCCGCTGAAAGAATTGTCGCTATGGCCGCTGCTGGTCGTCGCCATCGCTACCAGCATCGATGCTGCGATCGCCGGGATCACCCTGCCGAGCATTGGTGCGCCAATTGCTCTGGCCTGCGCGGTCATCGGGCTGACCACGGCGCTGCTGACCTGGCCTGGCGTCTATCTGGGCGCGCTGGCGGGAGCGAGAATCGGCAAATGGGCCGAGGTGCTGGGTGGGCTGATCCTGATCGGGCTGGGGATCAAGATATTTGTGATGCAGCAGTTTTTCGGCGGGTGAACGCGCCTATTTCTTGCGCAAGCCACTGACCGTGGCTCCCGCCGCCGTCAGAAACTCCACATCCGTCTTGAGGTGTAGCAGGCGCAGGCCCTTGCGTTTCATCGCCTCTGCCAGCGCGGGGGCGAATTGATCGGTGGTTTCGACCGTCGCGCTCCAGCCGCCATAGGCTCTGGCCAGCATGGCAAAATCGGGGTTTTTCAGCGAGGTCGCCGATAGCCGCTCCGGATATTCGCGTTCCTGATGCAGGCGGATGGTGCCAAAGCTGCCATTGTCGATCACCAGCACCAGCAGGTCGGCGTCATATTGAACAGCGGTCGCCAGTTCCTGGCCGTTCATCATGAAATCGCCATCGCCGGCGACCACCACCGAGACACGGTCGGGGAAGCGCAGTGCAGCGGCGACCGAGGCGGGGACGCCATAGCCCATCGCGCCGGAGGTCGGGGCGAGCTGGCTGGGATAGGTGCCATATTTCCAGTAGCGGTGCCACCAGCCGGAGAAATTGCCGGCACCGTTGCAGATGATCGCGTCGGCGGGCAGCTGGTCCTGCATCGCGGCGACGCACAGGCCGAGGTCGAGCTTTGCGGCGGTCGGCTGGGGCGTGGACCATGCGAGATAGTCCTGATGCGCGGCCTTGCCGGCGTCGAACGGCAGCAGGTCATCGTCCCACAGCGCGACCTGCTCGGCAAATTCGCCCATTTCCGCGCAGATCGGCAGGTCGGTGCGGTAGACATGGTTGAGCTCGTCGGGGTCGGGATGGACATGGACCAGAATCTGGTCGGGATGGTCGGGGGTGAGGAGCGTGTAACCATCGGTGGTCGCCTCGCCGAGCCGCGCGCCGACCGCCAGCACCAGATCCGCATCCCGGATCCGCCGGGTCAGCTTGGGATTGGGGCCATAGCCGAGATTGCCGGCATAGACCGGGCTTTCGTTGGGGAAATTGTCCTGCCGCCGGAAGGCGACGGCGACCGGCAGGCCGATGCGTTCGGCATATTCGGCGAAATAATGTTTGGCCTTCTCGCTCCAGCCTGCGCCGCCGATGATCGCGATCGGATCGGTGGCGTCGCGCAGCATGTCGGTCAGGGTTGTCATCGCATCGGGGCAGAGCGGCTGGGCCGGGGCGATCACCTTCGGCCGGTCGAGCGCTTCAACCTCGTCGCGCAGCATGTCCTCGGGCAGGGCGAGAACCACCGGGCCGGGGCGACCGGAGCTGGCGGTGTCAAAGGCGCGGGCGATATATTCCGGAATTCGGGCGGCATTATCGATCCGTGCCGCCCATTTGGCGAGCGGGGTGAACATCGCGGTAAAATCGACTTCCTGGAAGCCCTCGCGGTCGCGGTCGTCACGCGAAACGTCGCCGATAAACAGGATCATCGGCGTCGAATCCTGCATCGCGGCATGAACGCCGATGCTGGCATTGGTCGCGCCGGGGCCGCGGGTGACAAAGGCGATGCCGGGCTGGCCGGTCATCTTGCCGTCGGCCTCTGCCATGAAGGCGGCGCTGCCGTCCTGGCGGGTGGAGACGGTCTGGATGGTGCCGCAGTCGTGCAGCGCGTCGAGCACGGAGAGGAAGCTTTCGCCGGGGACGGTGAAGATGCGCTCGGTGCCCTGGATGACCAGCTGATCGACGAGTATCTGTGCCCCGGTGCGTTTTGTCATGTCATGCCTCTCGCTATCTCACCCGCAGCGTTTGCTGCACTATTGTTTTATTGGACTCGCACGAAGCCACAAAGAAGATTGGATGCCAAAATAGCTTCGTGGCTTCGTGGCTTCGTGCGACAAAATTTGGAAATCTGTCGCATTTTGTTGTCTGCGGGCCTGCTCCAAGGGTCAGGCCTGGTGGATCGCCTTGGTGACCATATAGGCTTTCAGACCGTCGGGTCCGTCTTCCGATCCGTGGCCGCTTTCCTTGACGCCGCCAAAAGGGGCATCGCCGGGACTGACGGTGAGATTGTTGATCGCCACCATGCCCGCCTCGATCTTGTCACCGACCATATTGGCGGTGTGCAGATTGGAGGTGAAGGCATAAGCGGCAAGGCCGAGCGGCAGGCGGTTGGCCTGTTCGATCGCCTCGTCCAGCGTGTCGAACGGCCGCATCACCGCGACCGGGCCGAATGGCTCGTCGTTCATGATCTTCGCGTCGAGCGGGACGTGCGACAGCACCGTCGGATCGAAGAAAAAGCCCTTGTCGCCCCGCCGCTCGCCACCGAGCCGAACATCAGCGCCCTTGGTCCGCGCATCCGCGATCATCGCACCCATTGCGCTGGGCCGGCGGGGATTGGCGAGGGGGCCCATGTCGACCGAATCAAAGCCGTCGCCGACGCTGACCTTTTGCGCGCGTTCGGTGAAGGCCTTTTCGAACCGGTCATAAATGCCGGACTGGACATAGAAGCGGGTCGGCGAGACGCAGACCTGGCCGGCATTGCGGAATTTTCCGGTGACCACCAGATCGAGCGTCTTTTCCAGATCGCAATCATCGAACACCAGCACCGGTGCATGACCGCCCAGTTCCATGGTGGTGCGCTTCATGCCGTCGGCCGCCAGCTTCATCAGATGCTTGCCGACCGGGACCGAGCCGGTGAAGCTGATCTTGCGGATCACCGGCGAGGCGATGAGATGGCTGGAGACTTCCGCCGGATCGCCAAAGACGACCTGGGCAACGCCGGAGGGCAGGCCGGCATCGAGCAGGCAGCGAATCATTTCGATCGGGCTGGCCGGTGTTTCTTCCGCCGGCTTGAGAATGATCGAACAGCCGGCGGCAATCGCCGGCGCCAGCTTGCGCACCGGCGTAAAGACCGGGAAATTCCACGGGCTGAACGCCGCGACCGGGCCGACCGGCTGATATTTGACAAAGCTGTTCTGGCCGGCGGGCCGGACCAGGACGCGGCCGTAACAGCGCTTGGCTTCCTCGGCCATGATATCGAAATGGCTGGCGGAGGCAGTGACCTCGCCGATCGCCTGCGCCAGCGGCTTGCCCTGCTCCTGGGTCATCAGCCGGCCGATTTCCGGCGCCCGCTCGCGCATCAGGTCCGCCGCCTTGTGCAGGATCGCGGCGCGCTCGGCTACCGGCGTGTCGCGCCAGACCGGGAAGGCGCGCTCTGCCGCGTCCAGCGCGCGGTCCAGATCGGCTTTCGTCGCCTTCGGCAGATCGGCAATCGGTTCGCCGGTTGCCGGATTGACGACCTGGTGAATCGCTCGATCACCGCCGTCAATCCATTCGCCATCGATATGGAATTGCAATGTACGGGGATATGTATTGGATATTGTAGAGGACATGGCTGCTCCTGTAACCTTCTGCCATAGCACTAGACTTGTCGCCGAATTCCCGCAATGACTGTGAAAAAATTTGAGAGGAGATGTTCATGGAAATCGTCACCGAAGGCCTGCGCTTTCCCGAAGGCCCGATCGCCATGCCCGATGGCAGCGTTATCCTGGTCGAGATTGAGGCGCAAAGACTCACCCGGGTGCTGCCCGACGGCACCAAGCAGCTGGTTGCGGAAACCGGCGGCGGGCCGAATGGTGCCGCTCTCGGTCCCGATGGCAAAATCTATGTCTGCAACAATGGCGGTTTTGAATATCGTGACGAAAACGGTTTTCTGACCCCGGCGGGAATCGCCAGGGATTATGTTGGCGGCAGCATCCAGCGAGTCGATCCCGAAACCGGCGAGGTCGAGACGCTCTACAAGGATGGCGACTTCGGCTGCATCCTGCGCGGCCCCAATGATATCCAGTTCGATAGCCACGGCGGCTTCTGGTTCACCGACCATGGCAAGACCGACTATGAAAAGCGCTGCCATGACATCGTCGGGATTTTCTACGCCAAGGCCGACGGCAGCCATCTGGAGGAAGTGATTTTTCCGTCCAATAACCCCAATGGCATCGGCATCTCGCCAGACGGCAAGACGCTTTATGCTGCGGAAACCTTCACCTGCCGGCTGATGAAATTCAATATCACCGCGCCCGGCAAGGTTGCGCCCGACGCGGGGCCGGGCGGTCCGGGCATCCCGCTCTATCGCCCGTCCGGCTATAAATTTTTCGACAGTCTGGCGATGGAGGAATGCGGCAATATCTGTGTCGCCACCATCGGCGAAAGCGGGATCAGCGTGATTTCACCCGAGGGCGAACTGGTCGAATTTGTCGCGACGCCGGATATATTCACCACCAATATCTGCTTTGGCGGCGAGGACATGATGGATGCCTGGATCTGCCTGTCGGCCACCGGCAAGCTGGTAAAGACCCGCTGGAAACGGCCGGGCATGAAACTCGAATATCTCAACAAATAGGAACTGTCCTTGTCCAGAATGCATGATGAATCACACCGGATCGACCGGGTCAGCTGGCTGCGCGCTGCGGTGCTGGGGGCGAATGACGGGATTGTCTCGACCGCCAGCCTGGTGGTCGGCGTGGCTGCGGCGGCGACGTCGCAGCAGACGATATTGCTGACCGCCTTTGCCGGTCTCGTCGCCGGCGCGATGTCGATGGCGGCAGGGGAATATGTCTCGGTCAGTTCGCAGGCCGACAGCGAAAAGGCGGAGCGGGCGAAGGAAGCCTGGGAACTGGAGCATCAGCCTAGGGCCGAACGCATCGAGCTGATATCGATCTACAAGAACCGGGGGCTGACCGCCGATCTCGCAGAGCAGGTCGCCGACCAGATGACGGCCCATGACGCGCTCGGTACGCATCTTCGCGACGAATTGGGGCTGAGCAAACATTATTCCGCACGGCCGCTGCAGGCGGCCTTTGCCTCTGCTCTCGCCTTTGCGGCGGGGGCTATACTGCCGGTTATTCTTGCCGCTCTGCTCTCCGGCCAGATGCTGATCTGGGTCGTGTCCGGCGCGGCGCTGGCCCTGCTCGCCGCGCTCGGTGCGACGGGCGCTATTCTGGGCGGAGCGCCGATCGGGCGACCCGTTATCCGCGTGACTTTCTGGGGCGCAGCGGCGATGGCCGCGACTGCCGCCATCGGATCAATTTTTGGAGCAGCCGTTGCATGACCTATGAAACCGTGATTTTCGATTTTGGCGGCGTGATTACGTCGTCGCCGTTTGAAGCGTTCAACCGGCTGGAGGCTGAAAAAGGCGTGCCAAAGGACAGCGTTCGCCAGATCAACAGCGCCAACCCCGATGACAATGCCTGGGCCAGGTTCGAGCGGGCCGAAATTGATGCGGCCGGTTTTGACGAAGCCTTTGCGGCGGAAGCGCGCGCGATCGGCATCGAACTGCGTGGCGCCGATGTGCTGGCGCGGCTGGCCGGCGATGTGCGGCCGCGGATGGTCGAGACGCTGGACCGGCTGAAGGCCGAGGGCATCCGGATATCCTGCATCACCAATAATGTCCCCGCGGGCAAGGGCGCCGGCATGGCGATGGATGACAAGAAAGCGGCGGCGGTGAAAGATATCATGCTGCGGTTCGATCATATTATCGAAAGCAGCAAGGCCGGCATCCGCAAGCCTGATCCGCGGATCTACCAGATGATGTGCGAGGCGCTGAATGTCGAGCCGGCCGGGTGCATCTATCTTGATGATCTGGGCATCAACTGCAAACCGGCGGCGGCTCTCGGCATGGCGGCGATCAAGGTGTCCTCGGAGCAACAGGCGCTGGATGATCTGGGCGCTCTGCTGGACATGCAGCTGCCCTGATATTGCGCGCCGATCCGATCGAAGCTGTAATATTTTCGTCATCAATGAGTCGTCGAACGGTCGCGAAATCGCTATAGCGCGACGAGGATTGCAAGGTTGCGGGGATTCGTGGGTAACAGCTATTCGGACAGATTCAGGGCGATGGTCCGCTGGTATAACCAGCGGGGCCCTTATCCTGTTCTGTTGGCTGTTCTGGCGTTCCTGCTGCTGATTCAGGCGATCAGACTGGTCTGGCTGGTGCTGACCCCGCTGGGGCCGGTCGGCGATTATCGCGCCAATGATGTCGAGGTATTGTCGCCGCAATCGCGGCTCACGCTGTTCAGCAGTTTCGATCCCTTTTTCCGTGGCGGCGCCGCGCAGACCGCCAATGTTGTCACATCATTGCAGCTGACGCTGTTCGGCATCCGCATGAACGAGGCCTCCGGACTGGGGTCGGCGATCCTGGCGGGACCGGATGGCGTGCAGGAAAATTATGTCGTCGGTGAGGAGATCATGTCCGGCGTGACGCTGAACAGCGTCGAATTTGATCATGTCGTCATCAGTCGCGGGGGCGTGCTGGAGAGTCTCTATCTCGACCAGTCAATCCCGGCGCAGACCGTCGGTACGGAAGACCCCGAAGCGCCGGTTTCGCTGGCAACCGCCGGCAACGAGATACCCGGCATCGCATCGCTGGCACCGCGTAATGAAGGGGGCCGGGTCACCGGCATCGTGATTTCTCCGCTGGGTGATGGCAGCCTGTTCAAGAGCGCGGGTTTCCGCGATGGCGATATCATCGTGTCGATCAACGGCTCTCCGGTCGGCTCGACCAGCGATATCGAAGCGCTGAAGAGCCAGATCAAGCCCGGTGCCCGCCTGTCCGTCGAAGTCGAGCGCGGAGCCAATACGGTTCCGGTTGCTGTCAATCTTGGAGCCCAATAATGCGTAGCCACTTCGCCCGGATATTTGCCGTGCTTGCCCTAGCCGTCGGCCTGTGGACCGCGCCGGCGTCGGCGCAGCATACGCTGAATGTCCGCGATGCCGATATCCGCGCCTTTGTCCAGGACGCCGCCAAGGTGACCGGTCGCACGTTCATCCTCGACAGCCGGGTGCAGGGCAAGGTTTCGGTGGTCACCGACCGGCCGCTCAGCCGCTCGGAATATTTCGAGATTTTCCTGTCAACGCTGCGCGCCAACAATCTGGTGGCGATCCCGACCACCCGCGGTGCCTATCGCATCCAGCCCGCCGACGGCGCGGCATCGCAGCCGAGCCGGATCGGTTCGCGCGGGGCCGAGGGCAACCAGCTGGTGACCGAAGTGGTGCGGCTCAAATCGATTGTCGCGACCGAGGCGCTGGAAACGCTGCGTCCGCTGGTCAGCAAACAGGGCTCGATCACCGCCAACCGCAACGCCAACAGCCTGGTGATCGTCGACTATGCCGACAATATCCGGCGGATTCGCAGCCTGGTCGGGGAAATCGACCGCGACAGCGCGGCGAGCACGATCATCACCCTGAAAAATGCCGGGGCGCGGGAAATCGCGACCTCGCTGCAGGCACTGGCCGCCCAGGGCGGCGGCGAAGGCCTGCGCGCGCCGGTGACCGTGGTGCCGATCGACAGCAGCAACAGCATCGCCCTGCGCGGCGATCCTGGAGCGGTGTCGCGCTTTGCGCAAATGGCCCGGGAACTGGACAAGGGGGCTGAATCCGGCACCGAGATTCGCGTGCACCGGCTGGACTATGCCAATGCCGAGCAGCTGTTGCCGGTGATCGAGAATTTGCTGGGCAGCAACGGCACCAGCGGCAGTTCCGCGACCGTTGTGCCTGCGGCCGCGGGCGAAGGGGCATCCGCTCCTGCTCCCGCTGCCATCAGTAGCGGCAACGGCAACGGGGGCAACGGCATCGCCAGCCGTGGCCCTGCCATCGTGACCCGGCTGGAAGGGACCAATGCGATCATTGTTGCGGCCAATCCCGATGTGCAGCGGATGATCGGCGAACTGATCCGCCAGCTCGACACACGCCAGGAACAGGTGGTGGTCGAGGCGATCATTGTCGAGATTTCGGAAAATCTGGCCCGCGAACTGGGTGTGCAATGGCTGGTCGGCGGCAAGGATGTGCCCTTCGCGGTGACCAATTTCTCCAATGCCTCTCCCAATATCGTCGATGTCGCGGGCGGTCTGCTGGCCAAACAGTTTGATACCACGACGACGACCACCACCACGACCGCGACGACGACCACGACCAACAGCGCGGTCGGCGATGTGCTGCGGAAGAATGCGGCTGATGCAGTGCTGGCCGCGCGCGGCGGCTTTGGCGGGTTTGCGACCAGCCTTGGCGGCAGCGCGGTGCTGGGCGCGATCATCAACGCGGTGCAGTCGGACAGCAACAGCAATGTCCTGTCGACGCCTTCGCTGACGGTGAACAACAATCTCAAGGGCAGCATCCTGTTCGGTCAGGAAATTCCGGTATCGACCGGCGAGGCGCTGTCGAACAATTTCGATAATGCGTTTCGCACGATCCAGCGGCAGAATGTCGGTATCGAGCTGGAAGTGACGCCGCAGATCAATGCCGGCGACGAGGTGCGGATGGAATTGCGGCAGCAGGTCAGTTCGATTGCCGGACCGGTGTCCGATGATTTCAATGAGCTGATCATCAACAAGCGCGAGATCAATACCACGGTCACCGTCGGCGATGGCGAGATTATCGCGCTTGGCGGACTGCTCGATGACAACGAGCGCCGGACGATCCAGAAGGTGCCGTTTCTGGGTGATATCCCGGTTCTGGGCGAGCTGTTCAGGTCGCGCGGCAAGTCGCGGGTCAAGACCAATCTGATGGTCTTCATTCGGCCGACGATCCTCAAGGATCCGAATGACGCGCGCCGCTTTTCGAGCAACCGCTACGGCTATATCCGGGACCAGCAGCTCAGCCGCGATCCCGATCAGGAACCGTCGATCGATGCGCTGGTCCGCGACTATCTCGGGACCGTGCCACCATCGGTCGAGGCGCGTCCGGATGACCAGATCATCTATGCGCCCGGCGATCTTCCTGCGGTCCGCGACCAGGGCGTGATCGAGCAGACCCCGCTGCCAGCAAGCGAGACCAGCGGGAACAGATGATGAAGATCGCCCGCGGCACAGAGGCGGTTGTTGCCGAAGCGGACAGCGGACCGGTCACCGCAGCGGTGGTCAAGGATCTGCCTTATGCTTATGCCCGCGACCATGGACTGATCCTGCAGGATCGCAGCGGCGAGCGGGCTTCGATTGCGATGCGGGCGGGCGCGGACCCGTCTGCATTGCTGGAGGTGCGTCGTTATCTGGCGCTGCCCTTTGATGTGGAACTGGTCGACGGCCCGGCGTTCGAGAGACTGCTGAGCGATCATTATGCGATGGACGGCTCGGCGGCGGCGATGGCGGGCGATATGGCGCTGGCAGGCGAAGGGCTGGATGATATTGCGGGCGATATCCCGAGCGCAGAAGATCTGCTCGACAGCGCCGATGATGCGCCGACCATAAGACTGATCAACGGCATCATTGCCGAGGCGGCAAGGCAGGGTGCGTCTGATATTCATATCGAACCTTATGAAACCGGGCTGGTGGTCAGAATGCGCGTCGATGGGGTGCTCACCGAGAAACTCAGGATGCCGCCGCATGTCGCCGGGGTGATCGTCAACCGGATCAAGGTGATGGCGCGGCTGGATATTGCCGAACGGCGCATTCCGCAGGACGGCCGGATCAGCCTGACGCTGGGCGGCAAGCTGCTGGATGTACGGGTCTCGACCCTGCCGAACCGGGCCAGCGAGCGGGTCGTAATGCGTATTCTCGACAAGGAAAGCGCTGGCATCTCGCTCGACCTGCTCGGCATGTCGGAAAGCACCCATGCGATTCTGACCGATGCGCTCTCGGAACCCAATGGCATCATCCTGGTCACCGGGCCGACGGGCTCGGGCAAGACCACCACGCTCTATGCAGGGCTCAAGCAGCTCAACGATGGCAGCCGCAATATTCTGACCATCGAGGATCCGGTGGAATATGCCATTGAGGGCATTGGCCAGACGCAGGTGAACGCCAAAGTCGGGCTGACCTTTGCCGCTGGCTTGCGCGCCATTCTCCGCCAGGACCCGGACGTGGTGATGATCGGCGAGATCAGAGACCGGGAGACCGCCGAGATCGCGGTGCAGGCAAGCCTGACCGGCCATCTGGTGCTCTCCACAGTGCACACCAATGATGCGGTGGGTGCGATCACCAGAATGCGGGACATGAAGGTCGAGCCGTTCCTGCTGGCGTCCACCTTGAGAGCGGTGATTGCCCAGCGTCTGGTCAGAAAGCTGTGCGAGCATTGCCGCACGCCGATCCAGGCGGACGGCTCTCTCGCCTCGCTGCTCGGTTTTGACAATGGCACGGTGGTCTACCGTGAGACCGGCTGCGAACATTGCGCTCATACCGGCTTCCAGGGCCGGATCGGCGTGTTCGAGGCGATCCGCATCGACGACACATTGCGCAAGCTGATCAATGATGGCGGCGATGAGGCCGCGATCAGTGCGCATGCGGTCCGGAACCAGCCGCATCTGGGTATGGCCGCGAGAGCCCTTGTCCGCGAAGGTCTGACCACGCCCGAAGAAGGCATCCGTATCTCTCGCCGTGAAAGCGAGGCGGTCGATGCCTGACTATGCCTATACCGCAATCGACCCCAAGGGCCGCGAAAAGACCGGGCGGCTGACGGCAGCGAGCGACGACGCCGCACGCGCCAAACTGACCGAGCGGAATTTCTATGTGGTCAAGATGCAAGCGGCGCATGGCGGAACGAGCAAGCAGGCGAGGGCATCCGCCGGATTGTTCGGCCCGAAAAAACTCTCCTCCAAGGAACTCACCCTGTTCACCCGGCAACTCTCTTCGCTGGCGCAGGTTAGCCCGCTGGAGGAAGCGCTGCGGCTGATCGGCAACCAGAATGAAAAGCCGCATGTCCAGCAGCGGATTGCCACCGTCCATGGCGGGGTGATCGAGGGGCAGCGCCTGTCCGAGGCGATGCGCCGCGAACCGAAAAGCTTTCCGCCGCTTTATCGGGCGATGATCGCTGCTGGCGAAAGTTCCGGCACCTTGCCCGATATCACCGAACGGCTGGCTGATCTGCTTGAGCGGCAGGCGGAATTGCGCGGCAAGCTGATTGGCACGCTGGCCTATCCGGCGGTGCTGGCGCTGGTCTCGATCATTGTCGTCGCGCTGCTGATGATCGCGGTCGTCCCCAAGGTGGTCGAGCAGTTCGACGATGTGAACCAGCAACTGCCGTTGGTCACGCGGATCGTGATCGGCATTTCCGGCTTTCTTGCGGACTGGTGGTGGATGATTGCGATTGTCCTTGGTCTGGCCGCGCTGATCGGCTGGCGGGCGCTGCAGGAGCCCCGGATCAAATTTCGCTTTGACGGTTTTCTGCTGCGGCTGCCGTTTTTCGGCCGGTTGCTGCGCGACCTGCACGCAGCCCGTCTGGCCCGGACCCTGTCGACCATGGTCGCCAGCCGCCTGCCGATCATCGAGGGGTTGAAGCTGACCACCAACACCATCCACAACAGCGTATTGCGCAAGGCATCGGAAGATATGGTCGAGGCAATCCGCGGCGGCGGCAGCCTGTCCACTGCACTGAAAAATACAGGGGTTTTTCCACCGATGCTGGTCTATATGACCTCCAGCGGCGAGGCATCGGGCCAGCTGGATGACATGCTGGCGCGGGCGGCGGGCTATCTGGAGCGGGAATTTGACAATTTCAGTTCCACCGCCCTGTCGCTGCTGGAACCGCTGATCATCGTGGCCCTTGGCGGGCTGGTCGCGCTGGTGATATTGGCGATCTTATTGCCGATCTTGCAGCTACAGAATCTGGCCGGACTATAGAACCGGAGCAAAGGAATGATCATGACAACAGATATCGAATCACCTGGCGAGGCTTCCGTGCCGGAAAGTAAAAAGCGGAAAAAGCGCAATGGATTCACTCTCGTCGAGCTGATGGTGGTGATTTTCATTCTTGGCCTGCTGACCACGATCGTGGTGATCAATGTACTGCCCAGCCAGGACCGTGCGATGGTCGAAAAGGCGCGGGCGGATATTGCGACACTCGGTCAGGCGCTGGAAATGTACCGGCTCGACAATCTGGGCTATCCCTCTTCGTCAGACGGATTGCAGGCGCTGATTGCGCCACCCGCATCCCTCTCGACAACCGCACGCTACCGGCAGGGCGGCTATATCAAGAAGCTGCCCGATGACCCTTGGGGTCGTCCCTATCAATATGACAATCCCGGACGTCAGGGACCCGGCTATGATCTTTATTCTCTCGGTGCCGATGGTGCACCGGGCGGCGAGGATGACAATGCCGATATCTACGCCGAATAAGACCAGCAGCGCGTGAACCCCGATATTCTTCTCACCGCCTTTCCGGCTACGGATGACGAGTCGCTCTATTGGTGGCACGTTGCTGATGGTGCGGTGCAGGCATGGGGATGCGATCCGGACCCGCTGACCGCCTCGCAGGCCTATGGGCCGGATGCGGTGCCGGCAGATGTTCTGCTGATCGCGCTGGTCCCGTCGCATCTGACCAGCGTCATGGGGCATGAAGCGATCGAAGGCGCAACCGAAAGCCAGGCGCTTGCCGCTGCCAGAATGGCGGCAAAAGCCGCGAGCCTGGAAGGCGAAAAGGTTCATATCGCGGGCGCATTGGTCGAGTCGGGTGAAGCGGTCACGGCATCAATCGGACGGGATATATTGTCGGCGGGTCTGGTCCATCTGCAGGCGCTCGGCATCGATCCGGATGCGATCATTCCTTCGGGCTGGTTGCTGCCGGCCGTCAGCGACGAGGCGGTTTCGGCGGATTTCGGATTTGACCGGGTCCTGCGTACCGGCACTGTCATCGCGAGCGATGACCCCGCGCTCCGGGAAATCCTCTTTGCCGACCGGACCATATCGCCGATCACGGGCGACGATTTTGACGCGATGATGGTCGCTGCAGCGGACAAGACCGGCCTCAATTTCCGCAGCGGACCCTTTGTTAAAAAGATACAGCGCGCGATGGACGCGAGGCAGAAACGCCGGCTCGGCTGGATGGTGGCTGCCCTGATCGTCGTCACGCTTGCCATCCCGCTGGTGCAGCTGGCCAAATATCACTGGGCGGCGAGCACCGCCGACGAAGCTGCGCTGGCCCATGCTGCGACCGTGGTCGGCGAGCAGGACAATCCGGACAGCGCCGAGCGCGCGCTGGATCAGCGGCTGATCGCCGAAAATCGCGGCAATATCATGTTCCCGGTGCCGGCTTCGGCGCTCTATTCCGCGCTGCAACAGGCTCCCGCCGTGTCCATCTCCCGGATGGCCTATGGTGAAAACGGGATTGTTTCGGCGACCCTGTCCGCTGTTCGCAACGAGGATATCAATCCCGTTCTGATCGCGATTCAGGAAGCCGGGTTCATCATCACCGCAACGCCGCGCACCGATGCTACGGGTTCGGCGCAGGCAGATATTACGGTGAGGGCACCATGATCGAGAATGCGAGAAACTGGTTTTTGGGCCTCAGCCAGAGAGAGAAGATACTGGTCGGGATTGCCGGGCTGCTGCTTGCAGGGCTGATCGGCTTTTATGGCATCGCCCGGCCCATGGTCGGGGCGATGGAGTCTGCCGAAGAGCGCTATCTTGCGGCGGTCGAGCGGCAGGCGCGGATCGATGCGAAAGTGGCGGCGCTGCGGCAGCCGGTGGATGGAACCGTGGTCCGCTTCAGTGGCGCAATTGACGCTTTTGTCGGGCAGAGCGCCGGCGAGACCGGCATCGCGGTGGCCTCGGTCACGCCGCAATCGGAGAGCCGGGTCAATATGGTTGTGGAATCGGCCAAGCCGACCGCTCTGTTCGGCTGGCTGGCGCGGATCGAACAACAGGGAATCGCGGTCGAATCGCTCAGCATCAACCCGATGGACAATGGCACGATATCGGCGACGATGACCCTGCGGTCACAATAGCGGTTGCGCTCTATTCGACCGGTACGCTGTGACGCTGCTTGTCCGCGGGAAACATGATGCCGCCATCGTCGGCTGACATGGCTTCCGGCTCGGCAAGACCCGCTCTGGCGATCTTTGCCTCTTTCTGTACCCACTCGCCCTTTTCGTTGCGCACATAGGCGGGCGCTCGCTGGACGTTCCATACCAGGCCCATTTTCTCCCAGAGATAGATGATCTGGCCGTTGAGATCGAATTCCCACCAGGCCACCTGTGACGAGGCAGCGCGCGGGTGCTGGTGATGGTTGTTATGCCAGCCGTCGCCAAAGGTCATCCACGCCATGAACCAGTTGTTGCGTGACCCGTCCTTGGTCGCGAACCGCTGAGAGCCGAAGACATGGCCGATGCTGTTCACGCCCATTACGAAATTGAGAAAGAAGAAATTGCGGAAGAATCCGCCGATCAGGATGGTTCCGATGATATATTGCGGACCGCCAAAGGCCAGCGCCCAGAGCGCAGGGAAAATGATGCTGGAGAAAATCGCGATCGACCAGCGATGCTTGTGGCACCACAGGACCTGCGGATCGTCGATCAGGCCCTTGCCATAGACCCTCATGTCCGAGGTGGTATTGTCGAACAGCCAGCCGAAATGGGCAATGCCAAGACCCTTGAGTCTTCCCATTTTCTTGCCGTGGCCGTCGACATAGGGGCTGTGCACGTCGCCAACGTCATCGGAAAAGGCATGGTGGCGGCGGTGGTCGGCTGCCCATTTGAGCACCGATGCCTGGCAGGCCATTTGCGCCATGATGCCGATCGCGAGGCGCATTTTTGGTCCGGCTTCAAAGGCGCGGTGCGTGAAATAGCGATGATAGCCGATGCCGACGCCCATGTTGATCAGCGCAAAGCCGAACAGGAAGGCTGACCATTCGACCCAGCCGGTCTGATGGGTCAGCGTCCAATAGAGCGCGCCGAGCGAGCCGAGCACCATCGAGGAGAGCAATATGCCATATTCGATGCGCTTCGCCCGCGCCGCCGGACCGCCAATGATGACGCCATGCTGCGGATGCTGTTGCGACGGTATATAATCGTCGGGCTGGATATCGCTAAATGCAGTTGCCATCGACATATTTCCTCAGGTCCTGGGACAGAAACCCTAGGATATAGGCTATTTGCGATGATTACAATTGTGTTAACCAATAAGCGAGGTGCGCGACGGGAAACCGCCCGCATTGGTCAAGCGGGATGGCCTTCCTTTATCAGCAGCGCGACAGGCATGAAAAACCCGCCCAGACGGAAATGGTGTCTGGGCGGGCGATTGTGGCAAACGGGATTTGGACGGGTCTATTGGTCCTGAACATGTTGTCGATCAACACGGTTCATTCTCGGCGATGTGCGCGGGCCTTCGGGGCGTGCCTGTCTGGCCTGCGCCGGCCGGGCGACAGGCGGCCTGGCTTGTGGCTGCTGAATGGCTCCTGTCGGACGGCGGACCGGCTGGCTGGTCCGGTCCGGGCGATTGCGCACAGGGGCCGCCTGGCCAACGCTGTCCGGTCGTGTCACCCGGTTTCCGGGGCGAGCGCCTGGGCGGTTGCGAACGCGCGGATCGTCGCGGTCGCCGCGGTCACGATAGTGGCCCCGTCGCCCATCGCGTACTCCGTCACGATCGCCATGGCGCTGGTCGCGCCAGTCGGCTCTTTCGCCGCGACGGTAATCCTGGCCCCGGCGGTAATCGCGACCCCTGGCATGATGCCCGCCATAAGCGGCGCGCTGTCTGGCCCAATAATAGCGGTCACGGTCGCGCATCGCATGGCGCCTGCCGCCCCGGTCGAAGACATAGACGCCATGGCCGGGATAATAATATTGATCATACCAGCCGCCGCCATATCCGATATTGGCAAAGCCATAGCCAGTGTCGCAGGCATAATAGTCGTCGAACGGCGCATAGGGATCGCAGTCATAGCGGCTATTGTTGACATAGCCGTCGCCATAATAGCCGGAACCGCCGTACATGCAGCCGCCCAGGCTCAGCAGGGCACCCGCTGCTATGGCGGATTTGAGCAATCGGGGGAGGGCTGAATGGGTCATGGTCTTTTCCTAGATATCGCTGCCGGTGGCGTTGTGCCTGCCGAGTCGAACGGCCTTTTCTCTCTTCATCATGCATAATGGCAAGTGATTGAATAGCTTATGAATGGAGTGTCTTGCTGACATTCATGAAAGTAGCTAGAACGGGGCCCATCGCGTTTCAGGAGATGTTCGTTGGCCACAGTTGCAGCAAAACCGCATGGTTATCCCTATCAGGAAAGCGCCAACCCGCACTGGGTGAAGCCGCCCAGCGAGGAACAGCTGGCGCATATTCCCGGCGAACAGGGACTGCCAATCGTCGGCACGACCCTGAAAGTCATCAAGGACCCGATCGGCTTCGGCCAATATATGTTCGAACGCTATGGCTCGGTCTATCGCACCTACAGCTTTGGCAAGCAGAATGTCATGCTGCTGGGGGCCGATGCGACCGAACTGGTGATGTTCAACCGGGACAAGATATTCTCCAGCGAACAGGGCTGGGGACCGGTGCTCAACAATCTCTTTCCGCGCGGGCTGATGCTGATGGATTTCGAACGGCACCGGGCCGATCGGAAGGCGCTGTCTGTCGCCTTCAAGCCCGGGCCGATGAAACATCATTGTGCGGTTCTGGGCGAGGGGATTCTGGAACGCGTCGCCGACTGGAGCGGGACAGAGTTCCAATTCTATCCGGCGATCAAGTCGCTTTCGCTCGACACGGCAGCGAGTGCCATATTGGGCATTCCCTGGGGACCGGAGGCGGACAAGATCAACAAGGCCTTTGTCGACGAGGTCCAGGCATCGATCGGCGTGGTGCGCGCACCGTTTCCGTTCACCAAGATGTGGAAGGGCGTGAAAGCGCGCGAATATCTGCTCGATTATTTCACTCCGCAGGTCAAGGAACGCCGGGCCAGGGGCGGCGAGGATATCTTCACCCAGATCTGTCTCGCGACCCATGAAAATGGCGAACTGCTGACCGAGGATGAAGTCGTCGACCATATGAACTTCCTGATGATGGCGGCGCATGACACGATCACCTCGTCGGCGACCAGCATGACCTATCTGCTGGCCAAACATCCCGAATGGCAGGAGCGGCTGCGCGAGGAATGTCTGTCGGTCGCGCCTGCCGGAACCGTGCTTACGGTCGAGCAACTGGGCCAGCTGGAGCTGACCGAAATGGCGTTCAAGGAAGCGCTGCGGCTGATCCCGCCGGTGCCCAGCATCCCGCGCCGGGCGCTCAAGGAATTCACCTTCCGCAACTATAACATCCCGGCCGGCACCAATATCGGCATCAGCCCGCAATTCGTGCACAAGATGGAAAAGCACTGGCCGGAACCGGAGAAGTTCGATCCGCTGCGCTTCACGCCGGAAAATTCCGCCGGTCGGCACAAATATGCCTGGGTGCCCTTTGGCGGCGGCGCGCATATGTGTCTGGGGCTGCATTTTGCCTATATGCAGATCAAGATATTGATGCACGCGATGCTGACCCGGAACCGGATCGTCCTGCAGGGTGGACAGGATTACGAGCCGAACTGGCAGGTCTTTCCCATTCCTCAGCCGAAAGACGGCTTGCCGGTCCGGCTGGAGCGTCTCTAGCTGCCTGCCGCACCGCACAAAAATTGACAGGCGCACCGGTGAATGGCACTCTTGGAGCCTGGTGGGGGAATGATCATGACGCGGATGAAACCAGGGGGTAAATCGTCGGCAAGGCTGTGGCGGACGGTTGCGGCACTATGGCTGACCGGGCTGGCCGCGCAAGGGTGCAGCCGGGAAACGGAAGCAACGACGGAACAGGCCGCAACGACCCTGCCAACCGAGAATATTATCAATGCGAGCTTTGGCTGCATCAGCGATCGGACGCCGGTCGACCGCTTCTTTGTGGGCAATCTCAACGGCGACGTTGAGGCGACGGTTGCGGTTTTGGAGGTCTAGGCACCGACAGTTCTGTATATCCACAAGAGGCGAATTTTTTCAACATGCCGGTCAACAGGCGCGGCGTGAACGACATGAAGGAGTATATATATGGCCGCATTCCGCATCCTTTCCTTTCTGATGGGATTCATTCCGCTCTGGTTCGGGGTCAACGGTCTGCTATTTGGTGCGGCGGAACATATGGGCGGGGATGCGTTTGCCGCCGCGATGGACAACCAGTATCGCTATCTCTCCGGTGTCTATATCGGCGTCGGGCTGATGCTATTCTACAGCGCCGGCGACATCCGCAAGCGGGCGATGCTGTTCCGTTTCGCTATGCTGTTCTTCTTCATAGGCGGCTGCGCCCGGTTGGTTTCCTATCTGACGGTCGGCGCTCCGCCAACCGAGCAGTTCGCCGCCATGTTCGTGGAAATATTGTCGCCACTGTTGCTGCTGTGGCAGGCGAGAGTGTTGCGCCGCTAGGCAAAATATTCCGGGAATCTGGCCCGGATTCGGGTAACCAGAGCTTCGTCCATGAATCGGTAATTGTCCGGAATGGCGAGATTACGGACCGGCTTGCGCTTCAGCAATGTTGCATATTCCCGCTCGATCTTTTTCTTGTGGGCCGTTTCCATCACGTAGATGCGGTCTGCCCATTCGATCAGGTCTCCCGAGAGCGGCGTCTCTGCATCATGATTAATCCCGGCCGAGATTGCCGTGACTCCATCGACCTGATTCAAAACCGCTTCGGCGGTCGGGCTGCGCCACCGGTTGCGGGAACAGACAAACAGCAATTTCACCGGCTTGCTGGTCACTTGGCCAGCATATCCTTCAGATAGCTGCCGGTGTAGCTCGCCTTGACCTTGGCGACCTCTTCCGGCGTGCCTTGCGCGACGATCTCGCCGCCGCGGACGCCGCCTTCCGGGCCGAGGTCGAGGATATGGTCGGCAGTCTTGATGACATCGAGATTATGCTCGATCACCACGACGCTGTTGCCCTGGTCGACCAGCCGCTGCAGCACCTGCAGCAGCTTGCGGACATCCTCGAAATGCAGGCCGGTGGTCGGCTCGTCGAGAATATAGAGCGTCTGCCCGGTCGAGCGCTTTGACAGTTCTTTGGCCAGCTTGACCCGCTGTGCCTCGCCGCCGGACAGGGTGGTCGCCTGCTGGCCGACCTTCACATAGCCGAGGCCGACTTCATAGAGCATCGCCATCCGGTCGCGGATCGGCGGCACTGCCTTGAAGAAGCTGACCGCGTCCTCGACCGTCATGTCGAGCACATCGGCGATCGACTTGCCCTTGAACTTCACTTCCAGCGTCTCGCGGTTGTAGCGCTTGCCGCCGCATTCCTCGCAAGTGACATAGACGTCGGGCAGGAAGTGCATCTCGATCTTGATCAGCCCGTCGCCCTTGCAGACCTCGCAGCGGCCGCCCTTGACGTTGAAGCTGAACCGGCCCGGCTTGTAGCCACGCGCCTGCGCTTCCGGCAGACCGGCGAACCAGTCGCGGATATTGGTGAAGGCACCGGTATAGGTCGCCGGGTTGGAGCGCGGTGTGCGGCCGATCGGCGACTGGTCGATATCGATAACCTTGTCGCAATATTGCAGGCCGGTGATCTTGTCATGCTTGCCGGCAATAATGCGCGCCCCATTGAGGGTCCGCGCCGCAGCGGCGTAGAGCGTGTCGATAGTGAAGGACGATTTGCCCGAGCCCGACAGGCCGGTGACGCAGGTGAAGGTGCCGAGGGGAATCGAGGCGGTGACATTCTGCAGATTATTGGCAGTGGCACCGTGCACGGTCAATTTCTTGCCATTGCCCTTCCGCCGCTTGGCCGGCACCTCAATCTCCCGCGTGCCGTTGAGATAGGCAGCAGTGAGAGACTTTTTCGATTTCAGGATCTGCTTGAGCGTGCCCTCGGCGACAACCTCGCCGCCGTGAACGCCGGCACCCGGCCCCATATCGACCACCCAGTCGGCGGTGCGGATCGCGTCCTCGTCATGCTCGACGACGATCACCGTGTTGCCGAGATCGCGGAGGCGCTTGAGCGTGGTCAGCAGCCGGTCATTGTCGCGCTGGTGCAGGCCGATGCTCGGCTCGTCGAGCACGTAGAGCACGCCCGACAGGCCGGAGCCGATCTGGCTGGCCAGGCGGATGCGCTGGCTCTCGCCGCCCGACAATGTGCCGCTGGTCCGGTCGAGATTGAGATAGTCGAGGCCGACATTGTTGAGAAAGCCGAGCCGCTCGATAATCTCTTTCAGGATCGGTTCGGCGATCTGGCTCTGGGTCTTGTCCAACTGCGCGCCCAGACCTTCGAAAAAGACAAGCGCGTCGCCGACGCTGCGCCGGGTCGAGATGGAAATATCCTCTCCGGCGATCTTGACCGCCAGCGCTTCCGGCTTGAGACGGGCGCCGTGACAGGTTTCGCAGGGAGCCGCGGCCTGAAACTTGGCCAGTTCTTCCTGCATCCAGGCGCTTTCGGTCTGCAGCATCCGGCGCTTGAGATTGCCGACGACGCCCTCGAACGGCTTCTTCACCTCGTAGGATTTGCGCCCGTCCTGAAAGCGCAAAGTCACCGGCAGGCCCTGGGTGCCGTTAAGGATGATATCGCGATGATGTTCGCTGAGCTCGTTCCACGGCGTGTCGAGATCGAATTCGAACTGCCGTGCGAGCGATCCCAACACCTGCATATAATAAGGCGAGGGCGGATTCGATTTCGCCCAGGGCACGACCGCGCCTTTCTTGATGCTCAGCGCCGGATTGGGCACGATCAGCTGGGGATCGAAATGCAGTTTCTCGCCGAGACCATCGCAGGACGGGCAGGCACCCTGCGGCGCGTTGAACGAGAACAGGCGCGGCGCGATTTCCTCGATGGTGAAGCCGCTGACCGGGCAGGCGAAACGCTCGGAAAAGACGATCCGGTTGGGGGGCAGGCCGGTGCCTTTCATCTTGCCCTGTGGGGTATCCGTTAGCCCTGAGCTTGTCGAAGGGCGCTTCTCGTGCGCAAGGCGGGTCTCGACTTCGCTCGACACGAACGGTGTTTGTGCTTCCGCGACGCTATCCGTTCGTGCTGAGCTTGTCGAAGCACGCCCGGCTTCCGCCAAGGCCTCCTCAACCGTCCCGTCCGCCAGATCGACAAAGGCCAGGCCATCGGCCAGCCGCAGCGCGGTCTCGAAACTGTCGGCGAGCCGTTGCTCCATGCCCTCGCGCACGACCAGCCGGTCGACGACCACCTCGATGTCATGCTTGAGCTTCTTGTCGAGCTTCGGCGTTTCCTCGATATCGTAAAATTCGCCATCGACCCGGACACGCGTGAAGCCGGCCTTCTGCCACTCGAGCAGTTCCTTGCGATATTCCCCCTTACGCCCGCGCACCACCGGGGCGAGCAGGAAGAAACGGGTCTTTTCGGGCAGGGTCATCACCCGGTCGACCATCTGCGACACCGTCTGCGCGGTGATCGGCAGGCCGGTGGCCGGCGAATAGGGCACACCGGCGCGGGCCCAGAGCAGGCGCATATAGTCGTAAATCTCGGTCACGGTCGCGACGGTCGAGCGTGGATTGCGGCTGGTGGTCTTCTGCTCGATCGAGATCGCGGGCGACAGGCCCTCGATATGCTCGACGTCCGGTTTCTGCATCATCTCCAGAAACTGGCGCGCATAGGCGGACAGCGATTCGACATAGCGCCGCTGGCCCTCGGCATAGATGGTGTCGAAGGCGAGGCTGGACTTGCCGGAGCCGGACAGGCCGGTGATCACGATCAGCTTCTCGCGCGGAAGCTCGATATCGACGCCCTTGAGATTATGCTCCCGGGCGCCTTTGACTTTGATGTGGGTAAGACTCATGCGCGTGCTTTGCAGAAGATGCCGGAGAGAGTCCAGCGGGCCAAAAGAACAGGGTGACCTGCGCTATATGTTCAATGTTTGTTCTGTTTTCAAGGGGGAGTTTTTTTGGGGAGCGTGATGGGGGTCACGGGTGTCGAGAGAGCAGCAAGGGTAATTTGACCTAGCAATCAGACACAGGGGTGGAAAAGATGAAAAACGTTCTGATGTTGGCAAGCGCCGCGACACTGCTCGGAGGATGTGCCACGACGAGCTTTGCTCCGCCCTCTGTCAACCTGACCAATGTCATGGAAACCCGCGGCAGCAATCGTTCTATCGGGCAGAGCTGCAAATCTTTTGAAAAATTGGCAGATAACAAGCCAGTACCGATTAAGGAGAGCGTTGACGGAGCGCGCAGTCTGATCAACAATTTCATATTACTTTATCGATGCAGGGCTCATAGCGCAGCCAACGGAAGGCAGATCTTTGAAATACCATCTTTCTTGACGGCCGTCGGGACCATTACAGCCACAGCCTTTGGCGCAGGTTCGAACGTCGCTATTGCAGGCGGTTCCGCTGCATCCATTCTGAATGGAAGTAGGAATTACTATGACCCGAAAGGCAAGGCAGACATTTTTGACAGTTCGCTTGACGCCCTTATTTGCATCAAGATGGAAGCTGTCGGGATCGATGGATTCTCTATTAAAAAAGTTCAGGGCGAAGCCGAGAAAAATATTCTCAAGTTCGAAACTGGGGAAAATCGATTTGGCGTCGATGTTGGGCCGGAAACGCAGTATTTCGATCTCGTCTCGTCCTCGCTACTCTCGGTCGAACGCATTTTGGCCCAGCGGTTGAGTGCTGTGGGCGTCTTTGATCCAGCGGGTGTTGTAGCAGAAATTAAGCAGCTGTCTGATGATATCGAGCAGGCCAGTTCACCTGCCGCTGTCGCCGACGCGCAGAACAAGGCGCAACCCCTCGCTTTGTCCACGGCAGAAAAGGCTACTGCGGCCCGAACCCTTCTGGAGATCAATGCTTTGAAGCCCAAGTTGCAGAGTTGTGTTGTCAGGGCCAAACTTTAATCTGGTGGGTCAGAGCGCTGCGTAATCGACTGCGCTCGCGCGAAAATCTGCCGATACTTCTCAAAAAACCCGACCATCTCCGGTGACCTTTTGCTCTTCATGTCGCAGAAGAACTTCCGGTTCCAGCCCTTGGCGGTGCCCCAATGGATCATCGCATAGACATAGGCGAGCAGTGCTGCTGAAAATCCAAACGCCGCTCCCATCCCTGCCGCTGCCCACACCACCGCAGCAACCACCGGATAAGCCAGCACCGGAAAACTGATCGCCTTGCGATAATTGAAAATCGCCTTGCTCTCCCGCGTCGGCAGCCCGAACTTTCCGACCAGCGTCGATGTAAACGGCAGCCGGTTATGGATGATCGCAAGCGGGATCTTGATCCACCACGGCACCGGCGCCAGCAGGATCGTGCCGAGCGCCAGCAGTTCGAAAAAGGGATAGCGGATGACCAGCAGCGCCAGCACCTTGTAATCGTGATATTGTTTCGCGGTATGGGCGATCAGCCCGTCGATGCCCTCGACTGCATAGCGGCCCTTCTCGCGGAAGCGGAAGACATTGTTGGGGAACATATAATATTTCATCAGCCCCATAAAGCCCGGCGTGTCGCCGCGCTTTGGCCGGATGCCGAGCACTTTCGCGACCTCGTCGGTGAAGGTGCCGTACCAGACCAGATGGTCGGTCTTCTTCTCCGGCCGGCTGGCGTAATAGGTCGCATTATAGCCGGCGATCCGCTGGTCGATATTGTCGCGAATGTCCGCACGAAAGGCGGGGTCGCTGATCATCCGGTGGACCAGCAGGCACTGCATCTCGCTGATATTGTTGAGCCCGCCGGTGAACGGACGAGTGAAGCCGATGGTGTAGATATTGTCCAGCTGTGGCGAGGTGACGCCGAGAAACTGCTCGCGCGGCCGGTAGGCAAAGATGCCGCCGTCGCCCTGCATCCGGATATCGGGAATATTGGGCACTTCCTGATCGCCGTCGATGATCAGGTCGAAGCTGGCCGTTTCGCCGCCCTCGCTGATCGTCATCGCCTCATGGTCGATGGTGGCGTCGGTCTTGTCCCACAGCTTGACATGGCCATGTTCGAGAAAGAAGGGCAGGTCGTTGATCAGATAGCCATCGCGGATTTTCTGTTCGAGCGTCTCTTCGCAATGGAGCTTGTAGACGTCGATCGGCCAATATTTGATCGCGATATGGCCGTTTTCGACCGGAGCTTTTGCCCGGAAAAAGCTGCGGATATCCTTGTGCGGGCGGATGCTTTTGGGATGGCGCACGCCGAGGCTGTCGCGGTCGAAAAGCTTTGCAAAGCGATGGTGGATCAGGCCGTGGATATAGCCGCCGTCGATAAAGGCGCGATAGCTCCATTTGCTGATTTCGGAGAAATTGTGACACTCCAGCTGGTCGAGTGGCACGAAGCGCGGACCATCGTCGAGCGGAGAAAAAGTGGCGAACATCTTGTCGAGGATGATGAAGCCGTTGGTCACCAGATGGACCTTGGCGCCATGGGCAACCAGCTTGGCGATCAGCAGATTGGAACTGTCGCCGGTCGAGGTGATCGCGACGCTCTTGCCGGCAAAGCTGGCGTCAACCCTGATCTGCTTGAGATTGGCATTCATCAGCCGCCGGAAGGCGGTGGCGACCACGACATGGCGGGCGCGAAACTGTTCGCCGCTGTCGAGATGCACGATGCTGTGGTCCGCATGATTGTCGATACTGTCAACCCGGCCATGATGGATATTGGCGGCGTGGCGCGCGGCATATTTCTTGTGGATGTCGTAAAATTCGCGAGCGGTCGGGAAGCCGTCGGTAAAATTGTCTCCCTGTTCCTTCAGCATCTCGACCAGTTCGAAGGAATAGACGCTGCTCTGCAGCGAGCTGACCAGATCGAAATCCAGCGCATCGGCCGCTTCCAGCTGCTGCCAGATCGGGGTCATCGGCGATACCATCAGCCAGCCGATACCGCTGGCTTCCAGTTCGCGGATCAGCGGCATGGTCGAAAAGCCGCCGCCGACGATCAGGACTTCAATTTCCCTTGCTTCCACCCTGCTGCTCCCTGCTGCCATCTTTTCCGATAACGCCTTGCCGGGTTAAAACCAACGCTCTTTTGGCGGCTCTGCGAGAAAGCGGTCAACCCCGGCAGGCCGGAGCCGCAAGAGCCGCTGCCGGTCGGGCCTTTCATCGACGGTCGATGGTCGTTGGTCGAACGACCCGGCGCCCGGCGTGCCGATCTGCTATGCAAAAGCGAGCTGAGTGACCATCCGGAATGGCAGATTTGCTTTCGGGTCGCATGGAAGCTCGACATGGGGGGTGGTGTCAGAATGCGGATCCGCAACAGGCTGGACACGGGAATATTGCCTACCGCATGGGCAAGCTCCGGTTCCTGCTCCGGCCGATACCGCGCTCGCCCCCTGTTGGGCGCGGTCCTTGCGACGCTTCTGGTGCCATCCCCTTTGACTGCCCCCGTTCAGGCACAATCGTCGACACCATCCGCCAAAAAACCGTTCCCTGCCTGCGCATCCGACAATCACCGCGCCTTCGATTTCTGGATCGGCACCTGGGATGTCACCGCGGTCGGACAGGATCAGCCGAGCGCAGTGAACCGGATATCGCGCGAACATGGCGGCTGCGTCCTGCGCGAAGACTATAGCACCAGCGGCGACTATACCGGGATGAGCATGAGCTTCTATGATAGCGCCCGCGATATATGGCACCAGACCTGGATGGGCGGCGACGGCGCTGCATTATTCATTGAGGGCGGGCTGAACAAGCAGGGCGAAATGGTGCTCAGCAACCGCAATACGCCCTGTTACAAAGAAGGCATGCCGATCAACCGGATCACCTGGACGCCCCATGCCGACGGCAGCGTTCGCCAGCATTGGCAGGCATCAAAGGATGGCGGCAAGACATGGACCACGGTCTTCGACGGTCTCTATGTCAGACAGGCGCCGTAACCGGACCGCTGATCACTCGGCCATCAAATCCCGGACAAAGCCGATCAGGCCGGTCTGTCGCGACCGGCGCATCCGTTCGGTGGCCAGGATTTGCTTCACCTTGGCAAAGCAGGCGTCGAGATCGTCGTTGATCAGGACATAGTCATAGCCATCCCAGTGGCTGATCTCGCTGACCGCTCGCTGCATCCGGCTTTCGATGATATCGGGGGCATCGGTGTTGCGGCTTTCCAGGCGCTTGCGCAGTTCCTCCAGCGACGGCGGCAGGATGAAGACCCGCACGACATCCTGTCCGGCCCGCTGGTACAGTTGCTGCGTGCCCTGCCAGTCGATGTCGAACAGCACATCCTGTCCCGCTTCCAGGCTCTGCTGAACCGGCACCGTCGGTGTGCCGTAGCGGTTGCCGAAAACCGTGGCATATTCGAGGAAACTGTGGTCGGCGACCATCTCTTCAAACTGGTCACCGTTGACGAAATAATAATCCCTGCCATGTTCCTCGCCGGGCCGCTTGGGGCGCGTGGTGACGGATACGGACATGGCGATTTCCCGGTCCGCCTTCAGCAGCATATGCGCCAGCGTCGACTTGCCGGCCCCGGACGGCGAAGACAGCACGAACAGCAGCCCCCTGCGGTTCAGTTCGCGGTGATCATTGTCGATATTCTGGGAAGAGATATTGTCGGCCATAGCGGCTATTGGCCGAGAAGGGCGCATGGCGTCAAGATGCTTGTCCCGATGTTTTTCGATCCTGTCTGCGGGATCAATCATGCTGATGACAGTCTGGTAAAATCCGGCTATCGCCAGATCATGTTCCAGGGCCGTGTCAGTACGATATTTTATGCGATCGGCATCACCATCATGGTCGGCTGGCTGTTTTACGTTGGCAAGGACATCATCCTTCCCATCGTGACGGCGATCATATTGCTGCAGATTCTCTATGCTGCCAGCGCCACCGTAGCCCGCATTCCGGGATTGGGCCAGACGCCACTGTGGTTGCGTGCCACTCTGGCTCTTATCGGGGTGCTGGCGCTGCTTTTTGCGATGATCCGGATGCTGGTTGCCAGCCTGCAGAATCTGGTGCCCTCGCTGCCACTCTATCAGCGCAATCTGGAAAATCTGTTCGTGACATGGTTCCCGGTGCCGGTCGAAGCGGGTGCCGGCCGGCCGAAGATTTCCGAACTGATGGGGTCGCCGACCGCGATTTTTGACCGGGGCAGGGACGCCGCCGCCCAGGCGATCAGCGAATTTGCGACCCGTTTTTTCACCGAGATCGATATCGCTGCGCTGGCCCAGTCCGTTCTGGCCTCGCTGACCAGCTTTGGCGGATTTGTGTTTATCACCATCCTGTACGCCTCTTTCCTGCTCAGCGAGATCACCGGCTTTCCGGAGAAGGTGCGCCGCGCCTTCGGATCGGATGGCGCGTCCACCGACACGCTCAACATGATTACCCGGATCAACCATGATATCGGCAGCTATCTGGCGACCAAGACGCTGATCAATATCATGCTCGGCATCCTGTGCTGGGCGATATTGCGTCTGCTGGGCGTGGAATATGCCGCTCTCTGGGCGATCATCATCGGCCTGCTCAACTATATCCCCTATATCGGCTCGTTCGTGGGCGTCGCCTTTCCGGCGCTATTTGCCGTCGCCCAGTTTGGCACCTTGACCATCCCGCTGGCTGCCACGGGCCTGATGACGGTAGCCCAGGTGGTGATCGGCAATATTGTCGAGCCTAAGATGCTGAGCAAATCGGTCAATCTCAGCCCGATGGTGGTGCTGGTTTCGCTGGCCATCTGGAGCAGTCTGTGGGGCATTCCGGGGGCGATTCTGGCCGTGCCGTTCACCACGATCCTGATGATCGTGCTGGCGCGTCGTCCCGGTACCCGGCCGATTGCGGCGCTGCTGTCCAGCGATGGCAATGTCTAGCCCGGCGTGGCTGGCGGCTTCATGAAGAAGGCGGCGATCAGCCCGCTGACCAGCAGGGCAACCGCTCCGGCAAAGGCCAGATCATAGCTGCCGGTGGCCTCGAAAATAAAGCCCGCTCCGGCCGGAGCGGCGGCGGCAAAGGGCAGCATCACCGGTGCCAGCACCGAATTTATGATCGGAAAGGCGCGCTCGCCATAATAATTGCCGATCACCACCGGTCCGAGCACTAGCAGGCTGCCGTAGCCGGCACCGAACAGCATGCCCATGGCCGAAAGCAGGATCAGGCCATGGCCCAGCCAGAAGCCGGACAGGCCGATTGCCATCAGCGCAATTGAGCCGAACAGGGTCCAGCGCAGTTCAAACTGGTCGCCCAGCCACCCGGCCGGAATTCGCGCCAGTCCGCTACCGAGAATCGCAAGGCCCATGATCGATGCGGCTTCGATTTTGGACAATCCGTTGTCGGTGAGATGCAATAGCCCGTGGTTCAGCAAAAAGAAAAAGGTCCCCAGATAGCCCAGCGTAACCAGCATCAGCATATAGAGAGTCGGCGTCCGGATGACCTGCTTCATCGTCCAGTTATGACCGGTGCGATGGGTTTTGGGGCGCAGATTGCCGGCTGTTGGATCATCCGAGACGAGCGCGGGATCGATATTGTCCGGGTGCTGGCCGATATCTTGCGGCCGGTTGATCACAAATTGCGCAGCAATCAGCGAGATGACGACCATGACGGCAGCAAGCAGCCAGGCAGCGCGCCAGCTGTCGAACTGCTCCATCAGGCTCGACAGGATCGGCTGCGAGAGGGCACCGCCCAGCGCTGCGCCGGTCATGACGATACCAATGGTGGTGGATCTCTTGATACTGAACCAGCTGATCATCGCGGACTGTGAGCAGATCGGGCCGGTCAGGGCAAAGGACAGGCCCATGACAACGCCCCAGACCAGAATGAATTGCCAGATGGCGGAAACGGCCAGCACCAGCAAAATCAGTCCCGCCAGCATAACCAGCAGCCCGATGGTAACCGTCTGGCGCACGCCGAATCGATGGATCAGATACCCAGTCAGCGGATAGGCCAGACCCAGCATGATCAGTGCCACCGTCTGCGCGAGCGACGCCGTGCCACGGTTCCAGTCCATCGTTTCGACCATGGCGGGAAAGACGACGGAATAGGCGAAATAAACAAAGCCCGACGCGGCAAACTGGATGAAGAAGAGTAGGCTGACATTGGTCCAGCCATAGAATTTGCGGGGTGCTTGCCCCGATTGCGCGGTGGTCGCCAATATGCTCTCCTGTGCCGCTTTTTGATAGCGGCTGTGGAGGAGCTTACAGCAATGTCAGTTACAATCAATATGCCAATTGGCGGCGCAGCCGTCAGGTCTGCGGCTGTTCCGGTACCGGTCGGCCTTCGATCTCGATGACCGTTTCGGATGCGGGAAGGGCCTCGGCCTCTTTCGCATCATCATAGAGTTTCTTCGCGATCAGGGCCCCGCCAACCAGCAGCGCGCCGGGGACGGACCGGGTCGCGATCCGGGCGGCGAGCATGCCGAGGCCGAAGTTGCGCAAACCATGGCCGCTTGTGTGTCGGCGGGCTTCGTAACCGACCAAGGTGGTGAACAGATTTCTGACTAGTGACATGATGGCCTGTTTCCCGGATCAGCGATGATCGCCGACCATATTCTCCGGCTTAACATGGGCATCATAGGTTTCGGCGTCAACCAGACCCAGTTCCAGCGCGGAGGCGCGCAGCGTCTGACCGGTTTTATGGGCATATTTGGCAATCGCGGCAGCCTTGTCATAGCCGATCACCGGCGCAAGTGCAGTCACCAGCATCAGACTATTGTCGACCAGCTCCCTGATCCGTTTTTCATTGGCTTCCAGTCCTTCAACGCAGCGTTCGGAAAAACTGGACATGCCGATCGAGATAATCTCGATCGAGCGCAGCACATTGGCGCCGATCAGCGGCTTGAACACATTCAGCTCCAGATGCCCCTGCAGTCCGCCGACGGTCACCGCCTGGTGATTGCCGATCACTTGTGCGGCGACCATGGTCAGCATCTCGCACTGGGTCGGATTGACCTTGCCCGGCATGATCGAGCTGCCCGGTTCGTTCGCCGGCAGGTCGAGTTCGCCGAGACCGGAGCGCGGTCCGGAACCGAGCAGGCGGATATCATTGGCGATCTTGGTCAGCGACACCGCCAGCGTGTTGAGCGCGCCGGACAGCTCGACCATCGTGTCATGCGCGGCCAGTTCCGCGAACTTGTTCGGAGCCGAGGTGAATTTCAGGCCGGTGATCTTGGAGATTTCCTTGGCGATATGTTCGCCGAAATTTTCCGGGGCGTTGAGGCCGGTGCCGACAGCCGTGCCGCCCTGCGCCAGCTGGTGCAGCCGCGGCAATACGCTCTCGATCCGGTCGCGCGCGGCCACGAGCTGTGCGGCATAGCCGGAAAATTCTTGGCCCAGGGTGAGCGGAGTCGCATCCTGCAAATGGGTGCGGCCGATCTTGACGATCTTTTTCCACCGCTGCGCCTTTTCCGCCAGCGCGTCGTGCAATTGCTCCAGCGCCGGGAACAGCTCGACCTCCAGCGCCCGCGCCGCGGCGACATGCATGGCGGTGGGGAAGCTGTCGTTCGACGACTGGCCGCGATTGACATGGTCGTTGGGATGGACCGGATATTTGCCGCCGCGAGTGCCGTAAATCGCCTCGTTGGCGACACCGGCGATCACTTCGTTGACGTTCATGTTGGTCTGGGTGCCGGAGCCCGTCTGCCAGATGCTGAGCGGAAACTGGTTGTCATAGGCGCCGGTGCGCACGGCATTGGCGGCCTTTTCTATTCCTGCGGCAATTTCCGGATCGAGGCCGTGGATACCGTTGACGCGGGCAGCGGCCTGTTTGACCGCAGCGAGCGCGTGGATCAGCCGGATCGGCATGCGTTCGTGGCGGGGAAAGGGAAAATTCTCGATGCTGCGCTGCGTCTGGGCGCCCCAATAGGCATCGGCGGGGACTTCTATCTCGCCCAGGGAGTCTGTTTCTGTGCGGGTCCCGCTCACTTTTTCTTGCCGAAGTCCACCGTCACCACGTTGGAGCCATCATCGACCGGTTCGACCGAATCCGTCTCGCCGTCATTTTCCGCCGGGTCATGGTCGTTCAGATTGCCCTCAATCTCGTCGACCTGGAATTGCAGCGCGAAATCCACCGCCGGATCGACAAAGGAGGTGATCGCCGCGAACGGGATATGCAGCATCGAGCTGATCTGGTTGAAGCTCAGCCCGACCTCAAAACGGTCCTTGTCGACCTTCAGGTCCCAGTAGCGGTTCTGGATGACGATCGTCATCTCGTCCGGGAACCGCGCAATCAGGTGATCGGGAATATCGACGCCGGGCGCCCGGGTCTTGAAAGTGATGTAGAAATGATGATCGCCGGGCAGGCCGCCGGTGACGACTTGCCCCAGCACCCGTCCGACAACCGCGCGCAGGGCCTCCTGCACGATCTCGTCGTAAGGAATCAGGCTATCGGGGGCATCATTGCTCATGTGCACTAGGTGGCGCGAAGCGAGCATGGGGTCAAGAGCGGAAAATGAATTTCGCACCGGGCAAAGGCGCCGAAATTCTTGCCTGATCCGTCCAAGCCTTTATAGGCCTGTTGCATGAGAACAGCGACAATAGAGCGAAATACCAAGGAAACCGAGATTTTTGTCGAACTCAACCTCGACGGAACCGGTCAGTTTGACGTGTCGACCGGCATCGGCTTTCTCGACCATATGATTGAGCAATTCTCGCGCCATTCGCTGATCGACCTGACCATGCGGATCAAGGGTGATCTGCATGTCGACCAGCATCACACCACCGAAGACAGCGGTATCGCGCTCGGACAGGCGATTGAACAGGCGCTGGGAGACAAGGCCGGGATCGTGCGTTACGGCAGCGCCTATTCGCCGATGGACGAGACGCTGAGCCGTGTCGCGCTGGATATTTCCGCGAGGCCCTATCTGGTCTGGAATGCGGGTTTCACGCAGGAACGGCTGGGCGAGATGGACACCGAGCTGTTCAAGCACTGGTTCCACAGCGTCGCCGATGCAGCGGGTATCACGCTGCATATCGAGCTGCTCTATGGCGAGAATAATCACCATATCGCGGAAAGCATCTTCAAGGGCTTTGCCCGAGCGATGCGCCAGGCGGTGGAGCGCGACCCGCGCAAGGGCGATGCGATTCCCTCGACCAAGGGGCAGCTGGGTGGCTGAGGTGCTTTTCCCGCGTCAGCGGGCTTTTTCCGATGAATTTATCACGCGAAGCCGCGAAGCCGCAAAAAAGGCGCCTCTCGCCGATACTCTTCGCGCCTTCGCGGCTTCGCGTGAAACCAATCCTGCGCCTTCGATTGTGAGCGCCTTCGGCGGTTGACTGGTCCATGTTTGAAACCATAGCTCTTATCGATTTCGGTGCCGGCAATCTGCACAGCGTCCACAATGCACTGATGGCTGCCGGAGCGGGGAATGTCGCCGTGACCGCAGATCCGGTGACAGTGGCGCAGGCAGACCGGATTATATTGCCCGGCGTTGGCGCCTTTGGTGCCTGCCGCGATGCTCTGTTTGCTATCGACGGCATGATTGATGCTCTTGAACAGCGGGTCGGGAAGGATGGCGTGCCCTTTCTCGGTATCTGTGTCGGGATGCAGATGCTGGCAGACAAGGGCATTGAATATGGCGCGCATGATGGCCTCGGCTGGATCGGCGGGACCGTGAAGGCGATCGAACCGGCCGACGAGAGGATAAAAATTCCCCATATGGGCTGGAATGACGTGACCCCGACCGCAGGGCATGAGTTGCTGGAGAGCGGTGAGGCCTATTATCTGCATGGCTATCATTTTGATGTGGCCGACGAGGCCGACATATTGGCGACGACCAGCCACGGCGGATCGCTGGTAGCGGCGGTCGGTCGCGACAATATCGTCGGCGTGCAATTTCACCCGGAGAAAAGCCAGGCCTATGGATTGGCCTTTCTCCAGCAATTTCTGGAGTGGAAACCATGAATATGCTGAATGCCGTTCGTCCTGAGCTTGTGGAAGGACATCTCACGTCCGAGAGGCGGGGTTCGACAGGCTCACCCCTAACGGATTTTTTCAAATGATCGTCTTTCCCGCCATTGATCTCAAATCCGGCGAAGTCGTGCGGCTCGCCGAAGGCGACATGGACCGGGCGACCGTCTATGGCGACAATCCGGCGGAACAGGCCGGCCTGTTTGCCGCCGCCGGGGCCGAGCATATCCATGTTGTCGATCTCGACGGTGCGTTTGCCGGATCGCCGCGCAATGCCGAAGCGGTGGAAGCGATTGTCGCCAGCTTCCCCGGCTATGTGCAGCTGGGCGGCGGGATCCGCAATCGCGAGACGGTCGAACGCTGGTTCGAGCTGGGCGTGGCCAGGCTGGTGATCGGCACGGCAGCGCTCAAGGATCCGGACTTCGTCAGGGATATGGCGAAGGAATATGAAGGCGGCATTGTCGTCGCCGTGGACGCGCGCGACGGGATGGTCGCGACCGAAGGCTGGGCCGATGTCTCGGATGTCAGCGTCCGCGATCTTGCCCGCCGTTTTGAAGATGCGGGCGTCGCCTCGATCCTGTTCACCGATGTCGGTCGTGACGGCATGCTCACCGGCTGCAATATTGAAGCGACGGTCGATCTGGCGCGCGGCGTCGATATTCCGGTGATCGCCAGCGGCGGGGTCAAGGGCCTCGACGATATCCATATGCTCAGCCTCCATGCCAAGGATGGCATCGAAGGCGTGATTACAGGCCGGGCGCTTTATGACGGCCGGCTCGATCTGGCGACCGCGATCGCAATGGCCAATCGATGACATTCCCGTCGAACAAATATTGTGCTCCGGCCCTTGAGCCGGAGCCCTGGCGTCTGCAGCGCCCAGACCTGCGGGCTCCGCATCAAGTGCGGAGCACAGCTGCTATCAGGTTTTCCCTATGACCGTCCGTATCCGCGTCATTCCCTGTCTCGATGTCGCCAATGGCCGGGTGGTCAAGGGCGTCAATTTTGTCGACCTGCAGGACGCCGGCGACCCGGTCGAGCAGGCGCAGGCCTATGATGCTGCCGGGGCCGACGAGCTCTGCTTCCTCGATATCACTGCCAGCCACGAGAAACGCGACACGATTATCGATGTAGTTCGGCGTACGGCAGAGGTCTGCTTCATGCCGGTGACCGTCGGCGGCGGCGTGCGCACTGCCGATGATGCGCGGGCGCTGCTGATGGCCGGGGCCGACAAGGTCGCGGTGAACAGCGCCGCCGTGGCCCGGCCGGAAGTGGTCAGCGATATCGCCACCCGCTTCGGCAGCCAGTGCATGGTTGCTTCGATCGATGCCCGGCGCGTGGCCGAAGGGCGCTGGGAAATCTTCACGCATGGCGGGCGCACACCCACCGGGATTGATGCACTCGAACATGCCTTGCGCATGGCGAAGCTGGGGGCAGGGGAGTTGCTGGTGACATCGATGGATCGCGATGGCACGCGGGACGGCTATGATCTGGAGCTGGTTCGCACCATCGCCGATGCCGTTTCGATTCCGGTCGTGGCGAGTGGCGGGGTCGGAAATCTGGATCATCTGGTCGAGGGCGTGACCCGGGGCCATGCCAATGCCGTGCTCGCTGCCTCGATATTCCACTTTGGCGAGCATAGTATTGCCGAGGCCCATGATGCGCTGCGCGCGGCGGGGCTTCCTGCCCGGACCTGATCCCGTTCGCGACCGCTGGCGAACATCGCGATGATGCGGACTTTTCCGATCTGGCCCCCTCTGGCGGCAAGCCAGACAGGTCGATCTGCCTCAATCCAGACCCTGCGACCGTCGATTAATGTCGGGTTATTTTACAAAATCCGGTCGTCCGGAAACGGGATTAACTATTTCCATCATCAGAAAACCGGGCTTTTCGCAAAAGTGGCAGCGATCTTGCTTTACTATTCCTAGTCAATTTGAACTTGGATGGAGATAAATTTTGAAACCGATTAAATGTGCAGTTCTGACCGGCATTGCAGCCATGGCGTTTGCTGCAGGCGCTCCCGCGAATGCTACCTGGGGTAGCTCGGGTTGGGGTAGCTCTGGCTGGGGCAGTTCCGGCTGGGGAAGCTCCGGTTGGGGATCTTCGGGCAGCAGCTCGAGCAGCAGCAGCTCCAGCTCGAGCAGCAGCTCAAGCAGCTCCAGCTCCAGCGGCGGCAGCACGGGCTCCAGCGGCGGAACCCCGGTTCCTGAACCATCCAGCATGCTGATGCTCGGTCTCGGCCTGAGCGGTCTGGTCGCGGGCCGCGTGGCTGCCAAGCGCCGCAAGAAGAACTGATCTTCGTTAAAATAGCGCCACAGGCGAGCAATCGCTGCGGGCACGAAAAGGGCCGCCAGTATCTGGTGGCCCTTTTTCATGTGCGATCTCTCTGCGGGTCAGGCGAACTTCTGTCGCTAGGGCTTGACGAAGCGGCGGCCTGTCGCGAAAACCCCCGGCGATGACCAATATTCTCAAATCTCTCGAAAAAACGATTCTGGACCGGCGTACGGCCGACCCCGGAACCAGCTATGTCGCCAGCCTTCGCGCCAAGGGGCGTGCCAAAATGGCTGAAAAGCTGGGTGAAGAGGTGATCGAAACGGTGATCGCAGCGGTCCAGGACGACCCGGCGGCAATGACCGGCGAAGCTGCGGACCTGCTCTTCCACCTGATGGTGCTGCTGGCCGACATGGATTTGTCGCTCGATGACGTGATCGCCGAACTGGCCCGCCGGGAAGGTCTGTCAGGACTGGATGAAAAAGCGGCAAGAGGAGCAAGCTGATGGCAATCGATCCGACCGAGCCTTATGATGACGACAATATTTTCGCGAAAATATTGCGCGGCGAAATTCCCAACAAGACGGTCTACGAGAATGAATGGGTGCTCGCCTTTCACGATATCAACCCGCAGGCCCCCGAGCATATATTGGTCATCCCCAAGGGCCGCTATGTCAGCTGGGACGATTTTTCGGCCTCGGCAAGCGAAGCGGAAATTGCCGCATTTGTCCGCGCTGTCGGCCATGTTGCGCGCGAAGCGGGCATGGTTGAGCCGGGCTATCGGCTGCTCGCCAATGTCGGCAAGAACGGCCATCAGGAAGTGGCCCATCTCCACGTCCATATTTTCGCCGGAAAACCGCTTGGCCCGATGCTGATGCGCAGCTAGTAACAGGCGCAACAAAGCCGAACAGGCAAAAATCGGGGAGTTGAGTGAAATGGCAGGCGCAGCAATAGCAAAAGGCGAGGGCTGGTCCTCGCGGACCGCATTCATACTGGCCGCGATCGGTTCGGCCGTCGGACTGGGCAATCTGGTGCGATTTCCTGCCGAAGCCGGTGCCAATGGCGGCGGTGCCTTTGTCATTTTCTATATTTTCTGCGTCCTGCTGATCGGCCTGCCGATCCTGCTTTCGGAAACGCTGATCGGCCGCCATGGCCACAGCTCGGCGATCGAGAGCATGAAGAAGGTGGCCATTGAATCGCGCGCCTCCGGCTGGTGGTCGGTGGGAGCCGCTATCGGGATGGTCGGTGCGTTCCTGATCCTGACCTATTACAGCGTTCTCGCCGGTTGGATCGTTCATTTCATCGGCGTTTTTGCCGGCGATGTGGCTCATGCTGTCGCTTCCGGGACGCTGACCCAGGGCGCTCTGCAGGGCTCTTCGGTCGATCAGGTGCAGGGCATATTGCCCGCCCTGCAAGCGGACGAAGGCCAGATGCTGGCGATGCACGCCATCTTCATGGTGCTGACGGTAGTCGCCGTGGGCCGCGGTGTCAGCAGCGGGATCGAGAAGGTCGCGGTCTATTTGATGCCGATATTCTTCGTCCTGCTGATTGCCATCACTGTCTATGGCGCATTTACCGGTGCCTTCGGCGCGGCGCTTGATTTTCTGTTCGATTTCGAACCGGCGCGGCTGCTCGATCCTTCGGTGCAGCTGTCCGCGCTGGGCCAGGCCCTGTTCTCGCTGTCGCTCGGCTCGGCGCTGATGATCACTTATGGTGCTTATGCGGCGCGGGATATCAATCTTGCCAAAACATCCGTCCAGATCGCCGCAGCCGATACGTCGGTCGCCGTCATCGCCGGTCTGGCGATATTCCCGATCACTTTTGCGGCCCTCGCGCCGGCCAGCCTGGATGCGATTCTGTCCGGGCAGGAACAGGTGCAGGGCGGGCTGGGGCTGCTGTTCGTCAGCCTGCCGGTCGCCTTCCAGACGATGCCGGCCGGCTCGCTGATCGGGCTGCTGTTCTTCATCATGGTATTTTTTGCTGCCCTGACCAGTTCGGTGGCCTTGCTGGAAGCCTCGGTCAGCTGGGCGATCGGTCGCTTCGACAAGCCACGCTGGCTGGTCACGGCGGTTCTCGGCGGGCTCGCTTTCCTGATCGGTGGCTGGGCCAGCCTCTCTTTCAACAGTCAGGCCGATTTCCAGCCGTTCGATTTCATGATCTTCTCCGGGCAGCCGGTGTTCGGCATCATCGATGAACTGACCGCAAAAATATTGCTGCCGACATCGGCGCTGCTGGTCTCGATATTTGTCGGCTGGATTGCGGACCGCCGGCTGATCGACAGCGAGAACGGGCTGGACGGCAATCTGCACCGCATCTGGCTGTTCCTGGTCCGCTGGCTGTGCCCGCTGGTCATATCGGCGATCCTGCTGACCGGTCTGTTTCCCGGCCTGCTGGGTCAGGGCTAGGCGATGGCGGGATCGAAGCCCCCGAAATGCCCGGTGTGCGGGCGGGTCGCCACGGCGGAATTCCGGCCTTTCTGCAGCGCGGGCTGCAAGGATCGTGACCTGCTGAAATGGCTGGGTGACGGCTATAAAATTCCCGGACCGGCGGTTTCGCCAGACGAACTGGCCGATCAATTTGCCGGAGATTCCGGTCGTGACGGAGAGGACTGAACCGGCGCAACAAAACCGCCATTTTTAGGCTGGACAAGCAGCAAGGCCCCCGCCTATAGCGTCGCTTCCTAAGGCCGCCAGCGCATCCCGCCGGCGCAGATGCCCGAGTAGCTCAGTTGGTAGAGCAAGCGACTGAAAATCGCTGTGTCGGTGGTTCGAATCCGCCCTCGGGCACCATATCCTTCATCGTAAAAATGGGACGTGGTAGCTTCTTTTTCCATCTCCGGACCCGCCTTTCGCCATTCAGCGAAACGGCATCTGTGTGAAGTGCTTTGCCGGTGCGCTCGATGTCTTTGCGAGGCTGCCGGCGTCTTCTCTTTGCTGCACTTGGCCTTGGCAGGCCGATATGTACAGACCCTGCGGGCCGAGGGTAATGGACAGGTTTTGCCCCACCCGAAGCGGAGCGCGCTCGCTGTTGGCAAGCCGTAAAATCCACAAAATCGGTTCTCGTGAGAAACAATGAGAATTTTCTGATTTGGAATAATTCTCATTCTAGGCTACAAATTATTCAATTGAGTGCTGACCGCTCGCTTTGTCGCGGGAATCGGAACAGCGGAGCCAGATGGGGATTGAGTCTATGAACAGCGAAAACCGGCTGCTGAAATATGTGGCAGCATTTGTTTTAATTATACCCTTTTCGGTTTCCGTCACGGCAAAGCCGCCGGAAAATTTCGACGAGCGGATCGATGAGGTTCGGCAGAAAGCCGGGGTGCCAGGCATGGCGGTCGCGATCGTCGAGCAGGGCGAGGCCACGCTGGTGAAGGGCTATGGCACGCGCAAGCTTGGTGGGAACCGGCCGGTCGACGAAGCGACAATTTTCCCGACCGGTTCAACCGGCAAGGCGGTGACGGTGGCAGGACTGGCCTTGCTGGTGGATAAGGGCATGATTGACTGGGACGACAAGGTGATCGACCATCTTCCGTGGTTCCGGATGTACGATCCCTATGTGACCCGCGAAATGACGATCCGCGACCTGCTGGTTCACCGCAGTGGTCTGGGACTGGGGGCTGGCGACCTGCTGTTCGTGCCCCGGACCAATTTGACCCGCAAGGAATCGGTGCGCCGTCTTGCCCATATCAAGCCGGCGACCAGCTTCCGCTATGGCTATGCCTATGACAATATCCTCTACATGGTCGCAGGCCAGTTGATCGAAGAGGTCACGGGGCAGACCTGGGAGGACTATATTGCGGAGCATATTTTCGCGAAAGCGGGAATGAGCGACAGCACCGCCGCCAGCGAACCGCGCTTCGCCGCCGAAAACCGGGCCTTTCCGCACGCGCGGATGAATGGCGGACTGCGGGGCGCCGGCGACCAGGAAATGCTCGACGAGCGTGATGAACTGGGCCGGACCGCTGCTCCCGCCGGTGGCCTGGCGCTCAGCGCCCGCGACATGGCGACCTGGCTGAAAATCCAGCTGGCCCATGGCAAGATGCCGAATGGCGAGCGGCTGTTCAGCGAACAGTCTTCGAAGGAAATGTGGACGCCGGTGGTGCTTCAGCCGATCGGCGATCTGCCACCATCGCTGGCCGCAGCCCAGCCCAATTTCGATACCTATGCGCTGGGCTGGGATGTCAGCGACTATCGCGGTGTGAAGATCGTGTCGCATGGTGGTGCGGTGTTCGGGTTCCAGACCGTGGTTGCGATGATCCCGGGCAAGGATGTCGGCTTTGCGATCATGATCAATTCTGAGGATGGTCAGGTCCTGCGCGGTATGATGTCCGAACTGCTCGATCATTATCTTGATGCGCCAAAAGCGGATTGGCCGGAAAAATGGGCCGCTTTCCGCCAGCAGCGGATCGAAAAAGGGCTGGAGCTGCTGAAATCTGCCCAGGCGAAACCGGCAAAAGTCGGGCCTTCCCGTTCTCTTGACGCCTATGCGGGGGAATATGTCGATCCGTGGTACGGCAAAATCGTCGTTGGGCGCGACAAGCAAGGGCTGACGATCGATTTCACCTCGACTCCGCGGATGAACGGGCGGCTGGAACATTATCAATATGACAGTTTCGTCACTCGCCTGACCGACAAGGCGATCGAGCCGGCCGTCGTGACCTTCTCGCTGGATGCCGAGGGAGCAGTGGACCGCGTCACCATGAAGCCGCTCTCGCCGATCGCCGATTTCAGTTACGACTATCAGGATCTGCTGTTCCGCCCGGTTGCAGCAAAGAAATAACAGCCCGACGGACCTTCCCCAAAAGAAAGAAAAATTTGATGACCGGACCAATTACCCTCGATGTTTCCACCGAGACCTTTCCCTATAGTGAGCCGTTTCGCATTTCCGGCCATCTGTTCACGGAAACGGAGGTGGTGCTGGTAACCCTGTCCGATGGCGAACATTCCGGTCGCGGCGAAGCGGCTGGCGCCTATTATCTGGGGGATGACAAGGCGAAGATGCTGGCCGACATCGAAAATGTGAGAGGCGAGATCGAGGCCGGTGCGACCCGGGAACAATTGCAGCAGCTTCTGCCGCATGGCGGTGCCCGCAATGCGCTCGACTGCGCCTGGTGGGAGCTTGAGGCGAAGGCAAGTGGGACTCCGGTGTGGCAACTCGCCGGACTGTCCTCCGAACCGAAGCCGCTGCTCACCACGATCACGCTGGGCGCGCAGGAGCCTGAGATCATGGCGGAAAAAGCGGCGCGGCTGACGGATTTCAAGGCTTTGAAACTCAAGCTGACGGGCGATGCGGAAATTGATTATGCGCGGGTCAATGCTGTCCGCGCCGCTCGCCCCGAATGCTGGATCGGGGTCGACGCCAACCAGGGCTATAAGATTGACGGCCTCGCTGCGCTGGTTGACGTGCTTCTGGAAAATGGCGTGGAGCTGCTGGAACAGCCCTTGGCGAGAGGGCGTGAAAGCGATCTCGACGGGTTCGAGCGGCGGATGCCTTTTGCGGCGGACGAGAGCGCTCTCTGTCTGGCGGACGTGGACGCGATGGTCGGCCGTTTTGATGTGCTGAATATCAAGCTCGACAAATGCGGCGGCCTGACCGAGGGGCTGGCGATCGCCCGGCGTGCCAAGGAACTGGGAATGGGCGTGATGGTCGGCAACATGATGGGCAGCAGCCTGTCGATGGCGCCGTCATTCATCGTCGGCCAGCTTTGTGATGTGGTCGATCTCGACGGACCGACATTTCTCGACAAAGACCGGTCACCGGCAGTGGAATATTCGGATGGCAATATATGGTGCCCTGCCGAACTGTGGGGAATGGGCGCTGCATAGATGCGCATCGCATATCCGGGGAGGTCTCCGTCCAGAAACCGAGAAATTCATTGACAATTCTCCGTACAGACAATTAATGTCCTAATTAGGATTGTATCTAGCGAGAGGATGGCAAATGGGCAAGCAGGCAGGATTAACCCGACGATCATTTGTAGCGGGAGCTGGGGGAGCTGCCCTGGCATTTCCGATGGTCAATTTCGGCTATTATACGCTGAGCGCCGCAAGCTCCCGAAAATATTCCGGGCGGGCGATGGATATCGTGGGAGAGGCGCTGGTCATCGACATGCTGGCTCCCTTGCATATGGATTTCTCCCCCGACGCCAATACCAAGCCGCCAAGCGAGCAGGCGATTGCTGACTATAAGGCGAGCGGCATAACCGGCTTCCATAACTCCTTCGGCCTGGGTGGCCCCGACGCCTATAGCGATACGCTGCGCTATTTCGCCAACTGGCAGGGCTATGCCGGTCGTAGTCCCGACGTCTTTGCATTGATCGGAACGATGGACGAGCTGGAGCACGCCAAGGCGACTGGCCGGATCGGCGTTATCATGGGCGTTCAGAATGCCGATCATTTCCGGTCAGTAGAGGATGTCAAAACCTTCTATGATCTTGGCCAGCGCTGTTCGCAGCTTACGTACAACAGCCAGAATCTGCTGGGATCGGGCAGTACCGAGCGGGTTGACGGCGGCGTCAGCGATTATGGCGTTGAAATCATGAAGGCGATGAGCGAGGTCGGTATGCTGATCGACGTATCGCACAGTGGCGACCAGACGACGCTGGATGCGGTCAAGCTGTCACCCGTACCGATCGCCTTTACGCACAGCAACTGCCGCGCCATTTCCGGCCATGTCCGCAGCAAGACCGACGAAGCGATCAAGGCGCTTGGCGACAAGGGCGGCGTGATGGGAATTGCCGGGGTCCGCCAGTTCGTGAGCAAGACCGATCCGACCAATATTACCCATATTGCCGACCATATCGATCATGTCGTAAAACTGACGGCAATCGAGCATGTCGGCATTGGCTCTGATTCGGACCTCTATGGCTATGATGACATGAAGCCGGAGCAGAACAAGATGCTGCGTTCCGCCTATAAAGGCAGCTATGCCTTTCGCGACAAGATTGACGTCGATGGTTTTGACCATCCGCTCAAGATGTTCGATCTCACCGAAGAACTGCTGCGACGCAATTATTCCGCTCAAAATATCAAGGCTGTGCTCGGAGGAAATTTCCAGCGCCTGCTACGCAATACATGGAAATAACCCGCGCCGGTCACGGCCCTTCTAGGAAATTATCATTATGAATGCCCCTTCATCGTTCACGGACAATCCTCTGCCTGTGCTTCCGCAGCCCTATCTCGTGTTTCTCGGCGACACTACGGAACCTGGCTATGCAAAGACCGCCTTCGGTCTGCGCGACTGGGCTTCCGACCTGTGCGTTGGCGAATTTTCCTGCTCGCCGGATGCGGTCAGCATCGGCCTTCCGGCGATGACGCCCGCGGAAGCGAAGGCGGCTGGTGCGCGCTCGCTGGTCATCGGGGTTGCCAATCCCGGCGGGGTTTTGCCGGAAAGCTGGACAGCGGCTCTGGTAGAGGCGCTGGATGCAGGTTTGAGCATCGTCAGCGGTCTGCACGCGCGTCTGTCGGATGTGCCCGCTCTGCGCGAAGCGGCAGAGCGGTCTGGACAGCAACTGGTCGATATAAGGGTGCCTCCCAGCGCCATTCCTGTTGGCACCGGACGCAAACGCAGCGGGAAGCGACTGCTTGCCGTGGGCACCGACTGCGCGCTCGGCAAAAAATATGCCACGCTTTCGCTGGCCCGGGCGTTCAAGGAGCGGGGTGTAAATTGCGACTTCCGTGCTACGGGTCAGACCGGCATCATGATTTCAGGCGGGGGCATACCGATGGATGCGGTCATTTCAGATTTTGAAGCGGGGGCGGCCGAAATGCTCAGTCCCGATGCGCCGGACGATCACTGGGATGTGATCGAGGGGCAGGGCTCTCTCTATCATCCCGCCTATGCCGCAGTGTCGCTCGGCCTTCTGCACGGCAGCCAGCCCGATGTCTTTGTTGTCTGTCACCAGCCTGGCCGCAAGACCATTCTCGGTCTGCCCGATTTTCCGCTGCCTGCCGTCGAGGATGTCATCGACCTGACCATCAGGCTGGGCAAGCGTACCAATCCGGCGATTCGCTGTGGCGGTGTCGCTTTCAACACGTCGGGTCTTGCCGCCGACGAGGCTGAAAAGCTGATGGCGGAGGAAAGCGCGCGTCTGGGGCTGCCCGTTGCTGATCCGATCCGCAAGGGGCCAGCCTTCGAGGCCCTGGTGACTTCCTGCCTGGGCGAAGAATGATGACCGCCGGGGCAGGCAGCGAAAAGGCAAGTTTTTTCCAGCGCTTTCTGCTCCCCGGTTTCGCGTTCAAGGGCTTTGTGATCGGCGGCGGCTACGCCACCGGTCGCGAGCTGGCAGAATTTTTCCTTGTCAGCGGTCCCTGGGGCGGCATCGCCGGTATGGTCCTGGCGATGCTCCTCTGGAGCCTGATCTGCGCCGCGACCTTTGCCTTTGCCCAGGCCTTCAGGGCCTTTGACTATCGCAGCTTTTTTGCGGCACTGCTGGGACCCGGCTGGATCATCTTCGAAATCGCCTATGTGCTGTTCATCATCCTTGTCGTTGCGGTTTTTGGCGCAGCTGCCGGAGAAATCGGTGCGGCTATTTTCGGCATTCCGGTGATGGCAGGCTCCATCGTGCTGGCCCTGGCCATCGTGGCGGCCACCGCTTTGGGCAATGAATCGGTCGAACGGCTTTTCAAGTTCGCCACGCCGTTCATCTACCTGGTTTATGTCGTCTTCATGCTTCTTGCCTTCACCAGTTTCGGTGAACGGATTGCCGATCATTTTGCGGGCGCGGCCTCGCCGGAAAGCTGGGCGCTGGGGGGAGTGACCTATGCCAGCTATAATGTCGTCGGCGCGGTGGTCATTCTGCCGCTGCTTCGCCATCTTACCAGCCGCCGCGACGCGGTGATTGCCGGTCTGGCCGCCGGTCCGCTGGCGATGTGGCCAGCGATCATGTTCTTCGTCTGCATGGTTGCCTTTTATCCGGGCATCGAGGCGGAAACACTGCCCTCCAATTTCATGCTGGAAAAACTCAACAATCCGCTGTTCCAGATTGGCTTTCAGCTGATGATCTTCACCGCGCTTCTGGAAAGCGGCGTGGGTGCGATCCACTCGATCAACGAGCGGGTCGATCATGTGCTGAGGACACGGCGCAATATCGGCCTTGGCACCGTCGCCCGTATCGCTATTGCCGTCACAATCCTGATCGGATGCATCTTCGTTGCCGACCGATTTGGTCTGATCGCCCTGATCGCGAGTGGCTATACCGCGCTCGCTTACATATTCATCGGCGTCTATATTCTGCCACTGATGACTCTGGGCATCGTCAAGCTATACAGAAATACAGACCGACCCAGATTGCCGGATGACCCGGCTACATCGTAAAGGACGAACCATGAGAAAATCCCTTCTGATCTGCCTTCTGCTCTCCGGTTGCGCCTCTCCGCAGACATTGCCGGCGGCACCCGAAGCGTTGCACAGCAGCTTTCTTGTGCTGGATACCCACCTCGATGTGCCAGTACATTTTTCCCGTCAGGGCTGGAGCTTTGCCGACGCCCATACGCTGGAAAATGATATTGTTCAGGTAGACATCCCGCGCATGGCCGCGGGCAATCTCGATGGCGGCTTTTTCTCCATCTACACCGCGCAGGGACCTTTGACCGACAAGGGCTATGCAGAGGCACGTGACTTTGCCCGTGGCCGTTCGGACGAGATCGACGCGATGTTGTCGCAAAATGCGGACAAGATCCTGCCTGCCCGCACGGCTGCCGACGCGCGCCGGATTGATGCGGCCGGCAAGCTGATTGCCTTCAAGAGTATGGAAAATAGCTATCCGCTGGGCAACGACCTTGGCTTGTTGCAGGAGTTCTACAAGCGGGGTGTGCGGATGGCCGGACCGGTGCATTCGTCAAACAACCAGTTCGCCGACTCCTCCGGCGATACGCCGAAATGGAACGGCCTGAGCCCACTGGGCCGCGAATGGGTGAAGGAGATGAACCGGCTGGGTATGGTGATCGACGGCAGTCACGCCTCCGACACTGCCTTTGACCAGCTGGTCGCCCTGTCGAAGACGCCGCTGATCCTGAGCCACACGAGCCCGAAAGCGGTATCTGACCTTCCCCGCAACCTGGATGATGCCCGCATTCGCACGCTGGCCGAATCGGGAGGGGCGATCTGTGTGTCGACGATTTTCCTGGCACCGATGAACCTTCCTCCCGAAAAAGCGGAACTGTTTGGCAAGCTCGATTATATCGGCGAGATGACGCCGAGCGAGCAGGCCGAATATGTCCAAGCCTGGAATGCGCTGGAGAAATCCGAACCGCTCTGGGCGGTCGATTTCGAAAAATATATGGCGGCCGTCCTGCATGTCATCGAGGTCGCTGGCGTCGATCATACATGCTTCGGCGGTGACTGGGACGGTGGCGGCGGTTTCAAGGGCTTTGCCGATATCACCGCATTGCCCAAGGTCACCGCTCGGCTCAAGCAGGCGGGCTATTCCGACACGGACATAGAGAAAATGTGGAGCGGCAATATCTTGCGGATACTGGATGCGGCGGACGCTGCGCGGGAGAAATAGCCCCGACAATGCCCCGGGGCGGGAGAGGTGAGTTGAAGATTCAAAAATATCGTCCAGCATGGTCTGTCAGGTTCGCAGCTGCCCTTACAGCAACGCTTGCCTTTTCGCTTGGCTCGATCGCGCCGTCGCTCGCCGCAGAAGCGGCCACGCCCGTTGCCGAAAAGGCGGAGTCCATTGGCTATGTCAGCGAGGACGCGATGATGCCGATGCGCGACGGCGTCAGGTTGCACGCGCAAATATGGCGACCCGCCGATCAAGAGACGGCGCTGCCCATCATCATGATGCGCTCTCCCTACGGGTTCACCAGGGAAAGGATTGTAGATTCCCTGAAAAAAGGTGGATCCTACGGCTATCTGGCAGAGGATGGGTTTATTTTCGTCTTCCAGGATATTCGCGGCCGCTTCAGCTCGGAAGGAAATTATGTCACCCTGCGTCCCAGGAAAACCACAGCAGACGGCATAGACGAGTCCACCGATACCTATGATTCGATCGACTGGCTGGTAAAGAATCTGCCCGGAAATAACGGCAAAGTCGCGGTTACCGGCGTTTCCTACGGGGGCTGGACCGCAGCGATGGCGACCATTGATCCGCACCCCGCCCTGAAAGCCGTCTCGTCGCAAGCCTCTCCCGAGGATATGTTTATCGGCGATGATTTTGCCCATAATGGCGCGTTTCGGCTGGATTATGCCTGGTCATGGGTGAGCGCGCTTGAAGCCGACGGCAAGACAATGAAGCCGTTCCAGTTCGGAAGCGATGACGGCTATGCCTGGTATCTCGGGCAGAACGATCTCGCCACTTTGGACGAACAGCATCTCGGGCGCAAAGCACCGAGCTGGCAGAATTTTGTCGAGCACGGCAATTATGACGATTATTGGAAGCGTTCGCGTCCGTCGCAGATGATGCCGGCGAAGGTTGCGGTGCCCAATCTGATCGTCGCTGGCTGGTATGATCAGGAAGATTTCTATGGCCCGCTCGAGATTTACAAGAATCAGGAGAAGGGTGACGAAAACGGGTTGAACTATATCGTCATCGGCCCGTGGAATCATGGCGGCTGGCGAGGCGAGGGCGCCAGCTACGGCCCCTTCGAGATGGGCGGGGAGACCGGAACCTATTTCCGCTCCAAAGTCGAATTGCCGTGGTTCCAATATTGGCTGAAGGGCGAAGGAACGCTCGACCAGCCGGAAGCGCTGGTGTTCGAGACCGGCAGCAACCGTTGGCAGAGGCTGAATTCATGGCCGCTCAAGGGCAAGGCCGAAGCCCGCAATCTTTATCTGCGCGCGGGCGGCAAACTGTCGTTTGAGCCGCCGGAAGCGGGCGAGGCGCCAGCGGCGAGCTTCGTTTCCGATCCGGCCAACCCGGTGCCTTATCGCCAGCGCAGCGATATCCAGCCGTTCCTGACCAAAGGATCGACCTGGTCCACCTGGCTGGCGGATGATCAGGCACCCTTTGCCAGCCGCAACGATGTGCTGTTCTGGGAAAGTGACCCGTTGCCGGCGGATGTCACGATTTCCGGCGAGGTTGCGGCGCGGCTTTTCGCGAGCACGACCGGCAGCGATGCCGACTGGGTGGTGAAGCTGCTCGACGTCTATCCTGATGATGACGAGACGCCGGCAGAGCTGCGCGGGCGGCAGAGAATGATTGCCAATGATGTCTTCCGGGGCCGCTTCCGCAAAAGCTATGAAAATCCCGAACCGCTGGTGCCCGGCGCGGTGCTCGACTATGACATCGACCTGCATTATGCTTCGCACGTGTTCAAGAAGGGTCACAGAATAGCGGTGCAGGTGCAAAGCAGCTGGTTCCCGCTTATCAGTCGCAATCCGCAAAGCTGGGTGCCCAATATCCTGAAGGCAAAGCCGGAGGATTTTCAGGTACAGACCCACAGCATCTATCACACGCCGGAAAATGCGTCGGCGATCTCGGTCACTGTTTTGAATGAGGAATAGCCGACCATAACAAAGAGGACAGGCAGCGAATGAAAAAGACTTTTCTACTGGCGGCAACCCTTTGCAGTGCCGCGCTGCCGATCGCTTTCCCCGCCGCTGCGGTGGCGCAGGACTATTCCAAATATAGCGAGGAAGCGCTGAAAGCCGAACTGGCCGACCATGCGGACGCGACACTGGCGGTCCTCGTGCCAATGCGGGATGGCGTTGGTCTGTCGACCAACATCTATACGCCAAAACAGGGCAAGGGACCGTTTCCGGTAATCCTGTGGAAAACGCCGTACAGCGAGCATGAAATCAAGGGCGGAACGCTGCGCTACGCCGTTGAGGCCGTGAAGCGAGGCTTTGTCTTTGTCGTGCAGAACGAACGAGGCCGCTATTTTTCCGAAGGCGAATATGAGATACTCGGTAAGCCGCAAACCGATGGTTATGACACGCTGAGCTGGCTGGCGGCGCAGGATTTCTCGAACGGCAATATTGGAACTCTCGGCTGCTCATCCTCGGCAGAATGGCAGCTGGCGCTCGCTGGCATGGATCATCCGGCGCACAAGGCGATGGTGCCGATGTCGGCGGGAGCGGGAATCGGCAAGGTCGGCCGCTTCCAGGAGCAGGGCAACTGGTACACCGGAGGCGTCCCGCGCAGCCTGTTCATCCCCTGGCTGTATAATGTCGACAATCCCCTTCGCGCCCAGATCCCCTCGGGTCTCGACCAGCAGACCCGTGCACGCATCGCCGGCTACAACAGTCTGGCTGCCTCCAAGCCGGAGGTCGAGTGGACGAAACAGATACAGCATCTGCCGGCTGACGAGATATTGAAGGACCTCGAGGAGCCGGCGGGAACATTCGAGACGCTTATCGCGCGCACACCGGGCGACCCGGCCTGGCGGGAGGGCGGACTATATCATGAGGACATGGGCTGGGGCGTGCCCAGCCTGTGGTTCAATTCATGGTACGACGTGTCGATCGGTCCCAATATGGAATTGTTCAACCACGCCCGGGCCGCTGGCAAGGACAAGGAGACGCGCGACAATCAATATGTCGTCGTCGCTCCGACCGTGCATTGCGCCTATGGCAAGCTCGGCCCCGACACGGTGGTTGGCGACCGCGAAATGGGCGATACCAGCTTCGATGTCGATGGCGCGATCTTCGGCTGGTTCGATCGCTGGCTCAAGGGCGACCGGAAAGCCTTTCCAGCAGCAACGCCGCACGTCCGATATTTCAACATGGGCGAAAATGAATGGAAGTCCGCGCAGCAGTGGCCGCCCGCCGAAAGCCGGTCGGTCCGCTTTTATCTGCACAGCGAGGGCAAGGCCAACAGTCTTTACGGCGATGGCAGGCTGAGCATGGCGATGCCGGACCCCGATGAGCAGCCGGATTCCTATCGCTACGATCCGCTGAACCCGGTCCAGACCATCGGCGGCGGGGATTGCTGCAATGGCGGCATCGTCATCCCCGGTGCCGCGGATCAGCGCGCGATCGAGGCGAGAAACGACGTCCTGGTCTATACCAGCGACCCCCTGGAAACCCCGCTGGACGTCACCGGTTTTGTCGATGCGGTGCTAAGCGTCTCGTCGAGCGCCAAGGATACAGATTTTGCGGTCAAGCTTGTCGATGTGGCTCCGGATGGCACGGCCTGGATCATCGGCGACACCATCCAGCGTGCGCGCTATCGCGACGGCTATGATGAACAGAAGATGATGGTCCCCGGGCAAGTCTATACGATCCGGCCGACCCCGATGACGACCAGTATCCGGTTCGGCAAGGGGCATCGAATCCGCGTGGAAGTCACGTCGTCCAACTTCCCGAAATTTATCCGCAACCTCAACAGCGGCGGGGACAATGCGAAGGAAAGCGAAGCGGTCGTGGCCGACAACAATATCCATCACGATATGGCCAACCCGTCCTATATTGATCTGCCAGTCATCCGTTAAGCCGACGGCCAGGAACAGGTCAGAGCGCCGGCGCCGCCGGAGCCGGGCGCCAGCGCCAATTATCCCAAAAGCCAAAAAAAAGGCGGCCAGTTTTCACTGGCCGCCTTGCTCTGATTTATAAGGGGTAAATCAGAATTTCGCCTTGGCACCGACGGAAAAATAGGTGCCAATCACATCATAATGTGGATTGCCTTGGGGCGACAATGGCGGTTGGTTGTCGAACAGATTGTTGACGTTGCCGGAGAGCGTGAACCGGTCATTGACTTTGAACCGGACCCCCAGGTCGACGTAGGTCTCGGAAGCGGTCTTGTTGTTGATCAGGTTGGTGAGCGACTGGTCATAAAAGCCGCCGTCGACATAGCGGACGCGGACATCGGCACCAAATTCGTCATTGTCGAAGGCTGCACTCAAGGTGCCGCGCCATTTCGGAACCCCGTTCTCGGTCGCGGAGCCGACGTCGCCAGCAGTGTCTGTGCGGTTCAGGCCGCTGTCCAGAACGAATTTGTCCACATAAGACGCGATTGCCCGCAAACGCAAAGACCCGTCAAATATCGGCCGGACATAAGCGGCTTCGAAATCGATCCCGCTGGTTTCGAAGCGGGCGATATTCTGGAAGTTTGCCAATACCTGGGTAACCGTGCCGGTGCCGTCGCGAGTGATGCGTGAACAGGCGTCGGCGCTTCCCTGCTTGCACGCCAAGGTCAGATTGGAACCGCTCAAGCTCGTGATCGCCCCATCAATACTGATATCATAATAATCCACCGACAGGCGGAAGCCGGGCAGGAAGGATGGAGAGATGGATCCGCCAAAAGTCAGCGTGCTGCTGACTTCCAGTTGCAGATCGGGGTTGCCACCGGTGTAGGTGGTGACGAGAGTAGGAGCCGGATTATAGCCTGGATTGGCGGCTGCGCGCCCATCCGTGTCCAGGTCGACCAGCGGCCCCACATTGATCGACCGCGTGGAGAAAAGCTCACCGATTGTCGCCGACCGGACATCGCGCGAGCGGGTAATCCGCAGAAGCACGTCGTTGAACAACCGCGCCGTACCGCCAGCTTTCCATGCCCAGATGCCGCCGCTGTAGCTATAGTCGGAATAGCGTGCAGCACCGTTGAAATCGAGCGCGAACTTGTCCTCGATATCGAGCAGGGGCAGGACAATTTCGGCAAAGCCTTCCTTGACGTTAAACCCTCCGGACAGGTTGCTTGTAAACACCGGGATACCAAAGCCGCCCGCGACGGTCTCCGGCGTGCGTGTTCCGGTCAGCTCTTCCCAGCGGGCTTCGACACCAACCGCAACAGTGACCGGGCCTGCCCAAAGGGAGAACAGGTCTCCCTGTATCTCGACGCCCATCGAATCAAGCTTGCTCGTCGAGAATGTACGCTGTGTGCCCGTCACATAGTCCAGGGATTCCGCCGAAGCGTTATTTCGCCCGAACGGATTTAGCGGTGCGCAGGCGGGATCATCATTGGCCGTAGTCGCATCGGCGTTGATGGCGCAGACGATCTGTCCTCCGCTGAGCACCGCGTCGATGGCATTGTTGAAATTGGCAGCCAGCCGTGCATTTTTCAAGGACAGGTCGTTGTCTGCTTCGCCATGGCTGTAGTGAGCGCTATATTTGAAGCCATTGCCAAAGGTGCCGTCGATGCCGATCGCGCCTTCCTTGATTTCCCGAATGCCGGTGTACCGAAACATCAGCAAATCATCGAACAGGCGATAATAGTCAAAGCTGGTTTCGCCCGCGGCCGCCAACTGGCTTTGGATTGCCCCGGACAGGAAGGGATTGTCGGACTGGATGGTTAGCGGCGGTACCAGAAAATCGGGAAGAAACGCATAGTCGGATTCCGAACGGGCATAGGTACCGTCGATCCAGATTTTCGCATTTCCGATTTCATAACTTGCCCTGCCATAGACGCTCAGCCGTTCAACCGGGGTCGACACGGCAATATGATCGTAAAGCCCCACCGCATCGCTTCCGCCGACTCCCAGGGCATTGGGACCGTCGAATGGCCGAAGCGATCCATCGAGGTTGAAAGTCTGACCGGCGAAAATGCCCGAGGTGATCAGGCCACCTCCACCGCTGATGCCAAAGGGCAGCAAATTGACGTCACGGACCAGCTCCAGTCCGCCGGGAACAGCAATAATGTCGGCGCTGCCGAGGTTCTTGCGCGAGTTCCGGTCGGCAACCCCCTTGTCGTTCACATATTCCGCGCCGACCATGAAATGTCCGGCTCCGTCGGCAAAGGATTTGCCGAAGCTTCCGTCAAGGCCATAGCGTGCGCCGTCGCCGCGCGAGGAAATGCCATAGTCCGCACCAAGCGAAAGTCCCTCGAGTTCGTCATTCAGAATGATGTTTACCACGCCGGCCACCGCGTCCGATCCCCAAGCGGCCGAAGCACCGCCCGTGACCACTTCAACCCGGGATACCAGGCTGACAGGTACGAAATTCAGGTTATTGGCTCCGACAAACCGCCGTCCATTCACCAAAGTCAGGGTACGGTTGATTCCCAGGCCGCGAAGATCCGCCGGTGCGTTTCCGCTGCCGCTGGTATTGCCGACGCTGACGGCCGGGGAGACGGTGGCACGGAATTGCGGTTGATCATTCAGAACCTGCTGGATGCTCGCCCGGTCACCTTTAAGAATTTCATCAGCGCCGATCACTGTCGTGGGAGTGGGCTGGTCAAATCCCGCCCTTTCGATTCGCGAACCAGTAACGACGATCGTTTCCGAGACATTATCCTTGTCGTCGTCGGTGTCGGCTTGTGTTTGAGCCTGTACCCCGGTCGCGCTCAACAGCGCTATGGCAACGGCGCTAACATAGCCGCATTTCAATAGCGCATTTTGCTTTTTCGTCACTTTGCTCGTCATATCTTACTCCCTCGATTGAAGAATTGTTGGTCGAATCTAATGTAAATTTTCATTACAGGACAACATTCTCATTTTGTACTGATTTGCACAGCTTTCATAAAATCGCAACATAAAATACCAAAACCGCTGTCATGGGCGCGGGGATCGACCGCGTTTGCTGATTTTTCCGCTCTCGCGGTGGCGGTAACTGACCGGGAAAGGGTGTCCGGGATGCCCTTCATGCTTTGCCAATAACTGCCGGTTTGCAGGATATTTGGGCCAGAATTATATCATCCGCCGCCAATCCCCGGAATGGCACTGCGCCGCTCATTTCTTCTGCTTGCCAACCTCACCGCTGTTGGCGATCAGGGGACCGCCGAGAGTCGTTTTGGCAGCCATGCTTCTGTTCTGGCCGAGCCTATATCATGGCGTTTGCCAAAAATTCTGATTCTTTCCAATCAGGATTATTTTAGCGTAAATTGCCAAAGCAAACCGCTAATCCTTTTTTCGTAGCGATAAAACTCTCTAATTTTCCAGTTTTTTGACAGAAATAACTTAATGTGCCAAATAATCCTGATTGGAGAACCTGCGTAAAGGATATTGTCTATGTCACCGAAATTTACCTCGGCCCTGTCATCGCTCCGAAATAATGTCTTTTTGGCTGTCGTTCCGGCGCTGTTGCTGCCGCTACCGGTTGGCGCGAAGGTGCCGATGGAAGAGGCACCAGCGATCGTGGCGGTCGACAAGATTGAGCGGCAAAGACTGGAAGCGCTGTCCTCTTTCATTGATCGGATGGTCGCCGACCAGCTCAAAAACAGCGAAGTGGCGGGCGCGGTCGTCACGGTCGTCCATGACGGACAGACAATATCCAACAAGGGATATGGCTTCAAGAATATCGAGGCCCAAACTCCCGTCGATCCGAATGCCACGCTGTTTCATCCGGGTTCCGTTTCCAAGCTGTTCACCTGGGTCGCCCTCATGCAGCAGATCGAAGCCGGCACAGTCGATCTCGATGCCGACGTGAACAGCTATATCGACTTCGAAATTCCCCGCAACGGTTTCGCCCCCATCAAGGTCCGCGACCTGTTCTCCCACCGCCCGGGAATGAGCGATATCAGTGACTTCATTGTCTATGATGCCGATCAGCTGATGCCCTACAGCGAGTGGATGAAGGCAAGGGTGCCCCGCCGCGTCTGGGCACCCGGCGTTGAAACGGCCTACTCCAATTTCGGGGCGATGCTGGCCGGCTATATCGTCGAGCGCGTTTCGGGCGAGCCTTTTGATGAATATACGGCCAATCATATATTCAAGCCGCTGGGCATGACAGCGACCACCTTCTCGGAGCCGCTGACAGGGGCGATGGAAGAGAATATGGCGACCGGCTACAAGGTTGAGGACGGCAAATTCATCGCCAAGGGACCGGAATATCTCGGCCTGGTGATGCCGGCCGGTTCCTCGGTCTCCACCGGCAGGGACATGGCGCGGTTCATGCTGGCCATGCTGAATAGCGGCGCGCTGGACGGAAAGCGGATATTGAAGCCGGAATCGGTGCGGCTGCTGGTCAGCGATTCAGCGGCCAATGCGCCGCGCCTCGAAGGGATGGCGCACGGTTTTCTCGTCGAACGGGAAGCCAATCCCAGGCTTGTCGGCCATGCCGGCAATACGGTGGATTTTCACTCCGATCTTGTAATCGCTCCCGAACTGGGCTTCGGATATTATATTTCGATGTCGGGCGGCGAGGGCAGTTCCGAGGCCCGGACCGTGCTTACCAAGGCGATTACCGGATATATGTTTCCGCAGAAGCCGACCGCACGCTGGAGCGGCGCGACCGAAACCGCACCGATGGGCCGGTACCGTTCCAACCGGCGCGACTATGGCAAGGTACCCAACCCCGACTATGACATCATGGTGACCGCAAAGGGGCCGGACAGTCTGGAGATCCTGGTCGAGGGTGAAAAGGCGATCTGGGAGCGGATCGGACCCCATCTCTATGAAAAGGTCACAGGCGTGCCGGACGGCGGCCCTTATGAACGGGCAGAATTTTACCAGACGGATCGCGGCGCCCGTCTGTCCTTCTCGTTTGAACCCTATACGGCCTATCATTTTATCGGGGCGGAGTGAGTGATGATGCGGCCGTCAGGTGCGAAAATCGGACGCTGGTGCCGCCCTGGGCCGGGCCGGTTGACATGGACCCGCCTCGGGTGACCGCCCTCTCGCAGCGCCACCGGGAAGGATCTTATGATGGTAAGAGCAGCAGGGTTTCACGCTTCACTGACAGGGACGGCTGCGGCGGAAATGAAACCATGTGTCTGGAATTTCTCAAAATCTCCTTTTAATGCTAAGCGGAGGTTTGAGTTGACTAAGCAGATTCAATATTGTCAGAGACATAAAGAATAAATTGAAGGTAACCATGCTCGCTTCTGACGTAACCTTGGGCTCCATTCTTCGCAATCTGCGCCAGACCAATGGCTGGACGCTGAAGCAGATGAGCGCGAAATGCGGCATCCCGCTATCCACCTTGTCCAAGGTGGAACATGATCGCCTGACATTGACCTACGACAAGTTGCTGCAGGTCAGCCAGCGTCTGGGCATCCGGATGTCCGAACTTTTTGCCGAGAACAGCGAGCCGGAACGGCCATCGATCATGGCGCGGCGCAGCATTGGCGACATTAAAAATTCCGTCCGGGTCGAAACTGCAAATTACGATTATTATTATCTCTGCACGGAACTTCGGCAAAAGCGCATGATTCCGGTCATCACCAAAATCAGGGCCAAGACTCCCGAGGAATTCGGCTCTCTTGTCCGTCATGAAGGTGAGGAATATATCTATGTGCTGAAGGGCCGGATCACGGTCTATACCGAATTTTATGACCCGGTTACGCTGGAAGAAGGGCAGTCGATCTATATCGACGCCAAGATGGGGCATGCCTATCTTGCCGCCGACAGCTGCGACGAGGCGGATGTGCTGGGTGTCATGTCGAGCCCCGACGAGGAATTGATGCAATCGCTGCTGTCGATTCATGAAGAGCAGAAAAAGCTCGAAGAACTCTAGATCCGCCGTCGCGCTAGGCCGTCCCCACCAACCGCCATTGGCGGTCCCCGGACAGTTTACAGATTTCCATCCTGTCGATGACTGAGGCCTACCGGTCTCGGGTCCAGACGATTGAACCCGGGACCGGCAGGCCTTCAGCAAATGTCAGTCACCGAACTTCGGTATAGACATATTCGTCCTGGGCATCCCGCACGGTCAATGTGCGGGCACCATCAGTTTCGCCAACCAGCGCGCTCAGGCCAATCGCCCCTGGCGCTGCCGAAACGAGCGAAACGCTGCCGTCCGGGTTGGCCTCGGTGGCAATCGGTCCTTCGATAAAGCCGCCTTTCATCCACTTTGTGCCGTCCCGCTCGCTGATCGTTATCGAACCGATGCCCGGGCTGACATATTTGGAAGCCAGATTGTTGAGCACTTTCGGATCGCCCGGCAGAGTGAGCTCTGTGCGCCGTTTTGCGGTTTGCGTCTTGATCCGCTCGCCAATTACCGCAATCTCGCTGGCAGCTTCCGGTTTGCCGTCATAGAGCACTTCCATCAGCCGCCGGAAAAACGGATCGATCATCGCCGCGCCGCTGTCGGCATTGGTCAGGATGACGGCACCGATATTGGCTTCGGGCAGGGCAAAGAAATTGCTGCGGTAGCCGAGCAGCGTGCCGCCATGGGTCACGACCGGAATCCCCCAGGAAATCTTTTCAAACAGGCCCATGCCATACCAGCTATTCTCTCCCACCGGCACGCCGCGCTTGCGGCGTTCAAGCAGATTTTCCTCGCTGACCACACGCTTGCCGTCTGGCCCCAGACCCTTGGACAGTTCCAGCTGGACATAATGCGCCATGTCGGCCGCGGTCGACCAGACGCCGCCGGCAGGGCGGTGCGGTTCGACGGTGCGATTGAAATCGTTCGAGATGACGTGCACCTGCCCGTCGACATCAAGCCCGTGGGGCCTGGCCCAGTTGCCGGTCATCGCCGCATCAAAATCGAACGTGGTATCGACCATGGCAAGCGGCTCGAAGACCCGCTCGTCCATCGCCCGGTCAAAGGCCGCGCCCAGTTCCATGTCGGGATAAGCCAGCGATCCTCCCAGATAGCCGGCGGCCGAAGCCATCAGATTATTATACTGGAAAAGTTCGCCAAAATCGCTGGTCGGATAGGATTCGGCCAACTGGCGGAACGTATCGGTTGCCGGCGCACCGGCGTCGGCAAGAACGAACGCATAGTCCCTGCGCGGCAGGCCGGTGCAGGCGCAGACCAGATGCCGGACCAGCGTCGATTTGGTGGTCTCGTCGCTGCCAAGGCGGAAAGAAGGATAGAGAGATGTCACCGGCGTATCCCAGTCCAGCATGCCGTCGTCAGCGAGGGTGGACAGCAACAGGGTGGCCATGCCCTTGGTGTTGGAGGCGACCATGAATTTTGTATGCTCGTCAACCGGTTCGGGGGAGCCAAGCGCCCGCACGCCGACGCCGCCTTCCCATACCACCTTGCCCTGATCGATAAGCGCGATGCCGACGCCCGGGACATCAAGCGTGCGGGCGGAATCGGCGACAAACTGGCGCAGCGCCTCGATCCGCTCGGGCGTCAGCCGGTGCGCGGTCTTGCCGGCAAAAGTCTCCGGCTTGTAACCGGCTGGACGCAGGCTCTGTTCCATGATCGAAAGCGCGGCATAGCGCTTGTTCGCGGTGGTATCAGCGCCGTCGGTAATCATCACCGTCCATTCGCTGTCTTTTCTCATCACCAGAGCAGACACCACCATTTTCTCGGTCGGCGAAGTTTCATAGCTGATATGGGCGCGCTCGTCCCAGCCGTCGCCTGCCGCGCCAGGCGTGAGAAGGCGTACAGCGCGTTCGCTAACGGCAGGCTTGTAGGCTGCCCATGCCTTGGCCGCAGCGGCGCGCGCGTCCGGCGCAGAATCGATGTTGACGATCGCAAGACTCAGATCTTTTTCAGGTGAGACAAAGACAGTTACCGGACCCTGTGCGCTTTTCGTCCAGTCTTCGGGAGCGGAATAGATGGCCCCTGAAACATCCGGACCCTGAACCTCGGCCTGGGCGGGCGCCTGCATGAACAAGGCCGCCGTGCCGCCCATCAGACTCAGGGCGAGCGATGCAATCCTCGATTTTCTCTTCTGTGTCACCTTCATCCGACGTCTCCTCTTTACTTGCAAATTCAGCTTCCAATGCTCGGCCCTCGAACCAATAAGAGCGTCAATTTTTGCTATATATTCTCCTTGGCTATAGATATTTTCATATCAGGACAACAATTATCTGATTTATCCAATTGAGAGGCGCTGACGGCCGCAAACGGGCGTTCTTGCTCCATCAACCAGGCAAGATGGGCCAAGGGCTTTTTCCCGCCGGAGCGGTGACGCATGGGGAAGCGAATGGGCGAAGCGCGCCGGCAATCTGCTGCGCGTGTTGCGGCAGGCCGAAAAATTGGCCGCCGCTTCGCAATAGGCGGCCGCCTTTACTCCGCCTTTACGCCACCTTCGACGGCTGGCCCGATGCAACGATATCCCGGGCCATCCGGTCCGCGAGCAGGTTGGTGGCGACTTTCTCCGCTTCCGACTGGCGGACCAGCTGCATCAGTCTCGCGGGGATCTGGGCCACGCGGGTTTCCACCGAGTCCGTTGTTTCACCCAGATATTCCGCCGCGACATTGATGATGCCCCCGGCATTCACCAGATAGTCCGGCGCATAAAGCACACCGCGATCGGCGAGCTGCTGGCCCTGTGCCACCGTTGCCAGCTGATTATTGGCCGCGCCGCAGACGATGCTGGCCTTCAGATCACGGACGCTTTCCTCGGTCAGAATCCCTCCGAGCGCGCAGGGAACGAATATGTCCATCGCCACAGTCGGGATATTATCCGGTTTGACGATTTCCGCTCCAAATCTTGTGGCAGCCAGCGAAGGACCGCGCGCATCGACGTCGCTGACCAGAAGCTTGGCGCCCGCCTCGTGCAGCAGTTCGCAAAGGGCAAAGCCGACCTGGCCCAGGCCTTGGACGCCGACCACCAGGTCCTGCAGGCCGGAACCGAAGCGATGGCGGGCCAGCGCTTCGATCGACAGGAAAACGCCCTTCGCTGTCCAGGGGGCCGGATTGCCGCCTGCCAGTCCGGGACGAGCCGGAAGGCCCGCAACAAATTGCGTGCTATGCCCCACAGCCTGCATGTCCTGGACCGAACAGCCGACATCCTCTGCCGTCACATAGGCGCCGTCCAGGCTTTGCACCCAGCGGCCAAAGGTTTCGAACATCCGCGTCCGGTCAAAATCGGCTGCGCTGGCATTGGCCGGCAGCATAAGAACCGCCTTGCCGCCGCCAAAGGGCAGGCCGGCAAGAGCGTTCTTGTAGGCCATGCCTTCGGACAGGCGCAGCGCGTCCTCCACCGCATCATTGTAATTTTCATAGCGCAAGGCCCGGCATCCCCCGGCCGCTGGCCCCAGAGACGTCGAGTGGACGGCAATGATCGCCTTCACGCCCGTTGCATCGTCCTCAAAATTATAGACGGCTTCGTGGGTAACGAGCGGGTTGCGGTGGTTGACCATGATAGGCTCCTGAAAAGGTTTGTCGGAAAATCTATTCATATCTAGGCCAGAATCGCCGATATTATTGGTCTAATATTGACTGGAATGAATGATTAATGCATAAAATATCCACTAATACAAATTATTGGGAATAGAATATGCAACTTGACCGCTACGAGAAAAAGATTCTCGAAATCCTGCAGGAAGACGCCCGAATCTCGAGCGGCGAACTGGCGGACAAGGTCGGCCTGTCGCAGTCGCCCTGCTGGCGGCGGGTCAACATGCTTGAGGAATCCGGCGTGATCCGCAAGCGGGTGGTACTGGTCGACCGGAAAAAGGTCGGATTGCGCGCTCAGGTCTTTGCCCAGGTCAAGCTGTCGGCCCATGGCCGGGCGCATCTTGCGGATTTCGAAGCGGCCGTTGCTGATATCCCCGAAATCATCGAATGTTTCGTGCTGATGGGCACGGTCGACTTCCTGCTGCGCGTGGTAACGGTGGATATCGAATCCTATGAAAGCCTGTTCTTCGAAAAGCTCTCCCGGCTGCCCGGCGTACAGGAAATAACGTCGAGTATCGCGCTGTCGGAAATCAAGAATTCCACCGCGCTGCCGATTCATCTGACGGCATAGCGGACGGGCGCGATCCGTTTGATCCGTCTCCGGCGCATCTTTCAAAAAGGGTGGGGCGAACGACCGCGCTAGCGGTTGCGTGTCACTGCGATACAGGGCATCTGTCCGGCTCGTGCAAGAAGGAATGAATATGCCCGGTTGGATTGTTCGATTTTCGGTCCCCCTGATCCTGCTGCTACTCAGCGGCCTGTTTCTGCTGCTGGCGATCCGCGCTCCCGGCGCGCTGTGGGGACTTGCGTTCACGCTGCCGTTGCTCGCCATCGCGGTCCTCGATTTTGTGCAGAAAAAACATTCGCTGCGCCGCAACTATCCGCTCGTCGCGCGCTTCCGCTGGCTGTTCGAGGATCTGCGGCCCTATCTGCGCTCCTATATTGTCGAGAGCAACCAGGACGGTCGGCCGTTTGACAAGAATGCCCGGGCACTGGTCTATGCGCGGTCAAAGAACCAGACATCGACCCATCCCTTCGGCACCGAGCTGGATGTCTATTCCGACGAATATGAATGGCTCAGCCATTCGGTCGCTCCCAATGAATCCGTACCCGCGGAATTTCGTCTCGCCATTGGCGGCCCGCAATGCACCAGACCCTATTCGGCCGCGATCCTCAATATCTCGGCGATGAGCTTCGGCTCGCTCGGCGGCAAGGCGATCGCAGCCCTGAACCTCGGCGCGAAACGGGGCAATTTCTATCATGATACGGGCGAGGGCTCGTTCAGCAAATATCATGCGCTGCATGATGGCGACATCGTCTGGGAACTGGGCAGCGCCTATTTCGGCTGCCGCGATGCCCAGGGGCATTTTGACGAGGAGGCGTTCCGCAAGACGGCCAGTCTGGACCAGATCAAGATGATCGAGATCAAGCTCAGCCAGGGCGCGAAGCCTGGTCACGGCGGGGTGCTTCCCGGTGCCAAGGTGACTCCCGAGATTGCCGAGACCCGCGGGATTCCGGTCGGTGAGGATTGTGTTTCGCCAGCCGCGCACAGCGCCTTCTCGACGCCGCTGGAACTGCTCGCCTGGGCGGCACGGCTGCGCGAGCTGTCCGGCGGCAAGCCGGTTGGCATCAAGCTGTGCGTCGGTCAGCCGCACGAGGTTTTCGCGATCATCAAGGCGATGCTGGAAAGCGGGACGCTGTTCGATTTCATCGTCGTGGACGGCGCCGAAGGCGGCACCGGTGCGGCTCCGGTGGAACTGTCCAACCGCGTCGGCATGCCGCTGCGCGAGGGGCTGATCCTGGTGCGCAACGCGCTCGTGGGTGCCGGGCTGAAAGATCAGATCTCGCTCGGCGCAGCCGGCAAGGTCGTCAGCGGGGCCGGCCTCGCGATCAACATGGCACTCGGTGCTGACTGGTGCAACGCAGCCCGCGCCTTCATGTTCTCGCTCGGCTGTGTCCAGTCGATGAAATGCCATACCGGCGACTGCCCGACCGGTGTCGCCACCCAGGATGAATCTCGCCAGCGCGCGCTGGTGATCGAGGACAAGGCCGAGCGCGTCTACCAGTTCCAGAAACAGACCGTCTCGGCCTTGCGCGATATCGTCGTGGCCATGGGGCTGGAAAGCCCGTGGCAAATCCGCCCGCACCATTTGCACGAGCGCCTGAACGCGGCCAAGTCGAGTTCGATCGACCATATCTATCCGTTTCTGGAAAATGGCGCGCTGCTCGACGCCCCCGGCGACACGCCTTATGCCCATTATTGGGCGGCGGCACAGACCGGCAGTTTCCGGGCCGTACCCGCGGTGAAACAGACGCAATATGAAAAGACGGCGGCCCGATAGACGGCCAACAGCCGGACGGGATCGGGGAAGCTCGGGGCCGCAGAGCTTTCTCAGCCGGTCAGATCACAAGACTTGCCTTCGAACCGCCTATTGCGATAGTCTCTGTCCATCAGACGACTGACAAACCCCACCAATAGATTGATCAGATCCCGTCGCGCCGGGATATTCGAATCTGCCATCAAGCATACAGGAAAACGTTGATTCATGAGTACTCTTATCGACTTCCGGGACAAGGTCCGCACGCATCATCGCACCGATGAGGCGGAAATTCTGGAATATCTGATTTCGAATTTCGGCCCAGACGAGAATATGCGCAAGCGGATCCAGGAGCGGGCGATCCAGGTGGTTCGCGAAGTGCGCAGCGCCTCCGGACCCACGCTGACCGAGAGTTTCCTGGGCGAATATGGCCTGTCCACCGACGAAGGGCTGGCGCTGATGACGCTGGCCGAAGCGCTGCTGCGCGTCCCCGACAATCAGACGATCGACGACCTGATCGAGGACAAGATCGGCCCGTCCAACTGGCGCGACCATATCGGCCAGTCGGAAAGCTCGCTGGTCAACGCCTCCACCTACGCCCTCGAAATGACGCGCAGCGTGATCAACAAGCCCGAAAGCCGCGGACCGCTCGACGCCCTGCGCGGCGCGATCAAGCGACTGGGCGAGCCGGTCATCCGCCTCGCCGTGCGCCAGGCGATGAAGGAACTGGGCAACCAGTTCGTGCTCGGCGAGGATATGAAGCTGGCGCTGAAACGGGCCGAGAAATGGAAGGAAAAGGGCGCAACCTATTCCTATGACATGCTCGGCGAAGCAGCGATCACCCAGGAAGGCGCGGATGAATATTTCGCTGCCTATGCCGATGCGATCAAGGAAATCGCCAGGGTCGCCGTGTCCGACGATCTGCGGGAAAATCCGGGTCTCTCGATCAAGCTGTCGGCGCTCTATCCCCGCTACGAAATGGGTCAGCAGGCCAAGGCCGTGCCCGAGCTGGCCGAACGCGTCGGCGAACTGGCGCGCGCCGCCCGCGATGCCAATATCGGTCTCAATATCGATGCCGAGGAAGCCTATCGCCTGGGCCTGTCGCTCGACATGATCGAAATGGTGCTCAGCGATCCGCGTCTTGCGGGATGGGACGGTTTCGGCGTCGTGGTGCAGGCCTTCGGCAAGCGAGCGAGTTTCGTGCTCGACTGGCTCTATTCGCTGGCGACCCAACTCGACCGCAAGATCATGGTCCGGCTGGTCAAGGGTGCCTATTGGGACAGCGAGATCAAGCGCGCGCAGATGGACGGCGTGCCCGACTTTCCCGTCTTCACCACCAAATCGGCCACGGACATCAGCTATATCTGCTGCGCCTCGCAGCTGCTCAATATGACCGACCGCATCTATCCGCAATTTGCCACGCACAATGCGCACAGCGTCGCGGCGATTCTGGAAATAGCCGGCAACCGGCAGGATTTCGAATTCCAGCGGCTGCACGGCATGGGCGAAACCCTGCACGAGGCCCTGCTGCGCAATGAAAAGGTCCGGTCACGCATCTACGCGCCGGTCGGCAAGCATCGCGAACTGCTTGCCTATCTGGTCCGCCGCCTGCTCGAAAATGGCGCCAATTCCTCCTTCGTCAACCAGCTGGCCAATCATTCGGTCGCTGCCGAAATGATCGCCACCGATCCGTTCGAGACGCTGAAGGGCGATCAGGAGGCAAGCCGGTCGAGGATCGTCAAGCCGGCTGATCTCTATATGCCGGAGCGGCTCAACTCGCGCGGCTGGGATCTCGCCAATCGCACCGACATGAACGACTATGTTTCGGAACGCGCGCCCTTCGCCGAAAAACTCTGGCGCTCGTCGCCGATCACCGTGCGCCCGGTGACCAGCGGCAGTGCGCACAAGATCTTCAATCCCGCCTTCAAGGACCTGCAGGTCGGTGAGGTTATCGAGGCCGACGAGCAGCAGGCGCTCGACGCCATCAGCGAGGCCAGGCCCTGGAATGTACCGGTCGCCGAGCGGGCAGCGGTGCTGCGCAAGGCAGCCGATCTCTATGAGCAGCATCACGGCGAAATTTTTGCGCTGCTGGCACGGGAAGCGGGCAAGACCCAGTTCGACACCATTGCCGAATTGCGCGAGGCCGTCGATTTCCTGCGCTATTACGCCAAGGAGGCGGAGAAACATCCGGAGAGCAAACCGCGCGGCCTGATCAGCTGCATCTCGCCATGGAATTTCCCGCTCGCGATCTTCACCGGCCAGGTGGCGGCAGCGCTGGCAGCGGGCAATGGGGTGCTGGCGAAGCCGGCGGACCAGACCCCGCTGATCGCGGCGCTGGCAACCAATTTGCTGCACGAAGCCGGCGTGCCCCTGCCGTCGCTGCAGCTGCTGCCGGGCGCGGGCGCGACGGTGGGCGCAGCTCTCAGCGGCGATGCCCGCATCAACGGCGTCTGCTTCACCGGCTCGACCGCGACCGCGCAGACCATCCACCGCAATATCGCCGAACATGGCCAGGCGGATTCGCTGCTGATCGCGGAGACCGGTGGTCTCAACTGCATGATCGCGGATTCAACCGCGCTGCCGGAACAGACCGTGCGCGACATCATCACCTCGGCCTTTCAGTCGGCCGGTCAGCGCTGCTCGGCCTTGCGGGTACTCTATCTGCAAAAGGATGTCGCGGAACCGTTTCTCAACATGCTGAACGGGGCGATGAACGCTCTCGAGATCGGCAACCCCTGGTGGCTGTCGACCGACATCGGTCCGGTCATCGATCAGGCAGCCAATGACAAGATCAGCAAGCATATCGCCGCTGCCAAGGCGGAAGGCCGGTTGCTGATGCAGCTGGAGACCCCGGATGACGGTCATTTTGTTGGCCCGGCGGTGATCAAGGTGGGCGGCATCGACGATCTGGAGGAAGAGATATTCGGGCCGGTCCTGCATGTCGCGACCTTTGAACATAACGAACTGGACCAGGTCATTCGCGATATCAACAATCGCGGCTACGGCCTGACCTTCGGCCTGCAGACCCGGATCGAGCGCCGCATCGACAAGCTGACCAGCGCGCTGAAGGTCGGCAATATCTATGTCAATCGCAACCAGGTCGGCGCCGTCGTCGGCTCCCAGCCCTTTGGCGGCGAAGGCCTGTCCGGCACCGGTCCAAAGGCCGGCGGGCCGCATTATCTGCCGCGCTTTTACGAACACAGCCGGCCAGCAAGCCCGGTCAGTGGCGGCGAGGACCTGTCACGTGATGCCGTGCAGACAGCGCTCGACCAGTTGCCCGCGGCCGACGTCCTGCCCCGCAGTTCTGAAATGATGCCGGGACCGACCGGCGAATCCAACGAGCTGTTCACCTATGCGCGCGGGAAAATCCTCTGCCTTGGCCCAACGGTGGACGATGCCATGAAACAGGCAGAAACGGTGCGGCGGCAAGGCTGCCAACCGCTGATCTGCGTGCCCGGTGCCAGCGGCGATCAGGCGCTGGACGGATTTGTGCCACGCGCAATGCTGTCGACCCTGACCGGCATGGACGGCGTGGTCTGCTGGAGTGAAATCGAGGATATCCGCGCGATCCGCATCGCCCTGGCCAAACGCGATGGCGCGCTGCTGCCGCTGATCACCGAGCAGGATTTTGATCATCAGTGTCTGGTCGAGCGCCATGTCTGCATCGATACCACGGCGGCGGGAGGCAATGTCTCGCTGCTCACATAAGACGGTCAGAAAAGCGGGAAGGGGAGTGCCTGATCTGATGGATCTGGCACTCCCCTTCCTGCGAAATGCTGAACGGCCAAAAGCCGATGCGCCTATCTGAGTTCGACCGCGCGCTCATATGCGGCCTGAAGCGTGTCGCGGATCAGGTCTGAATATTTTCCGTCGCCGTTGAGGGCATTGAGTCCCGCAGCCGTTGTTCCGCCCTTGCTGGTGACATTGTTGCGCAGTTCCTCCAGCGGCTTGTCGGACTGCTGGGCCATTTCCAGCGTGCCCTGGACGGTCCCCAGAACCATGGTCCGGGCGTCCTCGGCGCTGAACCCCAGATTTTCAGCGGCTTCGATATAGGCGCGCAGCATCTCGAACACATAGCCGGGACCGCTTCCGGCCACTGCGGTCAGCCGGTCGAGCATGTCTTCGCTGTCCACCCAGACGACTTCGCCGGAGCACAGGGCCAGTTGCTCTATGTCTTGCGAAGCCGTTTCGGTGACGCTGCCATGGGCATAGAGCCCGCTGACGCCCTTGCGGATGAACGCAGGAAGATTTGGCATGATCCGGATGACCGAACGGCCGGGAGCGTGCGCCGCCAGCTTTTCTGCCGAATATCCGGCCGCGATCGAACTGATCACGCCGGAAGCGGACAGATGCGGCAGATAGTCGGGCAGCACCGTGTCGATCAGTTGCGGCTTCAGGGCAACGATCAGATAGTCGAACATCGCGTCGCCCAGTTCGTCGACAGAACCGACCTGCGCTACATTATCGGGCAGCGGCGGATCGGCCGGATCGGCCACCGTGAACTCGTGATTGGTGTTTGCAGCCCATGCCTTTAGCAGTGCGCCGCCCATGTTTCCGCATCCGAGGAGCAATATCTTTTTCAAATCAATCTCTTATTGTTGGTGACAGGAAGGGTGAGATATCCTTAGAATACAAAACACACATGTCAACAAATGCTATTTATTAAAGCTTTGGTGCAAAAATATCTATTTTGATCACTAAATTATTGCGCTGGGTAGGTTCCGTCCCTACCTCCATGGCATATCAAAGAAGGGCATTTAATCCAATGGTACAAGGCAAAACCATAGTTGTAAAAGTCGGGTCCAGTCTGTTGGCCAATTCAGAACGGCTGACTCCGCGCTGGGCGTTCATGCACAATCTGCTTTCGGACATCGCTCAGCTGCGCGAATCCGGGGCAAAGGTCATCTTGTGCTCGTCCGGCTCGGTTGCTCTGGGATTGAACATGATCGGCGAACGGCCGGAGACCGCCGGTCTGCGCGACAAGCAGGCAGCCGCCGCTTGCGGCATGCCGCTGCTGCTCAATGGTTACAAGCAGGTTGCCCACGAATATAGTTTTGAAATCGCGCAGGTGCTGGTGACATTGCGCGACCTCGAGGATCGCAAGCGCTTCCTGAACACCAAGAATACCGTCGATCGGCTGCTGGATGCGAATATCATGCCGATCATCAACGAAAATGACACGATCACGACCGAGGAAATCCGGGTTGGCGACAATGACCGCCTCTCCGCGAAAATTGCCCAGATGCTGCAGGCGGACAAGTTGATCATCCTCACTCAGGTCGATGGCCTGTTCGACCGCGATCCGTCGCAGCCGGGGGCCAAGCTGGTCGAGGAACTGAGCGATGTCTCTCCCTATCTCGCGGTGACCGAAGGCGTCAGCAGCCTCGGCAGCGGCGGCATGCTGACCAAGATACAGGCCGCCCATATGGCACAGAATGCCGGCTGCGAGACGCTGATCGCACACGGCGAATATGAGAATCCGGTGACATCGGTGCTCAATGGCGAACGGCCGCACACCACGATATTGGCCAATGAACGGCCCGAGTCCGCCTGGGCCAACTGGCTGTCCGACCGGCTGCAGATGGCCGGCAGCATCGTCGTCAATGAAAAGACCGCCGAAGCGTTCAAGGCCGGACCGCGCCATATCGGCCGGGAAGACGTGCTCTCCATCCAGGGCCCCTATGTCAAAGGCGATGTCATCCACATTTACGGCGAATCCGGCACCGAGCTGGCCCGCGGCCTGACCAATTTCTCGTCCGATGAAACCATGGCTCTCGCCCGCAACCCGACCATGACGGCGATGCAGCTGCTGGGTTACAAGACCGGCGGTACGCTGATCACCGACAAGAATATGGTCGTGCTCGATGACCGGCATCTGCCCTGGGAATTGCCGTCGAACGAGGACATGACCGAAGTCATTACCCGGGACTAGATTTCGCCAACCTCCAGGATCGGCGCGGACTCGATCTGGTTCGCGTCCATCATCACGGCGATGCGCTGCACGGAGGAGATCAGCAGATTTTGCTCCCAGGGTTCGAGTTTCGAAAAGGCGATCAGAAAATCTTCCTGCAGCAGTTCGGGTGCATTTTCGATGCAGATCCGGCCCTTGTCGGTCAGAACGATCTCCACTGACCGCCGGTCATCCTCGCTTCGCTCGCGCGTCACCATGGCTGATTTTTCCAGCCGGTCGACAATCGAGGTGACCGTGGCGTGAGACAGATGCACCGACTTGGCGATCACCGACGGTTTTGACCGGCCGTGCTTCGCCAGTTCCTTCAGCACCAGCAGTTGCGGCGTCGTCTGGCCGGTTTCTTTCTCCAGCTTCTTCGACTGCAAATCGATCGCTCGGTTGATCTGGCGCAAGGCAACCAGAAGGGCGTTTGAATTGGACATGGCCAGCCTGTTACAGGATTTTTGTGGCAATGGCCCGGATTTTTGCACATTTTCTGGCGCTGCGGGCCGGGTGCTGCTCCTAGGTCCAGACGGCTCGAAACTTTGCTTTGTCCCCGACCAGATCGGCAAGGGTGAATCCGTCCAGATGGCGCAGAAAGGATTCGATCCCGTCGGCAAGAACATGGCGCAGGCCGCAGACCGGGGTGACAACGCAGCCATTGCCCCGGGCATCGAAACATTCGACAAAGCCGCCGAACTCCTCGAACCTGCGGACCACCTGGCCGACATTGATGGTGTCGGCGGGCTGGTTGAGCATCAGCCCGCCGCTGCGCCCGCGGATACTCTCGACAAAGCCCTCCGCAGCCAGCCGCTGGGCGACCTTCATCAGATGATTTTTCGATATGCCATATTGCCGGGCAATTTCGGCGATCGAATGCTGGCCGTCATGGGCGGCCAGATACATCAGGGTGCGCAGCGCATAGTCGGTCTGGACGGATAATCTCATAAAAGATGTATATCATATATTGCATTTAATTGCCAAGCGGCATAAACAGTGCATATAACATGCATCTTAAAGGAGTCGCGATCATGACCGAAGCCAGCTATGCCGAACGCGCCCGGGCGAAAAAGACCGCCCAGGCTCATGCCTTGGGTATAAATGATGCCGTCATTTCCGATCTGGTCGAGCGCTTCTACGGCGCCGTCCGCGACGATGCCCTGCTCGGGCCGATCTTTGAATCCCATGTCGCGGACTGGACCCCGCATCTTGCCCGGATGAAGGATTTCTGGGCCTCGGTCACGCTGGAGTCCGGCCGGTTTCGCGGCAATCCCATGCTCAAGCATATCGCCGTTGGTGGCCTCGATGCCGTCCATTTCGACCGCTGGCTGCTGCTCTGGAACCGGACGCTGGACAGCGTTGCCCCTGGCGAAGCCGCAGCAGAGGTTTTTCGTGCGGCGGCCGACCGGATCGCCGCCAGCCTGCTCATGGGTATCAAGGTCCAGCGAGACGGCCTGGAAACCGTTTCCAAGCAACAGGAGAAACCGTCATGCTGATGGATTTTCAGATCGAGGGCGGGCAGGCGGTCGCCGCTGAAATCGTCGCCGAAATGCGGGAATTGCCTCGCCACCGCCGGCCCTCGCACGAAGCCCGGATCTTTGATCAGGCGCCGCCGGTCCTGCTGGCGGTCTTCGCCTGCACCTTTGCCGTCATCCGGGCCTTCGTCCGATGAACGATGTCTCGCAACCCGTCGCGGCTTATGGTGCGTCACCGATATTCGATGAGGTCAGCCTGCCGGATTCCCTGCGCAACGAACACAGCACCCGCGACGGGACCTGGGGTCTGCTGCGGGTGTTTGAGGGCGAGGTCGAACTCGTCTTTATCGATCCGGCCTCCAGCCGGCGCGTAACAGTGGATGAACCTGCACCCATTCCACCGCAGTCGCCGCATTTTGTCAGGCTGCTTGGACCGATGAAGATGCAGGTTGAATTCTACAGGGAAAATCCCTTGCCGGACAATCCGGACTAGGCCTTCATTCGCCTGACAGTCCGATGACTATTCGCGCAGCGCGCTCAGCGCCGCACCGGCGGCAAAGGGGGTGATCGCGACCAGCAGCAGCGAGATCGCGGCGAGAAACATGAGCGCGCTGCTCCCCTGCGCCGACAGGCTGCCGGCTCCGAAAATCAGCAGCGGAATCGCCAGCGGCACCAGCAGCAGTCCGCCGAGCGCGCCCGCGCCTTTCAGACCGGCGGTCAGCGCCGCGATCATCACCGCCAGCCCGGCGAGGGCAGGGGTCGCGATCGCCAGGCTGGCCAGCAGTGTGCCCAGCGCAGCGCCTTCCAGACCCATCAGTCCGCTCGCCAGAAAGGCAGCGAACAGCAGCGGCGGACCAAAGGAAAGCCAGTGCGAAACGAGCCGCGCCGCAGCCAGGATTTCATCCGAAAAACCGCGTGCAATCAACTGATCGTGAAAGCCATTCTCCAGATCGGGCTGAACCAGCCGGTCAAGCGGCAGCAGCGTCGCCAGCAGCGCCGCGATCCACAATATCCCGCCGCCGGTCTGCAGCAGCAGATCGCGGTCCGGTCCGACGGCAAAGGGAAACAGCGTCGCCGCCGACAGATAGAATATCACCGGCAGCCAGGTCCCGCCGCTGGCATAGCTCTGCCGCACATCGCGCCAGATGATCGTGGCGATCGCGCGGATCACAAACATGCTTCCAATTCTTCCAGTGGCTGCAGCCGCAGGGACAGGTCAAAGGCGATCGGCAGCGGAATATGGCTCGCCGCCAGGATGATGCCGCCACCGTCGAGATGGGCCTGCAGCGCGGACCCCAGCTGCGCCACCGAATCGCTGTCGAGCCCGTTGGCCGGCTCGTCGAGCAGCCACAATGTTGCGGCCGCCAGATAGGTCCGCGCCAGCCGCGCCCGCTGCCTTTGTCCGGTGGAAAAATAGCGGACCGGCACCTCTGCCAGATGGCCGAGCCCGGCGCGCGCCATCGCAGCGCTGACCGCCGCTTCGCTCTGTCCGTCCAGCCTCGCCCAGAAGCCCAGCGCCTGCTCGAGCGGCAGATGCTCGTCCAGCGCCAGCCGGTCGTCGCATAGCGCCTTGGTTTCGGGGGCGGTACAAATGCCGGCAGACGGCTGGAGCAGGCCGGCGACCAGCCGAAGCAGGCTGGATTTGCCAACCCCGTTGGGACCTGTGAGCAGGCCGGCCTGTCCCGGCTCAAGGGCAAAGCCGAGGCCCCGGAACAATATCCGTCCGCCACGCACGCAGCCGAGCGCCTCGGCGAAGAGCCGATTGCTGCTTCCGGTTGACTGTCCCTCGTTCATCGCACAGACTTAAGGCACGAATTGGCGCGAAAGCCAAGCAAGGAGCAAGAAATATGGTAGCGCAACTGACCAATGATGAACGCAAGAAGGCTCTGAAGAAGCTGGCGGGCTGGGAATATGACCCGGAACGCGATGCGATCAGCCGGTCCTTCAAATTCGGTGACTTCACCGAAGCCTTTGCCTTCATGACCCGCGTCGCCTTGCACGCGGAAAAGGCCGACCATCATCCCGAATGGTTCAATGTCTACAACAAGGTCGAAGTCACGCTCACCACCCACGACGCCGGCGATGATGGTGGCCTCTCGCAGCGGGATTTGGATCTGGCCGATCTCATAGAGACCTGCCTCTAGCGCTTATTGTCTTCCTCTCCGGCCAGAACGTCGCCGAGATTGCTGGCCAGGCTGACCGACTGCTTGCGCACCCGGCCCGGCATCCAGCGGGCGGCAAAGGCCAGCTGCTTGGCCATCTTGTTGACCGGAGTGTGGACCTTGTCACCGTGCACGGCCTGCCATGCGGCAGGCCCGATGATCGACACCGGGCTGACCATCACGCCCGCCGCTTCCAGCCGTTCCTTGCCGCTCTGGTTCGTGCCCTCGACCACTTCGGAAATGATATTGGTGTCGATGAAGCCGGGCATCAGCGAGCGCGACTTGATGCCATATTTGCGGAATTCGATATCATGCGATTCGGCAAGACCGCGCACCGCAAATTTGGTCGCGCTGTAGACGCTGAGGTCGGCCACGCCGTAAATGCCCGCTGCCGAGGCGGTATAGAGCACGCAGCTGTCGGGCGTGCTCTTCAGCATCTCGAAACAGGCACGGGTGCCGCTGATCACGCCGGTCAGATTGATCGCGATCATCCGGTCGATGGCTTCGTCGGTCATCTCCTGGATCGGACCGCCTTCACCAATGCCGGCATTGTTGAACAGCACATGCATCTTGCCGCCGGTGATCTCGCCAAATGCGGCGACCGCCTCTTTCCATTGCGCCCGGTCGGTGACATCCAGCCGGTGCACCGAGCTCTGGCCCTCGGGCAGAAGCGAGGCCGTTTCCGTCATGCCTTTCTCGTTCACGTCGGCAATCCCGACAAACCAGCCCTTATCGGCGAAATAGCGACCCACTTCCCGGCCCAGGCCGGATGCGCCGCCGGTGATGAAAATTGTCTTCTGCCCGCTTTGATAGCCCATGATCCGCTCCTGCCTCCTTATTAACATTGATGTTCATTCGACCCGTTTTTGCGACGGGCGTCAAGTGGGATTGGACATGCAGGGCAAAGCGCGTCACTATATCTCCAATGCCTGTCTCCGGTCCTTCCCTCAGCCTGCACCAGCTGAGCCGTCATTACGGCGCGCTTCGCGCGGTCGATTCGGTTTCGCTGGAAATCGCTGCCGGTTCGCTGGTCGCCTTGGTCGGCCTGTCGGGGTCGGGAAAATCGACCCTCCTCAAGATGATCAACCGGCTGGTCGAGCCGACCAGCGGCACCATCCGGATCGGCGATGAGGCGGTCGATTCGATCGATCCCCATGTCCTGCGCCGCCGGATCGGCTATGTGTTCCAGAATATCGGCCTTTTCCCGCATATGACCATTGCCCGCAATATCGCCATCGGGCTGGAACTCGCCGGGGAGAAAGAGGGCCGCAATGCCCGGGTGGCCGAGCTGCTCGATCTCGTCGAACTGCCGCAGGATATGGCAACCCGCATGCCGGATCAGCTCAGCGGCGGCCAGCAGCAGCGGGTCGGCGTCGCTCGCGCGCTGGCGACGCGCCCCGGCCTGATGCTGATGGACGAGCCGTTCGGGGCGCTCGATCCGGTGACCCGAGACAATCTGACCGGCCAGTACAAGGCGCTGCATGAACGGCTGGGGCTGACCACCATCATCGTCACCCACGACATGGCCGAAGCGCTCTATCTGGCCGACCGCATCCTGGTGATGGAGGGTGGCCGGATCCGGGCGGACGCCACGCCCGCCGAACTTCTGTCTGGCGATGTCGGGGCGGAAGCCGAAGCGCTTGTCGCCATCCCCCGCGCCCAGGCCGCCCATCTGATCGCTCTGGGCAAGCAAGCGTGAGGGAAGACTGGGGCCAGGCGCTCGCCCGCGTGCCGGAACTGCTCGCGGCGCATGTACAGCTCAGCTTTTCCGCGTTGCTGCTGGCGATGGTCCTGTGCCTGCCGCTGGCGATCTGGGCAGCGCGGTCCCCGAAAATTGCCGCTGTCGCGCTGGCCGCTGCCAGCCTGATCCAGACCATCCCCGGTCTCGCGCTGCTGGCGCTTTTCTATCCCTTGCTGCTCGGCGTCTCGGCGCTGGTCGGCGGCGGCATTTCCGCCTTCGGCTTTCTGCCGGCGCTGCTCGCGCTGACTCTCTACGCGCTGCTGCCGATCCTGCGCAACGCAGTAACCGGCCTGACCGGCGTCGATCCGGCGGTGGCGGAGGCGGCCGATGGCCTGGGCATGACCAGCTGGCAGAAGCTGCGCCATGTCGAGGCGCCGCTGGCCGCGCCGACAATCATGGCCGGCATCCGTACGGCGGCGGTCTGGACCATCGGCGCGGCCACGCTGTCGACGACGGTCGGCCAGCCGAGTCTGGGCGATCTGATCTTTGCCGGGCTGCAGACCCAGAACTGGACGCTGGTACTGGCGGGTTGCCTGGTATCTGCGGCGCTCGCAATCACGGTCGATTTCTCACTCGGGCTGATCGAACGCGGCATCCGCGAACGCCGCCGCCTGTGGGGCTGGGCGGGTACGGTCATCCTCGCTGCAGGCCTCGCCATCGCGACGCTGCCGCTGCTGATCGCTCGCGACAATATCGTCGTGATCGGAGCGAAGAGTTTTTCCGAACAGTTCATCCTTGCCCGGCTGATCGGCGCGCGGCTCGAGGACGCAGGCTATGCCGTCCGCTACCGGGACGGCCTCGGGTCGGCAGTGGTCTATCAGGCGCTGGCGGAGGGCGATATCGACGTCTATGTCGACTATTCCGGGACGATCTGGACAAACCAGATGCGGCGCACCGACAGCCAGCCGAAGGCGGCGATGCTCGACACAATCGCTGAATGGACAAAGGCCAGTCATGGAGTCACGATGATCGGTGCTCTGGGCTTTGAAAACAGCTATGCCTTCGCCGTCCGTCCGCAGGACGCCCGCCAAAAGTCTCTCAAAACCCTTGATGATCTGGCGCGGGTGTCGAGCGATTTCAATTTTGGCACCGATGTGGAATTTCTCGAACGGCCCGAATGGCGAATGGTGCAGGATGCCTATCCGATCCGGTTCAAGGATGCGCGCGCCTTCAGCCCGACCTTCATGTATCCGGCTCTGGCCAGCGGCGAGGTCGACGTGATCTCCGCCTTTTCCTCCGACGGCCGGATCGCGGCAAACAATTTTGTCGTGCTGGAGGACAGCAAGGGGGCGGTGCCATCCTATGAGGCGATCCTGCTGCTTGCGCCCAAACGCAGCGGCGACGATAAATTCGTGGCAGCCCTGAAACCCCTGACCGGCGCAATCACGGTGGCAAATATGCGTGAAGCCAATTATATGGTCGATCGCAAGGACGACAAGAAAACTCCCAAACAGGCCGCGCTCTGGCTCGATGGAAAGGTGAAGGAACGACCGTGAAATCTGGATTTGCATATATATTGAGAATCGCCGGTCTGGCCATGCTGCTGATGACGGCCAGCTTTTCGGTAACGGCCCGGGCAGAGGTGGCCGTGACTTTCTATTCGCACGATTTCGGCAAGAATTTCCCGCACGCCTTCTTCGTCGCCAAGGGAGCGACATCGGATGGCAAGAAGGTCGATACCGCCTTCGGTTTTACCGCCGTCAACGTCTCGCCGACGATATTGTTCGGTTCGGTCAACGGTCATGTAAAGGCACCGTCGGCCGACTATATCGCCAGCAGCAATCCGCATTTTACCGTCAAGGTCGATGACAGGAAATATCGCGAGCTGATGGGTGTGGTACAGAAATGGCAGGCAATCCCGCAGAAAAGCTACAGTCTCAACAAGCGCAATTGTGTCCATTTCATCAATGATGCGATCAAGACGCTGGATCTCAAGACCAATTTGAAAACCGCCAACTGGAAAAAGCCCCGGTCGTTCATGGAAGAGGTGATGCGGCTCAATCCGTTTCTCAAGTGATCAGCGAAAGACAGCGCCCATGACCGATGTTTGCATGATAATCGGCGCTGGCGCGGGGATCGGCGGCCATGTCGGCAAGCGCTTGGCCGCCGAGCGCTATCACGCGGCGCTGTGCCGCCGCAGTGACCAGCAGGGTCTCGATCAAATGGTCTCCGAAATCGAGGCGGCCGGCGGTCAGGCGTCGGGTCATCTGCTCAATGCGGTGGACGAGGGCGCAATCGAAAAGCTGATCGACGAGGTCGAGGCCGATATCGGCCCGATCAACATCCTCGTCTATAATCTCGGCGCGCAGATCGGCAACCGCTCCTTGGCCGATACCCCGCTCAAGACCTTCGAACTGGGCTGGCGGATGGGAACTCTCGGTCTGTTCCGGGTGGCGCAGAAACTGTTTCCGAAGATGGTGGAGCGCGGCGGCGGCGCCCTGCTGGTGACCTCCGCCACTTCGGCGATGCGCGGCAATGCCGGACAGCACAGCCATGCCGCAGCCATGGGCGGACGAAGAATGCTCTGCCAGACGCTCAACGCCGAATTCGCCTCGCAGAATATCCATGTCGCCCATATCCTGATAGACAGCGCGGTCAACGCGCCGGATACGCTGGGCAAGCTGCTCGGGCCTGAACGTTTTGCCCAATTGCGGGACGCCAAGGCCAATGGCAACGACGAGATCATGGAGCCGTCAGCGATCGCCGAGACCTATTTTCACATCGCTCACCAGCACCGTTCGGCCTGGACCTTCGAACTCGACATGCGCGCCTTTACCGACACCGCCTGGTGGAACCACCCGCTCGATCTCTGATCGGGTGGAGAGAGGAGAGGTGGACCCTGAGCCGTCAGGCGACCGACGGTAACAAGTTCTCGTTGGTCCCTTGCACCAGGCACGTCATTGCGAGCGCAGCGAAGCAATCTAGAGCGGCACCCACCCGCGGCCGTGGCTAGACGCTCTGGATTGCCGCGTCGCCTTCGGCTCCTCGCAATGACGGCGGTCAATCCAGGGTGCTACATCACCATCACATGATAATGGTGCCAGGTGAAGATCGCCACGGCCCCGCGATGCGGCGACCAGGCCTCGGCCATCTGCCGCACATCCTTTTCGGACGGCCGTTCCGCCAGCTCCAGAAAATTGCCGACACCGACCTGGATCGCCAGATCGCCGGCCGGCCAGATATCGGGGCGGCCCTCGGCGAACAGCAGGTAGATTTCCGCCGACCAGCGACCGATCCCCTTGATCTGCGTCAGCAGCGCGATCGCTTCCTCGTCATCTTCCGGCAGATGGTCGAGATCGAGACCGCCGGACAGGATCAGTTCGGCCAGACTTCTGGCATAGCCCTGTTTCTGGCGCGACAGGCCGCAGGCGCGCAGTTCGTCAAATTCGGTGGCGATCAGCGCTTCCGCCGGGCAGCCTTCGCCGAGCCGCGCTTCCAGCTTGTTCCAGACGGCTGCGGCAGAGGCGACGCTGACCTGCTGGCCGACGATGGTGCGGAGCAGGGTCTCATAGCCTGCCGGACGGATGCGCGGCTCCGGATAGCCGGACCGGGCAATGGCTGCTGCCAGTCTGGGCTCGACAGCACTGACATGGTCCAGCCCGGCTTTGATCCTTTCTTTTGATAGGCCCATTGGATTCCTGTCGCCTTTTCGGCCCTTGATTCTTTTTGGCGGTCCAGACATAGCGTGCGGGATTTTCAAATAACAGTCAGTTAGGGGTAGCTATGCCAACGATTCATGTAACCGGCCGCGATGGCGAAGAAAAAGCGGTTTCCGTCGATGCGGGAATCAGCGTCATGGAAGCGATTCGCGACAACGGCTTTGACGAGCTGCTGGCGCTGTGCGGCGGCTGCTGCTCCTGCGCGACCTGTCACGTCCATGTCGATGCCGACTGGAAAGAAAAGCTGCCGGAAATGAGCGAAGACGAGGATGATCTGCTCGAAAGCAGCGATCACCGCGACGAGTTTTCCCGCCTCAGCTGCCAGATCGAAGTTTCGGACGAACTCGATGGCCTGAAGGTCCGGATCGCCGAAGAAGACTGAATTTTCTGTGCCCCTGCGAAAGCAGGGGCCCATCTCCTGCTGTCACCTCAACAAGCCGGAGCGACAGCGGGACATGGAAGTAAGCCCTTTGCGGTGACAGTTGCCACAGTCCCAAAAAAACGCTGTCCTACACCCAAGGCATTTGCTTAATATCCCTCCCACTCGCGCCGAAGGCGTGGGATAGGCTCTTTGATAATTTGAATAAGCTGTTCGCATGAATGAGCGGCCTTTTTCAAATTTGCCGAAAGGTCACACTCGGCATCCGGCTGGCGTCCAGTAAAGGCAGGAAATCTGCGGGTTTTGGGCAAAGGTCACAAAAATTAAAAACATGCGTTTCTGTAAAGCCTGTCGCGTGCTTTCAGAAAATATTGGCTCGCACAAAGACACAAAGCCACCAAGGATCAAAGGATGCACGCATTTCCTTTGCGTCTTCCGCTTAGCGCCTTCGTGGCTTCGTGCGAGTCTGCTTCACCCTCTCACCCCAGGCGGGTGCGCAAAATCGCTCATAGGCCCCAAGTTTGACGAACTTTGGGAACTGTCTCGAAGGGTGAAGTAGGGCTGCGCCTCAATTCTATTTCGCGAGCTTGACGATCGCCCGCGGGCTGCCCTCGGGACCGCTCTTGCCATCAACCTGCCAGCGCATGGTCTTGGTCGCACCATCGAGAGTCAGGCCATCCTCGCTATTGTTGCCCAGAACCTCGCCGTCGGTGACGATGGTGAACGTCCCGTCGATCGGCTGCATCTTTGGTTTGTCAGCCTCGCCGCCCATTGGCATTGGCCCCATCGCGCCCGCCAGGCCGCCCGGACCGGCCATCGCCGGAGTCAGCACTTCCAGCTCGCCGCCACTGCGCCGGATGATCTGGACGAAGGGAAATTGCATGGTCGCGCCGGGAATGGTCGGAAAAGCGAACATCTGGTCGAAACGACCGCTGACCGCATATTCGACCTCGAACAGATTGTCGCCCATATATTCGACCCGGTTCCAGCCGTCATATTTGGCGAGCTGTTCGGCGAATTTTCTCATGCCTTCATCGTCGCCCGGCACCGCTCCGCCGAACATCGCGCTCAGGGCACTGTTTCTCTGTGCGTCATTCGCCGCGTCGCCGCTGTCGGCCTCGCCCCCGGCCATGCCCGATTGCGAGGACATCGGATTGTCATCGCCCTCGGCCATTTGAATCTGGCCGGCATAGGTAAAGCTGTAGGTTCCGTCGTTCATCAGCCGCAATTGCGATTCAAACTTTCCCGGAATCAGCAGGCAGCCTGCCAGCAGCATTGGCGCGACCAGTGCCAGCGTCCATTTCCAATAGATTCCCACGGCTATTCCCCCCGTTTTCTGGTATACTCCGCATATAGGGCAATCGCAGCGGCATTGGACACATTCAGGCTTTCCATCCGCGGGCTCATCGGCAGGCGGGCCAGTGCGTCGCAATGCGCGGAAACATTCTGCCGCAGCCCTTCGCCTTCCGCCCCCATGACCAGCGCCAGCTTGCCGGTGCCCATCGCGCCTTCCAGTTCATCGCTGGCATCGCCGTCCAGTCCGATCCGCCAGTAGCCGGCCTCGGCAATTTCATCGAGCGCGCGCGACAGGTTGACCACCCGGACCCAGGGCACGATTTCCAGCGCGCCCGAGGCGGACTTGGCCAGCACGCCGGACTCCGGCGGTGCATGGCGGTCCTGGGTGATGATCGCGGCGGCATCAAAGGCAGCGGCAGAGCGCAGGATCGCGCCGACATTATGCGGGTCGGTGACCTGGTCGAGCAGCAGCAGCGGCCGGTCAGACTGTTGCTCCAGGATCTCGCCGAGCCAGATATCGGGCAGGGGATCAACATCGGCGACCATGCCCTGATGCGGTGCGTCGCGCGGAATGACCCGGCCGAGATCGGCAACATCGCTGATCACGACGGCGATATCCGACGGAATTTTAAGCGTCGCCAGCGCCTCGCGGGTGATCGATATCTTCTTGATCACCCGGTTGGGATTGTCGAGCGCTGCCTCGATCGCATGCCGGCCCCAGAATTTGAGACCGCCGCCGGTTTTCTTGATGGATTTGTTTTTGCGTGCCATTTTCCCCCTCTAGCCGCTATGCCACCCGCGGACAGCCCTTTTTTTCAATCAATTTGCAAGGGCGGCATTGACAGTTTGCCCTGCCTTCGTCATTGAGCCGCTCTTGTCGCCGATGGCGGCCTTGGATACCCGGATGGACAGGTGGCCGAGTGGTTAAAGGCAGCAGACTGTAAATCTGCCCGCGTAAGCGTACATAGGTTCGAATCCTATCCTGTCCACCATCCCTCTGGCAAAGCAATTGCCTTCCCCGACATTCTCGCTCGTTGTCAATTAACGGGAACCAAATGATAATCTCGGGGGTATGGCTTCTGACGTTGTGAGCGGGGTAGATCGGCGCGCTGATCGGGTTTATCCGGCAAGCAAGGCATATCATCTTTCAATGCATGCGGGTAGATGCTGGACCAGAATGAATAACGGAACGATTTTAGGAACTGTCGCGGCAGTTTTTTCGCTGGGCAGTGCCGGGCTGAATCCTGCCTTTGCACAAGATGCAGATGCCGCGCAGACCGCGCAGGACCCCCGTGAACCCATTATCGACGATTCGGAATTTGATGCGACCATTCCGGCGATTGATGACCGTCCGGACGCAGCCATGGGCAGCGTGGCCGACTGGGATGCCGAACAGCAAAGACTGGAGCGCGAAGCGCGCCAGGAAGATGCCGAGGACGGCGTCGCGGCCTTGCCGGAGCTGCAGGATGGTGATCCGCAGGAGTTGATCGCTGACGCACCGGTCAATGATCCCGAAATCGATGATCCCCTGACACCGATCGACCGGTTTGACGTCGAACCGTTCGATGAGAGCCAATATACCGAAGCCGACGACAGTGCGCAGACATCGACCCTGCGCTATGACTACAGGATCGACGGCCTGGACTCTCTGGATGACAGTGGCAAATCGCAGATACGCCCGATCAGCGCAGCCGACATCCGCTCGCGATTTGCGGACCTCTCGGCGCTGGAAGACGGCGACGGCAAGGCCGCCAACGGTGCGATGGTCTCCGCACGCCTGGGCGAAGACCAGCAATTGCTTCTGGACATCATGTCCGGTCAGGGCTTTTTCGATGCCTCGGTCGATGGCGTGGTCGAACCGCCGCAGGCCGAAGGCGAGAAGCTGGTCGTCGTGCTCAAGGTTACACCCGGCCAGCGCTACGATTTTGGTACGATCATGTTCGATGCCGGCCCGGTCGTCCCGGCAGATTTGATCGAGAAGAATTTTGTCCCGGCAACGGGCGAACCGATCGTTGCCGAGCGGGTTCTCGCGGCCGAGGCCAATATCGCCGTTGTCCTGCCGCAGGAAGGCTATCCCTTTGCCCAGACCGGGCAGCGCGATATTCTGCTCGACCCCGAAACCGGCACCGGGGATTATACGCTGCCGGTCGAAACCGGGCCGCGCAGCAGCTATGGCGATATTGTCACCAGCGGCACCACCGCCTTTGATGCGGATCATATCAAGGTGCTAACCCGCTTTGAAAAAGGCGAGCTGTATGACAGCCGGATGGTCGATGATCTGCGCAAGGCTCTGGTCGCCACCGGCCTGTTCTCGATCGTGTCGGTCAAGCCGTCGCCGAGCGGAGAACTGGCGCCGGACGGCACCGAATATGCGACGATCAACGTCGACCAAGAGGCCGGCCCGCCCCGCACCCTGGCCGGCAGCGCCGGCTATGGCACCGGGCAGGGTTTTCGCCTGGAAGGCAGCTGGACGCATCGCAACCTGTTCCCGCCGGAGGGCGCACTGATCGGCAGCGCGGTTGCCGGAACCCAGGAACAGGGCGCAGCGCTGACCTTCCGCCGCAGCAATGCCGGTCGGCGTGACAGGACTGTGGAGGTGGGCATATCCGCGCTGCACAGCGATTTCGAAGCCTATGAAGCCTTTACCGGAAAGCTGGCCGGACGGATTTCCTATGACAGCACGCCGATCTGGCAAAAGCGGCTAACCTACAGCTATGGCTTCGAAATTCTCGGCACCAACGAACAGGATTTCAATTTTGCCACCGGCAGCCGCGACCGGCGCACTTTCTATGTCGCGGCCCTGCCGGGGCAGGTCACGTTTGACACCACCGACAATCTTCTCGATCCGACCGAAGGTTTCCGCTTGTCGGCCAAACTGTCTCCCGAAGCGTCGCTGGGCAGCGGCGAGCAATTTTACGGGCGTGGCCTGCTGGAAGGCACGGCTTATTATCAGGTCGGCGACGGCATCATTCTGGCCGGGCGCGCGCGGGTCGGTTCGATTGCCGGTGCCGATCGCGAATTGATCGCACCGTCGCGTCGCTATTATGCCGGGGGCGGGGGATCGGTGCGCGGTTTCGGTTATCAGGAACTAGGGCCGAAAGATCCCGAGGATCGCCCGATTGGCGGACGCAGTCTGGTCGAGGGCGCAGCGGAAATACGCTATCGTTTCGGCGACTATGGTGTCGTCGGCTTCGTCGATGCGGGGCAGGTCTATACCAGCTCAACGCCCGGATTTGACAATTTGCGCTACGGCGTCGGCCTTGGCGGGCGCTTTTATACCAATTTCGGCCCGCTCCGGCTCGACGTGGCAACCCCGATCAACCGCCAGCCCGGCGAATCGCGGGTATCGATTTATATCTCGATCGGTCAGGCGTTCTGATGGCGGAGTCCGAAACCATGACAGCTGCCCGCTCACCCGGTTTATGGGAAAATAAATTTGTCATCGGCCTGGGCGCGTTGGTTGCACTCCTGCTGGTTCTGGTGACGACGGGCTATTTCTGGCTCGACAGCAGCAGCGGTCACCGCTTCTTTGAAAAGCAGATCGAAGCGTTTCAGCTTGAAAATGGCATGCAGTTCGAAGTCGGCCGGATTGATGGCTCGATTTATGGCCAGATGAAAATTGTCGATCTCAAAATACGGGATCCCAAAGGCGTTTTTGCAACCGCAGAGACAGTCGAAATGGACTGGCGGCCCTTGGCCTTTATCGGCAGCCATGTTGATATTCGCTCGCTGATCGTACCCAAGGCGGAATTTCTGCGCATGCCCGAACTTCTGCCCACGCCGTCCGAAGGCCCCCTGCTGCCCGACCTCGATATCGATATTGGAAAATTTGAAATCGGTGAACTTGATATTGCCAAGGCCGTCACCGGCGAAAGGCATTTGGTCAGCATAGCCTCAGATGTGAAAATAGCGGACGCCCGGGCGATATTGAACGGCAATTTGCGAGCGATTGTCGCGCCCGATGTGGCTGGTGGCGACCGGCTTGCCTTCAAGATCAATGCTGTTCCGGATCAGAATATTCTCGCCATAGCGCTGGACCTGGACGCACCCGCCAACGGGCTGATTGCCGGGCTGTCGGGGACCGCGCAGCCGATGACCCTGTCGCTGGACGGCAAGGGTGACTGGACCAAATGGGACGGAGCGCTCACCGGCAAAAGCGGCGAAGAAATGCTGGCCGACGTGGCAATAGCGGCACGCAACGGCACTTTCACGGTGCGCGGCGATGCGCGGCCCGGACTGTTTCTGTCCGGCCCGAGCCGCAATATGCTGGAGCCGGTCACCAATATCGACTTTACCGCTGCGGGCGCAGAGCGAAAATTCAATATCAGGGGCCAGGTGGGAAGCGACAATTTCGCGCTGGCGACTAAAGGCCTTGTCGATCTCGGCAACAACAGCATGCGCGATCTCTCCGTCGACTTTCGCTTGCTCAAGCCATCGGTCATCGCCACCAATCTGAGCGGTGCGGGCATCGCCGCGAATGTGGTTTTGAATGGCAAATTCGCATCCCCGACGATCGAATATGCGCTGAACGCGGCGCGCATCGGCTTTGACGAGACCAGCGTGGTCGGCCTGCGGGCCAGCGGCCGCGCACAAATGGACGAAGAGCAATGGCGGATCCCGCTACAGGCGCGAGCGCAGCGGATCGCAGGCCTGAATGAGGGCATCGGGTCCTTGCTGACCAATGTGCGGCTCGACGGTGATTTCGCCTTCGCCAATGGCCGGCTCTTGTCCGATAATCTCAAGATCAATTCCGACCGGATTGATGCCACCGCAGTGGTCCTCGCCGATCTGAACGAAGGAACCTATACTGGCGGGCTCAATGGCCGGATCAACGGCTATCGCGTGGAGAGCGTGGGTGTCTTCAATATCGACAGCAACATCGATTTGAAATCCGGCAGCAACGGAGCATTCGCGCTGACCGGGACGGTTCGCGCCCGTTCCAGCCAGATATTCAACGACGGCGCGCGGGAATTTCTGGGCGGCAACAGCCTGATCGTCGCCGACATATCCTATGGCAGCAACGGGGTGGCACGGATCAAGAGCCTGAACGTAGCAGCACCGTCCTTCCGGCTGACTCAGGGCAGTGGCAGCTATGCGCCGTCTGGCCGCATTGATTTCGCCGCCAAGGGCATGTCCGATCAATATGGTCCGATCGGCGTCAAGGTCGGTGGCACCGTCGCCCGGCCGGTCGCGACGGTCGCGGCAGCCCGACCCGGTCTTGGAATTGGCATGGCCAACGTGGTTGCCACCATCAGGGGGAATGCCAAAGGCTATGCCGTGGTCGCCGATGGCGATAGTGATTACGGGCCGTTCGACGCCGATGTGGATATTCTGGCCGGTAGCGGGCCGCTGACAGTCGATGTCAATTCCGGAACCCGGTTTGCTGGTGTCGGCCTGACCGGCCGGATCAGGCAAACCGGGGCAGGGCCTTTCGCCGGACAGCTGGCGGCCAACGGGTCGGGTGTGAACGGCGATGTGGTGCTGAGCGACTATAGCGGCAAGCAACGGGCCGTCATCGACGCAACTGCCGTCGATACGGTTTTGCCGGGACCAGCCGGCCTGGCAATCCAGCGCGCGATCATCGATGCCGACATCATTATGTTCGACCAGCCGCAGGTTGTCGCCGATTTCCAGGTCCAGGGCCTGGAAATGCGGGAATTGCAGATCGCGGCCGCGCGGGCGAAAATCGATTATCGCGGCGGGCAGGGCACGGCGAAGATCATGGCCGAGGGCCGCAACAAATTTCCGTTCCGCTTTGCCGCCAATGCCATTCTTGATCCGAAGCTTTGGCGCGTGGCGCTTGACGGGCGCGCCAACGGGGTGTCGTTCAAAACCCGCAACGCCGCACGGATCGTTCCCGATAATAACCAGTATAAATTGCTTCCGACCACCATCGATCTTTCGAAGGGCAGCATCCAGCTGGCGGGCGATTATGGACGCGGACTGAATATCCAGAGCCGGCTGCAGGATGTCAATCTGGCGCTGATCAATCCGATGATGCCAGGGCTTGGGCTCGGCGGAACGGCCACCGGCAGCCTTGATTTTACACAAAGCTCGCTGGCTGCGTTCCCGGAAGCGGACGCTCGGCTGCGGATCGACGATTTTACCCGTACCAGCCTGGCCTCGGTCTCGCAGCCCGTCGATCTCCATCTGGTTGGACGGTTGCTGCCCGATGGAGGCAATGCGCGTGCCATCGTTCGCCGCCGGGGAGCGGCCATCGGACGGATGCAGGTCAATCTGACCCCGCTGCCGCCCGGCGCTGGCACCTGGACCACTAGACTGCTTGCTGCCCCCTTGTCCGGCGGTATCCGCTACAATGGCCCAGCGAGCACCCTGTTCTCGCTCGCTGCCTTGCCGGATCAGGATTTGAAGGGCGCCATCGGCGTGGCCGCTGATTTCTCGGGCCGGGTCCAGAAACCGGTGCTGACCGGCGTCGTTCGGGCCAATAATCTGATCTACGAAAATAACACCTACGGCACGCGTCTGACCAATATGAAAATACGGGGCGAGTTTACCAATGACCGGCTGGAAGTCACCGAACTCACGGCCAATGCCGGCGACGGTACAATCCGCGGTGAAGGCTTTGTCTCGCTCAGCTCCGACAAGGGCTATCCGCTCCAGTTGGCCCTCAATCTCGACAATGCCACTCTCGCGAAGGGGCATGACTTGGCCGCGTCGGCAACCGGCGATATCCAGCTGGTCAACAGTGCGACAACGCCCGCGACCATCCGGGGCCGCATTCGGCTACCGGAAACGCGCTATAAAATCGTTTATGAAGGTTCGACCAAGGTTGCGACATTGACCGGCGTTCGGCGCAAGCCCGCTCTCGGCCGCAAGAAGATTACTGGCGATGCCGACCCGATCAGAGGAGTGCCGAGCAACTGGAAGCTGGATATTGATCTCGTCGCTGACAATCAAATCTATGTCAGCGGCATGGGCCTCGATTCCGAATGGTCCGCCGATATCAAGATACGCGGGACGACGGGCGCGCCGATATTGACCGGCGGCATCGATCTGATCCGGGGAACGCTGGGTTTCGCCGGGCGGTCGTTTGATCTGCAGTCCGGGCGTCTGCGCTTCGACGGCAACTCGATGACCAACCCGACATTGCGGCTCGTGGCCAGCGGCGAGGCGGATGACGTCAATATCAATGTCAATATCACTGGCAGCGCGGAGAATCCCGAAATTGCATTCAGCTCCACGCCCAGTCTGCCGCAGGACGAGATCATGGCGCGGATCCTGTTCGGCAACTCGATCGGCGAACTCACCCCGATCCAGGCCGTACAGCTGGCTTCGTCTCTCAACGGTCTGCGGGGCGGCGGCGGGGGGCTCAACCCGCTTGGTGTGCTTCAGTCATCCGTCGGCATCGATCGTCTCCGGATACTGGGGGCCGACAAGGATACGGGCCGCGGCACCTCAATCGCCGCCGGTCAGTATATTTCCAATGATGTCTATGTGGAAATTGTCACCGATGCCCGCGGCTATACGGCAACCCAGATCGAAATCAGCCTGACCCCGGCCTTGTCTGTGCTGAGTTCGGTGGGCAGCTTCGGCGGCTCGAACGTGAATGTGCGCTACCGGAAAGATTATTGATGCGCTTGCGGACCCTTGTTTTGACGATCTCCCTGTTCTCGCTGGGCGGATGCGAGAAGGATTTTGATGAAAAATATCAGGATAATCTCGAGAAACTGAACGAAGCGGCCAGCGAGATCGAAGCTGGCGTTGACCAGAAATTGTCCGAAGGGCGCGAAGCGGACAAAATCATGCAATCCGCGACAGAGGACGAGCATTTGGCCGAAACCAGTGAAAAAACCGCCAATGACCGCTGAATCCCGTCACCAACCGCAGCATGATGAAGATCGTGAACTGGATGATATCGAGGCCGCTACGCCAGGGGCCAGCGCCCGTACGCCGCTGCATTTTCCGCCCAGGGCATGGTGGGCGGTGCTCAAGCGCCTCTATGTGATGAACGACTTTCACAATCTGCCGTTGCTCGCCGCCGGGGTTGCGTTTTTCGCCTTTCTTGCCTTTGTCCCGCTGATCGCTGTGATCGCGCTGCTCTACGGGCTGATCGGTGATCCCAACACGGTTGCCGCCAGTATCGAGCAGGTGTCCGGCATCCTGCCCGATGCGGTGCTGACCATTTTGCGGGAACAGTTGCTGTCGATTGTCAGCACCAGCAAGGCTGCGAAGGGATTCGGCCTTGCCCTGGCGCTGCTGGTCTCAACCTATGGCGCCATGCGGGCGGCCAACGCGATGATGAAGGCGCTGAATATCATCTACGAGGAGCATGAATCGCGCAATATATTCATGACCACCTGGGTCGGCGCGCAAATTACGATCGGCATGGCGGTCGTCGCCATTATCGGCCTGTCGGCGATCTCTGTCTTCACCTATATCAGCAACTTCCTGCAGGGCTATCTCGGCGACAATGTGCTGATATTCCTGAAAATCATAACCTGGATCACGGCAGGATTTCTGGTCAGCCTGACCTTTGGCCTGTTCTTTCGCTATGCTCCCGACCGTCGTCCGGCGAAATGGCGCTGGCTGTCGCTCGGATCGGTTGTGGCGACCTTGCTATGGCTCGGGATCACCATCGGCTTTGGCTATTATGCCGCCAATGTCAGTGATTATAACGCGACTTACGGATCCCTGGCCGCAGTGGTGATTTTCCTGATGTGGCTGTTTCTGTCGGCTTATTCCGTGCTGATCGGGGCTGAAATAAATGCCGAAACCGAGCGGCAGACCTTTCAGGATTCGACCCTGGGGGCAGACCGGCCGATTGGCCAGCGGGGCGCGGTAATGGCGGATACCGTGCTGCTCGACGAAGCGAGCCGGAAAATTCTCGAAAAAAAGCAACGCAGACGCGCCGACCGGCTTGCACGAAAAGCTGCAGAAGAAGACCGGTAGTCTCGGTTTGCTAGACGAGCTCCGCGACCGGCTTTCTTTTTTTCCCGTCACTGGCTTCTCAGCTTAGCCATCTTGACGCGCCGCGGGGCTTGATCCATGCGCTGCCGATGCGATTTTTCTCTGACAATGCGGCCTCGGTGCACCCCAGATTGCTGCAAGCGATGACAGCGGCCAATGTGCCGGATACGGCCTATGACGGCGACGCGCTGAGCGCGCAGCTTAACGCTGCCTTTTCCGACTTGTTCGAAACCGATGTCGAGGCGCTCTGGGTGGCGACCGGCACGGCCGCCAATTGTCTGGCGCTCGCAGCCCTATGCCCGGCGCACCAGGGCGTGATCTGCCACAGGGAAGCCCATATCGAGCAGGATGAAGCCGGCGCACCCGGTTTCTTCACTGGCGGTGCCAAGCTGATGCTGCTCGACGGCGAAGGGGCCAAGCTGGCGCCGGAAACGGTGGAAGCTCATTGCGCGGCGATCCGCGAAGATGTCCATCAGGTCCAGCCGGCTGCCGTCTCGATCACCAATGCCAGCGAATATGGTCTGGTCTACCATCCCGACGAAGTCGCCGGCCTGTCCGAAATCTGCAAAGCGCGCAGTCTTGGCCTGCATATGGATGGTGCCCGCTTCGCCAATGCCGTGGCCACGCTCGGCTGTTCGCCGGCGGAACTCACCTGGAAGGCCGGGGTTGACGCGCTCAGCTTCGGTTTCGTCAAAAATGGCGGGATGAGCGCCGAGGCGCTGATCTTCTTTGATCGCAAGCTGGCCGCCGATACCCGCTATCGCCGCAAGCGCGCCGGCCATCTGCAGTCCAAGGGCCGGTTCCTCGCGGCACAGATTCTGGCGATGCTCGAGAACGATCTGTGGCTGGACAATGCCCGCGCCGCCAATGGCGGGGCCCGGATCATCGCTGACGCCGCCGGTGACCGGCTGCTCTATCCGGTGGAGGCGAACGAGATTTTCATCCGGCTCTCCGCCGACGAAGCCGCTCAGTTGCGGGCCAGCGGCTTTGACTTTTACGACTGGGGCGAGGGGCAGGCGCGGCTGGTCACCAGCTGGAACCAGAGCGCCGACGATATCCGCCCGCTCGCCAAAGCGATTGCCACATTGTGAGTGAAGAAGAGAGCACTGAACCCAGCCTGTTCAGCCCCCGCATCATGATCCCCTTTGTCCTAATCTCGCTGATCTGGGGCTCGACCTGGCTGGTGATCAAGGACCAGATTTCCGAAGTGCCGGTCAGCTGGTCGGTCAGCTACCGGTTCATCATCGCCGCTGCCGCCATGTTCGCTCTGGCTGCGTTCAAGCGGCTGCCGTTCCGGCTCGACGCCGTCGGCTACGGGCTGGCGCTGATCCTCGGCTTTTTCCAGTTCACCTTCAATTTCAACTTTGTCTATAATGCCGAGATGTTCATCACCTCGGGACTCGTCGCGGTGCTGTTCGCGCTGCTGATGGTGCCCAATGCGATCATGGGACGCATCTTTCTGGGGCACAAATTTACCGCACCCTTTCTTGGCGGTTCGGCGATTGCTGCGGCGGGTATTGCGCTGCTCTTCTGGCACGAATATCGATCCTCCCCCGCCAGCCTGGAACAGGTGCTGCTTGGCGCGGGGCTAACCTTCTGCGGGATCATGTCGGCATCCGTCGCCAATGTCATGCAGGCGGGGCAGCGGCTCAAATCCTATCCGATCATCACCGTTCTCGCTTGGGCGATGCTGTTCGGAGCGCTGATCAATGTCGTCATTTCCTGGGTCACCGTCGGGCCGCCCGTCTATGAAACCCGTTTCGCCTATTGGGGTGGCATCGTCTATCTCGGCGTCATCGGCTCGGTCGTGACGTTCCCGCTCTATTTCTCCATGATCCGCGAGATCGGTCCGGGCAAGGCGGCCTATACCAGCGTGCTGGTGCCGGTGGTGGCGATGATCCTGTCGACGATCTTCGAAGGTTATGTGTGGACAGGACTGGCGGCGACCGGCGCAGTCCTCGCCATGCTCGGCCTGCTGGTCGCCTTGCGCGCCCGCAAGCCGAAACTGCCCCGCATCCCCGCCTGATATTCAGTCCAGCAGCGCCTGCATCCCAGCCTTGTAATCGGGATAGCGCGGTTCCCAGCCCAGCAGCCGCTTGGCCCGGCCGTTGGCGACCCGGCGGTTCTCGGCGTAAAAGCCCAGCGCCGCATCGGACAGATCGGCCTCCTCCAGCGACTGTAGCGGCGGCACATCCATGCCCAGCAGCCGCGCAGCATGGGCGACGATTTCATGCTGCGGCGCGGGCAGGTCATCGGAAATATTATAGGCGCCCGCGGGACCCTCGAACGAGGCGATTACCCCCGCGACTATATCGTCAACATGAATCCGGCTGAACACCTGTCCCGGCATATCGATACGGCTGGACTTGCCCTCGCGCACCCGGTCGAGCGGACTGCGCCCCGGACCATAGATGCCGGGCAGACGAAACACGTGCATGTCGTCGCGCAGATCCTGCCAATTCTGGTCGGCCGCGCTGCGCGCCTTGCGCCGGCCAGAGCCGATTGGTGCGCTCTCGTCTACCCAGGCGCCGTCGGCGTCGCCGTAGACGCCGGTCGAGGAGAGATAGCCGCTCCATTTCAGTTGGGCGGCCCGGATCGCAGCGCCATAATGGTCCAGCACCGGCTCGCTGCGATCGCGGGCAGGCGGCACCGAGGACAGAACATGGGTGGCGGACTGCAGCGCTGCCTGAACCGATGGCGCATCATCAAAGGCCAGCGCGCCGTCCCGCGCTTCCCGGCGCGTGCCAATCACCTCCCAGCCTTCCGCTCGCAAACGGTCGGCAAGGCGCGAGGCACAATAGCCCATCCCGAAAATCAGCATCCGTGGCATCTGCAGCTATTCCTTTTCGAGCTTGCCCGGTGCCACTATAGCCGGATTTTTGACATGATCGGCTTTCCACTGCATCGCCATGCGCACCCGGGTTGCGCCCGAAGGATGGTCAAAGAACAGCATCTCCTCCACCGGCCCCGGCTCGATCTTGCGATATTCGGACAGTCGCATCGCGACTTTCGCAAAGCCGTCCGGCTCCCTCGCCGCATTGAGACCGAACCGGTCAGCCTCGCTTTCGTTGATCCGGATCAGGCTGTTGATCGCCGGTGTGGCGGCGAAGAAATAGATGGTCAGGATCAGGCTGAGCAGGGGGATGGCTGCCGGATCGGCGATGCTCCTCACGCCCCATCTGTCGCCGTGACGCTCGATCAGCCGCGGCGCGAGCCGCGCGACAATGAACAGCCCGACCGCCACGATCAGCGCCAGAATCAGCACCGTGCGCCAGGTGTGGCCCAGCACATAATGGCCCATTTCATGGCCCATGACCGCCGCGACTTCGTCCGGGCCGGTGCGTTCCAGCAGATTGTCATTGAGCGAAATCCGGATGGTCGGCCCGATCCCGGAGACATTGGCCGATATCCTCTTGTGCTGCCTGGACTGGTCGAACACATAGATATGATCGCCGGGTATGTCATATTTCGCCGCCATTACGACAATCCGGTCGCGCAGCGGTCCGTCCGCCATTTCGCTATAGTCGTTGAACAGCGGCGAAATGAACACCGGCCCCAGCAGCAGGCCGATGAACAGAAAGGCCGCGATCACCCCGGCGCCCCAGATCCACCACGATTTCGGCGCGCGCCGGATCACCGCAAAAATCGCCATCAGCAGCAGCGGAAAGACGATCAGCGAAATCACCAGCCCGATCACCTGTTCGCCGAACCAGCCACCAAAATCCTGGCTCATCAGGCCATATTGCCGTTCCCGGAAAAAGCCCGTGTAAATGGTCCACGGCAGGGTGAACAGGAAGCCCGCGATGACATAGGGCAGGGCATAAAGGCCGGGTTGCAGCCACTTTTTGCTCGTAACCCGTTCAGCCCAGTCGCGGAACCGGGCGGACAGGCGCGACTGCAGAATCGCAAAGTCGACCAGCACACCGATCAGCGCGCCCCACAGGATCAGCCAATAGCCCCCTTCGAAATAGGCGTTGGATTTCTCGAGATCGGCGCCCTGCAAACTGTCGATATAGGCGCGGCTTGCCTGTTCGACATCAAAAGCCGGCGCGCCATTCTGGGCGAGAGCGATTTCCGCTGGCAGCCCGGCGACCAACAGGACGGCGACAACAAAAAGCAATAATCTGGACATGACCCACTCCCTTTGCCTCAGCCATAAACGCAATTGCGCGAGGTGCAAATGGCTCTTATGGCGAGACCATGTTAGATATTCAAAAAGCTCCGAACGACGAAATGGCCGATGCCGCGCCAGCCCCCAGTGATCCTGCGACGATCCGCCGCGAGGACTACCGCCCGCCCGCCTGGTTCATCCCGGAAATCGCGCTCGACTTCGATCTCGCTCTCGAGCGAACCCTGGTGCGGTCGAAACTCGATGTCCGGCGTTCGAAAAGCGCGAAGGCGGATGAGCCGCTGGTCCTGCAGGGTGATGACATCCTGCCGCTCTCGGTCAAGGTCGACGGCGCGATCCGCAACGACTGGACGCTGGTGGAGGGCGATCTGGTCCTGCCGCTCGATGGCGCGTCGCATATCGTAGAGATCGAGGTCGAACTCGATCCGTCGACCAACACCCAGCTGATGGGCCTCTATGCCTCCAACGGCATGCTGTGCACGCAGTGCGAAGCGGAAGGGTTCCGCCGCATAACTTTCGCACCGGACCGACCCGATGTGCTGAGCCGCTATTCGGTCCGCATGGAAGCCGACAAGGCAAAATTCCCGGTCCTGCTCTGCAATGGTGACAAGGTTGCCGAGGGCGATGCAGAAAATGGCCGCCACTGGGTGCAGTGGAACGATCCCTGGCTGAAGCCGAGCTATCTGTTTGCTCTCGTGGCGGGTGATCTGGTCGCCAACAGCGACAGCTTCACCACCCGCTCCGGCAAGCCTGTCAAGCTGAATATCTGGGTCCGCGACGGCGATCTCGATCGCACCGGCCACGCGATGAAGGCGCTCAAGGATGCGATGCGCTGGGACGAGGAGACCTATGGCCGCGAATATGATCTCGGGCTTTTCAACATCGTCGCGGTCAGCGACTTCAACATGGGCGCGATGGAGAACAAGGGACTCAATATCTTCAACTCGCGCTATATTCTCGCCGACCCCGAGGTCGCCACCGACGGCGATTTCGATGGTATCGAGGGCGTGGTCGCGCATGAATATTTTCACAATTGGTCCGGCAACAGAGTGACTTGCCGGGACTGGTTCCAGCTCAGTCTGAAGGAGGGATTCACCGTCTACCGCGACCAGAGCTTCTCCGCCGACATGGGTTCGGCGGCGCTCAAGCGGATCGAGGATGTGCGGATATTGCGTGCGGCGCAATTCCCCGAGGATGCCGGCCCGCTGGCCCATCCGATCCGTCCGGACAGCTACCAGGAAATCTCCAATTTCTACACCGCCACCGTTTACAACAAGGGTGCGGAAGTCATCCGGATGATGGCGACGCTGATGGGGTCGGAAAATTTCCGCAAGGGCACCGATCTCTATTTCGATCGCCACGACGGCGAGGCCGCGACCTGCGAGGATTTTGTCACCGCGATGGAAGACGGCGGTTCGATCGATCTGAAACAGTTCCGCAAATGGTATGAAACGGCGGGTACGCCGCGAGTGTCTGTGAAGCTGTCGCACGATCCGCAGACCGGCACCGCGACGCTGCACTGCACGCAGAAAATTGCCCAGAAGGGTGAAAGGCCAGCGCCATCCGATCTGGTCATCCCGCTGCGCACGGCGCTGCTCGACCCGGAAAGCGGTACCCATGAAGGCGAACAGCTGCTGCTGCTCGACCAGCCGGAAAAAAGCTTCACCTTTGACGGCCACAAGGATCATCCGATCCTGTCGATCAACCGCGGCTTCTCCGCGCCGATCATTCTGGAGAGCAATCAGAGCGCGGAGGAACTGGCGTTCCTGTCGGCGCATGACGACGATCCGTTCGCGCGGTTCGAAGCGATGCAGCAACTGATGACCCATTATCTGACGGCAAAGATTTCCGGCACCCCGGTCGACCGCGACATCGTTCTGCTCGCGATCGCCCGGATTCTTGCCGACCCGTCGCTCGACCCCGCCTTTCTGGCCGAAATCATTCTGTTGCCAAGCGAGGCCTTTCTCGGCGACCAGATGGTCGAGGTCGATCCGCAGGCGATCCACGACGAGCGCGAGAAATTGCGCGGCAAGATCGGCGTGCAGTTCGAAAAGCAGTTCCGCAAACTCTACAAGGCCTGCGCGCCCGGCGAATTCTCGCTTGAGCCTGAAGCCAGGGCAAAGCGGAAGCTGCGCAATGTAACGCTTGGCTATCTCGCTGCCTCGTTCACCGAAAATGCTGCCGAGACCGCCTTCGAGCAATATCGCGAGGCCGACAATATGACCGCCATGCAGGGCGCGCTGGGCGTGCTCTCGCATCTCGAGGCTGAGGAGCGCGCCATCGCATTTGAAGATTTCTACAAGCGATTCAAGGGCAACCCTCTGGTTCTTGACAAGTGGTTCTCGCTGCAGGCGATGTCGCTGCGGCCCGACACGCTGAAACGCGTCGATGCCCTTTCGCGCCATCCCGATTTCACCCTGTCCAATCCCAACCGCGTGCGCGCGCTTTATGGCGCCTTCACTGGCAACCAGGTCCGTTTCCACGACCCGTCGGGCAAGGGCTATCAGATGATTGCCGATATGGTGATCGCGCTGGACAAGCAGAATCCGCAGACCGCAGCGCGCTTCATTCCGGCGCTCGGCCGCTGGCGCCGCTTCGAGCGCGGCCGGTCGGAACTGATGCGGCTGGCGCTGGAGAAAATCGCGGCGCAGCCCGATCTGTCGAAAGATGTTTCCGAACAGGTCCACAAAAGCCTTGCTTGATATCACCAGATCTCCCTTGCTCGAAGGCGTAACGCACGGCTTTCTGGGCCGGGCAGGGGGCGTTTCGGACGGTATTTACAGCGGCCTCAATATCGGCCTCGGCAGCGATGACGATCGCGACGCCATCATGGAAAATCGCCGCCGCGCAACCGAAGGCGTCCTTCCGGGCAGCGAACTGGTCACCGTGCACCAGATCCACAGCGCCGATGTCGTCACTGTCACCGGTCCGCTGCCGCTCGACCAGCGCCCGCAGGCCGACGCGATGGTCACCGACCGGCCGAACCTCTTGCTCGGCATATTGACCGCCGATTGCGTGCCGGTGCTGTTCCACGATGCAAAAGCCGGTGTCATCGGCGCTGCCCATGCCGGCTGGAAAGGCGCCCTGGCCGGGGTGACCGACAATGTCCTCACCGCCATGGAAAAGCTCGGTGCCGATCGCGGCGACATAGCTTGCGCCATTGGTCCCTGCATCGCCCAGCTTAGCTACGAGGTCGATGCCGCTTTTCGCACCCGGTTTCTGGACTCCGACCCGGCGAACGAGCTCTTCTTTGCCGCCGGCAAGCCGGGTCATTTCCAGTTTGATATCGAATCCTATGTTGCGGCGCGCCTCCAGGATGCGGGCGCCGTCGGCGTCGACAAGCTGGGTCTCGATACCTACGTCCACGAGGACCGCTATTACAGCTACCGCCGCTCCTGCCATCGCGGCGAGCCGGGGTATGGTCGGCAGATCTCGCTGATCGGCATGGCGGAATAAGATTGATTTCCACGGTCACCCCGGCGAAAGCTGGGACCCGGAGCAACAGGATCGCGCAAAATGGCGGGTTGATGTAACGCAGGGAGGGGAGAGAGCATGAACACGCAACGCATCGGTCTGTTTGCCGGGCTGGCTCTGTTCCTTGCCATGCTGCTGCTCCCTCACCCGGAATCGATGAGTCCCCAGGCGTGGAAAGCCGCGGCGCTGACCATCCTGATGGCGATCTGGTGGATGACCCAGGCAATCCCGCTGACCGCGACTGCTCTGCTGCCATTTCTGGCGCTGCCTACGATGGGCGTGATGACCACCGCCGAAACGGCGAGCGAATATTATTCGCCGATCCTGTTCCTGATCCTCGGCGGTGCCTTTCTGGCGCTGGCGATCGAGCGGGTCGGCCTGCACAAAAGGCTGGCGCTGGCGATCATCGGTCTGTCGGGGAAAAGCGCCTGGGGCATATTATTCGCCTTCATGGCCGCTACGGGCCTGCTCAGCATGCTGATTTCCAATACCTCCTCGACGCTGATCATGGTGCCGATTGCGCTCGCCGTGCTTGTCGCCGGCGGCATAAAGGAAAAGGAAACCGAAGGCTTTGCTGGTGCCCTGATCATGGGCGTTGCCTTTGCCGCCTCGATCGGCGGTCTCGGCACGCTGGTCGGCAGCCCGACCAACGCCATTGCCGTCGGCCTGATCAACAAGACGCTGGGCATGCAGATCGACTTTCTCGGCTGGCTCAAATTCGGCCTGCCGATCGTCATCATCGGCATCCCCGTATCTGCAGCCATATTGATTGTGGTCCAGAAGGTCGGCCGCGACAGTTTCGATGGCGAGCGGGCGAGGGCGGTGATCGGTGCGTCCGGCCCGTGGAGCCTGCCGGAAAAGCGGCTGGTTCCGGTGGTCGTTCTCGTCATGCTCGGCTGGCTGCTGCTGCCGGAGATCAAGCCCTTCTTCCCGGACGGGGCCCTGCACGATGGCAGCGTCGCCATCTTCGGCGGCCTGCTGCTCTTCATGCTACCCGACGGCACCGGGCGCAAATTGCTCAACTGGGACGAGGCCGACCGCGCACCCTGGGGCGTGATCATGCTGTTTGGCGGCGGTCTGGCGCTGGCCGCCGGGATCATCGAATCCGGCCTCGCCGACTGGCTCGGTCTGATGCTGGAACCGCTGCGCTCGGTGTCGGTGATCGTCATCGCCGTTGCGCTGGTCGCGCTGGTCATCCTTGTCACCGAATTCGCCTCGAATGTCGCCACCGCCAGCGGCGTGATGCCTGTGGTCGCCAGCCTGATCCTGGCGACCGGAGTCGATCCGATATTGCTTGCGGTGCCCGCCGCCATGGCCGCCAGCTGGGGCTTCATGCTGCCCAGCGGCACCGGACCCAATGCCATCGCCTGGGCGACCGGCCATATCGAATTGCCGAGAATGCTCAAGTCCGGCTTTCTCCTGGACCTCGCCGGCATCCCGATCATAATCGGCTGCATCTGGATGGTTGCCGTTGTAACGACGTAGCTTTTCGTCCATTGTTTCGCCAAGAGTTGAAAGAACGGAGAGAAGAATATGTCCGATCATAATGATGACGTCGCCGGCATTCCGGTCACCCGCCGCATGCCCAAGGCTCCGATCGAGGAAATCGGCGGCCGCAAGCTGAAACCGGCAACGCTGATGATGGGCCACGGCTATGATCCGGAACTGTCCGAAGGATCGCTGAAACCGCCGATCTTCCTCACCTCGACCTTCGCCTTTGAAAATGCCGCCGCCGGCAAGCGCTTTTTCGAAGGCATCACCGGCAAGCGGCCCGGTGGTTCGGACGGCCTCGTCTATTCGCGCTTCAACGGCCCCAATCAGGAAATCCTCGAAGACCGGCTGAGCATCTGGGACGAGGCCGAGGATGCGCTGGTCTTTTCCAGCGGCATGTCGGCGATCACCACGGTGCTGCTCGCCAATGTCAACCAGGGCGATGTTGTCGTCCACAGCGGCCCGCTCTATGCCGCGACCGAAACGCTGATCAACAAGATCCTCGGCCGCTTCGGCGTCACCTTCCTCGACTTTCCGGCTGGCGCGTCTCCCTCCGATGTCGCGGTGATGCTCGAACAGGCGAAGGAAAAGGCGAAAAGCAACGGCGGCAAGGTCGCGATTATCTATCTTGAAAGCCCGGCCAACCCGACCAATGCGCTGGTCGATATCGAAGGCGTCGAGGATGCCCGCGATCAGGTCTTTGGCAAGGATGCCGCGCCGCCGATCGCCATCGACAACACTTTCCTCGGCCCGCTCTGGCAGCAGCCGCTGAAACATGGCGCCGATATCGTCATCTACAGCCTCACCAAATATGTTGGCGGGCACAGCGATCTGGTCGCCGGCGGCGTGCTCGGCAGCAAGGCCCATATGGACCCGATCCGCGCGATCCGGAACACGATTGGCACGATCTGCGACCCGAACACCGCCTGGATGCTGATGCGCAGCCTCGAGACGCTGGAACTGCGCATGACCCGCGCCGGTGAAAATGCCGAAAAGGTCTGCGCCTTCCTGCGCGACCATCCCAAGGTCGACGGCCTCGGCTATCTCGGCTTTATCGAGGACGAGCGCCAGAAGGACATTTACAAGCGCCATTGCAGCGGCGCCGGCTCGACTTTCTCGCTGTTCATCAAGGGCGGCGAGGCCGAGGCCTTCCGTTTCCTCGACACGATGAAGATCGCCAAGCTGGCGGTGAGCCTCGGCGGCACCGAAACGCTCGCCAGCCTGCCGGCAGCGATGACTCACCTGTCGGTCCCCGACGAGCGCAGGGCGGCCCTCGGTATCACCGACAATCTGGTGCGCATCTCCATTGGCGTCGAGGACCCGGATGACCTGATCGCCGATTTCGATCAGGCACTGGCTGCGGTCTGAGTCGCGGGACCGTCCCGCCCAGCTCGCGTCGCGCTCTGGCTGGCCCTTCGCGGCCGTTATGTTTGGACCAGCGGATCAAAATGAAGGAGCGGCGAGGCAAGCTGGGGGCGGAGGGTTATTTCCGCTGTCCTACACCCGCCGCATCGCTTATTATGGCACCGCTTTCTCAAAAAAGCTCGAAATAGGCTCTTTGACAAACTGAATAGCCCAGGGCGGACATTCCCGGCCCAATATCAGCCGCAGAGAATTTCGCGCCCGTCGAAAGATCACACTCGGTGCGCTTGGGACGAGAGGAAAAGTCCGGAATCACGGGGCTTTCCGGTAAAATTTACAAAAAACAAAAACACGTCGGATCGTAAAGTTCGGAAGGGCCAACTGCCGCGCGCGGCATGACGCACTCAATCCCGACCGACTCGCCTCAATCTTCCGCGACGACTTCGATCGACATTATTTCAATCGCGTCCTCGCGCCCGGAAAAATCGGCAAAGTCTCCTGCCGCCAGCCCGGTCATGGCGCGGCTGATCGGCGCGGAAAAGGAAACCCGCGTGCTGGACGGATCGGCCTCGTCGTCACCGACTATGGAGAGGATCTTTTCCTTGCCGTTGAGCAGAAAGGTGACCCGGGTGCCAAATTCGGCCGTGTCGCCGCTCGGCACCGGTGGCCGCTCCGCCGTTGATTGCCTGGTGTTCCAGTAGCGCAGGTCACGCTTGGCGATCTTGAGCGCGGTTTCGTCGGTCAGCTTGGCAATCTCTGTCTGCAGAGAAGCGACCCGCTCCCTGATCAGCCGCAGCCCGCGCGCCGTGACCCAATTGGGGCCGACCGGAATCGGATGCTCGAATTTCGGCTCCAGATGCTCGTCATCGCCTTCTCTGCGGAACGCCACGCTCATCGGTTAGCTGCCGGACTTGGGCGTCACCCATATATCAACGGGCGCGACGAACCGGCCATGCGCCGGTGTGCCGACATCGATCCGCTCGGCGGTGACCCGTTCGCCGGTCTCGAGCGTGAACGAGGCCCACGGCTTGGGCATCCGGCTGAAGGTCATTTTCTGGATCGGCGCGCCGGTGGCGCTGTTCATGATGGTGGCAATGATACTCATGGCGGAGCGCTTGCGATGGATGCGGCAGACTGTCAATCGTCTACAGAGGGGCCGCCATATCAGCGCCAGTCGACAATGGGCCAGCCGCGCTGCTCGGCCAGCCGGCGCAGCGGCGGGGTCGGAGTCGTCGCGAACGCCTCGTCGGCAAATTCCAGCATTGCCCCGTCGCTGAAATGGTCGGAATAGGCGCGGACATGGCTGTCATTGCGGTGCCAGCCCTGTGCCGCGAACAGCGCCTCGATCCGCGCGATCTTGGCATGGTCATAGCAATTCTCGCCGAGGATCTTCGGTCGCACCCGGCCTTCACCATCGACTTCGAGCCGGGTGCCGATCACATGGTCAAAGCCGAGCCGCCGGGCGATTGCCTCGGCGTAGAGTTCGTAGGATGCGGTGACCAGCACAAGCGTCCGGCCCTCGGCCCGATCCGCCTCGATCTGGTCCAGAGCTTTCTGGTAGCGGTTGGAACGCAGCACATTCTCGGCAAACCGGTCGATATGCGGCTGCAAATCAGCCAGTTTCGGGCCGCTGCCCATCAGCAGGCGCTGATTGAAGGTCTTCAATTGTCCGCGGCTGATCAGCTTGAGTCCGTAGCCCATGAAGCCGAGTGGCAGCAGCGGCAGGAACATCAGCCGCCATCGTGCCCGCGCGAACAGCTGGTGGAACAGGAAAGGCGTATAGGTCCCGCGCACCGTGATCGTCCGGTCCATGTCGTAAAGCGATATTTTCTGCATGCCATCCCGCAATTGCCGTTCGAGCGCTCCCATAGCAGCACTGCCCAAAAGCACCAAATATTTGAGCGGTTTAATCACTTGAGCTTTGCCCAAAATTCGGTCACCTATAGATGCGATGGCAATACCCAGCGATTTTGTAGAAGAAACGACCGAAGACGGAGCGGTGACACTGCATTTTTCCGGCGATCTTTCGATTGCCAGTCTGGGAGATTTGCCGGAGCGGCTCAGGGATTATGACGCAGCTATCAGCCGGCTCGATATAGCAGATATCGGCTATATGGACACGGTTGGTGCATGGCTGGTGCACCGGACCGCCCGCGACAGGGATGCGGAGATTGTCGGTGCCAATGATGATGCGCAGCGTCTGATTGCTGCGGTCTCCGCAGCCGACCAGGCGGCTGACATTCGTCCCGAACCACCCAATCCGGTTCTTCGTGTGCTGAACGAGGTTGGCGAAGCGACCACCGTCGCCTTCACCACGCTGAGCGGGCTGGTCGGCTTTCTGGGCGCGATCATGGTCGGCTTTTTCCGGTTGCTGCGGCATCCTGGCAAGATTCGATGGAACGCGGTGATCCAGCGCTTCGACGTCGTCGGTGTCCGGGCGCTCGGTATCATTGGCCTGATGAGCTTTCTCATCGGTCTGGTGATCGCGCAGCAGGGCGCGGTACAGTTGCGGCAGTTCGGTGCGGAAGTGTTCACCGTCAACCTCGTCGGCCGGCTGACGCTGCGTGAGCTGGGCGTGCTGATGACCGCGATCATGGTGGCAGGGCGTTCGGGCTCGGCCTTCGCTGCGCAGCTTGGTACGATGAAGCTGACCGAGGAAATCGACGCGATGCGCACGATCGGCGTATCGCCTATTGAAGCGTTGGTGCTGCCACGTTTCATCGCGGCCGTATTCATGCTGCCGCTGCTCGGTTTTTACGCGTCGATCGTGGCGATCATTGGCGGCGGCCTGCTGAGCTGGGTCGAACTCGACATCCCTCCGGCAACCTTCTTCTCGCGAATCCGCGAGGTGGTTCCGCTGACCGATGTCTATGTCGGACTGGTGAAAGCGCCGGTATTCGGCGCGATCATAGCGATCACCGGCTGCTATCAGGGCATGCAGGTCAAGGGCAATGCCGAGGATGTGGGCATGCGCACCACGGCCGCAGTAGTGCAGGCGATCTTCCTGGTGATCGTGCTCGATGCCTTTTTCGCGGTCTTCTTCACCTGGATCGGATGGAATTGATGAGCGATTCGGATGCCATTACCTATGACCGGGACTACGACGGCCCGATTGTCAGCGTTCATGGCCTGCGCAACAGCTTTGGCGAGCAGGTGGTGCATGATAATCTCGATCTCGATGTCCGTCGCGGCGAAATCATCGGCGTAGTTGGCGGATCGGGCACCGGTAAATCGGTGCTGATGCGCTCGATTATCGGTTTGCAGACGCCAAAAGAGGGCGAAATCCGGGTCTTCGGCCAGCAGATATTGGGCAAATCCGACGCCGAGACGATCGAAATCCGCAAGCGCTGGGGCGTCCTGTTTCAGGGCGGCGCGCTATTTTCGACGCTCACCGTTGCCGAAAATGTGATGGTGCCGATCCGCGAATTCTATCCGGATATGGACCGCGAGTTCCGGCGGGAAGTCGCCAAATACAAGGTCTGCCTGTCGGGCCTGCCGCCCGACGCAGCACCAAAATATCCTTCGGAACTGTCCGGCGGCATGCGCAAACGCGCCGGCATCGCCAGGGCGCTGGCGCTGGATCCGGAACTTCTGTTTCTTGATGAACCGACCGCTGGGCTCGATCCGGTGGGTGCTGCCGCGTTCGACAATCTGACCAAGGAATTGCAGCAGACACTGGGCCTGACCGTGTTCCTGATTACCCATGATCTCGATACGCTGCACGCAATCTGTGACCGGGTCGCGGTGCTCGCTGACCAGCGGGTGATCGCCGTCGGTACGATCGACGAACTGCTCGCCCTCGATCATCCCTGGATTCAGGAATATTTCAATGGCCCGCGTGGCCGGATGGCTTCTACCGGAAAAAAGATGCTGGGATGACGATGGTGAAACGAATCAGAGAATTGTTGCAGGTACCGGCACCGCTCGGCATAGAGGTGAAATAGATGGAAACGCGCTCCAACCATATCCTTGTCGGTGTTGTCACTTTGGCGATGCTGGCGCTTGTCGCAGCCTTTCTGGTCTGGATTGTCCGCTTTGGCGACGGCGAGACCAAGCAATATGACATATTCTTTTCCCAGTCGGTTGGCGGTCTGGCCGCAGGGACCGGCGTAACCTTTGCCGGCGTTCCCTCCGGGCAGGTGCTCAAGGTGGAACTGTGGAAAAAAGATCCCAATTTCGTACGCGTGCGCATTGCGGTCAGCAAGGATACACCGATCCTTGAAGGCACCACCGCCACCATCCAGAGCGTCAGCTTCACCGCGCCGCCCAATATTCAGCTCGATGGGGCCAAGAAGGGCGCTCCGCCGATCATCGAACTCGGCCCGGAAGGGGTGCCGGTGATTCCGACCAAGCCCGGGGCGCTTGGCGAATTGCTCAACAGCGCGCCCCTCGTGGTGGAGCGCTTGGCGACCCTCACCGAACGGCTGACGGAACTATTGTCGGACCAGAACCAGAAATCGATCAGCGGTATCCTGGCCAATACGGACAAGATGACCGCTAGCCTAGCGAGACAGGCACCGGAGCTGGAAGCGTTGATGAAAGAATCGCGAATTGCCATTCACAACGCTGGCGTGACTGCCGAGAAGCTGTCGCTCGTGGCCGACAGTACCAATGACTTTCTTACCAACAATGGTCAGCCGATAGCCAAGAATCTCGCCAATACGCTGGAGGCCGCAGACAAGAGCCTGCGCGCCCTGGAAGGTGTACTGAAAAATGCGCAGCCAGGGGCAGAGCATTTTTCGAACAAGACGCTGCCGGAAGTCGACCAGCTGGTGCAGGATATGCAGGCGCTGACCAAGTCGATGACCAGTGTGACCGAACGGCTGGATCAGGGCGGGGCGGGATCCTTATTGTCGGCACCGACGCTGCCCGACTATGAGCCGGGACAATGAAGGGGCAGATATGATGCGCAAATTGGAACTTTTGACGGCTGCCGGCCTGTTGGGCGCCACAGCAGCGCTGGGTGGCTGCGTCAGTTTTGGCGGCGCTGAACCGCCGCCGTCTTTGCTGTCGCTTACGCCGGATCAGAAACTGTCCGCCGGAGCCATGCAGAGTGGACCCCAGGCCGGTTCGCTGGTCGTCGCTCTGCCGGCTGCTCCCCAGAAACTGAATACCGTTCGCGTACCGGTGCAGACCACCGGCAGCGCCATTGCCTATCTGAAAGATGCGGTATGGGTCGACAAGCCTGCCCGCCTGTTTCAGGATCTGCTCAGCGAGACGATCGCGGCGCGCAACGGGAGGCTGGTTCTTACCGCCACCGAAGCGGGCGGGCTTGCCGAAACCTATATTACCGGCGAGCTGGTCAATTTCGGCCTCGACGGACCCAGCCTGACGGTCACCGTTACCTATGACGCGGTCAAGATGACCAAAGACAAGCCAGTCTTGAAAAAGCGGTTCGAAGCCAGTGAATCCGTCTTTGCAGCAGAACCCGGCCCGGTGGGGCAGGGCCTGAACAGGGCAGCCAATAAAGTGGCTGCCGACGTTGCCGAATGGGTGGGCTGAACGGCTAGGCGGAGCCGCTATTCCTCTCCGTAGCTGAACCCCTCGGGTTCGGGCCAGTCGATTGCCGTGGTCGCCATGACCTGGAACAGGCATCCCATTTCTTCCGGGCCGGTCAGCCGGTGGAGCGCAGCCCGGATAATGTCGGCCTGTTTCGGGCTTGCCGCAGTCAGCGCCGCGGCGCGCTGGTCGATGCCGAGCGACTTCAGCCACTGACCCTGTTGCGCCGGGCCGCTAACGGCCAGCAAACGGGTGCGCGCGATATTGGCCAGCGTATGAAAATCAACATGGGCGGTGAGATCCGACGCTCCGGGACAGTCAAACGGACTGACCGGCATATGGTCCTTGATCGCCTGCAAAGTACTGCCGGTGCCTGGCCTCGTATAGCCATAGTCGATGATCAGCAGGGTGCCACCCTGTTTGGCCAGGCGGTTGGCCAGATTGCCGGCCCATTCCACGCTGACCGGCGAGCGTTCCAATATCGTGCCGTCCGGAAATCCGCTGGTGGTGCTGCCAGCCGGATTTTCTGCAGGATCGACGCTCGGAACGGCGACAAATTTGCTGCGATCGCGTGCCACCATCTGTCGTCGCCAGCCCCCGGAGGTCGCAACGAACTGTTCTACCGGCAGGGCGTCGAAAAATTCATTGGCGACGATCAGCAGTGGCCCGTCTTCCGGCAGGTCGAAAATATCGTTATGCCAGGTGGCATCGGGATGGAGCTGCGCCTGCCTGGCCTTCAAGACCGGACTGGTCTCGACAAAATGGACGGTCGGGCAGCAGCCGAACTTTGCCATGGATCGCTGCGCGTCATGTGCCAGGGTGCCGCGCCCCGGACCAAGCTCGACATAATGGCAATGATCGGGCGACCCCTTGCGCAGCCACAGATCGGCAAGCCAGATACCGACAATTTCGCCAAACATCTGGCTGATTTCCGGAGCGGTGACAAAATCGCCCTCTTCGCCGAGCGGGTCCTTGCTGGCATAATAATGGGCATTGGCGATCGCCATATAGTCGCCGAGCGGGATCGGTCCTTCGCGGTCGATCCGATCCGCGATTATATGCGCTGCAGTGGGGTGATCCGCCTGGATGCCGTCAGGCAACGCTCTTGTCTCCCGCCACCGGTTCGACGCGCACGCGTCTTCTCTTCGCGGTCAGTACCAGCCAGGCGCCCAGCAGGAGCATAGGTACCGTCAGCCACTGCCCCATGCTGAAGCCCGATTGCTCGACCAGCCAAGTGAGCTGGGCATCCGGCTCACGGAAGAACTCAACGGTAAAACGGCTGAAGCCGTAAACCAGCAGGCCAGCACCGACCAGTTTGCCAGGCTGATAGCGGGCATCGGTCTTCCAGAAGAGGAACGAGAGGACGAGGAAATAAACGATACCTTCTAGCCCGGCTTCATATAGCTGGCTGGGATGGCGGGCGACGTCGCCGCCCATCGGGAAAACGATCGCCCATGGCACATCGGTAGCCCGGCCCCACAGCTCGCCGTTGACGAAATTGGCAAGCCGTCCGAAGAACAGGCCGAACGGGATCACGCAGGCGATATAATCGCACATCCGCAGAAAATAGAGCTTCTCGCGCCGCGCCGTCCACCACAGGGCGAGCACTACGCCAATCGTGCCGCCGTGCAGCGACATGCCGCCCTTCCACACCTGCAATATCCTGACTGGATCCTGCAATATCTCGGGACTGTAGAAAAACACATAGCCGAGACGGCCGCCGATGATGATCCCAAGCGTTGCCCAGAAGATCATGTCATCGGCATGACGCCGTGCCATCGGCGAACCCGGCTGGGCGATCAGTTTGGTGAGATACCAGTAGCCGATCAATATGCCGGCGAGATAGGCCAGCGAATACCATTTGAGCTGGAAAAACCCAAGGTCCACAGCATCGGGGGAGAGGCCAAGCTCCGTAAATTGGGTAAACTGGGCAGCATTGGCCAAGATAATATCAATCAACTCTTTTCCCCGTGTGGTTTCCTGTCCATATAAAGGGAAAATTCCCTATACCAAGAGGGAACAACGGGAGACTTGAATAATGGCGACTTCTGAATTGGATATGGTTATCGACAAAACGCTGGAGGCGTTGACCCAGCCTGGCCAGTTGCTGGAGCTCGACACGATCAGCAAATACGGTGTCGATTTGCCGGTCTTCAAGAATGCGCCGCAGAATGTTTCCGACTATTTTGCCTATTTCTGCCACCAGCACGCAGACAAGGAATTTCTGGTCGATGGGGAAATCCGGCTGACCTTTGCCGAGACCTATGCCGCGGCCCGCGCGCTGGCCGGCGGGCTCGTCGAAGGCTATGGCGTCCAGAAGGGCGACCGGATCGGTATTGCCGCACGCAATTCCGCCAATTGGATCGTTCTTGACATGGCGATCACGATGGCCGGCGGCATTTCCACCAAGCTGAATGGCTGGTGGCGAGGCGACGAACTCGCCGACGGAATCGAGGATGTTGGCTGTTCTTTCGTGTTTGCCGACTATCAGCGCGCCCAGCGACTGGTTGAATCCAAACGGAATCACGGCGCCACATTGCTGGTCTTCGAACATGACAAGCTGCCTCTCGAAGGGCTCAAGGTCATGCTGGAGAAGGGCGGTGGCGCTGAAACGTCGCTGCCGCAAATGCAGGCCGATGACAATGCAACGATCCTGTTTACATCTGGATCTACCGGAAAATCCAAGGGCGCCTATTCAGAACATCGCGCGGTTGTTCAGGGTGCGATGAGTTTCGTCGGCACGGTACTGGTGCTGGTCAATATCATGACCAAAGCTGGCACGATGCCGGAAGGCCAGCCAACCGCAATGGTCTGCGTTCCCCTGTTCCACGTCACCGCCTCCGTGCCGCTGGTGCTGGTCAGCTATGCGATCGGGCGCAAGCTGGTGATGCTGAACAAATGGGATGCCGAAGAGGCGATGCGGCTTATCGAGAAAGAGCGCGTGACCTATTTTGTCGGTGTGCCGCTGATGAGCATGGAAATCTATTCGCACCCGCATTTCGACAAATATGATCTTAGCAGCTGCGTCACCATGGCCGCCGGTGGTGCGCCCCGTCCGGTCGAGCATGTCCGGCGGATCAAGGAGAAAATGGGCGATGGCTATCCGGTGATCGGCTATGGCCTGACCGAAACCAACGGGGTCGGCTGTTCCAACCAGAACGAGAATTATCTCGCCAAGCCGGACAGCACCGGCCGCGCGACGCCCCCGATTGTTGAAGTCGCAATCCTCGATGATGACGGCAACAAGATGTCGCAGGGCGAGCGTGGCGAAGTGTGTATCCGCACTTCCGCTAATTTTACCGGCTACTGGAATAACGAGGAGGCAACCCGCGAAGCCTTTACCGACGACGGCTATTTCCGCACCGGTGATATCGGTTATCTCGATCCCGAGGACTATCTCTTCATCGTCGATCGCAAGAAGGAAATCATCATCCGTGGCGGCGAGAATATCAGCTGCCAGGAAGTGGAAGCCGCTGTCTACGCCAATCCGGCGGTTGCCGAGGCGTGCATCTTCGGGGTTCCAGACGAACGGTTTGGCGAAGTGCCGGCCCTCGTCTATCATACGAAGGAAGGACATAGTCTGTCCAAGGAAGAACTGATGGAATCGCTCAAGCACCAGCTCGCGCCGTTCAAGCTGCCGGTGCATGTCTGGCAATATGAAGAGCCGCTGCCGAAACTCGGTACCGCAAAAATCGCAAAAATTGTCCTGGCGAAAAAGCATCGGGATGAGCTGGCCGCCACCGGATGAACGCACGCGCCAATATTCCCGCTGCTCCGGCTGATCCCGCTACCCGGATCAGCCGCCAGCGGGATATCATCAACCGGCGGCTGCTGGCCGACGAGATCGAGCAGCTGATCGCGGAGCATGGCATGCCGCAGGCTCGGCCCAAGATATTGTCGCTGCTGCAGAAAGCGCTCGACAATGGCCGAGCGGAAATCAGCGCGCGCCTGGTGAAACGGCCTTCCGCCGGTCACGAGATGGCGGCGGCACAATCTTTTCTCGTCGATCAACTGGTCCGTCTGATCCACGACATTGCGGTGCATCATCAATATCCGGTAAGCAATCCGTCGTCCGGTGAACGGATCGCGGTGATGGCGGTCGGGGGATATGGCCGTGGCGAGATGGCCCCGCACAGCGATGTCGACATCGCCTTCCTCACCCCGCACAAAACCAACAGCTGGGCCGAGCAGGTGGTCGAGGCAATGCTCTACTGGCTCTGGGATCTCGGCTTCAAAGTCGGGCAGAGCAGTCGCTCGATTGACGAAATGGTGCGCATGGCAAAGGATGATTTGTCGATCCGCACCGCCTTGCTGGAGGGCCGCTATATCTGGGGTGACACCGGTGTCTATGACGAAGCCAAGCAGCGCTTCTTCAGCGATGTGGTTGCCGGGACTGACAGCAGCTTTGTTGCAGAAAAGCTCGCCGAGCGGGATGCCCGGCACAAGAAAATGGGCGACAGCCGCTATGTCGTTGAGCCCAACGTCAAGGAAGGCAAGGGCGGCCTGCGCGATCTGCAGACGCTCTACTGGATCGGCAAATATATCTACCGGGTGACATCCGCCGGCGAACTGGTCGATGTCGGCCTGCTCACCGCCGACGAGTTCAAACGTTTTCGCAAGGCGGCCAATTTTCTCTGGGCGGTGCGCTGCCATATGCACGACATAACCGGTCGAGCAGAAGACCGGCTGACCTTCGATCTGCAGCCCGAGGTCGCCCGGCGGATGCGCTTTGCCGACCGGCCAGGAAAATCTTCCGTCGAGCGCTTCATGCACTATTATTTTCTGAACGCCAAAGTGGTGGGGAACCTGACCGGTGTGTTCCTTGCTCATCTCGACGAGACCCATAATGCCGGGGTGCGCCGTTTCCTGCCGTCGCTGACCCGGAAGCCAAAGAAACTTAACGGCTTTGTACTCGATCGCGGGCGGCTCGCTCTGCCCAATGAAAAATTCTTTGAGGAAGACCCGATCCGGCTCTTGGAAATTTTCTGGCTGGCCGACAAGCATGAGCTGGAAATCCATCCGCTGGCGATGCGCTCTGCGCGGCGTGATTCCAAGCTGATCGACAACGGCATTCGCAAGGACGCGCGCGCCAACAAACTGTTTCTGGATGTGCTCTGCTCGCCGCGCGACCCCGAGCTGGTGCTCCGCTGGATGAACGAGGCAGCAATTTTTGGGCGTTTCATCCCCGATTTTGGCCGCGTGGTTGGACAGATGCAGTTCGACATGTATCACCATTATACGGTTGACGAGCATAGTATCCGGGCGATTGGACTGCTCGCCAAAATCGGCCGCGGTGACCTTGAGGCTGACCATCCCAACAGCACCGCGACGATGGAAAAATTGCAGAATCGGCGGGTATTGTTTGTTGCGACACTGCTGCACGATATCGCCAAGGGCCGCGGCGGTGACCACAGCGTCCTTGGGGCGGAAGTAGCGATGAAGCTTTGCCCGCGGCTTGGCCTGAAACCGCATGAAACCGAACTGGTCGCCTGGCTGGTGCGCAATCATCTGCTGATGTCGGCCGTGGCTTTCAAGCGGGATCTGTCGGACTTCAAGACCATCCAGGATTTTGCCAGTCGCGTGAAAAGCGTTGAGCGCCTCCGTCAGCTCACGGTGTTGACCGTTGTCGATATCCGCGCGGTCGGACCGGGAGTCTGGAACAGCTGGAAGCGACAATTGCTGACCGACCTGTTCGAAGCGGCCCAGGAAGTGCTGTTGCTGGGGCACAAGCAGCGTGGCCGCAAGGACCGGATCGACGAGAAAAAGGCGGTTCTGGCCGAGGCGTTGCAGTTGCCGGAAGCCGAATTCAGAAAGCTGGCCCAGCGTTTCCCTGAGGCCTACTGGATTGCAGAGCCGGATGATATCATTGCCCAGAATGTCCGGCTGGTACTCGACGCCGGCGACACGAACCTCGCGATTTTCGCGGATGTCTATCCCGAACGCGGTGCCACATTAATAACCGTCTATGCCGCCGATCATCCGGGCCTGTTCTACCGGATCGCGGGGGGCATCCATGTATCCGGTGGCAATATCATCGATGCGCGCATTCACACCACCCGCGACGGCATGGCGCTGGACAATTTTCTGGTCCAGGATTCACACGGCAAGCCTTTTTCCGAAAAAGGGCAGCTCGACCGGCTCAAGAAAGCGGTCGAGGATGCGATGGCCAACCGGACGAAGCTCTCGATCAAGCTGGAGGCTCGCCCGCTCGCTCATTCGCGCGCGGGGGCCTTTGCCATCACGCCCTTTGCACTGGTCGACAATGATGCGTCCAACCGGTTCACAGTGATCGAGGTCAATGCGCAGGACCGACCGGCCTTGCTCAACGAACTGGCCTATGCACTGTTCGAATCGAAGGTCACCGTGCACAGCGCGCATATCGCCACTTATGGAGAGCGCGCGGTGGATACATTTTACATTACCGATCTGCTGGGCGGGAAGATCACGAGCAAGCAGCGGCTGAACGGGCTTCAGAAACGCCTGACCAATGCAGCGGAACGCAAGACGGACAAGGAATCTGCCTAGGGCAGTTTCTTCTTGAGCGCCGCCAGCGCCCCGAACGGACCCGCTTCCTCTTCCGATTTCAGCATCTCGCTCGCCACGACATCAGCATTGGGGCCGCGTGGAAAGGGCGGCAGAGCCAGGTAGAGCGTCTGGGCAATCGCTTCACCGAGGTCGATCTGACCGTTGTCATATTCGATGATGTCGCAATCTTCTTCGGTCAGCTCGATTTCCTCGTCACTGCCGTCAATGTTCAGTTCGGGCACGAAGGCGATCTCGAATTCTTCGCGCAGTCGCACCTGAAAGCTCTCCCCGGTTACCGAACAGCGCTGCTGCAGATCAGATTCGATCCGGCCGCTGAAACCGATCCTGCCCTCGCCGCCATGCAATGTATAGGTCGCATCCAGCGTGGTAATTTTGGGCAGGTCAAATCTCCCAGCCAGCTTCTGTCGTTCTTCCTCGCTGGCGGACAGCTTGCCCGATCGCGGGGTGGAGCCGATTTCCGATAGCTTCACGATATGGGAAAATTCAGGCTTATCCATCATGCCGTCGTTCCGCTGGCCGGAAGCTGGCCCACTATGATCGCATCCGTGCCGCTCGCTTGCAACGCCGCATGATAGGCCGTCAACCGGTTGGCTAGAATGTCCAGCGCGGCCTCGCCGGGCTTTTCGCCACGGAAAATATTGCGGACAATCGCCGCGCGCAGGTCCGCTCCTTGTTCCAGCGCCTCCCGATAGGCACCGACCCGGCCACCGAGCGCGCCCATGATCCGGCCGACATGCTTGCCGACAATCATGTCGCCAATGCCGATCTGGCGCAACTGGCCGTCCATGTCGCGAATGAACAGCTCGGTCAGCCATGCAATATCCTGACCCCGCTCCTCATCTTTTTCGAGCCGGATCAGAACCAACGAGAATATCGCCGCGATCATGTCGAACCTTCCGTCCAGACTGTCCGGCACCTGGGCTTCTTCATACCAGGCCAGTTGCCGCCCCTCGCTGACGATCGCATTGTACAGCGGCTGCAATTTCGCATTGGGATTGTCTCTGGAAAAAATCTTGCTGAAAAAGGACATTGCTGGTTCCGCTGGTTGGATCGTAGGTTTATGGACGATCGGGTCGTTTGTTAAGTCTGGATACAGGGCATATTGATATTTATGGCCCGAGATGCAATGGGCGATGACGGGTCAGGTGCTGATACGGCGCTGGCTGGATAGTGGAGATTGAGTTAGATGGTCGGCAATATCAAGAAATACAGCCTGTGGCTCGGGCTGGTGGCTGGCACCATGACGATGGCCGGTTGCACCCAGGTGCGTGGCCATCAGGGATATATTGCCGATGAAGTGCTGATGTCGGCCATCCAGCCGGGTGTCGACAATCGCCAGTCGGTTGAAGCCTCTCTGGGACGCCCGACCTTTACCGGTCAGTTTGACGACGATACCTGGTATTATCTGTCCCGCGACACGCGCCAATATGGCTTCAACAACCCGCATCCCCGGGAACAGCTGGTTATGCGCGTGAAATTCGACGCCGACGGAAATGTCAGCGCTGTCGACCGGACCGGATTGGAGCTGGTAGCTAACATCAGCCCGGATGGCGACAAGACCCCGACGCTGGGTCGTAACCGGTCCTTCTTTGAAGAACTGTTCGGCAATATTGGCGCGGTCGGCGCTCCCGGAGCACAGGGCCCCAGCAACGATCCGACCAGGCCTTAGCAGCTAGCCTATTTGGCAATGCCACTGGCGGCGAGCACTGCCAGCGTGACCAGTTCCGATGCGCTGGATGCCATGGTGGCGATCTGTACCGATTTTTCCAGACCGACCAGCATCGGCCCGATCACCGAATCGCCGCCCAGTTCGCGCAGCAATTTTGCCGACAGGTTGGCGGACTGGAGGCCTGGCATGACCAGAACATTGGCGGGCTGCGACAGGCGGCTGAACGGATAGTTCGCCATCAGCTTGGGATTGAGCGCCACATCGGGTGCCATTTCGCCTTCATATTCGAAAGTCACGCGCCTCTGGTCGAGCAGCGCTACCGCTTCCCGCAAATTCTCCAGCCAGCGTCCTTCGGGATTGCCGAACGTGGAATAGCTGAGGAAGGCAACGCGCGGTTCGTGTCCCATCTGCCGAGCGACCGCAGCGGTCTGTTCGGCGATATCGGCGAGTTCGTGCGCGGTGGGGCGTTCGTTGACCGTGGTGTCGGCCATAAAAACCGTATGATGCTGGCCGACCATGATATGGATACCAAGGGCGGTGCGGCCTTTCTCGACATCAATCACCTTCGCAACATCGCGGAAGGTTTGCGCATAGGGGCGGGTAACCCCGGTGATCATTGCGTCACCCTGGTCCATGGCCAGCAACGCCGAGCCAAATATGTTGCGGTCCTGGTTGACCATCCGCTTGATATCGCGCTCCATATAACCGCGGCGGTGGAGGCGCTCGTACAGCATGCTGACCATATCGGGGACCAGAGGGCTGTTGCGGCTGTTGTGGACTTCGAAACTGTCCGGATCGCGCACACCCAGTTCCCTGAGTTTTTCCCGCACGCGATCGTCGCGCCCGACCAGAACCGGCGTGCCATAGCCGCCGTCCTGAAACTGGATGGCTGCGCGCAGCACGACATCTTCCTCGGCTTCGGCAAAGATGATCCGCTTCGGCGACAGGCGGCAGGCTTCATAGGCCTGGGTCAATACCGAGGTGGTGGGGTTGAGGCGGGCCTTCAGGCTCTGGCGATAGGCATCCAGATCCTCGATCGGCTTCTGGGCGACGCCGCTGTCCATGGCCGCCTTGGCCACCGCCGCCGATACCACGTCCATCAGGCGCGGATCGAAGGGGGCGGGAATGATGTAGTCGACACCAAAGCTCGGTGCGTTCCCCCCATAAGCCACGGCGACTTCCTCCGGCACCTGTTCGCGCGCCAGTTCGGCGATCGCATGCGCTGCTGCGACTTTCATTTCCTCGTTGATCCGGGTCGCCCGCACGTCGAGCGCGCCGCGGAAGATGAAGGGAAAGCCCAGGACATTGTTGACCTGGTTGGGATAGTCAGAACGGCCGGTGGCGATAATCGCATCGGGCCGCGCCGCCTTGGCATCGGGCGGAGTGATTTCAGGATCGGGATTGGCCATCGCAAAAATGATCGGCTGCGGTGCCATATGCTTGACCATTTCTGGTTTCAGTGCACCCGCGGCAGACAGACCCAGAAAAACATCGGCGCCGCTCAGCGCGTCGGTCAGAGTGCGCGAATCGGTATCGATGGCATGGGCGGATTTCCACTGGTCGACATCGTCGCGACCGCGATAGATGACCCCGGTCCGGTCGCACATGGTCAGATTGTCATGCGGCACGCCAAGGCTCTTGATCAGCGAGGCGCAGGCAATAGCTGCCGCGCCGGCACCATTGACGACCACCTTGATGTCCTCGATCTTGCGGTTGGTTAGCAGGCAGGCGTTGATCAGGCCGGCCGCTGCGATAATCGCAGTACCGTGCTGGTCATCATGGAATACCGGGATATTCATCCGGTCGCGCAAGGTCTGCTCGATGATGAAACAATCGGGCGCAGCGATATCTTCCAGATTGATCCCGCCGAAGCTGGGTTCCATGATCTGGACAGCGTTGATGAAGGTTTCTGCATCTTCCGTGTCGAGTTCGAGATCGATCGAATCGACATCGGCGAAGCGCTTGAACAGGACCGCCTTGCCTTCCATCACCGGCTTGGCGGCAAGCGCACCCAGATTGCCGAGGCCAAGAATCGCGGTGCCGTTCGAGATGACGGCGACCAGGTTGCCTTTCGCGGTATAGTCATAGGCTTTCGAAGGATCTTCGGCGATCGCCCGGACCGGAACGGCAACCCCGGGAGAATAGGCAAGGCTGAGATCGCGCTGGGTCGCCATCGGCTTCGAGGCGATAATCTCGATTTTTCCGGGCCGGCCATGGGAATGGAACAGCAGGGCTTCCCGTTCGGAAAATTCCAGATTGGTCTCGGTCTTGTCAGCCAAATTATATCTCCGCATATTGAGTGTCGGCTTAAATGTGCGCCGATCGGATGGTCATGTCCCGGCGCCGGGCTTACCCGCTTTGACGCAGCGCCGCAATATCAAGTAAATTTGAAAACGATATGTTCGCCGCCCTTTTATGTAGGGCTGCACTCGGCTATCGCGAGGCATGGCAACCCGGACTCAGGACAAGGTGGAAAAAACCAGCAAAGCGTCGTCATCGGCACCCGACAAGGTGACGCCGATGATGGAACAATATTTTGGCCTGAAAGAAAAGGCGGGCGACTGCCTGCTTTTCTACAGGATGGGCGACTTTTTTGAACTGTTCTACGAGGATGCCAAGCTGGCGGCCGCGGCGCTGGACATTGCGCTGACCTCGCGCGGCAAGAATGGCGGCGATGTGATCCCGATGTGCGGTGTGCCGGTCCATTCCGCCGAAGGCTATCTGGCGAAACTGATCCGGACCGGCTTCAAGGTGGCAATTGCCGAACAGGTTGAAACCCCTGCCGAGGCGAAAGCGAGGGGCGGCTACAAGGCGCTGGTGGCGCGGGACATCATCCGCTACGTGACCGCCGGTACGCTGACCGAAGACAATTTGCTCGACGCGCGCAGCGACAATATGCTGGTTGCTCTGGCCGAAGTGCAGGGCGAGATCGGGCTTGCAGCGGCCGATATTTCGACCGGCAATTTCGAAATGGCGACTATCGCCGATGATGCCCTCGATGCGGAACTGGCCCGGCTCGCGCCCTCGGAAATCATTTGTCCGCCGTCGCTGTTGCCCCGGCTTGCAAAGGCAACCGGCTGGGCAAAGGAACATTTTGACAGTACGCAAGCCGACAAGCGTTTGCGCGAGCATTTCGGGGTGGCGACGCTGGATGGCATGGGCGAATTTTCGCGTGCCGAGCTGGCCAGCGCTGGCGGGCTGATCGCCTATGTCGACCATGTGTCCCAAGGCCACGCTCCCTATCTGCATCCGCCAAAAAGACGGGAGACGCGGGAATTTCTCTCGATCGACGGGCCGACCCGGGCAAGCCTTGAGATCGACCGGACGCTGGCTGGCGGACGGGAGGGCAGTTTGCTCCATGCCATTGATCGTACCGTGACCCCCGCCGGCGCTCGCCTGCTGGCTCGCGATCTGTCCGCCCCCTTGTTTGCCGAACAGCCGATCAACCGGCGGCTCGGACTGGTGCAATGGTTCCATGATGGTTCGGCGATCCGCGACGATGTCCGCACCGAGCTCAAGGCGCTGCCTGATATCGGACGGGCGCTCGGCCGGGTATCGGCGGGGCGGGGCAGTCCCCGCGATCTCGGCCAGATTCGCGATGGCCTCGCCGGCGCGCGGATTCTGCGCGAGCGGCTCGCTCTGGCGCTGGGCCTGCCGGAGCTGCTGGAAAATCTCCTGCCCGCGCTCGATGGTCACGGCGAGCTGGTCGACCTGCTGTCCCGCGCGCTTGTCGAGACTCCCCCCACCGAAATGGCCAACGGCGGCTATATCGCCACCGGATTTGACCCCGCGCTCGACGAATTGCGCAGCGCCAGTTCGGACGGCCGCAAGGCAATTGCGACGCTGGAGGCCCGCTACCGCGAGGCGACCGGGATCAATACGCTGAAGATCAAGCATAACGCCGTGCTCGGCTACTTCATCGAAGTTCCCGCCCGACACGGCGACAGCCTGATGGCGGAAAATTCGGGCTTTACCCACCGGCAGACGCTCGCTGGCGTGGTCCGGTTCAACTCGACCGACCTGCACGAGGAGGCGCTTCGCGTATCGCAGGCGGGTGCCCATGCTCTGGCTGCCGAAGCCGCGCATTTCGAGCAGCTGGTTGACCGGGTGCTGGCACGCAAGCAGGCGATCAGCGAAAGCGCCGATGCGCTGGCCCGGATCGATGTGGCAGCCGCTTTTGCCGAGCGCGCCGCCGAGGGCCAGTGGTGCCGGCCCGAATTTGTCGATGGCAATATGCTCGCTATCGAAGCTGGCCGTCATCCCGTGGTCGAGGCAGCGCTGGCATCCAAAGGAGAGGCCTTTGTCGCCAATGATTGTTCCCTGCGTCAGGACGAGCGACTGTGGCTGGTGTCCGGCCCCAATATGGGCGGTAAATCGACCTTTTTGCGGCAGAACGCGCTGATCGTCATTCTGGCGCAGGCCGGTGGTTTTGTGCCTGCCTCGTCGGCCAAGCTCAGTCTCGTCGACCGCCTGTTCAGCCGGGTCGGGGCTTCCGACAATCTCGCTCAGGGCCGGTCGACCTTCATGGTCGAGATGGTCGAAACCGCTGCGATCCTGTCGCAGGCCACCGAGCGAAGCTTTGTCATCCTCGACGAGGTGGGCAGGGGCACTTCGACCTATGACGGCCTGGCGCTGGCCTGGGCGGTGGTCGAGGCGGTGCACGAGACCAACCGCTGCCGCTGCCTGTTCGCTACCCATTATCACGAACTGACCCGGCTTGCCGACCGGCTCGATTCCCTGTCGCTGCACCATGTCCGCGCCCGCGAATGGAAGGGCGATCTGGTGCTGCTCCACGAACTGGCCAAGGGTCCGGCCGACCGCAGCTACGGCCTCGCGGTCGCCAAACTGGCCGGCATCCCGAAGCCGGTTCTGAACCGCGCCAAGTCGGTGCTCGACAAGCTGGAGGCTGGCAAGGCGGAAACCGGTGGCCTGGCTGCCGGTCTCGGCGATCTGCCGCTATTCGCCGCGAGCCTTGCAGAAACCCAAGAAAAATCCGATAGCTTGCGCGAAGCCTTGGGCGGGCTTGATGTGGACGCGCTGTCGCCGCGCGAGGCGCTGGACCAATTATATGCGCTGAAGGCGCAACTCGAACAGGAATGACGCTATGAAAAAATGGATATTGATTTTGCTGGCCGTGGTCGTCGTTGGCGGTGGTGCCTTTGTCTATTATGCGCGCAATGCCAATGCCGAACCGCTGGAGGTTGGTGCGACCGCGCCGGACTTTACCACGACCGGCGCGCTCGCTGGCAAGGAGTTCCAATTCTCGCTTGCGGACAAGTTGAAGGACGGTCCTGTCGTGCTCTATTTCTTCCCCAAAGTGTTCACCGAGGGCTGCACAATCGAGGCCAATATGTTCGCCGATGCCACGGCTGAATTTAATGCAGCCGGTGCCACCGTGATCGGCATGTCCGGTGACGATATCGACGGGCTCAAGAAATTCTCGACTTCTGAATGTCGCGACAAGTTCGCGGTCGCCCGCGCCGATGACAAGATCATTGCCGACTATCAGGTCCGGATGGCGCCCGGTCTGGCGATGACCAACCGGACCAGCTATGTCATCGGTCAGGACGGCAAGATCGTCTTTGTCCACAGCGCGATGAAGCCGCAGGGCCATGTCACCGGCACGCTGGAAAAGGTGAAGCAACTCTCCAAAAGCTGATTAAATACTTGCTTTTGCCGCACCTCTATACTGAAAGACGCCGATGACCGACCATTCTCCCGATCCCGCGATGCTCGCGAAGGCGGAAACGCTGACCGATGCCTTGCCCTATATGCAGCGCTATACCGGCAAGACCTTTGTCGTGAAATATGGTGGCCATGCGATGGGCGACCCTGCGCTGGCGCGCAATTTTGCCGAGGATATCGTGCTGCTGAAGGCGGTCGGGATCAATCCCGTCGTCGTCCATGGCGGCGGCCCGCAAATCGGTGCGATGCTGGAGAGGATCGGGGTCGAAAGCAAATTTGTCGACGGCCTGCGCGTGACCACCAAGGAAACGGCAGAAATCGCCGAAATGGTCCTGTCCGGGGCGATCAACAAGGAACTGGTCAGCTGGATCGAAAAGGCCGGCGGTCGTGCGATCGGCATCTCCGGCAAGGACGGCGGTTTCGTCAAGGCGGCCAAGCTGCGCCGCACCGAACGCGATCCGGACAGCAATATCGAAAGGATCATCGATCTCGGCTATGTCGGCGAACCGAAAACGGTGAACCGCAGTGTCGTCGACATGATCTCGTCCGCCGGGATGATTCCGGTGATCGCGCCGATCGGCGTGGGCGAGGATGGCCATACCTATAATATCAACGCCGACACCATGGCCGGTGCGGTTGCCTCGGCACTGCGCGCGGCGCGGCTGTTCCTGCTGACCGACGTTGCCGGCGTGCTTGACAAGCAGGGTGATCTACTGACCGATCTTGCGCCGCGGGCGATTAGTGAACTCGTACGCGACGGCACCATCTCGGGCGGCATGATCCCCAAGCTGGAAACCTGTGTGAAGGCGGTGCAGGAAGGCGTCGATGCGGCGGTTATCCTGGATGGTCGGATACCGCATGCGATGCTGCTCGAAATATTCACCGTCAAGGGCGCGGGAACATTGGTCCGCGACGACTTTGAACCGGTTGATTAAACGACAGGCTGTCTTATATAGATGATACAGCATATTTCTGGCACTGCCGGTGACAAACCGCTGGCCGCTCCGCCGGATTATCGATAAAGGGACCGCCATGGCATTTGCAATTCTTCAGATCATCTCCATCCTGCTCAACGTGGCGATAACGGTCATCATCGTGCAGGCGATCATGAGCTGGCTGCTGGCTTTCAACGTCATCAATCTGCAGAATGACATCGCCCGGGCGATCTGGACCACATTGGATGCGCTGACCGCACCGATTTACAATCCTATCCGCAAGATCATGCCGGACTTTGGTGCAATTGACCTGACACCGATGGTCGTCATCATCGGCATAATCATTCTTCAGGATGCGATCCTGCCGCCGCTGGCCCAGGCGCTTCTCGGTTGACCGCAGCGCAGATCATTGATGGCAAGGCCTTTGCCGCCGGTTTGCGCGAACGGATTCGCGAAGCAGTTCCGGCCTTTGTCAAGCAGACCGGTCGCGCGCCTGGTCTGGCCGTGGTGCTGGTCGGCGACGATCCGGCCAGTCAGGTCTATGTTGCGTCCAAGCACAAGGCGACGATCGCCGCCGGCATGGAGAGTTTCGAATACCGGCTGCCCGCCGATGTCGCCCAGGCAGAGCTGATCGCGCTGGTCGAGCAGCTGAACGCCGACGAGACCGTTGACGGCATATTGGTTCAGCTGCCGCTGCCAGAAGGCCTCGACGAGAAAGCCGTGGTCATGGCGATCGACCCCGACAAGGATGTCGATGGCCTGCATGTGATCAACGCCGGCCGTCTCGCCAATGGCGAAGAGGCGCTGACACCCTGCACGCCGCTCGGGAGCCTGATGCTCTTGAAAGATACATTGGGCGATCTGACCGGTCTCGACGCCGTCGTGGTGGGGCGTTCCATATTGGTCGGCAAGCCGATGGCACAGCTGCTGCTCGCCGAAAATTGTACCGTCACCATGGCCCACAGCCGCACCCGCAACCTGTCGGACGTTGTCCGCCGCGCCGATATTGTTGTCGCTGCCGTCGGCCGCGCCGAGATGGTCAAGGGTGACTGGCTGAAGGATGGCGCGGTCGTAATCGACGTCGGAATCAACCGGCTGGAACCCGCACCGGGCCAGGACAAGGGCCGTCTGGTCGGCGATGTCGCGACCGCCGAAGCGCTGGACCATGTGCGTGCGATCACTCCTGTGCCGGGTGGGGTTGGCCCGATGACCATTGCGGTGCTATTACGCAATACGCTGGTCGCCGCATCCGCGCGCGCCGGACTGGAAAAACCGAAGGGGCTTTGATGCGAATATTTGCCGCCATGGGAATCGCGCTGCTGCTGGCCGGTTGTGCCGCTGGCGGTGGTCGGCTGAACGACCGCGAACGCTATGACCGGGTGATGGGCAGTCCTGTGGCCAATCCCAGCGCGATCGTCCAGGCGGAACTGGCCTTTGCCCGCCTGGCCCAGGAAGAGGGGCAGTGGACCGCCTTTCGCGAAACCGCTACCGACGATGCGATCATGTTTACCCCCGATCTGGTCAATGCGCAGCAGTGGCTGAAGGGCAAGGCGGATCCCCCCCAGGCGGTCACCTGGCAGCCGCATCATATCTATATGTCCTGTGATGGCAGCATCGCCGTATCCACTGGCGCATGGCAGAATGCCAAGGGCGACTCGGGCCGCTTTACCACGATCTGGCAGCAGCAGGATTTCGGCCAGCGCCGACCGAACAAGAAAACGGAGTGGAAATGGGTGTTCGATGATGGCGATGCGCTGGACAGCCCGCTCGCAGAACCGGACTATGTGGAAACCGACGTTGCCTCTTGCAAAGCGAAAATACCGTCGGCTTCCGTGCAGACTGGTCTGACCGACAGGAGCATGACCGCAGCTTCGCCGGACCGCAGTCTGGTATGGCACGCTGCTGTCCAGGATGATCGCTCACGCATCGTCTATGTCGATCTGGCGCAGGATGATGGCAGTTTCAAAAGGGTGCATGAATATACGGTCGCCGTGTCCGGCAAATGATCGAACTGTTCATCTCTTCGTTCATCACTTTTTTCGTGGTGATTGATCCGCCCGGCTGCGCCCCGATCTACGCCAGCCTGACCAGCGACGCGCCGCCGCGCGATCGCCGGATCATGGCGATCCGGGCGATTGTGGTTGCCGCAGTGATTCTGCTGGTTTTTGCGCTTTTCGGCGAACAGATGCTGGGTGCGCTTGGCATCAGCCTCGACAGCTTCCGGATTGCCGGCGGCATCATGCTGTTCCTGATCGCGCTGGAAATGGTGTTCGAGAAACGCACCGAACGGCGCGAGGACCGCGCGCAGGAAATCATCGAGCAGCCCGAGATCGAGGATGTATCGATCTTTCCGATGGCCATGCCAATGATTGCCGGACCGGGTTCGATCGCCGCGGTCATGCTGCTGACGTCGCAGAATGACGGTATCGACAATGCGATGATCATTCTCGGTGCGCTGGGGGCGGTGCTGCTGCTGACCCTGATGGGCCTGATTGCTGCCGGGCCGCTGATGCGAATCCTGGGCAACAAGGTCGAGGCGGTCATCACCCGGGTGCTTGGTGTGCTCCTGGGTGCGCTTGCCGTGCAATTTGTGGTGGACGGGCTGAACGCAAGCTTTTGACGGGTTTGTTCGCGGCGTCCAGATCGCTATCGATTTCGGACAATGTGCTGACGATACCGGTATGCCGGAGCAACTGGACGGCCCGCTCGGCTAGCAAGGGATTCGTAATCAGGCGTCGGATCAGCTGCTCCGGGCTTTCGTCTTTCTCGTTGCCATAGGCGGCGACCAGGCGGTCCCACGATAGCCGTGACTCCTTGACCCGGCCGTTTTTGGCATAAACCATGGCCATGGTGAGGTCATAATAGGGGCCGACTCCGGTGCTGGACGGGACGATTTTCTCCGCATATTCCAGCGCCTGCTCGTCTTTCCCCTCTGCCAGCAGCGTCAACACCAGAGCAGTTTCTGCGAGGATCGAACCCCGGGGATCCAGTGCAATTGCGCGGTTCAGATATTTGAGCGCATCGGGGTCCGAACAGGCGAACAGATAGGCACCGGCCTGCGCCTGGATGGTCGCTTCATAGGGGTCAAGCGCTGCGGCTTTTTCGGCAAACTCCTTGCCGCGGCTGCAATTGCCATTGAGAAAACTCGACCGGGCAAGCGCAAAATTGGCTGATGCATGTTCCCTTCCCCGAATCATGGCCCGACGGGCATATTCCAGTGCCTTTTCGGGGTCCGGCTTTCTGCCGGTCGCCTCTTCGCGGAGGAAGGAGAGGAACGAGGCTGCCGCGAGCATGCTGCTGTCGAGATGGTCCACAGCCAGCGACTTTTCTATGCAGGATTCCACAACCGGCAATAATTCGGGATCACGATTGGCCCGGTAGCTCTCGAACCGGAGCAGGCAGGAATAACCGGTCATCGCGTCATCGGGCAGGCGCTTGCGCTGGTCCGTAGCGATCACACCGTAGGCGCTGCCGACGCGGCTGGCGATGGAACCGAACTTGTCGGGATAGTCGGCGGTTGATTGTGGCAGGGCCATTTGGGTCGACCATATGGTTTCGTTCTTCAACAGAGAAGTCAGCGAAAAACTGACTTCCGGGCCGGTCTGGCCTTCGGTCACTTGGCTTTCGAATAAATAGGAGTTTTGCCCCTGTTCAAGGCTCATGTCCGGGCGTCCGGCCGCCAGCCGAACTTGCGCCGACCTGGCGAAGGCATCGGCAAAGAAATTCTGAATCGCGGCGCTTCTGTCGCTGGCTGTTTCTCCGGATTCCCGAGGCGAGGAGATGACATATATCTTGGGCGGCAGGCTATAGCTCGCCGGATCATCGGCAATGTCCGCCGGAATGGCGGTGGCGGTGTTCAGCAGCCAGATCAGGCCAATCCCGATAAGGAGAAAGAAGGCTGCCAGTCCGAAGGTACTCTGCCGGTGATCAAGCCGCGAAAACAGGAAGCTTTTTTCCGGTTTCACGCTGTTCTGATCCGTTTCCGGCGATGCCAGGCCGATCAGCTTGTCTTCCGGCTGGTTTTCATCCACTTCGATCTCGGCCGCATAATGGCCTATCGGGATATGCAGCCGGTGCTTACCGCCATAAGTGGCATAATGGGCGGCGAGCATTTTGCGCAATCGGCCGACCTGAACGCGCGGATAGCTGTCGGCCTGAACATCGAAATCCTCGGAACGGCCGAGCCCGTCCACTGCGACCTGATAGGCCTTGGGCGGGTTCCCGGGATTGGTAATGGCCTCTTCCACCAGATAGCTCAGCAGTTGGGACATGACGGGCGAGCGGATGAAATCGGGGGATTGCAAAAGCGAGCGGGTTTCAGAGCGGAGCAGTTTGGCCCGCTGCTCTTCCGAGATCGGCGACGCCATTATCTGCGTCTCCCTTTGTGAACGCAGCCGCCACGCGGGCGCGGATGTATATGTAAGAGGATCAAGGGAATGCCACCCAGTCGCGCAGGCTGACCCAGCCCTCACTGCCAACAATGATATGGTCGTGAACGGTCATCCCCAGTTCCTTCGCGGCTTTCAGGAGTCTGGACGTGGCGTCGATATCGCCATCGCTTGGGCTGGGATCCCCTGACGGGTGATTATGCGCGAGAATCAGCGCCGAAGCGTCCAGAGCGAGCGCCCGCTTGAGGATTTCGCGCGGATAGATGGGGGCTTCGGAAATCGATCCGCGACTCACGACTTCGTCCCTGATCAGCCGGTTCTTGCAGTCCAGAAACAATACGCGCACTTCTTCGACCGGCAGCCGCGCCATGGCGACGATCAGATATTCAATCACGTCCGTGGCTTTTGACAGGCAGATGCGATCCACCATTTTTTCCTTGGACGAGATCAGCATCGCATCGCGGACCACCGACAGGATGGCGCGGCCGGGATTGCTCTCGGCCGCGCGGGAATCGGAATATAAGACCGCCGCGAAGGAGCCGAATTCATCGATCAGCGATTCTGCGACAGCAGAAGCATTGTCTATCTTTGCAAGGCTGAAAAGTCGCTCCAGGATCTGTCTGCCCCGTACAGCCGTAGGCGCTGCTGATGGCGATAGGTTCCAATGGTCAGAACGATCAGCATCGGATAAACCCAAAATGCGGCGATCACATAATAGGCTTGAGGAAGTAGATCCGGAATAAGCATCATCGGGATATGTGAAAGAACCTGAATTACTTGCATCGAGCATATCCATATAGTCCAATATCTTTCTGCATTCAGCGCAAGCATCGAAAAAGCTGCCAGAATTGCTAAATCCACTATAAAAATCCCCAGTTCAGGGTGCGTGAATCGGTGTGCCGAGGAAGAAGGCGCGAGGATTGTTAGGCCGATCCCGACAATGAATATGACGACAGCCTGCTTTTCGGGTTGCCCACCCTTGATGGCCGAATAAAAGCAAACGGCCATCAAGAGAACTAGGAACAAATCTATACGGGACATATCTCGATCGGACCAAATGACAGAGGCGCAGCCAAGTGTCCCATGCTTTGGTTAGGCACTCTCGACGACGCGAAGGGGAGTCGAGACGGAATCTGCGCCCTTGGCTTGTGCAGGAGGGCATTCAAAAACATCGCCAAGGCCAACGGTCCGCAATCCTGCATCTTCGCGGTCTTCCGCAAGATGTTGATGCGCGGCCACAACGTCCCGGTAGGAGCGAGCCGTCTGGGCTGCTGCATCGATCAGCTTTTCGGATGCTTCCATGCCCGCAGTCAGGGAAAAGCGCGTGCCTGGCGCCAGCCGGGCGGATGCTATGCTGCTCATCAGTTCGCCCATCTGGACCATGGTCAGATTGAGGGATTTTTCGAGCTCGTGGATTTTCGTGGCGATTGGCCGGGCGGCTTCGATACGTTGGTTCAACATGTTACTCTCCTGACGCCAAAATACTAGGGCGTCTATAGGTGACCAAAAAACCAGGGATTAGCCGGGGCTGATCAATCTGCTCACCACCATGGCGGCGAGACAGACAAAGGCGAATGCAAAGGCGAGCTTGACCGCTAGGTCGGCGATCGCCCAGATTCTTGCTCCCTTGCTTAGATCATTGCCCAGTTCTCCCTGTTTGCGAAACGGCACCGACAGGAGCGGGTTGGAAAATGTGGCATAAGACCGATAAGCCGATTGCACTTCCCTGACCCTGTCGGGTGACGCTGCCTGTTGTCCAGGCAAGGGGTAAACTGCGGGGGATTTGGGCTCTGGCGCAATCCCAATATTCTTGGTCACAAAATTTTTGGGATCATATCCCTCATGTTCCGCCAGCATCCGGGCCGCGGCCTTGCTGCTCGTGACTTGCAGTTTTTGCCGCGCGGATCGCAACCGTTCATTGATCACATTGGGCGTTACATCGATGGCCTGGGCTGCGGTTTTGGCATCATGGCCCTGCAGAAGCAGTTGCAAGGCCTCTTTTTCCTTTTCGTTAAGATTATCGCAAGTCAGGCTGGTCATTGTGTCACCATATGTCAGGGTCAATCATTTGGCAAAAAGGAATGGTCGGCATAATGCTAACCGTCGGATTCCGTTGCACAAAGAATGTAATCTTGAATATCCATGCCAGCGCCATAGCGTATGTAACCGCTACAAAGTGTTAACAGGACTCGACAATTTTTCGCGGAATTTCGCCATAGTGAAGCCCGTTATGTTAACTTGTAACGGCCGCTGGAGAGGCTTGATACGGTTTGACACTCGGTAAAAGCCGCATGTGGGTTCATATTCGTAGCTGTTCAGTAAGAAGCCCTTGGCGCTGGATGTTGTAAGGGTGGTCCGGGTTTCCGGTCCGTCTGCATGGCAATAAAGCGTGCGATCATATTGTGATCTGTGACGAATGGAATATTCTGGTCAGTATTCCTTAGCTGCAATCGGCTTCGGACCGGAACCAAGAGGAAGCGTCCTTGCGAGGCCGCTTCTTTGGGAATCAAATCCGGGTTGATCCAAATTCTCCCATAAATTGGATCAACCCGGAGATGATCTCGGCGTCACCATCCGAAACCGAATATGATCACAATGTCCGGAACCAAATGTATCGGTTCGGGTAGAATCGAGTGTTGTACAGTCGCGTAGAGTAAAGATTATGATTGATATGATGGAAAATGAAGATGAGCGGTTCGATGAACGAGAGAGGGAACTCTTTCTTGGTCATATCGTGACCTGGGGATCGATTATTGCAGCGCTGGTTCTGGCGATAACCCTGACCCACTTCAACTCTTCGGAGCAGGAAGAAAAGAATCTCCCGGCGCAGGCCGAGCCAGCTCCGTGAGAAAATGAAGCCTTTGGGCTTCTCCTGGCGTCACTATCAGCAACGCTGTACCAGCAACTCCTTCAATCGTCCCTTGATGCCTTCAGGGCGCGCGCTTCCTCCACCAGCATGACCGGAATGCCATCCCGGATCGGATAGGCCAGGCCGGCGACTTCGCTGACCAGTTCCTGCGCTTCCGCATCGTGGATCAGTACCGTTCGTGTCATCGGGCAAACCAATATTTCCAGCAGATCCGGATCAATCCCCTGCGGCTCCCGAGTCGGCGCGCCGTGGTTCATTGCAGAGTCACGCGGTCGTCATCTCCATCCTGCCGGCCGAAGAACTGCAGCAGCTGGATGATCAGTTCGGCGCGGTTGGCGAGGCCGTCGACTTCCAGCAGGGCCTGCTTCGAGGCGACATCAAAGGGCGCGATCTGTGCGATACCATTGACAAAGGCCATGTCGTCGAGCCGTCCGATACTGTCCCAGTCCACCTGGTAGCCCTGCAATTCGGCAAATTTCCGCGATTCGATTTCAAGAGCGGCGCGTTCGGCGCTGGCCAGCACCTCGTCCATTTCCATATCGTCCTCGATTTCCGCCCGGACCTGCCGGAACGCGGTCGAGGCATCGATTTCCTCGACAATCCGGAATCGCGCCAGGCCTTCCAGAACGACATTGAAGCGGCCGTCGTCCAGCGCCTCGATATCGATGATCTTGCCGAGGCAGCCGACGTCGAACAGGGCAGGGCGATTGCCGCCTTCCTTGGGCTGAATCATGCCGATCTGGCGGTCCCGGGCCATCGCGTCGTTGATCAGCGCGCGATAGCGGTCCTCGAATATATGCAATGGCAGATGCATGCCGGGAAACAGCAGGGCCCCGGAAAGGGGAAAGATCGAGAGGCGTTTGGTCTCGCTCATCCGAACAGCACAGCGCTGAGCTTGCGGCGGGTGGCCGCGACCCATTCATCCTCGAGGCCGACCATTTCAAACAGCGACAGCAGTTTCTGCCGCGCCGCGCCCTCGTTCCAGTCCTTGTCCGCAGCGATGATCGTCAGCAGATGTTCTGCCGCTGCCTCATGATCGCCTGTCGCGATCAGGGCGCTGGCCAGGTCATATCTGGCCTGATGATCCTTCCCGTCCGACTCGACAGCGGCCTTCAGCGCCTCTAGAGCCCCCTCATCCGGCTTGTCCCTGGCCAGTTGCAGGGTGGTCCGGGCTCGCTCTATCGCCGGGTCGCTCTGCAGCTGTTCGGGCAATCCCTGGAGCGCCGCTTCGGCCTGATCGAGATGATCTGCTGCGACCATCGCCCGAATCAGCCCTCCGACCGCCTCGGCATTGTCGGGTGCCATCTCGGCAATTTGCGCGAATATCCCAGCGGCGCGCTCGGCATCGCCGCCTGCCAGCGTTTCCTCGCCCATCGCCAGCAGAGGTGCGATATCCTGTTCCGGTTCAGCGCCGCCGCCGACCGGCAATTGCTCGAGCAACTGGTCAAGCGCACCGGTGAGCTGGCTCTCGCTGCGCGCGCTGGTCAGATCGGCGACCGGCTTTCCCTGGAAAATTGCGTAGACGGTGGGAATCGACTGCACCCGGAACTGTGCGGCAATAAACTTATTCTCGTCGACATTGATCTTGGCCAGCACCACACCCTTGTCGGCATATTGGGCGGCGACCTTCTCCAACATCGGTGCCAGCGCCTTGCATGGTCCGCACCATTCGGCCCAGAAATCCAGGATAACGAGCTTCTCCATGCTCGGTCCCACAACCTCCCGCTGGAAAACCTCAACCGCTTTCTGTTCTTCGACTGTCAGTCCTGCTGTTGCCACATCATGCTCCTGTTATGGCGCCGGGCCAATGCCCGGACCAGCGCCCAAATCGATCATCTAGAGCGCTTTATGTGGGGAGCGAGGCGTCAATGCCAAGGATATTTTTGCATTTGCTGGCCCCAGGAGAGCAAATGGGGCTTGCGGGGTATGAAAACCCATGCTAACCGCGCGCCTCAATGTGCTGCTGACCAAGTGATTACCCAAGTGTCGCAGCAACGCCGAGCGGGCGTAGCTCAGGGGTAGAGCACAACCTTGCCAAGGTTGGGGTCGAGAGTTCGAATCTCTTCGCCCGCTCCATTTTTCTAAGAAAATCAGTAACCTAAATGAGACACCCTGCGCGTTGCCGTGGATGATTTTTCGCGATGGTCCACTCGTCAGCAACCGATTTTGCCAGTGATGGCGAGACGCGGCGGGCGTCGGCGCCAATCTTCACCGCCATCGCCTCGCCGCCGATTTCATTTTGTAAGCCGTAGCCAGCCGGATTGGCGGAAAACGCTGCCCCATCGCGTTTTCTATAGTGATGCCATCATTACCAAAGGGGACCAAGAATGCGGAAATATGCGATACTCATCGGGATTGTAGGTACCAGCATCTTGTCAGGTTGCGGTTCGCCGTCGGATGATTCGGTGACCGCAGCGGAGGTGGAGGCACAAGCTGGCGGTAAGACTGTCAAGCTTCCGGCTGATTTTCCATCCGACATCTTGCTGCCGGCGGACACTAGGCTTGTTCTTGCTAGCACACCCGTTCCGGGCGATATCTTTATCGAAGGCCGCAGCCGGCAAAGCGCGGAGACGATCATTGAAGGTTTCGCGAAGCGTCTGGCGGATGCCGGCTATGTGCTGACGGACCGGGCCAGGATCATCGACCCGCTTGAACTCTATTTCGAAGGCAAGGGAATCGAAGGCGGGAATATCCGGGTCCGCGACGATGGCGCGGATCGCGATTTCATGCTTACCTTCACGAAAGCGGGGCAGTGACCTTGGCCCGCTACCTGGTCAGGGGTGCTCTGGCACTGGCCCTCACGATTTCATGCGCCGGATGCGGCGATGGTTCAGGCGGCAACACGGATGTTTCGACCAGCGAGCACGTTGCAGGCGGGATGGGCGGCCTCCTGGAGATCGAGGATGGCGATGAAGAGTTGCTGGGCAGCGTGAACCTCCCCAGGCCGGACTGGCTGCCTGCGGGCATGCCCTTCCCGGACGACGCGCATATCTATCTGGCGACGCACATCAGACGCGAAGGTGATCCTGACCTGTTCATGATTCAGGCGAATTCCTTTGTGAAGCCAGCCTCCTATGCCCACGCTTTCCACAAATGGGCAAAGAGCAAGGGGCTGGAACCAGAGCAGGATGCCAGATATGGCGACGAGCGGCCGGTGGTCGGCTTCAAGGGGGCCGATGATTCTCCGGCATCGCTGCAAGTGCTGCCGCAGGATGGCGGTTTCAGCCGGATCACAATCGCCTTCGCCGGGCCGTTGTGATCATCCTCTAGCGTCTCTGGACGATCCTGATGATCGTGTCCCAGCCATCGTCTGGAAAGGGCAGGTCGTAAGTGGTCAGAGCGACCTTTCCCTTTACCCCGCCCGGGCCGGAATAGCTGAAGCCGCGCTCGCCGTCCGGCAAGCCGGCCATATCGCTATATCCGACATAGGGCAGGGCGCAGGCGTAGAAGGCAGCAATCTCTTGCGGCGTGCCCAGCGTCTTGAGAGTCACGTCTATCACGCCTCCCGCATCCACGCCGCCTTCCATCTCGATTGTACCGGAAGGAGTCGGGATCCGTGCCGGATAGCCGGGTAATTCCCACAGGGCCATGCCAGCGCAATAGGGCGTGCCCGACGACATGTCAGGCAGCGGCGGAGCGGGCGAAGTCGTGGCGCAGCCCGCGGTGAGCAGCATCGCGGCGGTGACGAGGCGACGCATCAGAAGGATGCCGACAGGCGCAGTGCGCCGCCGAATTGCCAGCTACTGCCATAAACCGGGCTCTTCGCGCTTGCCCCGATGCCGATCAGCAGCGGTCCCAGCGGTACATCATATCCCGCGCGAAAGCGCGCGCGGACATCCTTGCGTTTCAAGCTCGACGTCAGGGTGAATGCTTCCATACCGGGAATGTCGGAGGTGCCGGCGATCATGACCGGATCGTCATCAAGGTCGGTTTCCAGCGAGATGCCGAGGCGCAGGGGGTTGCTTCCCGCAGGCAGTCCCAAGTCGATTCCGGCACCCGCCATCGTGCGCTTCGCCGCGATCGCGGAGAAGCTCGCCGGAAAGTCGCCGCCGGTTTCGGTAAAGGCATCGCGGTCGCTACTGCGCCGGTCGACCGCCACCCATGGCCGCAGGCCGATATTGCCCGGCAGCGTGAAGCCATATCCGGCGCGCAGGCCATAGCTTTCGCTGGTAAGCCGGGTCTCCCCACGCATTGCCTGCACGTCCGCATAGCCCTCACCGCGCACCAGCGAGAGGTCTTCGCGCGCATGGGAATACCAGATGCGCCCGAATGGTCCCGAACGCGCGGTGCCATAATCGAGCGACGCCGACCATGCCCGGGTGCCGGACTCGTCGCTCCGATCGCCTCTGATCGAGGGATCGGCCCAGGCGAAGCCGCCGCCGATACTCAACATGTCGGTAACAGCGAAGCGCGCGGAAAGCCGCGCCCCGGCAGCCTGGCGGCGACCGGTCGATGCGGTTCTCGCATTCGTCCAGCCAAAGCCCTCGATCCCGAAGCAGAAGCGATGTGCGGAAGGGTCGCAGCCCGGCATGGCGGCGACCTCGGCGAGATGTTGCTGCTCCGCGATCGCCAGCTCGCTTTCCTCGGCGAGTCCGCCGAAGGATGCCAGCATGTTGGTGAAATCCTGCATGACGGAGCGCCAGATGAAGGCACGGCTCTGGCCCTGCGCATTGTCGGCGACGCCAACGATGGTGGTGCCGTCTTCGCTGACATCGGTCGCTTTTGAGCTTTCGCCACCCAGCGTCCCAAGCGCCACGATCCCGCTCTCTTCGGTCCAGCGAAAAGCCATGGAGCTATTGCCTGTCTCGCCACGCGCGGAACCCACGATCACGCTGCCATCGCCGCTGACTGCCTCAGCCACCGTAAAGGCGCCCAGCGGATTGTCTGTCGGCAGATAGCCGACTTCGCGCATGACGCCGTCACGCCAGTAATAGGCCTGGCTCGTGTCCGCGACATCGGGATTATGGGGGTTTGTTTGCCCGATGATCGTGGACCCGTCGCTGCTCATCGCCGTGGCATAGACAGGCCCGCCGCCCAGATCGCCAATGTCCGATATGACGCCGTCCTGCCAGACGAAGACGCGTCTCGTCCCGCCGGAGTCGAACGCGAAGCCAGCTATGACGTTGCCATTATCGCTGATGAGGTTGGCGCTGCCTGGCGTCTGGCCGGGTAGTGAGCCCAGGCTCTCCATGGTGCCATTCGACCAGCGAAAGGCCTCGCGGTTTGTGTCGTCAACGTCGGATACACCCACGACCACCGAGCCATCGCCACTGACGCCGAGAGCGGAGGATTCCCTGCCGCCCAAAGTTCCGAGGTCCTGCGCACCTTCCTCGGTCCAGCGCATCGCATGCTGGTTCCCGTCGACAAACGAGAATCCCACGAGCGTGGACCCGTCGCGATCAAGAGCGGTCACCCCCTCGATATACAGTCCGCCTGGCGCATCCGGCACGTCGATGCGCGTGGCCGTGCCGTCGCGATAGCGGTAGATGCCGCCATTCGGCAAATCCACCGCAGCGCGGATTATGACGGTCGATCCGTCGCGGCTCATCAGTGAGCGAGTTCCGGCGCTCGTCGTGAGCTGCGCCTTCCTGTAGACAACGCCGGGCAGCGTGATGTCGCTTGCCACCCCATCCTGCCACAACACCATGCGCACGCTGCCCTCGGCATTCTCGGCATAGCCCAACACGGTCGACCCATTGCTGTTGACCTGTGTTGCAATCGAACGGTCACCGCCCAGCGTACCGAGATCGACCATCTCCTCTTCGGGAATGTCCTGCGCATGGGCGGCAACAGGCAGCAGGGCCACGCCCAAAGCCGCAAGGCTCGTCATGCCGATCAAGCGCAAGGTCGCTTTCCGCCTGAATGTCTGCCTCACCGTCATATGATATCTCCCGGATCAAGTTGTGGCATCACCTCCCGGCTCAGCCTGTCATCTTGCATCACGAGAAGCGCGGCGGAACTCCGCCATCACCCCTGCGGTTTATGAGCGTTTCAGCGAACGAAGCGCGTAAGGGCGGCCTGGCACGGAGCACGATAGATGTCCGGCGTTCCGTCAACCGCCAGCGCGGCCACAGCCTCGCGCAGAATTGGCAGGGCCCTGCGGTCGCCACGTTCGAGCCGGGCCGTGGCGACGCGGCATTGTGCCGTGGCGATCGCATAATGTCCGGCGGGCAGGGCATTTTTCAATCCACCGAGCGCGCGCGAAGCCTCGACCTCGGCCTCACGCCAGCGATGCTGTGCCAACCGCATTTCCGATCGTGTGAGTGCCGGGAACATGCGGCGCGGATGACCGGCGGGCAGGTTGCGGGCGAACAACCGTTCTGCAATCACCAGATACTCCTCCGCTTCGTCATATGCCTTGGCCCGGACCAGCGCGGTCGCCAGGTTTTGGGCCACTTCGCCGGTGGCGAGCGAACCCGCGCCGTCTTGGCTGACGCGCTGCGCATAGATCGCACGCAGCTCGCGCGTTGCGTTCACAAGGTCGCCCGCCGATTGCAATGCAATGGCAAGATTGTTGCGATGGGAGAGAACCGTCGGTGTATTCGGTCCATAGGCGGCGATGGCGATGTCCCGCGCCCGGCGATGCCACCGGGCGGCTTCATCTGCCTTGCCGCGATGCTGGGCGATGCGCCCCAGGTCGGACAATGGCAGGGCGAGACGAGGATGGTCTGGGCCATATTGCTTTTCCGCCAGGGCCAGCACGAATTGCACCTGCCGTTCCGCTTCGTCCAATCGCCCGAGCCCATCCAGTGCGCGTCCGACACCCGACCCGGCCTCGATCCGGGCATTGTTGTTGTTGAGCTTTTCCGCCATCGCCGCCGCACGGCGAAACAGCGGCAATTGCGCTTGCCAATCCCCCTCTTTTGACCAGGCGCCAAGAAGCAGAGTCTCGAGCGCGGACTCCCTGCTGGCACCTGCGAGATCGACGATCTCCAGCGCGCGCGTCATGTCGGCGTTGCCCGGTACCACTGCACCGCGCTCGATCGCCAGTCGTGCGCGAAAGGCAAGCGCGGCCGCATAGTCGCTGCTTTGCATTCCATAAGCCTCTCGCGCGAACGCTTCTGCCTCCGCCGCCAGTTCCGCGGCACGGCCATCCTGCCCGGCTCGCTGGTGCAACCGGGCGGCCCAACCGCTGAGCCGACCGAGCAGCGCCGGGTCGTCCGCAAGGCGTTTCCTGGCATCGGCCATCGCTTCGTCGATAATCGCAATGCTGGCCGGCGAGACCGGGCCGGTCGCATCGATTTCGAGCGGGTCGGCGCGGCGGAACAGATCGATCATGGCCTGCCGTCCGCGTTCGGCGCGGTCCGCCGCTGCGACGGCCGCCTGCCGGGCGCGATCAATGCGCCAGGCGCTAACGGTCGCCGTCACGCCCCATCCTGCAAGCGCAACGAGCATCAGAGCCGCCAGCGCACTCGCGAGCCTGTTTTGCTGCATGATCCGCCGGAGCGCGCGGGGCGCGTTGTCAGGCAATGCCTCGGTCGCCTGTCCCTGCAGCAAACGCCGCAGATCGGCAGCGAGCGCCGCAGCCGAGCGATAGCGTGCGGCGGGATCGGGCGCGGTAGCGCGCGCAATGATCGCGGCAGGCTCCGGTCCGATCGTTTCTCCCTCGGCAATCTCTTCCAATATCTTGCCGAGCTGAAAGATGTCGCTGGCGGTCGTGAGTCGCTGTCCTCCATATTGCTCGGGCGATGCACTTGCCGGGGTTAGCGCGGCGGCTTCATTGGCCGCACCGTCGTCTCCCAGCAATTGCGCGATGCCGAAGTCAAGCAGGCGGACGATGCCGTCCGCCTGCAGGAGGAAGTGATCGGGCTTGATATCGCCATGCAGTACGCCGCGTTCATGGGCGGCTTGCAGGGCATCGGCGCATTGCGTGATCAGCTCGAGCCGCGAGCGCAGCGGCAGTGCCCGTTCGCTCGCATAGACTGTGATGGCCTGCCCCTCGACCTGTTCCATTACCAGCCATGGCGATCCGGTCGCGGTTTCGCCGCCGTCTATGATTCGCACCAGCGCTGGGTGGTTGAGGCTCGCGAGCAGACGGCGTTCGCGCATGAACAGCGCTTTCGCCTCAGTTCCAAGATGCCCGCTGCGCAGGATCTTCAGCGCAGCATCCTGCTCGTACCGACCGTCGTCGCGCACCACGGCATAGACTTCGGAAAGGCCACCTGAACCCAGATGCCGCATCACGCGCCACGGACCATAGCGACGGCCGATCCGCGGATCGTCACCCGGCGCACGGGCAATTTCGGGTATGGCGGCTCCAAGCACGCGGTCTCGCTGGATTTGCAACGCGTCAAACAGCTTGCGACTGCGCCTTTCGGCCTTGATCAGTCGGCGGGTGCGGTTGGCCAGTTCGGGTGCGTCGGCGAAATGCCGGTCGATCCATGCGGCGCGGGCGCCATCGGGCAGGCCTTGCACGGTCTCGAACGCGCTATCGACGAGTTGACGGGCTTTTGCATCCAACCGAGGCGTCATATTGTGCGGCATTGCCGAACTCATTCTCCCGCTGTCGAGGAGCGATGCCCCTCGGCATGTAATTCTGGCCGAAATTCGGACGCCGGCCAAGTGCGTTCTGCCTATTCAACGCCGGACCGGGCCGGTTTCCGCCACACAGGGGAAATCTGGCGGACAAGAGTGATGCTTCACGTCGACGAAAGGGCAGGAGGACTTTCAAGGAAATGATCATGACAAGAACCCCCATTCTTGTTTCGCTCGCGGCTTCCGGCCGTGGTGGTACCGCTCGTCAACAGTGTATTGAATGCCAGGGTTCCGTACTCAATTCTCCCAACAGCGGAGTGGTGACCTGTTTTGGCAGGATTATTGGACGTTCCTTCAGAATCGGTGCCGCCACCGGCTTCTGAGGTCTGCTGAAATATCCGCATTCGCCGTTCATTGGGGCTGGAATTCCTCGCTCAGATAGGCGCGCGCGCGCGCCCATTGTCGCTCGACCGTGCGCACCGAGCGCCCAAGCGCGTCGGCGGTTTCCTGGGTGGTCAGTCCGCCGAAAAAACGGCATTCGACCACTGGCTCCAGCTCGGGTGCATGGACGGACAGCGCCTCCAGGGCCTCATCCATGGTGAGCACTACATTCATCGGCGTTGCGTCAGCGACAAGGCTTTCGTCGATATCGATGTGCACCGCCCCGGCACCCCGCTTGTCGGTCGCCTTGCGCCGCGCGTGATCCACCAGGATCTGCCGCATCGCCCGAGCGGCCGTGGCAAGATAATGATTGCGGTCGTTGAACCGTCGCTCTTCATCCCCCGCCAGTTTCAGCCAAGCTTCGTGAACGATCAAGGTGGTGTTGAGCGAAGGCGTCGAGGATTGCCGCGACAACTGGCGTGAAGCGATTCTCCGCAACGCATCATAGGTCTCGGCGAGCAGTTCCTCCGAGAGGCTGAGCTGGCTATCCGTTTCCCGGAGAGAGTTGGGGCGGCAGGTCATCGCCCTATTGTCTATTGCGGGATTTGCTTCCATTTCAAGAAATATCTGCCAGCGGAAACTCATTGTGCCCGCGCGCCATAGCCCGAACATGCTTTTCATCCATGCGGTTTCAAGCACGCGCCAGCCCCCGCCAATCTATCATGATCTTTGCTCGATAAAAACGAGCATCGATCTCTGGATTCATGGCCGTCAGATTTTTTTGATTCCGCGTCAAATAATTTTCGAACGCTGACCAAGACCGTCATAACGGTCACCGCCGGACGAGCATGACCCGACGGTTTTGTGCTCGTCCTTCGTCCGTCGCATTGCTGGCGATAGGATCGTTGCTGCCCTTGCCGATTGCGCGCAGTCGCTGTCCATTCACGCCACGCGCAATGAGGGCGTCGCGCACCGCGCCGGCCCGTCGAAGTGAGAGGACCTGGTTGTTCGCCATGCTGCCAACGCTGTCGGTATGACCGACGATGTCCATCATCAGTTGCGGCTGCGAGGCCATCAGGGATGCCACGACGTCCAGTTGCGCGTCGGATTCGGGGCGCAGCGTGTAGCGTCCCGTATCGAAGAACACGCCTTTGAGATTAACCTCGCCGCTGCGTTCCAGCTCTGCGGCCATGGCCGATGGATCGACGCTGACCATATCGGAATCCATCTCGTTGGTCTGCAGGATATGGATATTCGTCCGGCCGAAGCCGCTACCTTCGCGATAGACCAGGATCGAGACGTAGGCAGTGCCCTCATTATAACGCAGCTTTCCGGTGAAATAGCGCACGTCCGTGCCATAGGCGATCATCCCATTGGCCTCGCCGATGTTGAGAATCCAGCTTTTGGCATTGGGCACTTCGTAATCGACCTTGAATCCGCGAGCATCGAGCGCATTGCGATAGTTGCGAATCAATTCCAGCGTCGAGCGGCCTTTTGGATTATTATAGACTAACCGGGTCAACGCACCTTCGAGCATCTGGATTTCGGCGTGACGCGTCTTGTCCATGCCGATGACGCGCGGATAATCTGTGTAGTCCTGATAGTCGCGGCTCTGCTCTACGGAGCCGGGATAGGGTGAAATAAGGGCGCTTGGGCCTGCGGTAAGGTCTGCCGAAGCCTTGCCGCCATTCGATGATCCATTGTTGCCCTGTTGGCGCTGCTGAGCGGCGCACTCGACTTCCCCCAGAACACAGCGAGCGGCTTTGCGCGTTTCTTTTTCCGCCTTTCTGGTAACTTCGGATTCGACAGCCTGCTTCACTCTCTTCGTGATCTGACCGAACAGCCCTTGCGCAGCTGCCTGGCTCGGGCTGACACCGATGATCGCCAGCGCAGCACTTGCAGCGATAATATATTTGTGACGGACGAATAACCGAAAAATCATACTGACGTCTCCCTGGGATGATCGGCGCAAAAATGGCTTATGCTGGGATCAACGCAGCCTGCCGGTGAAATCCGCCACGGTTTCGGCAGATCGTGGAATGGCATTCACGAGTGGAACGGGCCGGTGCCGTTTCCATGAACGTGGGCCGATCCTAGTCGCCGTAGCTGTCCACCGGCATGCCATAGGTGAACAGCATGAAGCGCTTGGCTTCCGCAGTCGGCTGTTCGTCGAACACTTTCAGCAGGTCTTCTCTAATTATTTCCACGCCGCGATCAGTCAGAAATGCGCTGAAATCGGATCGCATCCGGTCAACCGCTCCGACGAGCGAGGCCTGCTCCCGACGCCCCGCCGTCAGCGCGGCCTGTCGGGTGGCGCTCTCCTCCGCCTGCTGCACCGCAACCAGACAGATAGAGCCGCACAGGCCTGTCTGCTTTCCCGCCGCTTGGCAGGAACAGTCGCAGGCGGGAAATGCACCCACGGGGCTGGGCGGCATCGCCGTGCCGTCCGGCAGCGGACTGGGTGGCGCGAAGTCAGACAGGTCCATCGTGCCGAGTATGGGAAAGCTCTGGACGAGATCCTGCAGCGATGCCTGGGCGGGATCGCCGCTCAACCGGTAGACCTGCACCGTCGGATCGCTTTTCCAGGGTGCGCCGACAACGAAGCTGCCCTTGATCGTCCGGTGGACGGGCAGCGCCTGATCGACATCGCCCGGCGCGAGCATCACTTGCGACATGTCGGTCAGTTGGGCCTCAAAGGTGCCGCGCAGGACGAATGGGGTGAATTCCTCGATCGTGACATGGCCCGCTTGCAGGAACACCCGGTCTCCGCCGGGGCTCGAATCCTCCGGCCCCAGGGCCTGATAGGTACCATGTCCTTCGCCGCCGTTCACAGTGATCGACGCCGTGTCGAACGTGCCGGTGAAGCCATAGTCAATCGCCGGGATGACGATATGCACCGACGAACCGGCGGTCTGCGCGATAGATCGGGAACCGGCCATCAGTTCGCTGGCAAGGCCGGCTTTCGCCCCGGTGCTCATCTGGCCGATGAACTGGCCGGTGATGCTCCCCCTGCCGTCGGCGAGCATCATCGCCTGAAGCGCGCCGGGAATGGCCGACAGCCGGATCGTGGTGCGCGGGCCGCACGCCGCGACGGCGAAGGATTCGCCGCATTTGGGCCGGTCGCGTTCGAAGACGGTGCGAGCCCCTAGGTCGCTCCGGTCCGTCATGCCCGCATCGGCTGTCTGCTCGCCCGTCGCGGCCGCAGGCGCGGCTGTTCGAGTCGATCGGCGCCGGTCGGTCGCAGACGGATTCTCCGGCCCGGGCGACGCACCGGGTTGCGGCGAGGCCATCGAGTTGGTGGCGAGACTGGCCGTTATATCCAGCGTGAGATTTTGTGTGACGGAGGTTTCCGCATGTTCCGCCACGTTGCTGATGATGAAGACCTGCGGCTTGCCGGGGGCGATGGCGAAGGTCCAGCCCCCCAGATAGCCGCCGCCGACCGGCGAGGAGCCGAAGGTCGGGGACTGGATCCGGTCGCTGCCCGACGGGGCGATCCACAGCGACCACAATTTCTCGACGGTGCTGGCGCGGGTTTGAATGTTGATGCTGACGGGGCCGGCGCCGGTCGCCTCGACCTTGAAACAGGCCGACGCATTCCGGGCGATCGCAAGCTTGTGTGTTGCCGAGGAGGAAAAAATGTCCTGCCCTAGCGAGATCGTCGGACAGGGACCGAAGAGACGTCTGAGCCAGATGTCTTCGGATTTCTCTGCCGATTCCGTGAGTCTCACTTCGTGTGCCGGGCCGTAGGAGGGGTTGAGGATATCGTCGTACCGGGTGGCCGCCGGAAGGTTGAGAAGCCGGGCGGGAACATAGCCCGCGAAGGTGGCGGCGAAGGCCGGATAAAGCCGGTTGAGCGACAGCCCGAAGGCACGGCGCAATCCCGCGTCGAGCCATTTGAGGTCGTTCTTCGCCGACGGAGGGTCTGCGAACCGCTCCTGATAGACCTTGGCGAGATAGCTGTAATCAGCGGCGATCGGCGCAACGCCGGCGTGGCCATTGCGACGATTGGCCGTGGTCCGTTCGGCAAGATAGCGCCAGAAGGATGCCGTCCGGTACGTATCGTCCCAGGTTTCGGTGGGCAGCGGCAATTGATAGGACCGGCCGCCCAGCCGATAGTCCTCATAAGCGGTCCAGGCGTCGATCCCGCGCAGGCGTTTGGCGGCCTCCATGCCCATTGCCTGGGCCTGCCCTTCGTCTATCCAGTTGCCGTGTTCGGCCTGAAAATATGTCGGATAGCCAAACTGGATATCATGAAACAATTCGTGCGCCAGATCCTCGAAGGAGCGCGGGGTCGGCTTGCCGTCGACGACGGCTCGCGAGATATCGAAGCGCAGATCGGCGCTGCGGTCATCAAAATGGCCCGCCTTTGCCGTCCTATCGTTCGGCGGAAAAGTGAAGGCATAGACGCGGTATGCCTTGCCGCCGTTGTGGCCCCGCGTGATGGGGAGCAACGGTGCCTTGAAGCCCAGCGACTGATAATATTTGGCGACCTCGGCAAGATAGACCTCATAATCCGCGACGATCCGGCTCTGTTCGGCGGTGAAGCCGTCGTAGGGATCGCCCTCCTTGGGAGTGTCGGACTTTGGGTCGGTGTTCTCGAATACGAACTCGGTGGTCGGCCAGCTTTGGACCTGCGCCTGCGCCTCGACGGGAAGCGAGAGCGCAGCGGTACAGGCCAGTGCCAGAGGGCAGAGGATGCCGAAGATGATCGTCGATGCTGCGCGCATCATTCGGGCGCGGGCGCGTTCGACGACGGCATTGCATCGCCGTGGTCCGCCACCGCGCCGCCCTTGAGTGACTTGAGCCGCGCACTGGTGTCACGTAGCGCCTTTTTCGCAACCTCTGCCGTTTCTTCCCGCTTTTGAGTCTCTGAGGCCTCGCAGCCCGGCAGCATCGCAATCAAGCAGGCAATCAGCGCTTTCCTGCCCATGTCTGGTTTCATGATGGTCGTCTCCCGCTGGATGGGCGGCCGACGCAAGGCCTGCCTGCTCCTTTCACGCAGCCGGCATGGTAACTCCGCCAGAAGATTGCCAGTCGAAGCTCCGCGCCGCGCCGGGGGAGTGGCGATGCGGTCGATCCCTTGTAATCCCCCTGAACCCAGAGGGGTTCTTCTCCTGAAAATATCCACGCATATCAGACGAAGTCCCGACATGACTGGCATCCCGGCAGTCCGGGCTATATTAGATATAGGGACGGTCCCATCGACCTCATGCCGTGTATCATCATCTGAAGGATCAGCCGAATGCCAGTCTCCCGCCTCGTCATCACCGCTCTTCTGATCGTCTCCGCTCTGAATCTGGCGCTTATGGTACCTGGAGGTTTCGTGGAAACACGCAATTTCAGCGCCTATCCCGCGGTGGTGCTGGGTGCCTTCAATCTGTTCCTGACCGTGCTCGGCCTGGGAAGCCTGGTGCTCGCCTATTTCGTGGCGAAGACCGGCAGGGGACATGGCTGGGCCTGTCTTGCCGGTCTCGCCTTCGTCGCCGTCTATCTGCTCGATCTCGGCCGCATCTTCCCGGTGCCGCCCAACCCGATGTCGACGCTGCTGGCGACGCTGGAATGGACCGGAACAGCGCTGGGTGCGGCCTTGGCCGTATCGACCATCGTATGGCGCCGTCCGGCGAACACGGCAAGCGCAGCCGGACCAGTGGTTTCCATGCCGATCGCGTTGGGCCTCGTCCTTGTTGCCCTGATCATTATCGCCTTTGCAACCAAGGCGGCAATGGGCCTTTAAGCGGGGCAAGGACGCGGAAAACGCCGGGTGGTAGCCTGTAAACCGCTGTCACTGCGTTTCGAACGAGCCGCCGACCGCCTGATGCAGCGTGACCTGGTTCTGGAGGCGTTCGAGCTGGTTGGCCGATAGTGCCACATCCGCTGACCGGCGGCGCTCCTGGGCATCCAGCCAGGCTCGGAGCGGCACGGCGCCAGCGCGGTAGCGAATCTCGTAAATGCGCTCGACCTCGATCGCCGCGTCGCGCGAGCGCCGCAATGACTCGCTTTGCGCCGCCAGAGTCAGGCGTGCCGACAGCGCGTTCTCGACCTCTGAAAGCGCCGTGTAGAGCGATTTGCGGAAAAGTACGACCGCCTCCTCGGTTTGCGTCCGGGCGATCGCGCTGTCGAACCGCATCGCTTCCCAATTCAGAAACGGCAGCGCCAGCCCGGCGCCAAGCGTCGCGATCGGATTGGCGAGCACATGGAGCAGCGAAGCGCTCGATCCCCCCAGTGAACCGGTCAAGGTCAGCGCCGGATAATAGCTCAGCCGGGTCGCGTCGCCATTTGCCAGCGTCCTGCGCAGGCGCAGCTCGGCCGCCCGCAAGTCGGGGCGCCGTCCGAGCAACTCCGCCGGAATGCCGGCTGCGACCGGGGGCAGGGGGGCGGCGTTCAGCAGCTGAGGCTCTGTCACGGGCATTTGCGCGCCGTCGAGCAGCACGCTGATCGACTCGCGCGCTTCGATGCGGATCTGGATCAGCTGCTGCAGGGCCGCTTCCTGTGCAGCCACCGACTGGACAACCTCATTGCGTTCAAGCCGCGACACGGCACCGGCGCGATATTGCGTTTCGACCAACGCCTGCGTCTGCCGGCTGTAGGCTAGGCTTTGCTCGGCAAGAGCGATACGCTCGTTGGCAAAGGCGATCTGCCAATAGAGGGTGGCTGTGGTACCGACGAGCGCAAGTGCGGCGGCGTCGCGATCCTCTGCCGTGGCGCGGGCCTCAAACGTGGCGGCGTCCCGCTGTGCGGCGATCTTGCCGAACAGGTCGACCTCCCAGGACAGGCCGACCGAGCCGCTCGCGGCTTCGGTGGCGGGCTTGCCCTTGTCCAGCGCGCGCGAAACACCGGTCGAGACGCTGCCGCTCGGGATCGGCAACAGGGCGTTGCCTGCGAGCCGCGCCTGAAGCGTGGCGCGGCGCACGCGAATGGCGGCGACGGCGAGGTCCGGATTGCGGGCGATTGCCGTCTCGATCAGCGAATCAAGCGCGGGATCGTTGAACTCCGTCCACCAGCGGTCTTGGCGCACCGGCCCCGTGTCAGTGACACCGGCATGTTCGAACTGCGCGGGCATGGGCACTGGCGGTGTCACATAAGATGTCCGGCCCAGCGAGGTGCAACCTGCGAGAAGCATGATGCTGACGACGGCGAAAGATGTCCTGTATCGCATCAGTCGCGCGCCAGGGCTTCGACCGGATTCAGCCGGGCGGCGTTGCGTGCAGGCAGAAATCCGAACAATACGCCGATCGCGGTTGAGCACAGGAAAGCGAACAGGATCGGGGCAATGGAAAAGACCACATGGAAACCGGAGCCGGACAGATTGATCGCGAATCCCACGAGCAGCGCCAGGAGTACGCCGATGACGCCTCCGATCAGGCAGACAAGCACCGCCTCGATCAGGAACTGGTGGAGAATGTCGCTCTGGCGTGCCCCGACCGCGATGCGAACGCCGATCTCCTTGGTCCGTTCCGTGACCGAGACCAGCATGATGTTCATGACACCGATACCTCCCACCAGCAGCGCGATCACCGCGATCGAAGAGATGAGCAGAGTCAGCGTCTTGCTCGCGCCGGTCACGGCGCGGCGAATCTGGTCGGAGTTGAAGATAAAAAAGTCCTGGCTTCGATGACGGGTTGCAAGAAGATGGGTGACCGCGCCCTGCGCGATTTCGCTGGTGACGCGATCGGCCACTCGCACGGTGATGCTCTCAAGCCGGGAATTGCCGACAAGGCGCGTGGCGGCGGCCGTATAGGGCACGTAGACAGTGGGAGAGGAACTCCCGAACCCGCCTTGCGACGGCTTGAGCACCCCGATGACGCGGGCAGGCATGGTCCCTAGCAATATCACCGCACCGAGCGGGCTCTGACCCTGGGGGAACAGAGCGGTACGCGCCTTGCTGTCGAGCACCGCCACCTGCATGATGGCATCCACCGCCGCTTGGTCGAACAGCCGGCCTGATGCTGTGTGCAGGCCCCGCACGCGAAAATAGTCCGCGCCCACTCCGTTTACCTGGGCAGAGGCGGCGATGTTGCGGACGCGGGCGCTGACACTGGCCGAGATATTGGGGGTGACGCTGTCGACATAGGGCTGGCGCGCCAGCGCATTGGCGTCGGCAACGGTAAGCGTCTGAATCGCGCCGGCGCGCGGATCGCCGAAATCCTTGCCTGGAAAAATGTCGATAGTGTTGGTGCCCAGGTCGCTGATTTGGCTCATCACTTTTTCCTGCGCTCCCTTGCCCAGGCCCACCACCGATACCACCGAGGCGATGCCGATGATGATACCAAGCATTGTCAGAAAAGTGCGGGTGCGATGGGCGTTCATGGCGATCAGCGCCATACGCAGTGCTTCGCCAAAGCGGTCTGCCAGCGCGCGCCAGGTGGAAGTTTCGCTGGCCGCAGGCGGCTCGGCTCTGGCAGCGGCAGCGGACTTGCCGGGGACGCGCCGGTCGCTGACGATCACCCCGTCGCTGATCTCGATGATGCGATGGGCATGGGCAGCCACGGCCGCATCGTGGGTCACGAGGATCACCGCATGACCATCGGCGTTCAGCTGCTCGAGGATACGCATGACTTCCTCGCCGCTTGCCTTGTCGAGTGCGCCGGTGGGCTCATCGGCCAGGATTACCGCGCCACCGTTCATCAACGCCCGCGCGATCGAGACCCGCTGTTGCTGGCCGCCGGACAGTTCTCCCGGTCTATGGTGGGTTCGATCCCCAAGGCCCAGCCGCGCAAGCAGCGCTTCCGCGCGCTGATGTCTTGTAGCCGGGTCCCGGCCCGCATAAATGGCGGGTACCTCGACATTGCCCGTCGCGCTCAGGTCGGACAGCAAATGATAACGCTGAAAGATGAACCCGAAATATTCCCGCCGCAGAGCGGCCAGTTCGTCGGGTTCCAGTTCCTCCGTCAGACGGCCGCCGACCCGGTAAGTCCCCGCGGTCGGCCGGTCGAGACAGCCAAGGATGTTCATCAGGGTGGATTTTCCGGAACCCGATGCGCCCATAATCGCGACAAACTCGCCCTGGCAGATTTCCAGGTCGACCTCCTTGAGCACGGCGATCACGCTGGTCCCCGCGCGATATTCGCGGCGCACACCTGTCATCTGAAGCAGCGGTTCAGACATATCAGAAGTCCATGCCGACGTCGGAAGGCGCTGCAACCGGTGCCGCTTCGACCAGCGCCACTTTGTCGCCGGGTCGCAAGCCGGAGCGAACGACAATATTGGTATCGTCTCCAATCCCGACCATGATCGGGCGCTCCTCGAGCTTGCCTCCTGCGCCGACGACCTTGACCGTCGCGTGCCCCTTGCTGTCGCGGCGTATCACGGCTGCAGCGGGCACCAGGATCGCGCGCTTCGCTTTCGCCAGCAGGACCGAGACCTGCGCCGTCATCGAGGGGCGCAAACGCCCGTCGGCATTGGGCACATCAAACTGGGCTATATAATATATCGCACTGGCAGTGCTCGCCTGCGTCCCGCTGGTGGACGTCGAGGCTGTACCCTCGTTGACGATAGATTCCGGGGCCGGCTCGATTTTTTCAATACGGGCATAATGACGGCGCTCCGATCCGCTCATTGTGGTGAACCAGACGGTCTGTCCCGGACGAACCTTTTCGATATCGGCTTCTGATATCTCGGCCCGCACCGTCATCACATCAAGCTTGGCCAGCATCACGATCGTCGGCGCAGACTGGAACGAATTCAGGGTCTGGCCCTGTTTGGTGACCACGGCGACAACCACCCCGTCCATCGGCGCGACAATCCGCGTGTAGCCAAGATTGGTGCGCGCAATATCCGCCTGCGTGCGCGCCTGGACAATTTGCGCGTCGAGCCCTTTCACATCATTGCGGGCGGCGTCCAGCGTGGCCCGCGCCGCTTCATAATCGGCGCGGGCAGTCGCGTCGGCCGCCAGCATCATCTGCTGGCGCTTGAATGCCAGTTCGGCCTGTACCAGGGTTGCTGCCCGTGCGGACCGCTGCGCCCTGAGCGCATCGACTCCGGCTTGCGCTGCACGAAGTGCCTGCTGCTGGGGTTGGGCGTCGATGTCAGCGATCGGGTCGCCTGCGCGGACCGATTGACCAAGCGCTACATGAAGCCGCGTGACCTGCCCCGAGACTTGCGCGCCGACATTAACCAGTTCTTTGGGTTTGAGCTTGCCGGTGGCCAGGACGGTTTGCTCGATGTCGCCGATTTTGACGACCCCAGTGGTGAACCCGGCTGCGGGTGAAGACCGGAACACCAATGCATAGAATGCAAGCCCCCCAAGGAGCAGGATCAGAGGCAGGCCGAACAGGATGAGTTTTCGTTTGCGCATTTGCTTCCACTAAACTGCTTTGCGCAATCGGTGGTGTAAGGTCTTCGTAAGCAGAGTGAAAAGATTGCGTAAAGATCGGCCTTTGGGTGGCCAGGCCAGTATTGTTGTTGAGGCGGCTGTGGTAACGAGCAGCAGATGACCGAGATACTTCTGATCGACGACGACGCAGAGCTGAGCGAGATGCTGGACGAGTTTCTTGCCGGAGAAGGCTTTGCCGTGACATCGGTGATCAACGGGGAAGACGGTGTCGAACTGGCGCTGTCCGGGCGGTTTGCTGCCGTCATTCTCGACATCATGCTGCCGCGAATCAACGGCATCGAAGTGCTGCGCCGCGTCCGCGCCAATAGCGAGCTGCCCATAATCATGCTGACCGCGCGGGGTGACGACATCGATCGTGTTGTCGGTCTGGAACTGGGTGCGGACGACTATATCGCAAAACCTTATTATCCACGCGAGCTGGTCGCGCGGTTGCGCGCGGTGCTGCGGCGAACCGACAGTCCGCAGCGTGATCGGCCTGTCTCTCTGGCAAAGCTGAAACTGGATGCCGCTCGCCGGGAGACGTCTTGGGACGGGCAACCGATCGATCTGACGGTGACCGAGTTTAATCTGCTCGAGGCCCTGATGCGCAGCGGTGATACGGTCGGGACAAAGGACACCCTGTCGCTGACCGCCCTGGGCCGAGCGCGCCAGCCTTATGATCGCAGTATCGATGTTCATATCAGCAACCTGCGTTTGAAGCTGCATGCCGCAACCGCTGCGCGGCTCACGATAGAGACGGTGCGCGGCGTCGGCTATCGCATCCAGGTGGCAGCATGAGATTGCGCCTGTTCTGGAAGATCTGGCTCGGTTTCTGGGCCACATTTGTGCTGTTGAGCTATGGTCTGTGGCTATACTGGTCGGTTCAGCCAGACCCCACCGCCATCGATTGGGATGCGCCTCGGGCCGCCGGCACCGTGCTCGTTGCGTCCGCTGCACATGCGCTCGAAGAGGGCGGCGTGGCAGGCTTGAAGCGGCAGATTGCCGCGTGGCCCCAAATAGAGCAAAAGCGGTTGAGCCTGCGCTCCGGGGCGGGTGAATGCAGCCCGACCGGCAAAAGGGAACTGGCCATTGCGGTGTCGTCGGGGGGGACGGGTTATTGCCTTCGCTATGCGACCCCCGCTCTGCCCAAAGACGATAGCGACGCTGTCATGCCGCCCGATTTCCTCATCGCGACCGCGCTTGCCGGCCTTGCATTCAGCGCCGGGCTTGCCTGGTATCTGACAAAGCCGATCTATCAGTTGCGCAAAGGTTTCGATCGGCTTGCGGATGGAGACTTTGGCGTGCGTCTGGGACCGGCGATGGGGCGTCGAAGAGACGAGATCGCGGACCTCGCTGGTGATTTCGACCGGATGGCCGAAGGTCTGGCCGAGCTGGTCGCAGCGCGCGACCGCTTGCTGCACGACGTCTCCCACGAATTGCGATCGCCGCTGGCTCGTATGCGACTGGCGAGTGGTTTGCTGCGCCGGGATCCCGCACGGTTTGAAACCTCGCTCGACCGCATCGATCACGAGGCGGACCATCTTGACCAGATTGTCGGGGAACTGCTGACTCTCGCGCGCTTCGAAAGCGGTGCCGAGCGGAGCGAAGAATATTTCGAAGTGGTCGAAATTCTCAACATTGTGCTCGCCGATGTTCAGTTTGAGGCCGCCTCTCAAAATGTGCGGATCGAGACGGATTTCAGGATCGAGGCAGGCGAAGATGACTGGCTCGTCGCCGGGAGCGGCTTGCTGGCGCGCCGTGCGGTCGAAAATGTCCTGCGCAATGCGGTCCGCTTCTCGCCCCGTGGCGAGGCAATCCAGATGCGGCTCACACGATCCGGGGGCAATTGCACGATCTTTATCGAGGATGTCGGGCCTGGCATCCGGGCGGCGGAACCGAGGGGGCTGCTCAAGCCCTTTGTGCAGGACCGCTCACCGGAAAGCGCAGGCTATGGTCTCGGTCTCGCTATCGCCCAGCGAGCGATTGCGGCTTGTGCAGGCACGCTCGATCTGGCGAACCGGAACCCCACCGGATTAAGCGTGTCGATTACCTTCCCCCTGGCGCTCGCGCACGGTCGTTCGGTATAAAGGTTCAGCCAGATAAACCCTCCCGCTGCTCCAATATGCGGGTGACCAGTTCCAGATCGGCGGGCTTGTCGACATCGATCGCTGATTCCGGAAAGGGCAGGACCACCGGCGCGGCGTGCAGCGACAGGCGCTGACCGGCCTTTGCCATGGCATCCCGGAAACCGATCGTCCGGCTCAGCGCCCGCAGCAGCAGCCAGGGACCGAACTGGGCGAATATCTTCCAGCCCTTCTTGCGGTCCTTTTCGACCGTCGACCACAGGGCCAGCGCAGGTCTGGCCGCTTCATTGTGCAGGGCAAAGAGATTGGCGCCGCTATAGGCTCCGCCGTGGAATTTCAGCCAGGTCCGGCGCGCGGCGGGATAGGCGGCCAGCATCGTCCGGCGCTCGACCACGCCGACCGCGACATCCTCGCCGGCATGGGCCTGCAGGAAATAGTCGATCATCTCTCCGGTCAGCAAGGCATTGTCCGCGGTGGTGACCAGCACCGGCCATGGCGCGATGGCGCTGCCGGCAATCTTGTGGATGCTCGCTGCAAGGCCGTCATTGGATTGCGCAAAGCCGATCCGTTCATTGTCCGCCAGATCGGCATCCAGACCGGCTTTCAGCGCATCGGGCGCCTGCGCCATGATGATGATCCTGCCGACATGGGCAGAGGCCAGCAGTGCGCGCGTAACCCGTTCCAGCATCGACCGTCCTGCAATCGGGATCAGCGCCTTGTAGCGGACGTTGCAATAGGCGGCCATCGGGTCCCCCTCGGGGCGCTGGCCGGCCATGATGACCGCAGTCCAGGGCGGAGATCCGCCAGACCGGCTATCTGCATCAGTAACAGGGGGTAAGGGCATCCATGTTTTTTCCCGTAGCGGCTTTCGAAAGCCGGGTGCGTGGTAAGCGCTTTAACCACCGCTGACGGATTTGCAAAGCGGGTGCCGCAAACATCCGGTCCGGCCGTGCCGGAAGCCATGCCGGATGCCGACCGCGTAGACTTCCGCAAATAATTTGTCCAAGGACGGAAACAGGCGGATTGGTTCCGCCTGTTGCCAGAAAGCAGATGAGGTCGGATCGACGATGGAAGAGAAATGAAACCCGATTCATCCAGCGGCGCTCAGCGCATCGGCTTTCTGTTCAATCATGACGAACTGCATCAGGTCGCCCATATCGCGCCGATCATTTCCGCGCTGCAGCGGCGCGTGCCGGGAGCCAGTGTCGAAGTCATCACCTCCAGCGAGCGGCAGGCCGATGCCGTGCGCACCTTTCTCGATCCCGCTTTGCCAGGCCCGGTCTTCCGGTCGATCCGCCCGCACGGCGGTGCCCGGCTGGTTGAAAAAATGCTCGGCAATATCGTCCCCCTCAACCGGCTGAGCAGTCTGAAGCGCAACGCCGATCTGTTCCGGCAGTTCGACGCGCTGGTGGTGCCGGAGACCACGACGACTTTCCTCAAGAAAAATGGCCAGATGGGCCGACCCAAGCTGATCTTCTTTCCCCATGGGGCCGGCGACCGGTCGATCGGCTTTTCCCGGGAAATCAGCCTGTTCGACCATGTGCTGCTGCCCGGCGCGAAAACCCGCGACCGGATGCTCGTGGCCGGCGTGATCCGTCCCGACAATCACCGCATCGTCGGCTATCCCAAGTTCGAGGCCTATGGAGACCGTCCGCCGGTCCGGCTGTTCGACAATGACCGGCCGACCGTGCTCTACAACCCGCATTTCGATCCCTTGCTGTCGTCCTGGTTCCGCTTTGGCGAGCAGGTTCTCGACTATTTTGCGAACCAGACCGTCTATAATCTGGTGGTCGCGCCGCATGTCATGCTGTTCCAGCGCAAGCTGCTGGCTTCGGTCGAGCATCGGCTGCTGCGCTTTCGCCAGCGCATCGACCCGCGCTACGCCAGGTTCGACCATATCCATATCGACACCGGCAGCCCGCGCAGCGTCGACATGACCTATACCAACGCCGCCGATATCTATCTCGGCGATGTCAGCAGCCAGATCTACGAATTTATCCGGAAGCCCCGCCCGGCGATTTTCCTCAATTCGCATGATGCGCAGTGGCGCGGCAATCCCAACTACGAGCACTGGACCTTCGGCCCGGTGCTCGACGATCCCGCCGGTCTGGAAGCAGCCTTGGCCGCAGTCCGGCCGCTGTCGGAAGAATATCGGCAGGCACAGGCGCGCGCCTTTGCCTGTTCTTTCGACATGGAAAATCCCGATCCTCCGTCCCAGCGTGCGGCGGCGGCGATTGCGGAATTTCTGCGGCTTCCGCAACAGGACCCGCCGCTTTCTAAAGGCTAGCCGGCTCGATCGTCAGAAAATCCCGGATTTCGACCGAATTGGGTCCGAGCGTGATCGGGTTTTTCACGGCCGGCAGCACGCAGATATCGAACAGTTCGGTAATCGCGCCCTCGAACCGCAGCCAGTGGGCAAGGCTACCATCTGCCTGCGACACGATCTGTACCCCGCACCAGGCCTTGCGGTCCTGTTCCCGCAGCCGGTCATCCAGCGCCAGGCCCTCGAAATGGCCATGCCGCGGTTTCGACAGGGTGACGAAGGCATGACGGCCATGAAACGCCAGTCCGCGCAGAAAGCCGGGGAAAAAGGCCAGCGGGACGAATCCGCCGCCGGCCGGGTCGAGCCAGCCGAGGTCCCCGGTCCCGGAATTGAGCAGCCAGATTCGACCATCATGGAAACGCGGGCTGTGCGGCATCGACAGACCCTGGCCGATGATCGCATTGCTCTCCACATCAATGATCAGCCCGCCCTCGTCCCGGTCGTCGCGCCAGCCGTCTAGCGTGTCGGAACGCGACACGGCGCTGACATATTTCGGCTTGCCGTCGACCATCGCCAGGCCGTTGAGATGGCAGCGATCCTCGGGCACCAGCTGGCTGATGAAATCGGGCTTCCAGACCGGTTTGAAACTGTGCGTCAGACTGGGCTCGCACAGGCAGTTGTAGCGGGTGTTGACGAAAACGATCCGGCCATTGGCCTGAATGCCGATTTCATGGATGTCGACATTGCCGGTGGTCTGCAGATTGCGCGGTACATAGACCTTGTCGTGCACCTGATTGGCCCGCTGGCCGGGAGCGAGCACATTTTCCATCCGCACGATCTGGGTCAGCGTCCCCAGATAGATGCGGTCGGCATCGCCGGTCAGGCCCATCGCCTGCGGATAGACCGCTTCGTGCAGCGCCAGCTTGCCGTCAGCCCCATGGCCGATCAGATAGAGCCGGCCGGTCTGATAGGAGGTAAAGCCCAGCGCGATATTGCTGGATTCCAGAAATTCGGTGAGGCCGGGAGAGAAGCTGATATCGATAGTGCCGGTCTCGGTGGCGGCGGTCGGCCCGGCTTCGGTGGGGGTGTTCCGGTCTTCCGGCGCGATGGTCTCGACGCCGCTGGCGCCCGGCATGTCCTTGCTCACTATGTCGCTCTCCGATGCTCCGGACGACGATCATTCCATAAAAGGATGGTGGCGCAAAGGCTTAAATGTTCAGATCCACCGACCGTCAATACCGACCGCGGCCGGTTGCGCGTCAGAAATCGACCGCAATGCCCTTGTGCTCCCAGTCGCCATAGCGGGTCGGGCCGCTTTTGGCCGCAATCTCGTCGGCCTTCTCGATCGGATCGGGTTCCGGCACCGGCTTGCTTTTGGAAAGATAGGCGGGCGGTTTGACATGGGCTGGTCGCTCGCCGGGTTTTCTATCGCTTTCGGTCATATTTTTGCCTGTTCGCCAAATTGAATGGTCCCGCCTCAGACCCTATATTGAGACCATGTTGAACATAATCAAGCGAGTATAGACAGTGAATTTCATGAAAACAGGCATGTTGCTGGCGGCGCTGACGGCGCTGTTCATGGTATTGGGCTATTCGCTGGGCGGCAGCGGCGGCGCGATCCTCGCCTTGCTGGTCGCCGCCGGCATGAACCTGTTCACCTACTGGAACGCCGACAAGATCGTGCTGAAAATGCACAATGCGGTCGAGGTGGACGCGTCCAGCCATCCCCAATTCTATAATATGGTCCGCAATCTGGCACAGCGGGCGCAACTGCCGATGCCGAAAGTCTATATCGTCGATCAGGCCCAGCCCAACGCCTTTGCCACCGGCCGCGATCCCGAACATGCCGCCGTTGCCGCCACCACCGGCCTGCTCAAAATGCTCAGCCATGACGAGATCGAGGGCGTGATGGCGCACGAACTTGGCCATGTGAAAAACCGCGACACACTGATCATGACCATGGTTGCGACAATCGCCGGTGCGGTCTCGATGCTCGCCAATTTCGGACTGTTCTTCCGCGATCGCAATGCCGGGATCGCCGGGATCATGGCCGTCCTGATCGCGCCCTTTGCCGCGATGATCGTGCAGATGGCGATCAGCCGCACCCGCGAATTTGGCGCCGATGCCGCTGCCGCGCAGATCAGCGGCAAGCCGCTGTCGCTGGCGTCGGCGCTCTCCAAGATATCGGGCGTCGCCGCCCGCACGCCAAACCCGGTGGCCGAGCGCAATCCGGCGGCCTCCCAGCTCTATATCGTGCCCGGCGGCGTCCGCCAGATGTTCTCTACCCATCCCGCAACCGAAGACCGGATCGCGGCGCTACAGGCGATGGCCCAGGGCGGCGGCTCCGACGGCTGGTCCACACGGTCCGATGAAATCGGCGACATGGGCCGCCTGCGCAAGCCCAGCGCGCTTGATCCGACGCGATAGGATATTGGCCGGGCGTTGTGCCGCTCGATTTGCGTTCAGGCCTTGCTGCCTGTCGAAGGGTCCTCAAGGGCCAGCCGCTTGGCGATCCTCGCGGTTTGCACCACGAACAGACTGATCAGCAAAACCCCCACGCTGCCGACAAACAGATCGAACGCGTTGAGCTGGAAGAAGATCGGATGCTCCCGTCCGGCGATCAGCATCGACAGCGTAAGACCGATCAGGACCAGACGCAATTCGGTCGGGCCGGCATTGAGATAGGAAAGCCTGAGTTCGCCCAGCACCCGAACCGACAGAAAGGCATGAATCGACATCAGCAGATATCCGACCAGCGCGATCAGCGCGACCTCCATCTGCACATAGGGCGTGATGCCGATACCGACCACGACCAGCATTGTCGCAAAGCCATCGCAGCTGTGATCGAGAAAATAACCGTAACGCGGCCGTTCGATCTTCCGGAACCGGGCCAGGCTGCCATCCAGCGAATCGCCAAACCAGTGCACGACATATCCGGCGATTGACAACAGCAGCCAGGCCGGGTGCAGATTGCTGGCGACATAGCCGCCGAACACCAGGAAAGCGCCGATCATTCCCGTCATCGTCAGCATATCCGGCGTCGCCCAGGCCGGCATGCCGGCACAGAGGCGGTTGAGCGCACGGCGCTCCAGCCGGGCGATCATATTGTCCTGGATGCGCTCGATCGGAGCGGTGCTGCGTTGGTCGTTGGTTTTGGTTTTCATGGCTTTTCTCTCGCGACGCGCCTTTCCTGCCAGCATAGGCTCATGCTCGGATATCAGACGGAATTTGCGATCTCGGGGGAATGTGGACCAGCAGGCTGTCAGGCGCGCAGGTCGTAAGATTACAGTGTAAAAGTCTGATATTCTTGTTCAAATGAGCAAGCTTTTGCGCTCGTTCGGGCAACTATAGCCGGAATCAGCACTATATCAATCAAAAGGGAGCCGGAGGCCGCTGCCGGCTCCCATCAACCGGTCAGCCTGCCTTGGCCTCGCTCTTGTCCTTCAGCCTGCGGTTGCGCTGGATTATATTGAGCAATTCCACCGCGAGCGAGAAACCCATCGCAGCGTAAATATAGCCTTTCGGCACATGGAAGCCCAGGCTGTCGGCAATCAGGACCAGCCCGATCATCACCAGAAAGGCGAGCGCAAGCATTACCAGCGTCGGGTTTTTCTCGATGAACCGGGCCAGCGGATCCGCTGCCAGCATCATCACGCCGACGGTGATCACCACGGCAGCCACCATGATCGGGATATCGTCGGTCATGCCAACCGCGGTCAGGATGGAATCAATCGAAAAGACAACATCAATGGCAATGATCTGCACCAGCACGGTACCGAAGCTGGCCACCGCAGCCGTCGCAACACCCGGCGTCTTGTCAAGCAGATCTCCGGAATTGTCTTCCGGCTCCATCGTGTGGTGAATTTCGTTGGTCGCCTTCCACAGCAGGAACAGGCCGCCGGCCAGCAGGATGAGATCGCGGCCGGAAAAGGCCGTCTCGAAGCTGGCCTCGCCATATTCATTGGGAGCGCCCTGCAGGCCAAGATCGAACAAGGGGGTTTGCAGCGTCACAATCCAGCCGATCAGCATCAGCAGCCCGATCCGCATGACTAGGGCCAGCGAAAGTCCGATCCGCCTTGCCTTGGCCTGCTGATATACGGGCAGCTTGTTCGACAGAATCGCGATGAAGATCAGGTTGTCGACGCCGAGTACGATTTCCAGGGCGATGAGCGTCAGCAGGGCAAGCCATGCCGCAGGGTCCGACAGAAGGGATAAAATTTCCATGCAGCGGCTTATGCTGATCATCGCGGAAAAGACAAGCGACTACATTTCGCGAGGGTCAACGGCACCCCCTCCGCGCAGTCTCAGATCGCGAAGGAAGCCGGGCTGTTTCGAAGAGGAGAGATGGTCTCTTCAGATTCGGACAGATCGGTGGGGACATCGCCGACAGCCATCCGTCCCCGGGCTCTGGGCTGCAGGAATATCAGGCTCAGGAAATAGCCGATAATCGCGCTCGCTCCATAACCGACTATCGGCGTGGGGTAGGCCCCCATGGCAGCAGCGGCGATCAGTGTTAGCCAGCAGGATGCAAACACATAGTGCAGGGTTGACCGCTCGGCCTTTGGTACAAATGCTATCGGGCAGACCAGCAACAGGCATCCGGCCCAGAGCGCCAGTCCGACCCACAAGGAGATATCAAAGGCGGACCATAATATATGATCGACAAAGGGCACCGCTGGCAGGCGGTCCGGCAGCAGCAATGTTGCGGCAAAGGTCATCGCACAGAATAGCGCCGCGCTCACCGTCAGCCGGTTGGGCCGCATCACGCCGACAATGACAACCGCGACAAAAAGCATCGCCGCCATCGCCCGGTCAGGCTGAGCCGCCATTGCAAAAGCGGCGACACAGACCGCCAACACAGTCCGGAAATTCTGCACTCTGGCGAAACAGATGGCGATCAGCGGCAGCAGAATCAGGCTGGTCTGGATGAAAAACGGCCCGATCAGCAGCCACCGTCGGGCATCCTCGATCGCATAGCCAAAGATCGCGGTGCCTAGGAGAAGGAAGGCTCCGATCAACGCGGTTGCAGTGACGACCCGATCGGTCGCCCGCGCAGCGAGCCGTGCGGAGGAAGCCAGCAAAATGCCGACGACAATTGCCCCGCCATTGACGACGACCATGGTCAGCGGGGCCCCGGAGACGATCAGATAAGCCAGGCCGATCAAGCCCGCCACCACACCCGAGATGAATGTCAAAATCACGAACCTGTCCTTCACCATGCTGCTCCCTGTTTGTGAAATGTTGAATTCGAGCCGAAAGCGGCAGCAGGCGATCAGGCAGCCCATGGCAAAGGCGACTGCTTCTCTGTTGTTTTCGATCACCGCCATTTCTGCTGCCATCGCCCGGGCCCATTTTTTGCGATGATCGGGCGCCAGCCGCAGGATCAGTGATTCCAGAGCGCGCCGCATCATACCGGCTTTGCCCGCCAAGGCTGATCCGCTGACCGACGGTCCTCGCTAAGCAGGCTTTTCGCCAAAATCCGTCCCGTCTCGGTCAGGCTGTACATATGCCGGGGAGGGCGCCCTTCGACGCTCGTCTCCTGCCATTGCGACGTCAGCATCGCCTGATCCTCAAGTCTCGCCAGCATCGGATATAAGGTGCCCGGCTTGATGCCCGTGACCTGCATGATCTCGTATCCATGCAGGCTTTGGGGCGCGCTAAGCAAGGCGATCAGTGCCTGTTTCGTCGCCTTGGAGGGAGCCCTTTGTTTTCGCATGATTCGTATATCGATATATATCGACTTAATGTCAAACGCTTGTTTGCAGGCGCTGGAAAATAATATATTTTCGTCTATCGGCAGAGCATCGCTACGATGCAATCCCGGCGATACCCATCCAAAAGCTTGATCGAAACGCCGGAAGGTCTATGCGGTCGGGCAGCGCAAACCATCCGGTTTGTGCATGTCCCGGCTTTGCGGGGCAAGCCAGTGCGGAATCGAACCATGAACGAACCCAACAACAAAATCCCCGGCCTCGCGACACGCCAGTCCGCCATCCGCTTGCTCGACGCCGTTTGCCGCCGCGGTGAGACGCTGGATCAGGCGATGCCCGCAGCGACGGGCAAGCTGGGCAATCCGTCCGACAAGGCGCTGGCCCACAATATCGCCGCCAATGTGCTGCGCTGGATGAGCGCGCTCGACGCGATGATCGACAGCGCCACCCGCAACCGGCTCGCCGACGATGCCAAGCCGCGCATGGCCTTGCGCATCGCGCTCGCCCAGGTGCTGATTCTCGATACCCCGCAACATGCCGCGATTTCCACCGCCTTGCCGCTGGTCCATGGCGGACCGCGCCGGCTGGTCCACGGCGTCTTTTCCACGGTCATGCGCGGCGTCGAATCGGGCGCGCTGAAACTGCCCGAATATCCCGAAATACCGGGCGAGACGCTGGACCGCTGGACCCACAATTGGGGTGAGGATGTCGCCCTTGCGGCCAACGCAGCATGGGCCAAGCCCGCGCCGCTCGATCTCAGCTTCCGGACCGACGATACCGGCTCTCTGGAGGGCCTGTCGCTCGCGCCCAAACATCTGAGAATGCTTCCAGCTCTTCCAGTAACCGGGCTGGCCGGCTTTGACGAAGGCAGCTTCTGGGTACAGGATCTGGCTGCTTCGATCCCGGCCCGGTTGCTCGGCGAGGGGAAGGGCCGCACCATATTCGATCTCTGCGCCGCTCCCGGCGGCAAGACCATGCAACTGGCCAGCAATGGCTGGAAGGTGATCTCGGTCGACAATAACGCCAGGCGGATGGAGCGCTTCCAAGACAATCTCGGACGCACCGGTCTCGAGGCGGAGCAGGTCATCGCCGATCTGATGCAATGGCAGCCCGCTGAGCCCGCCGATGCAGTCCTGCTCGACGCCCCGTGCAGCGCCACCGGCATCTTCCGCCGCCACCCCGATGTGCTGCACTGTATCGGCGCGCGGCAGATCGGCGACCGCGCCGAGACCCAGCGCGCGCTGCTCGACCGCACCGCCCCCTGGGTCAAGCCCGGCGGGACACTGGTCTACGCTGTCTGTTCGCTGGAACCCGAGGAAGGCGAGGAGCAGATCGAAGCCTTTCTCGAGCGCCACAGCAATTTTGCCATCGATCCGGTTACCGCCGACGAGCTGCCGCAAGCCATGTCGCCGACCGGCAATGGGTGCGTCCGCACCCTGCCGACCACGCTTGCCGAACAGGGCCATGTCGACGGCTTTTTCATCGCCAGGCTGATTCGCGAAAGTTGATTTCTACATATTGTGAACCTGTCCCCAATCTGTCCACAAGGGACTGTGGACTGAAGGGAATCGCGCCTTGCCTGATCCGTGCAAAAATTCTAGTGCCGGGTTCAGTTTAAGGAAGCGCCATGTCCGACAATATTCGTATCGCCCCGTCCATTCTCTCCGCCGATTTTGCGCGGCTGGGCGAAGAGGTGCAGGCTATCGACCGGGCTGGCTGCGACTGGATCCATGTCGACGTGATGGATGGCCATTTCGTCCCCAATATCACGATCGGCCCGGCGGTGGTGAAAGCGCTGCGCCCGCACAGCGCCAAGCCGTTCGATGTTCATCTGATGATCTCGCCGGTCGACCAGTATCTGGAGGCCTTTGCCGAGGCCGGCGCCGATATTATCTCCTTCCATCCGGAAGCAGGGCCGCACCCGCACCGCACGGTGCAGACCATCCAGGGACTGGGCAAGCAGGCCGGGCTGGTGCTCAATCCGGCGACTCCGCTCGACATACTCGACTATCTGATCGACGATCTCGACCTGATCCTGGTGATGAGCGTCAACCCCGGCTTTGGCGGGCAGAGTTTCATCGACAGCCAGCTGCGCAAGATCGAGGCGATCCGGACCCGGATCACCGCCACCGGCAAGGATATCAGGCTGGAGGTCGACGGCGGTATCGATCTCAACACCGCGCCAAAGGCGATCGCGGCGGGTGCCGATACATTGGTGGCCGGCACGGCGACCTTCCGTCGCGGGCCTGACCATTATGCGGCGAATATCACGGGCCTGAGGGGTGAATGACCACAGGCCGGCCTGACCGTCTCGATCTGGGCGACAGCGACCCCGACGATCCCTCGACCCACGACGAAAATGACAGCGCCGGGGAAGGCCGCAGCCTGACTCTGCGCCACGACCGCAACCGCGGCCAGTCGCTCGCCGAACAGGCGGCGATGCTCTATTACCGGATGACCTGGCGGATGCCGATGCACCGGCTGCGCCTGTCGGGAAAATTGCCATTGCGCTTGCTCGCGGTACCGGTCGATCCGGTCGAGGGCGACCGGGTGCAGGGCATGGCGGTGCGCGCGGGCCATTTCCTGTTCCGCGGTCTCAAGAAAAAGCACGAGAATATCGACTTCGCCAATCTCCGCCTGCCGCCGCAATTCGAGGATTATATCCACCGCTTCCAGTGGCTGCGCGACCTTGATACCGCGGCCTCGCGCGACCAGGCCGTACCGGTAGCGGAAAAGCTGATCAGCCAGTGGCTCGACGCCAATGGCGGCGTCATTCGCCAGCCTGCCTGGCGACCCGACAATTGTGGCTGGCGGCTGATGATCTGGGCCAGCCATGCGCCGCTGATCCTCTCCTCCCGCGACCTGATCTACCGCTCCAAGCTGCTCAACAATATCGCTCGCACCGCTCGCCATCTTGACCGCACCGCCGACAAGGCGGAATCCAGCCTCGGCCGGCTGGTGGCGTGGAGCGGGGTGGTCGCCGCATCCTTGCTGCTGCCCGAGGGTCGTGTACGCCAGATCGTTGGGGAAGCCGGTCTGGAAAAGGCGATGGGCGAATTTTTCTTTGCCGATGGCGGTTCCGTCTCCCGCTCCCCGCTCAACCAGATCGACGCGGTCATCCTGCTGTCTATGCTGAAGCAGGTCTATCTGGCGCGCAAGGAGGATCCGCCCGAGTTTCTCGTGGAAGCGCTCAACAAGGCGGTGCCACCGCTGACCGCTCTCACGCATTTTGACGGGACCATGGGCAACTGGCAGGGCAGCGGCGCGACATCGGCCGAGCAGATTGCGCAAGTGATAGAAGCCAGCGGCGTGCGCGCGCGACCGCTCCGGCAGGCCCGGGAATGGGGCTATCAGCGGGTTACCGCCGGGCGCTCGGTGCTGATTGTCGACGCTGCGCCGCCGCCGATCGCGCGCATGGCGGTGGCCGGCTGTGCCTCGACCCTGGCCTTTGAATTTTCCAACGGCGGCTGCCGGATCATCAGCAATTGCGGCGGTGCGGGGCTGGTCGGTGCCACTATTCCGGCAGCGCTCGCGCGCGGCCTGCGCACCACCGCTGCCCACAGCACCCTGTGCATCGCCGACAGCAACAGCACCTCGATTCTCGCTGACGGCAAGCTTGGCCGCGGCGTCAGCGAGGTCGAGCTGTTCCGCCGCGATGTCGAAAACGCCACTCGGCTTGAGGCCAGTCATGACGGCTATGCCCGGCGCTTCGGCCTGGTCCACAAGCGGCTGTTGCTGTTGCGCTCCGATGGTCTCGAGCTGCGCGGCGAGGACATGCTGATTCCCGACGGCAAGAAGCGCCGCCGCCGCAAGGAAGATATAGAATATGCCGTGCGCTTTCATCTCGGGCCGGATATAGAAAGCGACCTGATCTCGGAAGGGAAGGGCGTTTTGTTGCGCCTGACAGACGGGAATCTGTGGCAGTTCCGTTCAACGAGCGGCGACATTCAGCTGGAAGAAAGCGTCTGGGTCGACGGCATGGGCATCGGTCATGCGGTCAGGCAGATGGTGATTGGCGGAGCAGTGGGCAGGGGCGGTGGCGCTACCGGCTGGCTGCTCAAACATATGGGATAGAAATGACAGAGAATATCAAAATCAAACGCGCGCTTTTGTCGGTATCGGACAAGAGCGGCCTCGCCGAACTCGGCCAGAAGCTGGCGGCCATGGGCGTCGCCCTGATCTCGACCGGCGGCACCGCCAAGGCGCTGCGCGACGCCGGGCTTGAGGTTGCGGATATCAGCGATGTGACCAATTTCCCCGAGATGATGGATGGCCGCGTCAAGACGCTTCATCCCAAGGTCCACGGCGGCCTGCTCGCCCGTCGTGACGATGCGGGTCATGTCGCCTCCATGAAGGAACATGATATCGCCGGCATTGATCTGGTGATCGTCAATCTCTATCCCTTCGCCCAGACCGTCGCCAAAGGCGCCGAGCGTGACGAGATTATCGAGAATATCGATATCGGCGGCCCCTCGATGGTGCGCAGCGCGGCAAAGAACCACGATTTTGTCACCATCGTTACCGATCCCTCGGACTATGACACACTGCTCGACGAGTTGCAGCAGAATGACGGCGGCACCTCGCTCGCCTTCCGCAAGAATATGGCCGCCAAGGCCTTTGCCGCGACCGCCCGCTATGACGGCATGATTGCCCAGTGGTTCGGCTTTGCCGATCAGGGCAAGATGTTCCCCGACACGCTGCCACTGACGATGAGCCGCCCGGTCGAACTTCGCTATGGCGAAAATCCGCACCAGAGCGCTGCTCTCTATCTGCCGGATGGCCCGTCCGCCAGCGGCATTGCGCAGGCGGAGCAGCTGCAGGGCAAGGCGCTCAGCTACAATAATTACAACGACGCCGATGCCGCGCTCGAGCTGGTCAGCGAATTCCGCGACGGCCCGCCAACGGTGGTTATCGTCAAGCACGCCAATCCCTGCGGCGTCGCCAGCGCCGACAATATTGTCGATGCCTATAAAGAGGCGCTCGCCTGCGACAGCGTCTCCGCTTTCGGCGGCATCATCGCCGTCAACCGCCCGCTCGACGGCGCCGCGGCGGAAGCCATGACCGGTATCTTCACCGAGGTCGTCTGCGCGCCCGATGCCGATGACGATGCCCGGGCCATCTTCGCCAAGAAGAAGAACCTGCGCCTGCTGCTCACCGGCGAATTGCCCGACCCCGCCCGCACCGGCATGAACGTGAAAAATATTGCCGGCGGCTATCTGCTGCAGACCCGCGACAATGGCCATGTCTCCCGCGAGGATCTGAAATGCGTCACCAAACGCGAGCCGAGCGAGCAGGAAATGGCCGACTGCCTGTTCGCCTGGACGGTCGCCAAGCATGTCAAATCCAACGCGATTGTCTATGCCAAGGATGGGGCCACGGCGGGCGTCGGTGCCGGCCAGATGAACCGCCTGGAATCCGCCCGTATCGCCGCCTGGAAAGCGCGCGATGCCGCGGAGAAGGCCGGCTGGACCGAATCCCGCACGATCGGCTCGGCGGTCGCCTCGGACGCCTTCTTCCCCTTCGCCGATGGTCTGATGGCAGCGGTCGAGGCAGGTGCCACGGCGGTGATCCAGCCCGGCGGCTCGATCCGCGACGACGAAGTCATTGCCGCTGCGGATGAAGCGGGCCTCGCCATGCTGTTCACCGGCATGCGCCATTTCCGGCATTAGGTGACGGTGCCCCTGCGCAGGCAGGGGCCCATCTCCAGCATCATAGTCTTTTTACCCGGGCTTTTAGGGAGCGCACTGCTGGCTCAACCGTTTGAACAGTTCAACCATAATGCAGAAACGAGCTTTCACGAGATGGACCCCTGCCTGCGCAGGGGAACATGATCAATCTGACATAGAATAATGGCAAAAAAGACCCTTTTTCCCCCTCGCGATCAATTGCTGGCTCTCGTCAATAATGGCGAACTCGCCGTCAAGGTCACTCCCAATGCGGGCGAAAACAGCATCAGCCTGCCCGGCAAAGGCGGCCCTGACGTCACGCTGCTGGTCCGCGTCACCGCAACCCCCGAAAATGGCAAAGCCAATGCAGCGGTCCTGAAACTGCTCTCCAAGGCGCTCGGCGTGCCCAAAACATCGCTGGAAATCATCCGCGGCCACAATGCCCGAACGAAGGTTGTCGCTATTCCCGATTGAACCTTCCCTCTCCCGGCGGAAGAGGATGGTGCCAGTTTCAACGAAAAGCACGTGCCTCTGCGAAGGCAGGGGCCCATCTCCTGACCCATGATTTTTAAGCAGGCGTGATGGGACAGCGCACTCGTGCCGCAAGCGCACTGGCACTTCGACGATAGCAAAAGAGGCTATTTCACGAGATGGGCTCCTGCCTTCGCAGGAGCACCGCATATGTGCTATTCGACACTGTGCTCCGCACCTGATGCGGAGCCCCGCGTTATAAAGCGCGCACTGTCGGCAAAGCTCCGCATCAAGTGCGGGGCGCACCCATCACTCCGGAACGGCAGCCTGTGCGTTCTGGCCATCGCCTTCGGGAGCGGCGATGATGTCGCGGGTCACGCTGCCCTTGGCAACGGTATAGGTTTCGGGGTCACCGACCGAGGAGCGGATTCCGGCATCGGAATCACCGGCCTGGCCGACCACGGCCGATTCGGTCACGCTGCGCGCTTGCGGGCCGCCGAACAGGGCTTCCAGCGTCTGCTGCTGCAGGCCACCGGTCTGGGGACGAGGCTGGCCGGGCTGCGGCGGAACCAGTGTGAAATCGGGCGGGATGACCAGCGGTGGCTGGCGCGAAACCGCGAATTCATCGGGCCGGTCGCGGTCGAACAGCCCGGTGGAACCGCATGCGGTCAGGCTGGCCAGCGAAACAAGGCTGATGGCGACGGTCGATTTACGCATGATTATGTCCCTCAAAAATCTCTTGTGGAGCCTGATAGCGCGCTCCTGTCACAGGTCAACTTTCGTCAAGCTGAACATGGTCTTTTGTCTCCGGCTTCTTTTCGCGGATTAACAGCGCCCGCGCAAGCAGGATAACCACCCCGATGCTGATACAGGCATCGGCGAGGTTGAAAATCAGGAACGGCCGGAAGTCGCCGATATGCAGGTCGGCAAAGTCCGCAACATAGCCCAGCCGCGCGCGATCAACGATATTGCCCATCGCGCCGCCCAGGATCAGGCCCAGCGCGACAATATCCCATTTCGCCTTTTCGCGGTTCATCCACAGGAAGACTGCGATCCCGATCAGGCCGGTCAGCGCCACCAGCGCCCAGCGCTGCAAGTCGCTGGAAGCGGTGAGAAAGCCCATCGAAACCCCGTAATTCTGCGCCCAGGTCAGGTTGAAGAACGGCAGCAGCTCGATCTGTCCCCTTGCTGGCAGCTGCAGTGGCTCCATCACCAGAAATTTGCTCAGCTGGTCGAGGCCAAAGATCAGGAACGCAATGACCAGTCCGGCGCGGCGATATTTTTTGATTCTATCAGTATCAGTCATTTCATTTTCCGTTCGTGGCGAGCGCAGTCGAGACACATTGGCGGGGTGAAGAAGGTCTCTCGACTTCGCTCGAGACGAACGGCAAGAATATCACGCGCCCAAAACCTCGGCACAACGATCACACAGCGCGCCATCCTCTTCCACTTCCGGCAGCAACCGCCAGCAGCGCCCGCATTTATGATTGTCGGTCTTGCTCACGCCAATCGCATCGCCATTACTGACATCCGCGACAATCGCCAGTTCGGCAAATTCGTCGGTGCCGATCGGCAGGTCGGCCATCGGATAGACGACCTCCGCTTCCAGGCTGGAACGGATCGTCTTCTCCCGCCGCAGCGGTTCGATCGCCTCGGTGACCTTTTCACGGGCGGCGCGGATGGTCTGCCATTTTGCCGCCAGTTCGGCGTCGGCCCAGCCTGCATCCACCTCGGGCCATTCCTTGAGATGGATCGAATCCGCCTCGTCCGCAAACCGGCTCTGCCAGATTTCCTCGGCGGTAAACACCAGCACCGGCGCGATATAGCGGGTGAGGGCGTGGAACAGGATGTCCATCACCGTCCGGTAGGCCATGCGCTTCGGATCATCGGGCGCATCGCAATAGAGGCAGTCCTTGCGAATATCGAAGAAGAAGGCGCTCAGATCCTCCTGCGCAAAGGCATTCAATGCCCGCATATAGGGACCGAAGGCAAAGTCATTCACATGCTGCTTCAGCTCGGCATCCACTTCCGCCAGCCGGTGCAGGATATAGCGTTCCAGCTCCGGCATATCGGCCACCGCCACCCGCTCGGCGTCGGTGAAGTCACCAAGCCCGCCCAGCATATAGCGGAAGGTGTTGCGCAGCTTCCGGTAGCTGTCCGAAACCCCTTTCAGGATTTCATCGCCGATCCGGTGATCCTCGGTAAAGTCGACACTCGCCGCCCACAGCCGCAATATATCCGCGCCCTGAACATCGATGATCTTCTTCGGATCGAGCGTGTTGCCAAGCGACTTGGACATTTTCTTGCCGGTCTTGTCGAGCGTCATGCCATGGGTCAGCACCGCCTTGTAGGGCGCCCGGCCCCGCGTGCCGCAGGACTCCAGCAGGCTCGACTGGAACCAGCCGCGATGCTGGTCGCTGCCTTCCAGATAGAGATCGGCCGGCGACCGCTGCTCCGGCCATTTGCCGCTTTCCAGCACGAAGGCATGGGTGCAGCCGCTGTCGAACCAGACATCGAGAATATCGGTGATCACCTCATAATCGTCGAGCGCATAGGCGTTGCCCAGGAATTCCTGATGATCGGCATTGAACCAGGCATCCGCCCCGCCGGTCTTGAACGCTGCGATAATCCGCGCATTGACCGCCGGATCGTTGAGATATTCACCGCTCTTGCGATCAACATAAAGCGCAATCGGCACGCCCCAGGCCCGCTGCCGCGACAATACCCAGTCGGGCCGTCCCTCAACCATCGACTCCAGCCGCCGCCGCCCGCGTTCCGGTACAAAGCGCACCTTGTTGCGGATTTCGTCCAGCGCGACTTCGCGAAGGGTCGCCCCTCCACCATGCTGCGCATGGTACCCCTCCTCGTCGCTGCGCGCCAGGGAGGATGTCTCCCCATTTCCTCCCTGCGCCGAAGGCGTGGGGAGGGGGACCGCCGCAGGCGGTGGAGGGGCCGCAAGCGGCGCATCCATCGGCACAAACCATTGCGGCGTGCAGCGATAGATGATCTTCGCCTTCGACCGCCAGCTGTGTGGATAGCTGTGGGTGAAATCGGCGCTGGCCGAGAGCAGGGCGCCCGCTTCGCGCAAATCCGAACAGATCGGACCGTCCGGCCCGTTGAAATTCTTGTTGATCACTCCGCCGGATCGTTCATCGCCGCGTGGCAACCATTCCCAGTCCTCGCGATAGACGCCATCGGCCTCGACGGCGAACACCGGATTGATGCCGTTGGCCTTGCAGAGAATGAAATCATCCTCGCCATGGTCCGGCGACATATGCACCAGCCCGGTACCGGCATCGGTGGTCACGAAGTGGGAGCCATCGAGAAACGGGCGCGGCTTGGTGTAGAATTCGCTGTCCGGGAATTTGTCCACCATCGGGTGTTTGGCTGTTGCACCTTTAAAGAGGTAGTCTCCTTTGAAGGTCCCGAGCGTTCGTCCACCGTCAGTTCTAGGTTCGTAGCCCCAACGGTTCATCGATACAGCTTGGCAATCAGCAGCGATAACGTAGCGACGCCCATTTGAATCTTCCACGATTTCGTAAAGAATATCCGCCCCATAAGCCAACGCCTGATTGACCGGTATCGTCCACGGCGTGGTCGTCCAGATCACCGCATGCGCACCCACCAGTTCCGGCGCATTCGGCGCTTCAACAATCTCGAACGCCACATCAATCTGCGTCGAGACAATATCCTCATATTCCACCTCGGCCTCGGCCAGCGCGGTCTTCTCGACCGGCGACCACATCACCGGCTTGGCACCGCGATAGAGCTGGCCCGCTTCGGCGAACTTCAGCAGCTCGGCGACAATTGCCGCCTCGGCATCATAGTCCATCGTCAGATAGGGCTTGTCCCACTGCGCCAGGATGCCGAGCCGCTTGAATTCCTCGCGCTGCACATCGACCCACTTGTCGGCATAGGTCCGGCATTCGGCGCGGAACTCGCTGGCCGGCACCTCGTCCTTGTTGCGTTTCTTCTTGCGATATTCTTCCTCGATCTTCCACTCGATCGGCAGGCCGTGACAGTCCCAGCCCGGAACATAAGGCGCATCCTTGCCGAGCAGCGACTGCGAGCGGACCACCAGATCCTTCAGCGTCTTGTTGAGGCTGTGGCCGATATGGATATTGCCATTGGCATAAGGCGGGCCATCGTGAAGGATGAATTTCTCGCGCCCGGCGCGCGCTTCCCGCAGCTTTTCATAAAGACCAATCTTCTGCCAGTGCGCCAGAATCGCCGGTTCCTTCTGCGCAAGGCCGGCTTTCATCGGGAAATCGGTTTTCGGCAGGAAAACCGTGTCTTTATAATCTGCTTTCGGATCGGTCATGACCGCGGGGATTAGGGGACGCGGGGCGCCGGTGCAAGCGGGATTTGTGCCCGTGCAGCAACCGTTCGTCCTGAGCTTGTCGAAGGACCTCTGTCGGTACGCCAGGTGGTTCGACAGGCTCACCACGAACGGTTTTAAAGCAACCAGACTAACCGCCAATTTTGCCGTTAGTGGTGAGCCTGTCGAACCACGCCTCTCGTCGAAAGGCGCCGTTCACCTGCGGTGGCCTGCGGCTCGACAGGCTCAGGGCTAACGGCAGCCACGCTGAAGACCAACGGATTTAGGCCAGCAGCGCTCTCGCCTTCTCGCAATCCCGGTCCATCTGCACTTTCAGCGCATCCAGATCGTCAAACTTCTCTTCCCCCCGCAGGAAATGGTGCAGCTCGACCTCGATAGTCTGGCCGTAGAGATCCTCCGCAAAATCGAAGAAATGGGGTTCGAGCAATTCCTTCGGCGGGTCGAACATCGGCCGCACGCCGAGGCTCGCCGCGCCGTTCAGCACTCGGCCATCGGGCAGACGGCCCTTGACCGCATAGATGCCATATTTCGGGCGCAGATATTGGCCCATGTCGATATTGGCGGTCGGATAGCCCAGTTCCCGCCCGTTCTTGTCGCCGTGGATCACCTTGCCCTGAATCGCAAAAGGCCGGGTCAGCAGCCGGTTCGCTTCCTCGCAATGGCCTTCCTTCAGCGCCGCCCGGATTCGGCTGGAGGAGATCACGTCGTCGCTGTCGCTGATCGCCCGCACCGCCTCGCTTTTCAGCCCGTGCGCCGCACCGACCTCGCGCAGCAGGTCGATATTGCCCTTGGCGCCCTTGCCAAAGGTGAAATCGGCACCGGTCACCACGCCGGCCGCGCCAAAGCGCTCGACCAGCAGCTCGGTGATGAAATCCTCCGCCGTCGTACCCGCCAGTCCGGCGTTGAATTCGAAGACCAGCATCGCGCTCGCGCCGGCATCGCAGAACAGCCGCTGGCGCTGGTCGAGACTGGTCAGGCGAAAGGGCGGCAGGTCGGGCTTGAAAAAGCGCACCGGATGCGGATCAAAGGTTGCGATAATCGCTGGCCGGCCTTCGTCCCGCGCCCAGTTCAGGGCCTTGCCGGCAACCGCCTGATGGCCGAAATGAAAGCCGTCAAAATTGCCCAGCGCCAAAATAGCCCCGCGCAGGTCGCCTTCGATCCGGTCATGTCCGTTCAGTCTGATCATCGAATCGCTATCGCGGGATTTTCCATTTGGTTCAACAAGTTCGTCATGCAGGGGGCAGGCCGGTCTCTATTCCGTCACCAGCTCGCGGGCATCGGCCCCCGGCTTGACCACCAGCGGTGTTTCCGGGGTCACCGGTCCCTGCGGCATTGTGGCGACCGGCATCGGCTCCACGCCCGCCCTGATGACCCGCAGCGCATTGAGTCCCATCACCGCCCGGATTTCCGCCTCGGTAAAGCCGGCGTCGATCAACGCCTGGGTGATCTGGACAATCCCGCTGGTGTCAAATCTTGTCGTCACCGCGCCGTCAAAATCGCTGCCCAGAGCGACATGTTCGATCCCTACCAGATCGCGGACATGCCTGACCGCCTTGGCGACCGTCTTGGGATCGGTATCGCACATCGCGCCATCCCAATATCCCAGACCAATGACCCCGCCGGTGGCCGCAACGCCCCTGATCTCTGCATCGGTCAGATTGCGATTGACCCCGCACACCGCCTGCACGCCGCCATGGCTGGAGACCACCGGACGCCGCGCCATCTTGAGAATATCGGCGACCGTCGCATGGCTGGAATGGGCGATATCGACGATCATTCCCTTCTGCTCCATATCGCGGATGATGGTCCGGCCGAATTTGGTCAGTCCGCCCTTTTTCTCGCCGTGCATCGATCCGGCCAGTTCATTGTCGAAAAAATGCACCAGCCCCGCCATCCGCATGCCCGAATCATACAGCTTTTGCAGATTTTCGCGCTTGCCTTCCAGCGTCTGCAGCCCCTCTGCCGAGAACATCACGCCGATCGGCCGCCGGTTGCGAGCACGAAATTCGACCAGCCCGTCGACGTCGGCAGCATTGCTGATCTTGGCCAGCGCGCCGGACGAATCCTTCACCGCCCGGTTCAGCTTTTGCGCGTGATAGAGTTGCCGCTCCAGCAGCGAGAACCATGTCCGCATCGGCTGCAGCTGCGCGATCGCCAGCATGGTGATATTGTCTGTGTCGGCGCTGTTGCTGTCATAATTCTGGCCGCGCGGGGTCTTGGTCACGCTGGAGAATATCTGCAGCCCGACATTGCCCTGCTGCATCCGCCTGAGGTCGATATGGCCATAGGTGACGGGGTCGGTGATCTTGCGCTGCCACAATAATGTGTCGCCGTGCAGATCGACGATCATCAGACTGTCATGCAGTCGCTGCGCCTCTGCGCTGATCTCCGGTAGCGGCTTGCCGTCGACCATATTGGTCTGCTTTTCGAACCAGGCTGGCCCGAAGATCAGGAATGCGACGATGGCAACCGCGATCAGACCGAGAAGAGCCAGCGCGACTTTCTTCATGGCAGTTTTCGCTTCAGCGTAACAAAGCTATAGGCCGGCTTGCCGTTTTTCGCCTCATGATCCTCGCGCGCCGTTTCTTCCCAGACCGCCTTGTCGAAGGCCGGCATTTTGGTATCGCCCTCGGGCTCGCTGTGCACTTCGGTCAACTCGATCCGGTCGGCGCGGTCCAGAAATGCCTTGTAAATCTGTGCGCCGCCAATCACCGCGATATGCGGCGCATTGGCCATTTTCAGCGCTTGTTCGACGCTATCCGCGACATCCGCGCCATCGCCTTCCCAGTTCGTATCCCGGCTGAGCACGATATGGCGTCGGCCCGGCAACAGGCCAGGCAGGCTGTCAAAAGTCTTGCGTCCCATGATCATCGGCTTGCCCATGGTCATGGTCTTGAATCGCCTCTGATCCTCGGGCAGGTGCCACGGAATGCTGTCGCCGTTGCCGATCACGCCATTGTCGGCGCGGGCAAGAAAGAAAATGATTTCAGGATGGTTCATAGGCGACGCCTAGCGCAGTTCCGGCGGACTGCAAATTAGAAATATGTTTTGGTGACATGACCCATTTTGCGGCCCGGCCTGGTCTCGCCCTTGCCATAGAGATGCAGGTGATTGGCGCCGTCGGCCAGCAGCGCCTGCCATTCGTCCGCCTGCGGCCCGATCAGATTGTGCATCTCGACCCGATTCGCCGCCAGCCCGGTGTCGCCGAGGGGCAGGCCGCAGATCGCCCGGATATGATTCTCGAACTGGCTGGTGACCGCGCCTTCGATCGTCCAGTGGCCGCTATTGTGCACGCGCGGGGCCATCTCGTTGAAGACCGGCCCGGCTTCGGTGGCAAAAAATTCGCAGGTCAGCACGCCGACATAGTCCATCGTCTCGGCCATCCGGGCGGCCAGCGCCCGGGCCGCGTCCTGCTGCGCCAGGATGGCATCGGGGGCGGGTGCGGTCGAGATGGCCAAAATCCCGTCCTCATGGACATTGTGCGGCGTGTTCCAGAAGCGGACTTCGCCGTCCTGTCCGCGCACCAGGATCACCGAAAATTCGTGGGAAAAGGTCACGAAACCTTCGGCGACACAGGGCTTTCCGGCCACCGCCTGCCAATGGTCTTCGAGATCGTCTCCCCGTCTTATGCGGGACTGGCCCTTGCCGTCATAGCCCATGCGAATTGTCTTCAGGATCGCCGGGGTGCCGACCTCTGCTATTGCAATGTCAAGCGTGGCGCGATCGCTGACTTCCGCAAAGGGCGCCGTGGTGCCACCATGATCACGGGCAAAGACTTTCTCGGCGATCCGGTTCTGCGCGATATCCAGCGCCGCAATCGGCGGATGCAGCGGTGCGCAGTGTCGGATCTCGTGCAAGGGCCCAACCGGGACATTTTCAAATTCGAAGGTGACCACGTCGCAGCTTTCGGCAAAGCGGGTGAGGGCCGCGACATCGTCATCCTGGGCGCATGTGAACTCTGCGGCCACTTCGGCGGCGACGCTGTTCGCATTGGGCGCATAGACATGACAGCGATAGCCCAGTTGCGCCGCTGACACGCTCAGCATCCGGCCAAGCTGGCCGCCGCCCAATATGCCGATGGTTGATCCGGGAGGAAGGGTGCGCATAGGGATGGTTATGCAGGCTCGTCGGCGACGGCGTCGGTCTGCGCCGCGCGCCAGGCGTCCAGCCGCTCTGCCAGCGCCGGATCGGAATTGGCGAGTATCGCTGCTGCCAGCAGGGCCGCATTTTTCGCGCCCGCATCGCCGATCGCCAGCGTTCCGACCGGGATACCCGCGGGCATCTGGGCGATCGAGAGCAGGCTGTCGATGCCGCTCAGTGCCTTGGACTGAATGGGTACTCCGAGCACCGGCAGCCGGGTCATAGACGCCGCCATGCCGGGCAGATGGGCGGCTCCGCCGGCCCCGGCAATGATGACCTTCAGGCCGCGTTCCGCCGCCGAAGTCGCATAGTCATAGAGGCGGCCAGGGGTGCGGTGTGCCGAGACGATCTTCTTCTCGTGCGCTATGTGCAACTCGTCCAGAATGTCGCTGGCGAGTTTCATCGTCGCCCAGTCGGACTGGCTGCCCATGATTATTCCAACCGGAGGAGGTGCTTCGACCATTTCTGCCCCTGACAAATACTGCGGAAGCAAAGCCGTTTAGTCGGGAATGTCTGCCGACGCAATGACGCTTATGGCGCCAGGGGAAATTCCTGAAGCCGGGTCTGAACTGGCCCGATGAGGTCGGTTTCCGGGATCAGGGACGCAACTATTAGGTTCGTTTTCTGAATAACCTGTTGTATTTTAAAATATATATAAATATAATTTGCATCAGAACTAGGGATCGCAAATAAAATGCAACCAGATCAAGCGGGGCATCCTCCAAATTGCGGACAATGCGCCATATTAAGGCGGGAAATAGTTGTTCTGAAAGAGCAGCTGGCTGAAATGAAGCAACACGCCTATCATGACGCCCTGACCGGACTTTCAAACCGTCGCCTTTTTGTTGAAAGCCTTCAGGACCGCGTCGCAAGATGCCAGCGATATGGCGACAATTGTGCGGTTTTGTTTGTCGATGTCGACAATCTGAAGGCGGTCAATGACGAACATGGCCACTCCGTCGGAGACGCACTGCTGGTCCGGTTGTCCGAAATATTGAAAGGGCATATCCGGACATCGGATGTTGTAGCGCGAATTGGCGGCGATGAATTCGCGCTGCTGCTCGACAATCTGAATGGCGATCAGGTGGCGGACAAGATCGACTTTCTCCTTGAACAATTCCGCAATGAAAATTTTGTCTACGATGGCAAGAAATTGCCTTTCGGTGCTTCGATCGGCTATTGTTTCGTGGGTCCAAGAGACACGACAGAGGGCCTCATGTCCCGCGCCGATGCCGCCATGTACCGAGCGAAAGATGGGTCCAGATAAGAGCTGTCGCTAGCGGTCTCGCTGCATTGCAGAGCGGACCTGCCTGGCCCCGGAACTAACGCTCCGAGAGATAATAGCGTTCAATCTCGTTAAGATCGTCGTCCAGCTCATAAATAATCGGCTGGCCGGTCGGTATTTCCAGTCCAGTGATCTCGTCGTCCGGAATTTTGGACAGATGCTTGACCAGCGCGCGCAAGCTGTTGCCATGCGCCGAGATCAATATGCGTTTGCCATTCTGCAATTCAGGGGCAATCCGGCTTTTCCAGTAAGGCAACACCCGTGCAATCGTATCCTTCAGGCTCTCCGTCGACGGCACTTCGATGCCCTTGTAGCGCGGGTCGCTGGACATCTGATAGGGGCTGTCCGAAGCCATGGGCGGCGGCGGTGTGTCAAAGCTGCGTCGCCAGATATGGACCTGTTCGTCGCCATGCTGCTCGCGCGTTTCCTGCTTGTTGAGGCCCGTCAGGCCGCCGTAATGGCGCTCGTTGAGCCGATAGTTTTTCTCCACCGGCAGCCACAGCCGACCCATTTCCTCGAGCGCGAGGTTGAGCGTCTTGATGGCCCGCGTCTGGACGCTGGTGAAACAGGCATCCGGATCGATCCCGCGTTCTTTCATCAGCTGCCCGGCGGCCTTTGCCTCCTCAACGCCCTTTTCGGTGACATCGACATCCCACCATCCGGTAAAGCGGTTTTCGAGATTCCATTGCGACTGGCCGTGGCGAAGAAGGATGAGTTGCGGCATTGATGGTCCTTAAGCTTGTTTCGATCACCCCTAGCGGCGATGACAGGGGCCGCCAAGAGTGATTTCGGATGATTATCGGGAACCCTTGTCTTCAGGAGTGTGGAAAGCCAGTGGGATCGAGCCAAAGTGCGGACGCGCCATTTTTGTCCGCTGACGGCAGCGGGCTGCTCAGCGGCTGATCCTCGCTGCCGTTACGGCAACCGCCGGAAACGGGCGTGTCATTTTTGCATCTCTCTTTGAAAAGGGTCCCGGCAAGCGGGATTTCTACCTCGATTGAATGTAACATTTTTGCAACGTTTGTGTGGGAATCGTTGCTTGTCTGCGCCTCTCCGCTTGATCTAACGGTTCAATTAAACGACGGACGGCGCCCCACAGCTGTCGTAAATACAAGCCATCCCCCAGCAAAATGGCGATGACGACAACGAGTTCAACAGGAGTAAATATGAAGATCTTCAATAAATTTCTGATGGCGGCGCTTTGCACCTCCGCCATGACCACCCCCGCCTTGGCCCAGGATCAGGCACCGGATGATGCGCAGCAAACAGAATCCTATGATGACAATGTGATCATCGTGACCGCGACCCGTCGTGCGCAGGATGTGCAGGCCATTCCTCTCGCCGTGACCGCCGTGAGCCCCGTTCAACTCGAACGCCAGGGCGTGGTCAGTGTCAGCCAGATCACCAATGTCTCCTCCAGCTTCTCCACCTCGAATGCGCAATTGGCATCGGGTTCCGTCGTGCTGCGCATCCGCGGTGTCGGCACGACCTCGAACAATATCGGTTTTGAATCGGCTGTCGGTATCTTCATCGACGGCGCCTATCAGTCCCGTCCAGGTGTTGCCCTTTCCGAATTTGTCGACGTCGAGCGCGTCGAAGTGCTGCGCGGCCCACAGGGCACGCTGTTCGGTCGCAACACCTCGGCCGGTGCTCTCAACATCACCAATGTTCGTCCCGACCTCAGCGAATTCGGCGGCTTCGCCAATGCCACCTATGGCAATCGCGATCTCTACGGCGTCCAGGGTGCGGTCAATGTGCCGATCGTTCAGGACAAGCTCGCTCTGCGCGTCACCGGCGCCTATCGCGAACGCGACGGCTATGTCACCGTGGTTGACGGCAGCGGCGCAAAGATCGGCGAATCGAACGGCACCGACCAGTATCTGGTCCGCGGCCAGCTCGGTTTCGAAAGCGACAGCGGCATTCGCGGCCGTCTGATCGGCGACTATGCCAAGAGCTCCGCCGGTTGCTGCACGCCCGTCGAAGTCCTGAAATCCCCGCTGGAAACGTCAGGCCTGTTCGCTGCTGTCGGACTGGGCCCTCGTGGCGGCATGGCGGCACCGGTTGTTCCGTCGAGCCCGTTCGATACGACCAATGCTCAGGTTGCGGTCGACAACCGCATCGCGACCGCCAATTTTGCGCCACAGACGAAATTTGACCAATGGGGCGTCACCGGCGAAATCGAAGTGCCCCTGGGTGATGTCGCCGACCTGATCTATATCGGATCCTATCGCGAATATGACGCCGTCGAAGCCTATGATTCCGATTTCTCGGCGCTGGACGTGTTCAACGTCACCGACAACCAGACCTCGATCGAAACCATGACCCACGAACTGCGGGTCCAGGGCGAAGCCTTTGACGGTGCCCTGAACTGGCTCGTCGGCGGATATTATTCCAAGGAAGATATCTCGCAGAGCGTGTCATTCGCGCTCGGCGCGGACTTCGACCGGCTCGTCGGTGCCACCCTGGCCGGTGCTACCGGAGGCGCCAGCCTGAATCCGGCTAGCCCGATTTTCTTCGGCGCAACCCCGCTGCAGAATATCACCGGCTTTGATCCGTCGACCATCACGAACAACAACCAATATGCGCAAAACAGCAAAAGCTGGTCGATCTTCACGCATAATACGCTTGAAGTGACCGATGGGCTCGAGCTGACGGTTGGTCTGCGCTATTCGGATGAAAGCAAGGATGGCAGCTTCGTCAGCGGCGGCGGCAACAATCCGGTTTGCCCGGCAATTGTTGGTGCAATCTCTCCCGGTGGCAGTTTGAGTGGACTGCCTGCCGCTCTGCAGAACGCGTTTTTCGGTCTGGGCTGCTTCGCCTTCACGTCGCCAGCCGATGCGCCTTATGCTGCAGTCCTGCCATCCCCGCGGACCTTCAGCAGCCAGTATAAGGATAATGAACTGATCTACACCGGCAAGATCGCTTATGCCTTTGCCGATCCGGTCAATGTCTATGCCAGCTTCACCCACGGCTATAAATCGGGTGGCTTCAACCTGGACTCGACGGCTGCCGTCGGCGGCGCTGATCCGCGCTTTGCTTCGGAAACCGTCAATGCCTACGAAGTTGGCCTGAAAGCCAAGTTCCTGGACAATGCGGTGACATTGAACCTGGCTGCGTTCCGTGAGGAATTCACCAACTTCCAGGTTCTGGAATTCACCGGTGCCCAGTTCCAGACCTTCAATGTTCCGAAGGCGGAAACCCAGGGCGTGGAAATCGAAACGACGATCCGTCCGGACGAGCATTTCACGGTCAATGCTGCCATGACAATCACCGATGCCAACTATCCGAATGATTGCGCCGGTACCCAGACCGCCGCAAACGTCCTGGCCTTGTGCGGCAATTCGCTGACCAACGCACCGGATATTGTCGGTATCGCAGGCGCTACCTATACCAATGATATTGGCAGCAGCCTGAAATATTTCCTCAACGCCCAGGTGCGTATGGAAAGCGATCGCCGGACTTCGACCCAGGCGATTGATCCCGCCAATCTCGCGGCGAATATCCCGGTTCCGTTCGATGAGCAGGATGGCAATATCAAGATCAACCTGCGCGCCGGTATCGGCAGCCAGGACGACGTCTGGGGCCTCGAGGCCTTCGTGACCAACCTGACCAATGAAGTGACGCGCGGCGTGACCTTCAACACGGTGGCGCGTTCCGGTTCGCGGTCGGCCTTCATTCAGGAACCCCGCAGCTACGGACTGACCCTGCGCGGCAAGTTCTAGGCCAGCACCAAACAGGGTGGCATTCTGCCGCCAGACAATCAGGGGCCGGCTTTTCCGGCCCCTTTTTATTGCGCGGTCCAGCCATTGATGCAAAAGACGAAGCCTATGAAAAAATTTATCTTCCAGACGGTTCCCGTGCTCCATTTCGGCGAAGGCTGCCTTGCTGAACTGCCCGGCCAGATCGCTGCCCTGCGCGCCTCGCGGCCGATGATCGTCACCGACAGGGGCATAGTCGACGCCGGACTGATTGCACCGGTTGAACAGACCTTGCGCGCCGCCGGTCTCGAGGTCGCGATCTTCGACTCGGTGGTCGCCGATCCGCCGGAGAAAATCGTCTTGCAGGCGATCGATACTGCGAAAGCGGCCGGCGTCGATATCGTCATCGGTCTCGGTGGCGGTAGCTCGCTCGACACCGCGAAGGTGGTCGCTGCGCTCGCCGTCGACGGTGCCCAGCCGCTGGCCGAAATTTACGGCGTCGGCGCGCTGCAGCGCAAGGGGCTGCCGACAATATTGATTCCCACCACCTCCGGCACCGGATCGGAGGTCACCGCCATCTCGATCCTGACCACCGGCGAAACCACCAAGGCGGGAATCGTCTCGCCCTATCTGTTTGCGGATGTCGCGCTGTTCGACCCGGCGCTGACGCTCGGGTTGCCCGCCGCCGTCACCGCCGCCACCGGCATCGATGCAATGGTCCATGCGATCGAGGCCTTTACCGGCCGTCATGCCAAGAATCCCGTCTCCGACATGCTCGCGATCGAGGCGCTCAGGCTGCTCACGACCAATATCGAAACCGCCTGTTCCGACGGCAGCAATATCGCGGCGCGCGAGGCCATGCTGCGCGGATCGATGCTCGCCGGCCAGGCTTTTGCCAATTCGCCGGTCGGCGCGATCCACGCGCTCGCCTATCCGCTCGGCGGCATCTATCATGTCCCGCACGGCCTCTCCAATGCGCTGGTCATGCCCTATGTGATGCAGTTCAACCTCGAGGCCGCCGCTCCGCTCTACGCCCAGCTGGCCGATGCGCTGGATGTGCCGCGCGGCAGCGAGAACAGCGAAGAGGCGAGGGCGCAACAACTGATCGACTATCTCGAAGGTCTGGCGGTCAAGGTGAAGGCACCCCGCAAGTTGCGCGAGATCGGCATCAAACAGGATGCGACCACCGAACTGGCGGAAGCGGCGATGCTTCAGACCCGCCTGCTGATGAACAATCCCAAAGAACTGACCCAGGCCGATGCGCAGAGGATCTACGATGCCGCCTGGTAAAGCTGCCCGCGCAGAGCCGCCGGTCCGCTCCGCCTATCGCGCCGGCTCGCTGATCACCACTCGCTGGAACGACAATGATCCCTATGGTCATGTCAACAACGCCATCTATTATTTCTGGTTCGACACCGCGGTAAACCGCTATCTGGTCGAGCAGGGCGCGCTCGATATCACCGGCGGGGAAACCATCGGCCTGGTGGTGAATACCAGCTGCGACTATTTTTCCCCGATCGCCTTTCCCGATGACGTGATGGCGCGTATCCGCGTCGACCGGCTCGGCAACAGCAGCGTCACCTATGGCGTCGGCCTGTTTCGCGGTGACGAGGATATCGCCTCCGCCGCCGGCAGCTTTACCCATGTCTATGTCGACCGCGAAACGCGTCGACCGGTTTCCCTCCCATCCCCCTTGCGTTCCGCGCTGGAAGCGATAGAGTTTTAATCAACTGATTAAATTCTTGGGAGAGAAAGATGCTACGCCCCTTTGACACCGAAGAGCGCCGCCAGTTTCGCGAAACCTGCCGCCGCTTCATCGAAACCGAATTGCAGCCGCACGCCAACGAATGGGACGAGGCCGGCGAAATCCCCTGGGAAATGCATCAAAAGGTCGGCGCCCTCGGCGTCTGGGGCTTCGGCGTCGACGAAAAATATGGCGGCCTTGGCATGGACGATATCTTCATGCGCGCTGCCTGGGGCGAGGAAGCGGCCCGCGCCCACAACGGCGGCACGCTGGCGGCGCTCGGCGGCCGCTCGATCTCGATCGGCCCGATCCACAAGCTGGCGTCCGAGGACATCAAGGACCGCATCCTCAAGGACATCGTGCTCGGCAACAAGGGCTCCAGCCTCGGCATCACCGAGCCCGGCGGCGGCTCCGATGTCGCCAATATGCAGACCACCGCGCGGCAGGACGGCAACCACTGGGTGATCAACGGCGCCAAGACCTTCATAACCGGCGGCATGACCGCCGACTATTATGTCATCGGCGCCCGCACCGGCGGCGAGGGGCTGGACGGTATCTCGCTGTTCCTGGTCGAAAAGGATGCCGAGGGTTTCTCGCGCACCGCGCTCGACAAGAAAATGGGCTGGTGGGCCTCGGACCAGGCCTCGCTCTATTTCGACGAGGTGCGCGTGCCCGCCGAGAATATGCTCGGCGAAGAGGGCCGGGGCTTCATCCAGATCATGCACAATTTCAACCATGAACGGCTCGGCATGGTCGCGCAGAGCCTCGGTATGATGCGGGTGCTGCTCGAATATGCGATCGATTATGCCCAGCAGCGCCAGACCTTCGGCAAGCCGCTGATCCGCCACCAGGTGATCCGCCACAAGATCGCCGAGATGTCGGCCCGGATCGACCGGCTTGATGCCTGGCTCAACCAGATCTGCTGGCTCGCCGAACAGGGCGAGATGCCGGTCGCGCAGATCTGCAAGGCCAAGTTCAGCGCCACCAAGGATCTCGAATATTGCGCCAGCGAGGCGATGCAGATTCTCGGCGGCGCCGGCTATCTGCGCGGCAACCCGGTCGAGCGCTTCTACCGCGAGGTCAAGGTGATGGCGATCGGCGGCGGCTCGGAGGAAATCATGCGCGATCTCGCGGTCCGGCAGATGGGCCTCTGATCCCGCTTGCCATTTCCGCGTCCGAGTGGATAAGCAGCGCGTCCGAACCCCGTTCGTGCTGAGCCTCTCGAAGCACGCAGCGGCAACAGGCAAACAACCGGCTTCGACACTATGGGCTGATGGAACAACAAATGTCCGATTTGATCTCTTCCGACCGCCAAACCGAGGACGCGCCGCCCCTGCTGCCCTCGGGCTCGGTGCTGATCGGCCTGCTGTCCTTTGCAATGATGGATGTGGCGATGAAGCGCCTGTCGATCGACCTCGGCGCCTATAATGCGCTGCTCTGGCGGGTGCTGACCGCGCTGGTCCTTGTCTCGATCCTCTACCTGCCGCGTCGCCCGAAAATGCCGGGCCCGACTGCGCGCAAGGTGCATCTGCAGCGCGGCATCATCGTCGTCTTCATGTCCTATCTGTTCTTCTGGGGTCTCGCCAGGGTGCCGCTGGCGGAGGCGATCGCGCTGTCCTTCATCGCCCCGATCATCGCTCTCTATCTGGCGGCGGTATTCCTCGGCGAGACTATCCACCGCAATGCCATCTATGCCTCACTGCTCGGCTTCGGCGGCGTGCTGGTGATCGCATGGGGCAGGGCGTCGGGCGACTATGATGAAGCGGCGCTGCTCGGGATCGGCGCGATCCTGGCATCCGCCGTGCTCTATGCCGGCAATCTGGTGATCCAGCGGCAGCAGGCCCTGCTCGCCGGCCCGCTCGAGATCAGCTTCTCGCAAAATCTGATCATCGGCGCCTCCTTCCTGCTGCTTGCGCCCTTCTTCGCGGTGCTGCCCGACCGCGCCTCGCTCCCCTATATCGGAGCGGGCGCGGCCCTGTCGGTGATCTCGGCCCTGTTCATCGCCTGGGGCTACCGGCGGGCCGAGGCGAAATATCTGATCAATCTCGAATATAGCGCCTTCATCTGGGCGGCGATCTTCGGCTGGCTGTTCTTCCGCGAACCGATCAGCTGGACAACGGTGGCCGGCGCCCTGCTGATCGTCGCCGGCTGCTATCTCGCCACTCGCCGCGACCGCAAGGTCGCCCATATCGAAACCACCGCGGTCTGACCGCCGTGCTGCGCATCCCCAACCGGCAGGCCCGCTGGCTCTGGCTCGAGGCGCAAGGCCTGTCCGACAGCCCGACCGGTCCGCTGGACCTGCCGGACACCATTCGCCGCCTCGGCTTTGTCCAGCTCGACACCATCCAGAACGTCACCCGCGCCCACCACCACATCCTCTGGAGCCGCAACCAGAATTACCGCGAACCGATGCTCGACCGGATGCTGGGTCGGGACCGGACGGTCTTCGAGCATTTCACTCACGACGCCTCGATCCTGCCCATGGAATTTTACCCGATGTGGCAGCGCCAGTTCCGGCGGCTCGGCGCAAAGGTCGCCGGTTACGCGTCCTACCAGAAGGCGGCACAGCAAATCGCCCCGGAGCAGATCAAGGCGCGGATCGCGCACGAAGGCCCGCTCTCCACTCATGATTTCGATACCCGGGTCGAGGGCGAAAAGCAGATGTGGGACCGTCCGCCGCACAAACGGGTGCTCGACCAGCTCTGGTATGCCGGCGACCTTGCGACCTCCCACCGCCAGAATTTTGCCAAATATTATGATCTGACGGAACGCGTCATCCCGTCGCATCATCGCGAAGCCGCTCATGAGGATTCCGCTCAGATCGACTGGCTGTGCCGCAATGCACTGGACCGTCTCACCTTCGGTTCGCTGGGTGAAATCCAGCGTTTCTGGGGAGCGGTCGATGCGAAAGAAGTGCGAGCCTGGTCACAATCGGTTCGCGATCCTGTTCCGGTCCTGGTGGAATCGCGCGACGGAACATGGCGCAATGCGCTTGCTGCGGTGGATATCGAGGCACGTCTGGCTGCTGTCTCTGCGCCGACATCCCGGCTGCGAATCATCAATCCGTTCGACCCCGTGGTGCGCGACCGCAACCGGCTGGAAGCGCTGTTCGGCTTTGCCTATCGCAATGAAATGTTCGTGCCCGCTGCGCAGCGCAAATGGGGCTATTATGTCTATCCGATATTGGAAGGCGACCGTTTCGTCGGCCGGATCGAGATCAAGGCAGACCGCTCCGCCGGCACGCTCCGGGTAACGCAATTCTGGCAGGAACCGGGCATCGCCTGGCCTGCCGTACGACAGGAAAAGCTGGCGGCAGAACTGGGGCGTCTGGGACGGCTGATCGGAGTCAGCGAAATATTGTGGGAATGTGACCGCGCGTAAAATCGCGGGCTGGTGTTACTTGACGGTGCCGCGAAAGCGCAATTCGCCGGATGCGCCGGGGGCAATCGGTTGTGGCAATATCCAGCGAATATGGGTGACATCGGACGCCACCGCTGGCCGGCTGGCCTGCTCGCCATCAATCACGCTCAGTTCCGTCAATTTTCCGAAGGTCTTGCCGCCATCTACCGAGACCAGCGCCCAGTCTTCCAGCACCTCGACAAAGCTGACGGCCTTGTGGACGGGATTGTTGACCACAAAGCCGGTAACAGCTTGGTCGCCGCTATTCTGATAGCGATTGATGAACAGCAGCTTGTCTCCGGGAACGATCTTGACGGTCGCAGGATCAACGAGCTCCGTAGCATTTTCGCCATTTTCCGATTGCACCGTCCGCTCGACCTTGATCAGGCTGTCGATTTTTACATCGCTTTGCGGGTCAGCGGTTGCTGCCGCAAGCGGAGCGGCATAGGCCATATGAGATACGGACACCCCGGTCATCAGAACACCGGCAACCAGAGTTGCTTCGAGCAAAATCATACGCATATTCGACATTTCACTGATCCTGTTCATCCATAAGGGATCGGGCAATGGCACCCGGTCCGTCTTCACCGGGAATATCGACAAACTTGGTTAATTTCCCGTTAAAGCCTTTCGTGAAATTGCCGGTCCGGTGCCGAGAGAGCGGAACATCTTGCAAAACCTGTGGTATGCCGACCGGGCGTTGTTATTCGTTGGCGTCGCGATTCATCAACCGCTAAAGAGAAAGGCGATGGGTCGAACCACATATCGTTGCTGCCGCGGCATGCTGTTTATTCTGCTGATGGGCGCGCTCATCCGGCCCGCCAGCGCCCAGACCGCAGCCGCAACGGACGAGACGGATCTCGAAACACCGCTCGACCCGGATCAGCCGCTCACCGAGTTTCCGGATTTCGGTGTTGAATGGCCCGATCTGGATGACACGACAGAGCCGACGCTTGACGAGAGCGAGACGGAAACGACTGCTGTCCCGGCCTTGGAAGAAAATAGCCCGGATCAGAAGGCACCGGCTGAGCAGGCGCCGGCCGAGGAACGGCTGTTCGAGAACGAAAGCGCGGCTGACGAGTATCGACCCACGGATGCGCTGGCGGAAACCGCCTACCGGATCAGCTTTGAAGGATTGCCCGATAGGCTGGGGGAAAGCTTTGCCAGCCGCTTCGAGATATTGTCGGCGCTGGAACAATATCGCGACGACGATGCCAATTTTGCCCAGATTCGCAGACGCGCGCAAAGCGATGAAGAACTGGTCGAACGGCTGCTCAGAATAGAGGGCTATTATGACGCGGTCGTCCAGACGCGTTTCGAGACCGACGGTGTGGAGCGTGTCCATGTGGTCATCGAGGTCCAGGCGGGACCGTTATATAAGCTCGCGGCGATCACCTTGCCCGGCCTCGAAAAGGCCGTGCCGCCCGATCCGGAAAAATTCCGCGAGACCTTTGGCTTGCAGACAGGGGCAATCGTCAACAGCGACGAGATCACAGAAGCCATTGGCCGGCTTGATATGGCGATGGTGGAAAATGGCTATGCCTTTGGCAAAACCGGCGAACCCGAGCTGGAAATCGATCATGCCGCGCGCCTGGGCGATCTCGAAGTTCCGGTCGTGCCCGGCGGTCGTTTCCATTACGGTTCGATCGTCATGGCGCAGAGCGATCTGTTCGATGCTGACCATGTGCAGATGATCGCCCGTTTCGCCCCCGGCGATCTCTACCAGGCCTCGGATGTCGAGGATTTGCGCCGGGCCCTGATCGCGACCGGTCTGGTTTCGACCCTGTCCATCGACCCCGTGGTGGCCGACGATCCGGACAAGGTGGATATCGCGGTTAACGTGACCCCGGCACCGCTGCGCACCATCGCTGGTGAACTGGGCTATGGCACCGGCGAAGGCGCCCGGGCCGAAGTCAGCTGGGAGCACCGGAATTTCTTTCCGCCGGAAGGCCTGATCCGCTTCACCGGCGTCCTTGCGACGCAGGAACAATCCGGCAGCATTGCCTATCGCCGCAACAATTATCATCGGCGTGACAATGTTCTGAACGGTCGTACGGCGCTCAGCGTCGTCGATCGCCCCGCGTTCAAGGCGCAGACTTTCTCTGTTGCCGCCAATATCGAGCGGAAAAGCAGTCTGATTTACCAGAAACGTTGGAGCTGGTCGGCGGGCGTCGAACTGCTGGCATCGCGGGAAACCGATGTCACCGGGCCCACCGGTGCGACCGGCCGGGACACCTATTTCATCGGCGCGCTGCCCGGACTGGTCACGTTTGACGCCAGCGATGATCTGCTCGACCCGACCAGGGGTTTTCGTCTGTCGGCCCGGGTGGCGCCGGAAGCGTCCCTGCAAAGTGGCAGCTTTTTCTACGTCCGCAACCAGTTCGACGGCAGCGCCTATTTCCCGGTCTCCGACAAGATCGTGCTGGCCGGGCGCACCCGGCTCGGCTCGATCGTAGGCGCCGGCAACAACCGGATCGCGCCCTCCCGCCGCCTCTATGCCGGCGGCGGCGGCTCGGTTCGCGGCTATGGCTATCAGAGCATCGGTCCGCGCGACCCCAATAACGATCCCGTCGGTGGCCGCTCGCTGGTGGAATTTGCGCTCGAGGCACGGGTCAAGACCGGATGGTTCGGCGGCAATCTGGGCATCGTGCCCTTCATCGACGGCGGCAATGTCTATACCAGCAGTACCCCCGACTTTTCCGGCATGCGTTATGGGGCCGGTATTGGGGTGCGCTATTATAGCGATTTCGGACCGATCCGGATCGATGTCGGTACGCCGATCAACCCGCAGCCGGGTGACACGCGCGTCGCCGTCTATGTATCGCTTGGGCAGGCCTTCTAGATGGCGGAGCATCTCGAAAGTTCCGCTGCAAGGTCCCGCCGCTGGCGCTGGCCGCTGCGCAGCCTGCTGGCGCTGGCGGTACTGGCCGGTCTTGCTCTGGCCGGCGCCGCTATCTGGCTGGACAGCGACGCCGGTCATCGCTTCATAATCGGTCAGGTTGAAGCGCTGGCCCCGGAAACCGGACTGCGCATCCGCGTCGGCGAGATCGACGGCTCGATTTACAGCGAGGCCGAAGTGAAGGGGCTCACGCTCAGCGATCCCAAGGGCCCTTTTTTCAGGGCCGAGACAGTGGCGGTAGACTGGAACCCGCTGGCCTGGATATTCAACGAACTCAATATTTCCGAGGCCGTAATCAAAAATGCGCGGCTCGACCGCTTGCCCGATTTGATCGATACCGGAAAAGACCAGCCGCTGTTGCCGGGTTTCGACATTTATATCGGCGCCTTCCGCGCCGACAATTTGGCGCTGGGAAAAGCCATCACCGGCTCCGAACAACTGGCCAACCTGTCGGGCTCGGCCGACATAAGGGCCGGCCGGGCAATGGTCCATCTCGATGCAACGACGACCGGCAGCGGCGACAAGCTGTTTCTCGCCCTGAACGCGGAACCGGAACGCAAGAAACTGGATATCGATGCCGAAGTGATTGCTCCCGCCGGTGGCGTATTGGCCGGTGCGCTCGGACTCGAGCGCGATCTGGCCGTAACCGTCAAGGGCGACGGCAGCTGGCAGAAATGGAACGGTGAGCTCAATGCGCTCAGCAATGGCGACTCCCTCGCGCAAATCACGCTGGAAGCGACAGACGGATTGTTCGCCTATGACGGAAACCTGACAGGCGCCGTGATGCCCGCGGGGCTGGCGCAAAAGCTGGCATCACCCCGTCTGCTGGTCAAGGGCACCGCGCGGTTCGAGAACCGCCTGGCATCGCTGGATCTGGAGGCCCGGTCGAAGGCGCTGGTCCTGACTGCGCTTGGCGGCGTTGATCTCGGACGCGCCAGTCTCGACGCGATGCGGATCGAGAGTCGGCTGATCGATCCGTCGGCACTCGCCCGCAATCTGAAGGTGCAGGATTTCGAGCTCAAGGCCCTGCTCAACGGCAAATTCTCCGAATTGCGCTATCAATATCTGCTGACCGCGCCGCAGCTGGCGATCGGCAAGACTCTGCTGACCGGTGTTCGGGGCGAGGGGGAGGGGCGCCGCGAGGCGGGTGGCTGGAACATTCCGCTCGAACTGTCCGTCCGTACGGTGATCGGAAACGGCGAATTGCTGAAGCGGCTGCTGTCCGGGTTCACCGCAACCGGCTTGCTCCGGCTTGAGAAGGATTTGCTGTTCGCCGAGCGCGCCCGCGTCTCGACCGGAACCGCCAAGGGCACGCTGGACTTTGAAATGCGTCCCTCGACCGGTGATTTTGGGATCAATATCGCTGCCACCGCGCCGTCCTTTGCCATGCCGGGAGTCGGGGTCGCCGATATCATAGCCGATATCGATCTCGGACCCGGAAATGGCGGTCTTGCGCTGGACGGCCAGATCGACGCCCGCTTGCGGCGCTTTGACATCGCCTTCCTGCGCGAGCTGGCGGGCGGTCTCCCGCGGTTGCAAACCGGGCTGTCGCTCGGACCGGACGGACGTTTGCGATTCACCAATCTCAATGTCAAAGCCCCCGATCTGGTGTTCAGGGGTTCGGGCAAACAGACCGGGGCAGCGACCTTCACCTTCCAGGGATCGGGCAGCCAGAACAGCTACGGGGCATTTGATCTAAAGCTCGACGGTCCGCTCGAACGGCCCAAAATAGCTCTGCTGCTCGACAGCCCGCTCCCCGCAGCAGGCCTGTCTGCGGTTCGTCTCGATCTCGATCCGGTCAGGGCGGGATTTTCCTATACCGCCGTCGGCGGCTCGACGCTGGGACCGTTCAGCAGCGAAGGCGCGATTGTAACGGCGCCCGGTCAGGATACCGCCGTGCGGGTCGACCGGCTGCTGGTTTCCGACACGCTTGCCACCGGTACGATCCTGACCACCGCAAGGGGGCTCTCGGGCACGCTGGCGGTCAGCGGCGGCGGCGTGAACGGAGACGTGCTGTTTCGGCCCGGCGACGGACGACAGCTGATCCGCGCCAATCTCAAGGCGGAAAACGCCCGCTTCGATGGCAATCCGCCGCTCTTCATCCGTACCGCTCAGCTCGACGCCGATATCGTTCTGATCGAAGGCCGGTCCAATATCGACGCCACGCTCCGGGCGCAGGGGATCAGCCGCGGCGAGCTGGTTGTTGGCCGGATCGCCGGCAATGCCAAGCTGACCGACGGCAGGGGTACGGCCACCTTCGCCGTGGCCGGAACGCGAGGCAGCACGTTCGAATTTCAGGCGAAAGCCGATATCTCTCCCGATCTGTACCGGATCACCGGCGCCGGCGAGTTTGAGGGCCGCAGTCTCCGGCTCGCCCGGCCGCTCGAGCTCCGACGGGCTGGCAACGGCTGGACCGCGTCGCCGACCACGATCAGCTATGGCAGTGGCAGCGTCCGTCTGTCCGGTCGGTGGGGAGGCGGCGATTCCAGGCTGGATCTGGCAATGGCGAAAATGCCGCTGTCGCTGCTCGACATCGCCTATGGGGACCTTGGTCTCGGCGGCACCGCCAGCGGCACCGTCAAGCTCAGCCAGACCGGCGCGCAGGTGCCGGTCGGCGACGCCCGGCTGACGGTGAAGGGGCTGACCCGCTCGGGCCTGATCCTCACCTCCACGCCGGTGGATCTCGGCCTCAATATCGCCATCTCCCAGCGCAATGCAGCGGCGCGCGGCATCATCAGGTCGCCCGGTGGCAAGACCATCGGCCGCTTCCAGGGCAGGGTGACCGGACTGGGCACGGGGCGCTGGCAGGACGAGCTGTTGCGCCGGCCGCTATTTGCGCAGGCCCGTTTCAATGGCGGTGCCGAAAGCCTGTGGCGTCTTACCGGCGTCGAAACCTTCGACCTGACCGGACCGGTGGCGGCCAGTGCCGATGTCAGCGGCAGCCTCGCCAACCCCCAGATCAAGGGTCAGGTCCGTACCAGCAGTGCGCGGCTGGAAAGCCCGCTGACCGGAACTGTTGTCTCCAATATCAAGGCCGCCGGGCAGTTTGACGGCTCGCGTCTTGTGCTGTCCAACCTGACCGGAACGACCGCCAATGGCGGAACCGTGAGCGGCAGCGGCAGTTTCAACTTTGCCGTCGCGCCGGGAGAGGGGATCGGCATCTCTGTGGACGTTGATGCCCGGCAGGCGGCGCTGATCGCCCGCGATGATTTTGCCGCTACCGTGACCGGTCCGATCAAGATCCGCAGCTCGCCCGACGGCGGCCTGATTTCGGGTGACGTGGTCCTCAACCGCAGCTTCTTCCGCTTTGGCCAGGCCAGCGCCCGCGCCAGCCTGCCTGACATCAAGACCCGCGAAATCAACCGGCGCGCGGACGAACGGCCGGTGCGGGTCCGGGACCGGCCCTGGCGTTTCGACCTGACCGCGAACGCGCCGAACCGGTTGCGCGTCGAAGGCATGGGCCTCGACAGCGAATGGAGCGCTAATCTCAAGATATCCGGACCGGTGGACAATTTCGCCATGGTCGGCACCGCCAACATGCTTCAGGGCAATTATACCTTCGCCGGCCGGCGCTTCCGGCTCGAGCGCGGGCGAATCCGCTTTGTTGGCAACCAGCCGGTCAATCCGATCCTCGATATCGAGGCCGAAGCCAATCTGACCGGTCTCAACGCCACGATCAACGTCACCGGCACCGGCAACGAGCCGGAGATCGCCTTCGCCAGCATCCCGGCGCTGCCGCAGGACGAACTGCTCTCGCGGATCCTGTTTGGCGCCTCGATTGCCAATCTGTCCGCGCCGGAAGCGGTCCAGCTGGCGGCGGCCGTCGCCTCGCTGAACAGCAGCGGCGGCGGTCTCGATCCGATCAACCAGCTGCGCAAGGCGGTGGGTCTCGACCGGCTCCGGATATTGCCGTCCGACACCGATGCCGGCTCGGGCACCTCGATCGCCGCCGGCAAATATATCACGCGCCGAATCTATGTCGAGCTGATCACCGACGGCAAGGGTTATAGCGCCACCCAGCTGGAATTCCAGATCACCCGCTGGCTGTCGATCCTGTCGACCATCTCGACTCTCGGCCGGCAGAGCGCCAACGTGCGGGTGAGCAAGGACTACTGATTTTCTCCCATGAGGGAGGATGCGATCCGGGCACGGTGATAGTGCCGCTGCTCTTTCTGCCCACGCAGACCCTCACCGACTTGGCCCAGCAGCCCGGCCTTGGTATCCTATAACAGGAAGGGCCAGAGAGCCGTCGTCGCAACCGCCAGACTGCCAGCCATGATAGCGCCGGCAAGCAGCCGGGTGCCGTGCAGTCTGGTCCACAGCAGAAATCCCGTGATGCTCATGGCAATCAGTGCGCCGGCGATCGTGTCCATGAACAGGACCCAGACCAGCCCCACGCCGGAACCCTTGTGGAGATTCTTAAGAAACCCCCAGAGATTCTGGCTGCTTTGCTTGACCGAAACGCTGGCGGAACCCTTCACATGTTCGACGGTCAGACGGCCATTGGGGTGATTGAAACTCAGTTCCCATTTTTCTGCCTCCGAGCGCTCCCTGCCGAGAAACCGCTTGGCTGATTTCTGGTCGCTCTTCTCGCCCTTGCCGGGCCCCTTGCCGCGGGGAGGGCGCGGTTCGCTTTGAAGAGCAAATTCGGCCTGGGCCCATTTGCCCAGCGCATCCTCATCCTTGATCGACCCTGCCGGGACGGCAATATCCATTGCACTCACTTCAATGGGCTCGCCGGTCTCGATTTTCCATATGCTGCGGTGATTGAGCAATATGCCGCTCGTCCCCAGCATCAGGAAGAGCAACGCACCCCAGAAGCCGGTCCATGCGTGGGTGCGCTTCAGCCAGCGGACGGCAGCGCCGCGCTGCCATTCCCGCGGGACGAACAGCAGACCGGACTGGTTCCGTTTTTTCGGTGTGACAGGTTTCGGGATCATAGGTCTGCCCATTTCCGCAACAGGTTATGGAAAGTCGAGGTCAGGCCCAGCACACTGGGATGCTTGTCCCCCAGTTCTTGCCGGGCCAGGGTGATCGACTGATCAAAACGGTATAGCAGCGCACGATTGCTGTCATCGCGCACCATCGACTGCGTCCAGAAGAACGAGGCCCAGCGGCTGCCCCGTGTAATCGGTTCGACCCGATGCAGGCTGTCGGCGGGATAGAGGACCATGTCGCCGGCAGGAAGCTTCACCCGCTGTTCGCCATAATGATCCTCGATCACCAGCTCGCCGCCGTCATAATCCTCCGGATCGGTCAGGAACAAGGTCGACGAAAGGTCGGTCCGAATCCGCTGCCGCGCGGAACCGATATAGCGGATGGCATTGTCGACATGGCTGTCAAAGCCCATGCCTTCATTATAGCGGTTGAACAGCGGCGGAAAGACGCGGTGGGGCAGGGCCGCCGCGTTGAACATTGCATTGCTGCCCAGTGCGCGCAGGATGATCTCGCCCAGCGCCTTGGCTTCCGGCGCGTCCTCGGGAACCTGCAGATTCTTTTTCGCCAGCGCCGCTTGCGCGCCGGAGGTCACATTCCCGTCCACCCATTCGGTTTCGGCAAGCGTCTTGCGAAGATGGTTCACCTCTTCGCGGTTCAGGACGGACGGGATGTGTAACAGCATCAAATGACTTTCTTCTGTGGTCCGCTAGCTCAGAATGAAACCCCAAAGCTCGCCAGGAACGACCGGCCGGCGGCAGGAACAACACGGCTGCTGTTTACCTGCGAATAATAGAGCTTATTGGTCAGATTATAACCGTTAAGTGCAATCCGGTATTTCCCGAAGTCATAGGCCAGCAGTCCGTCGACCGCGACATAGGATGGCGCGACCTGCGAATTCTGGCTGTCAAGAAAGACCTTGGACTGGTAATTGCCGCCAACGCCAATCTCCAGGCCCTTCAGACTTCCCTCCACCGGCTTGTAGGCCGCCCACAGACTTGCGGAATGTTTGGGAACATAGCGAACCTGCCGTCCGATCGCGTCGGTATCCAGATCGCCGGACCGCGTGAAGGCCTCGGTGATCTCTGCATCGACATAGGAATAGTTCAGCGTCAGCAGCAGGTCGGCGCTTACCGCGCCGCTGGCCCCCAGTTCAAATCCGCGCAGCCGCTGTTTCGGCTCGCTGGAGACGACCGTGACATTGGTAACCGGATCGACTTCCCGCGCATTGTTGCGGTCGATCTGATAGATGGCGCTCTGGACGAGCAGCTTGTCGCCGAACAGATTCAGCTTCAGCCCGAGGTCGAACGTTTCGGTCGTTTCGGGGTCGAGATCATTTCCGCTGATCCCGCCATTTTCCGCAGGCGTTGACAGGCTGCCATTGCTGAGGGAATTGCCGGGCGGCACCGCAGCCTTGCTGTAGGACAGATACACGCTGGCATTGTCGGAAGGCTCCCAGATGATCGACGCTTTCGGACTCCATAAATCACTGCTGGCTTCCGCTCGCGTGAAGCAGCTCGTAAAGCTGCCGGTGGCTCCGTTGCAGGACGTCAGCGCCTCTCCGCGACTGTCCGTAAGGTCGGTCGTGTCCTGGCTGCTCTTGAAATGCTGATAGCGGACACCCGCGTTGATCGACAGTTGCGGCGTGACCCAAAGACGCTCGTCAACGAACAGCGAGATGTCGGTCGCTTCTGCGTCACGGAGCCGGTAGATGGCCGTAGGATAGACAGGCGCATCTACTGCCGATGGGTTGAGCAGGGGCCGGGACACGGAGCTTGCCGGGCGCTGCGTATCGGAACGCTTGTTGGTCTGGTAGGAAACGTCCCAGCCAACGATCAGTTCATTGCGCATCTCGCCCAGCGGTTTTTCGATCAGCGCAGTGGAGACATTCTGAATCCCGCGCGTCGTCTGGTCCTGCAGGCCGCGGGCACTGGCCGAGACCATCGGCACGGTCAGCGGATCGCCGTCCAGCAGGGCGTCACCGCAGGCATCGTTGCAACTGGTCGGCGTTTGCCGGAACTGACGGGTATAGACGCCAACCTTGGTGTCGCTGGTAAGACTGATCCAGTCATTGGCCTGATGGGCAAAACGCGCGGTCAGTGTGTTGACCGTGACCTTGTCCCGGTCGGCGGCAAAGCCGTAAAAGTTGGAGCGCGGTACGCCGAATTCCGGTGCCGGCCGTTCGATATCGGTCGTATCGCTGGTCCGGATGATCGGTACACCATAATCCACCCGCTTGTCCTCATCCTGATGGAAGAAGATCAGGTCGAAATTCGTGTCATTGCCGATCCCGAAACCCGCCGCCGCGGCAAAGCCAAAGCGATTGGAATAGACGCTGTCACGGTCTGCCGTGTCGGCGGTATGGCCCATGATATTGAGCCGGAGACCGCTGCTGTCGCTCAGTGCCAGATTGGCATCGGCCGTCCCGCGCAGATAATCGTCCGTTCCGCCAGCGACGTTGAAGCTGAACCGGTCTTCGGCCAGAGCGCGCTTCGACTGGGTGTTGATCGCACCGCCGGACACGCCGCGGCCCAATGCGGTGGAGGACGAGCCCTTCAGAACCTGCACCGATTCATAATTGAACGCGTCGCGGGTAAAGGCTCCGAAATCCCGAAGGCCATCGGTAAAGATATCGTCCCGGGCTGCCTGGCCGCGAATGAAGAACTGGTCGCCATTGACCGTACCGCCTTCGCCCACGGCGGTGGTGACGCCCGCAACATTGCGCAGGGCATCGGCGAGCGTCGTCGCTTGCCGGTCATCGAGGATTTCTCTGTTCACGACGTTGATCGTTTGCGGCGCATCGATCAGCGGCCCCCGCATCGTGGCGAGATCGATTTCTTCCCCTCTGCCAATAACGACAATCTGGCCCTCGGCCGCTTCATCGGCTGCTGCAGCACCGGCATTTTCAGCGGCAAATGCGGTTCCTGGGGCTGCCATCAGCATGGCGGCGGCGATTGAACCGGTGCCGAAAGCGGCGCGGCGAGAAACCTTAGAATCAGACACGAATATTCCCCATCAGTTAAAGACAGAAGTCCGCTATTGATAATCATTCTCATTGTCAATAGCGGTTATTCTTTTGTCGATAGGATCGGGATCGCAAGCAAAAATCCGCTTGCGCTTTTCCGTTACGAGCCCGGCCGCTCACGCCTCTGAATTCGATAAGAAATAAAGTCTTTACAATTACTTACTGTGGTACGGACGGCTCCGGCTTGCTGCCGGGAACAGCGACCCGGCCCACAGCCGCCACCCAAATAAAAAGCCCGGAGCAATCGCTTGCCCCGGGCTTCCTGTCTTCAGTCTGATCGGAAAGATCAGCTCGAATAATACATGTCGAACTCGACCGGGCTCGGCTGGGTTTCCCAGCGGCTGACTTCTTCCCATTTCAGTTCGGCATAGGCGTCGATCTGGTCCTTGGAGAAAACATCGCCCTTCAGCAGGAACTCGTGATCCGCTTCGAGCGCGTTGAGCGCCTCGCGCAGCGAACCGCAGACGGTCGGCACTTCGGCCAGCTCTGCCGGTGGCAGGTCATAGAGATTCTTGTCCATCGCGTCGCCGGGGTGGATCTTGTTCTCGATGCCGTCGAGGCCCGCCATCAGCAGCGCTGCCGAGGACAGATAGGGGTTGGCAAGCGGATCGGGGAAGCGGAACTCGACGCGCTTCGCCTTGTCGCCAGCACCATAAGGAATACGGCAAGATGCGGAGCGGTTGCGGCTCGAATAAGCGAGCAGCACCGGCGCTTCAAAGCCCGGTACCAGCCGCTTGTAGCTGTTGGTGGTCGGGTTGGAGAAGGCGTTGATCGCCTTGGCATGCTTGATCACGCCGCCGATATAATGGAGGCACATTTCCGACAGGCCGGCATATTCATTGCCGGCGAACAGCGGCTTGCCGTCCTTCCAGATCGACATATGCGTATGCATGCCGCTGCCATTGTCGTCCTTGATCGGCTTCGGCATGAAGGTCGCGGTCTTGCCATAGGCATGGGCGACCTGCTGAACGACATATTTGTAGACCTGCACGCGGTCGCAGGTCTGGGTCAGCGTACCGAAGGTGATGCCCAGCTCGTGCTGCGCAGAGGCAACCTCGTGATGATGCTTGTCCATCGGCAGGCCCATTTCCAGCATGGTCGCGACCATCTCGCCGCGAATGTCCATGCAGCTGTCGACCGGGGCAACCGGGAAATAGCCGCCCTTGGCACGCGGGCGATGGCCCATGTTGCCGACATCATAGTCGCGGCCGCTGTTGGTCGGCAGTTCGATATCATCGATGCGGAAGCCGGAGCGGTCATAGCCATTCTCGAACCTCACGTCGTCGAACATGAAAAATTCCGGTTCCGGTCCGACATAGACGGTGTCGCCGATCCCGGTCGATTTCAGATAGGCCTCGGCGCGGACCGCGGTCGAGCGCGGGTCGCGGCTGTACAGCGATCCGTCGCCCGGCTCGACGATATTGCAGACCAGGATCATCATCGGGGTGGCCGAGAACGGATCGATATAGACCGCGTCGAGATCGGGACGCAGGATCATGTCGGATTCGTTGATCGCTTTCCAGCCCTCGATCGAGCTGCCGTCAAACATGAAGCCTTCTTCCAGCACGTCCTCGTCGATAACCTCGGCGCACATTGACAGATGCTGCCACTTGCCGCGCGGATCGGTAAAGCGGACATCGACCCACTCGATCTCCTGTTCCTTGATCATCTTGATAATATCGGATGCTGAATTGGCCATTTTTTATCCCTTGGTGTTGATATGTTTGGATTGGTTGCGAAAAAGATCAGATGGCGTCGTTGTCACGCTCTCCGGTGCGGATGCGCAGCGCGGCCTCGACCGGAATGACAAAAATCTTGCCATCGCCGATGCGGCCGGTCTGGGCCGCGGCAGAAATCGCCTCGACGGTGCGGTCGGCAAGACCGTCCTCGACCACCACTTCAAGTTTCACCTTGGGGAGGAAGTCGACGACATATTCCGCGCCGCGATACAGTTCGGTATGGCCCTTCTGCCGGCCAAATCCCTTTGCCTCGGTCACGGTGATCCCCGACACGCCGACTTCGTGCAGCGCTTCCTTCACTTCATCGAGCTTGAAGGGTTTGATGATCGCTTCGATTTTTTTCATTTTATACGTCCCCGTGTCCCTCTTCCTTGGCCGTTTCCCTTGCGCAAAGGAAACTGGCCTCGGCCGGGCACAATTGCCCGATACTATTCAATTACCATGCCAGATTCGATTCGCGAACAGAATCACCGGAATGCGTGCCTGCATTGCTAATAGCTATTCGGGTCGCTGACAATGGCGCTCAAAAAACAGGCATTTACGCGGGCAAATGACCATAATTTGGGCAGCTGATGCGAGCCACGGGGAGGCAATGTCGCTACCGCGCTTGGGGCGCTGTCATCTCCGGCAGATTCTTCTTCGTCCAGATCGACCGGTTGACCACATAATGGCGGATATTCTCGACCTGCTCGGGGCTGAGCTGCGAGGCGAAGCCGACCATGCCATGTTCTTTCAGCGCGCCGCCGGTAACCACCGACGCCCAGGCGTCCTTGTCGCCCAGCACACCGCTGATCCTGAGGTCCGGCGTGAAGCCGTTGCCGACCGCGCTGTCGCCGTGACAGACGATGCAGTTGCGACCGTAGAGTCCCTTGCCGGCAGCGATCTGCTCTGGCGTGCCGGTCTGCTTCGGGGGATCCCAGACGATGTCACCCTTGTCGAGCAGCGGCGGCAATTTGGCCTGTCCGTTCAGTTTCAGCACCACCAGCCGGGGGATATTGGGCACCTGCCGGGTCACCCCGCCGGCGACCCCGGCGACCAGCGGAAAGGCACCGCCCTTGCTGGTCAGAAAGGCGATATATTGCACGCCGTCGACAATGTAGGTCGAAGGCGCGCTGACGATGCCTGACTGCATCGGCAGGCTCAGCAATTCCTCGCCCTTGTCCGCCGAATAGGCCTTGAAAAAGCCGGTGCTGGTGCCCTGGAACACCAGATTGCCGGCGGTGGTCATGGTCCCCCCATTCCACGCCGCGGGATAATCGACTGTCCATTCGACCTTGCCGGTCTTCGGGTTGAACGCCACCAACTGGCCGGTGGTCGCGGCAATCGCGGCCTTGTAGACATCCTTGTCGTCGGGCAGCTGGGCGACCGACCAGTCGACGCCGACGTTGAAGCCGAGCCGCTCGCGCTTCTTGTCGATCTCGGAGACCGGCACCGCATAGCCCTGCGGAATTTGCTGCGCCGGGATATAGACCAGGCCGGTGTTGGGATTATAGCTCATCGGATGCCAGTTGTGCGCCCCCAGCGCGCCCGGAATCGCGACAAAGGGCTTGCCGGTCTTGTAGAAGCGGGCATCGGGATTCTCGATCGGCCGTCCGGTTTCCAGATCATAGCCGGTCGCCCAGTTGATCCCCTCGACAAAGGGCTCGGCGCTGATCAGCGTGCCGTCGATCCGGTCGATGACGAAGAAAAAGCCGTTCTTCGGTGCGTGGTAGAGCACCTTGCGCATCTTGCCGTCGATCGGCATCTCGGCCTGGATGATATGCTGGGTGGCGGTATAGTCCCAGCTTTCCGCTGGCGTTTCCTGATAGTGCCAGAGATATTTGCCGGTATCGGGATTGACCGCAACGATCGAGGACAGGAACAGATTGTCGCCTTCGCCGCCCGAGCGCAGCCCGTGGTTCCACGGATTGCCGTTGCCGACGCCGAAATAGAGCTGGTCAAGTTCCTCGTCATAGACGATGCTGTCCCACACCGTGCCGCCGCCGCCGGATTCCTTCCATTCGCCATCGCTCCAGGTCGCCGCTGCCGCTTTTGCGAAAATCTCGTCGCTCGCCGCCCCGTCCGGTTTCCCTTCCGGATTGGGCACGGTGTAGAAGCGCCATTTGAGATTGCCGTCGCGGGTGTCATAGGCGGAGACATAGCCGCGCACGCCGAATTCGGCGCCGCCATTGCCGATGATCACCATATTCTTGACCACGCGCGGCGCGCCGGTGATCGTATAGGGCTTGCTGTTGTCGGTGGTCTGGGTTTCCCACAGGCGCGCGCCGGTATTGGCATCGAGCGCGATCAGCCGGCCATCGATGGTGCCGAAAAACAGCTTGCCGCGGTTGATCGCCACGCCGCGGTTGACCACGTCGCAGCAGGCATCGACCGCCTTGGCGCCGTCGACTCCCGGATCATAGGACCAGATTTCCTCGCCGGTCTTGGCATCATAGGCAAAGACCTTGGACCAGGCGGTGGAGATATAGAGCTTGCCGCCGACTTCGATCGGCGTCGCTTCCTGGCCGCGGGCGTCGGGCAGGTCCTTGAACCAGGCGATGCCGAGCTCGTCGACATTGCCGCTGTTGATCTGCTCGAGCGGGCTGTAGCGCTGTTCCTTGGCGTCAAAGCCAATATTGCTCCAGTCGGCGTCCACCACCGTATCGGTCGTTTCCGGCACACTGGTCTGGCTTTCGCAGGCCACCAGCATCAACGGCATCAATAACAAACCCAACCTGCGCATCACCCGTCTCCCACTCCGCCGGACGGTAACCCGTCCATGCAGTTTAACTGACTAGCTAAGCTATGGGCGAGAGGTCAAGGGTTATGGGCAAGGGGCCAATGGGCACGGAACCGGGGGTCGGATAATATTTTTGTGCCGGAGCGGAACGGGACCGTGATGCCGTTAACTTTTCTGATGCAGTTCGCCGCTAAAAAGGGCTGCGATGAGATTGGCAACTATCACCAACTGGGCCTACGGCACGACGGTCGCATTGACCATCATTTCCGGGACGACGATGCTGCTTGCATCGAACGCGCAGGAGCACGAACGGGCGGCCGAGGCGCAGCGCTATCGGCTGGATCAGGCGACGCATAATCTGGGTCTCGATATGTTTGCGCTCACTGGCCAGGCGCGCCAATATGTCATTACCGGCGATACCACGCATCTCGCCGCCTATAATCGCACGGCAAAAGCGCTGAAACCGGTTGAAGACCGGCTTCGCCACGTGAACGATGCCGGGGCGGGTGCCGACGAGTTGAACGCGCTCAAGGAAGCCGTGCGCTGGGCCGACAGCCTGCATGACGAACAACGGGCGGCGCTTGCCGCACGCCAGCAAGGGGACGACGAGCGAGCACGGCAGATCATGTTCGGCGCCGAATATGAGCGGCAGCTTGACCGGGTCCAGGCGATGATCGAACGGTTTCAGTATCGCCTCGATCAGCGGACCGGCGCAGAAGTGAAGCAGGCAGCCACCATTGCCAGCCTGTGGAAGACGGTCTCGGAAGTCCTTCTGGCGATCACCGGTCTGCTGTTTCTTTGCGTCCTCTATTTCGTCTTCAAACGGCGGGTGCTGCATCCGGTGGTCCGTCTCAGCGACGTCGTCACGCGGCTTGCGGCAGAGGATTACACGGTTGAAGCCCCGGATGAGGGCCAGATTGACGAGATCGGGGATATGGCCCAGGCGATTGGTCTGTTCCGGGAAAATGCGATCGAGCGCCAGCGTCTGGAGGCCGAACGCGATGCCGATCGCGCCATGCGCGACTTGCTCTCGCGGATGACACAGCGGATGCAGGGCTGCGACTCCTTGCTTGACCTGACGGAAGTTGTGCAACGCTTCGTACCGGAAATCATCCCCGGACTGGCCGGCCGGCTCTATTTGCTCGACGACTCGCGCAATGCAATGATGGAGACGTGCCAATGGCTGTCGCCCAGCCATTCGCGCAGCGAATTCTTGCCGCTTGCCTGCTGGGCGCTGCGGCGCGGCTTGCCGCACCGACCCGCCGGCAAGGCCGTTGATGTGCCGTGCGACCATCTCGTGACCGGCGATGATGACAAGATCATCGATTCTATCTGCCTGCCGCTGACCATGCATCAGGAAACGCTGGGCCTGATCTATCTTGAGCCAGCCAGTGCCGCCCGGGAAGCGATTGAGGTCTCCGAAGTCTATCTCAACATGCTTTCCGAAAATATCGGGCTGGCGGTGTCGAACATGCGGCTGCGCGATGCGCTGCGCGAGATGGCGATGGCGGATTCTCTCACCGGCCTGGCCAATCGCCGGAAGATGGAAGCGGATCTCGCTTTGCAAATCGCCGAGGCCGAACGCCAGCAGCTGCCGATCAGCTGCCTGATGATCGATGTCGATCATTTCAAGCATTTCAACGACCGCTTTGGCCATGATGCCGGCGACGCTGTCCTGCGCGAGCTGGGCCGCACGCTCAGCAATTCGGCGCGGCAGCAGGACATGGCGTTCCGCTATGGCGGCGAAGAATTTTTGCTGCTGATCCCCGGAATGGGAGCTGACCGCGCATTGCTGCGCGCGGAGGAAATTCGCGAGCGAATTGCCGATCTTGATATCCGCTATGGCGGCGAGACGCTTGGCCCGGTCACCGTGTCGATTGGTGTCGCCAGCCTGCCGGTGCATTGCGACGGGGACCATCTTGTAAAGACGGCCGACGACGCGCTGCTGCGCGCCAAATCGCGCGGCCGCAACCGTGTCGAATCCGCAGGCGGCAGAAAGAGCGCCGCCTGATCAGCGCGCCACCGCATAGCGCAGCGCGACCATGCCGCTGCGATAGGCCCTGCTTTCCAGCAGATGCAATGCTACGTCCTTGTCCAGCCCCTCGAAGAAGCTGATTCCCTTGCCGATCAGGACCGGGAGGATCGAATAGCGGATCTCGTCCGCCAGGCCGAGCCGCATCAGGTTCCCGGCGAGTTTGCCACCGCCAGCGACCCAGATATTGGCATAGCGGCCTCTCAACTGCTTGAGCAGGCCCTGCAGGTCTTCGCTGTGGAAGGTCACGCTCTCCCGGCTGCGCTTTAGCGCGCGGCTGGTCAGGACAAGTACCGGCTTGTCGCCATAGGCCCAGCCCAGCCCTCGCTTCTCGAAATCGAGTGCGGTCAGATAGGTGCCCGATCCCATCAGATAACAGTCGATCCCCTCCAGAAATCGGCTCACATAGTCGGCATCCAGTTCCTCGCCCGCTGCATATTCGTCTGCGGTTTCCATCCAGTCGACGCTACCATCCTCGCGCGCGATATAGCCGTCCAGGCTCGCCGCCATGTGAATGGTGATCCGGCCCTCATTCTCTGCCATCATCTGTCCCTCCCTCAGCAAAGGCGGCCAGCGCCCCGGCAAGCGCGATCCGGTGGTCGCGGTTCCAGGGCGGGGCGAAGCGGGCGGACGCATCGGTTTCGTTCGTGCGATAGGCCGCCGTCTTCTGCATCGCCGCCTGCTGCTGGCTGTCAAACCATCCGACCTGCCAGCCGCGCGCTTCCGCAGCCCTTGCCAGTTCCTCCCGGTACATCACGCCATCAGCCCGTGCATTGGCCCAGTAATCAGCGATACATTCTTCGACGCTGTCCGGCATGTTCGGGAGCGCCCGCAGGGCGAGGGCGGCGCGATCCAGGCCCAGCCGCTCTGCCAGTTCCGCCAGCTGCCGCTCGCTATGGGCCTGCGCCGACCGGCGCACTTTTTCCACCATCGCTACCGCCTCGGCCAGCGGCAGTCGCCGGCTTGCATCATGATGGGGCAGGCCGGGCAGATCATCATCCTTCAGCAGGACCTTGCAGCGGTCGACAACCGCCCCGTTAGCGTCGAGCGTCACCAGCACTGCCCAGCCGGCATGGTCCGACACGCCCACCACCGGTATCGCCTTTCTTTCCACCTCGACACTCCCGCCGGAATCGGCTAGCATTAATTAATGAACGATCATTTATAAATCAATGGCCAGAACAAAGCAACTCTCTGATGAAACCGTCCTGGAGGCGGTGATGCCGGTGATCTTCGGCAAGGGTCCGCGCGAATTCACGCTGGGCGAGGCGGGCCGCGCGGCAGGCCTGTCAGCCGGCACGCTGCTGCAGCGCTTCGGCAGCAAGCAGAGGCTGGTGATCGCCGCGCTGGAGCTTGCCAATCGCCGCAACTTCGCTGCGCTCGACCGGCTCCCCGAAACCACTGGCGCGGAGGCGATCATCCGGATTTTCGTCGATCGGACACCCGGCCCGGAACATGAGCATCTGGTCAGCGATCAGCTGCTGTGGCTCCGGGAAAGCATGGCCGATGCTGCCGTAAATGCGGTCAGCTGCGACTATTTCGTACAGTTCCGCAAGGCACTGGCCGACCGCATGCCGGTGATGGCAATCCCCGCCGATCAGGCGGTGCTGCTGGTCGAGGCGCTGTGGCACGGTTCGATGATCCAGTGGGGCATTGGCCGCGAGGGCCATTTGCGCGCTTATGTCGAACGGAATCTGCGCCGCTGGTTCGCGCTCGCCGGGGTATCGCCGCCATCCGGTGGGGCAGGGTGAAACGACTCAATGGAGGCCAAAAAAATGAATGCGGTCGTTAGTCAGCGGCTGTCCGCCGCTGCTCTGCCGGGCACTAGCCCGTCCTGCGCTGTTGCTCGACTAGCGCCTGATTCTCACCGTCCAGCTCAATGGCGTTCCGCAGCCGGGCGAGGCCGACGGGCCTGCTGATCAGAAAGCCCTGCAAGGCATCAAATCCAAGGGTTTCGGCGAGTATCTTCTCTTCTTCGGTCTCGATGCCCTCGCAGACCGTGCTGGCGCCCAGCGCCTTGGCCATATGGATGATGGACACCAGAAAATCGATCAGATGCGGCCGGTCGGTGATGGTGCTGATCAGCGAGCGGTCGACTTTCAGGACATTGATCGGAAGGTCCAGCAACGTCCGGTAATTGGCATAACCCCTGCCAAAGTCGTCCAGTGCAATCCTGATGCCGGCGGCGCTCAATTGCTCGAGATTGCTGCGCGCTGTCCGCGACTTTTCCATCACCGCGGTCTCGATAATCTCGATCAGGACCGTGCCGGGATCGATCCGATATTCGCGCAGCGTGGCGAGAAAATTCGTGGCATATCCCAGCGAGGCGACATCGCTGGGACTCGCATTGACCGAGAAATATTCGATGCTGCCGCTCTGGATGAACGGGCCCAGCTCGCGGCAGGCCCGTTTGAGCACGATCTGGTCGACATGCACCAGTAGGCCCAGCCTTCCGGCGATAAAGATGAATTCTTCCGGGGAAATGACGCCGAGCGCCGGGTGCGTCCAGCGGGCCAGCACTTCCACCCCCTGGATATGGCCCTCGCTCGTGTCGAAAATCGGTTGGTATACGGCCGAGATATCCTCCCGGTCGATCGCGGTCCTCAGGCCCGTTTCAAGCTGCCGCAGCCGCAAGTCGTCGGAATGGTCAGACGCCTCGAATTTCCGGATATGGCCCTTGCCGACCTTCTTGGCCTTCATCAGCGCCAGATCGGCATAGCGTTTCAGCTCGCTCAGATTCTTGGTGTCGAACGGATATCTTGTATAGCCCAGCGAGCCCGAGGCATCCACTTCCCGCTTGAAATCGGTGACCGGCCGAAAGACGAGATCGGCCATCCCGCGAAGCCTTTCCTTCACCTCATGGGTCGGTTGCCCGCCGCACTCCAGCAGCACCGCAAACTCGTCGCCGCCCAGCCGCGACACCGAGAAAATGGGCCCCAGCGAATTGAACCGTTCAGCGACCTGGCAAAGCACCCGGTCGCCCATCTGGTGCCCGAATGTATCGTTGATATGCTTGAAATCATCCAGATCAATGAACACCAGCGTGAAGGATCCCGACATTTTGTCACAGCGCTTGGACAGCGACTGCAGATCGGCCTGAAAGCCAAGCCGGTTGCGCACTTTCGTCAGCGGATCGGTATGCGCCAGGCTCTGCGCGGTTTCCCGTTCGCGCTCAAGGTTGCGCAGCCGCTGTTCATATTGCCTGGCATGGCCGTCTGCCCTGGTCTGCAACTGGGACAGCAGCAGATTGCTCTGCGCCTGCGCGCTCTTGAAGTCCGACCGGGTTTTCCGGAGATCCTCCGGGCTGGCCACGGCTTCGATAATCAGCCCGATAAGGCCCGGCTTGCCGTCTTCCAGCGTGATCGGAAATTTCCGGGTGAGGGCGAATGTGCCTTCGCCAATCTCTTCGAAACTGGTGCTGGTCTCGCCGCCGAACACCAGATCATCTTCCCGCCAGAAGATATCGACCTGCTCTTCGTTGAAAATGGTCGTGTCGTCCCGCCCGATAAAATCGTCCAGGCCGATCAGGTCGGCGAACGCCTGGTTGCCGTAGATCCAGCTATGGTCGGCGGCCTTTGCGAAGACCGGCAGCGGCAGCGCGTCCAGCACCCGCCGGATTTCCATCGAGGTCATCATCGCTCAGGCCGATTCCGTGATCGCAGCGGTGATGCAGACAGCAGGCCGGACGCCGCCCGGCGCGCGAAAATTGCGCCCGCAGGCCATCCGATGTGCGGCGCGATCGTGTCACCGCAACACCCCCTGACCCGTAGCGGATACAGGAATGCGCTGTCACTCTTTCTCGCCAAGTTGAACAATATCAAATCCGACTGCCTTGCAGAACCCTTTTTGGAAAGGCTCACCTTAGACAGGAGGAGTTAAGTCGAGGTAAATTCTGCCTTTACCGCGTCGGTCCTTCGGGCTCGATCTGCCGGGATGCGGGTTCGATCAGGGCGGACTGCGGGCCGGCAGGCGACTGCCCGCCAGCCTGCTCGCGCTGCTCGTCCCCGTCCAGCTCCCGGCGAAAGCTGCGCAGCCCCTGGCCGAGATCACCCATGATCCCGGACAGCCGCCCGGGCCCGAACAGCAGAAACACGACCAGCGCCACGATGATCCAGTGGCCCGCGGACAATATTCCCATGGTCATTTTCTCCGTCATTGATCAGCCGGTATCCGGGCTGCCGGACATATAAATCACGCGCCCCCGTGCAACAAGCGGGAACTGCAGGAGGAAGGGAAATGGCGCATCGGCCGGCACCCGCTCCCGCCGGTCCGCTCAGCGCTGCTTTCTGGTAATCGCCGCGTTGAAATCGGGATCCTTTTTCGCCACCCAGTCGACGAACTTGCGGATCACCGGATCGGCGAGCAGCGCCTCGACATCCATGCCGTGCCGCTGCAGCTCGCTGTTGGTGAAATGGGTGATCAAAGTCTGCTGGCAGATCGGATGCATCGGCACCACATCACGCCCGCCCCGGCTTTTCGGCACCGGATGATGCCAGACAATGGTCTCGCCGGTCGGCCGCCTGCAAAGCCAGCAGGGCAGCGCCACCGGGGCCTCCTGCTCCTCGTCGAGCGGTTCCCGGTAGCCACCATGTTTGGAATGTTTGCGGGCCATGTCTGTGTACCTCGATTGCGGGAACGTGCGCGGCTTGCCTAGGATGATGCGGCCAGAATTGCCAGACAAAGCGCGATTGCGCTACCGCCTGAGCCAGTGCCGCATGCCGAACCAGGCCAGCACGACCAGCCCCAATATCGTACAAAAGCCAACCACGCCCCAGAACGCCCAGCGCTCCTGCGCAAACGGGATGCCGGTGACGTTCATGCCGAGCAACCCGGTGACAAAGGTCAGCGGCAGAAAGATGAAGGCGACCACCGCGATCATCAGGCTGCGTTGATCGATCAGCTCTGCCCTCAGGTCGGTGAGCTGCTCGTGCAGCAGCGCCGCGCGCTCGCGGATCGCTTCCAGCTCCTCCGCCATGCGGGCGAACAGGTCGGCGGCCTCGCGAATATGCAGCAGGTCCTCATCGGCCAGCCAGTTGACCTTCAGACCAACCAGCACGATCAGCGCATCGCGATCGGGCGCTATGAACCGGCGGAACGCGATCGCCTCAGACCGGATCGTCGCGATCCGGCGGCGCAGCTGGTAAATATTGCCCGCGTCCAGCTCGCTTTCGCAGCCATCGACCTCGTCACCCAGGCTGACCACTTCCGGGTCCATGCTGCCGCTGATCGCCTTGGCAAGGGCCGCCACCAGATCCCCCGGATCGGAAATAGCGCCGCTGCGCATCATGCGCTCGACCTCGCTGGTCGCGGCCAGGCCGCGGCGGCTGACCGAGATCACCCGGTTGCCATGCACCCAGGCGCGGATCGAGACCAGGCTGTCGCCATCGGCTGCGGTCTCGACCGCCGGCCCGCGCAGGTTGATCAGCGCCCCGTCCCCGATCTGGTCGCACCGCGGCCGCGTTTCCGAAGCCACCAGCGCCCGCATCACCACCTCCGGAATATCTTCCTGCTTGATCGCCGAGGCCAGTTCCGCGCTGTCTGCCTGCTCGAAATGTTCCCAAAGAAAATCGTCCGCGCTGACCACGCAGCTTTGCCCGTCGGCAATCGCGGTCACGGCATCGTCATGGTATAGCAGCGTGAAGCTTTTCATCAGCCGCAAGCGCTCAGGGACGGCTGTCCTTACGCTGCTGCTTCGGATAATCCTCCGGCTTGACGGTGGATACATTGGGACGATCATCGACCTTCTCGGGCTTCTGACCGCCGGGGGTTTTCCCGTCCGGGTCCTTGCCGGTGTCCTGGTCCTTGTTCAGGTCCGCCGCATCCTCGGCATCGCCATAGGTGCCGCCGGCCTTGCCCTTGCTCACGCCATAGGAACTGTCCGGCCGGTGCGGGGTGCCGGTGGTACCGCCCGGATTCTCCCGTTCATATTCGTGCCGATGTTCGTTCTTGTCATCCTTGCGGGTCATGGGGGTCTCTCCGTTTGCGGGTGTGTGGGGAATTAACCCCGGGGGAGGGGGAAGGTTCCCGTGCGGAGGGGCTCGGGCCGCTCCCGTGCCGCCTTCAGCCGCGGTGATATATCCAGGCAGCCCACAGCCATCCCGCAATCAGCATGGTCCCTCCAATGGGCGTTACCGCGCCCAGCCATCGCGGTGCACCGAACGCCATCGCGTATAATGTCAGGGCGAACAGGACAGAGCCGCCAAGAAGCAGCATCGCCGGGCCTCTGGCGATGCCCATGATGGCCAGCGCCGCAATGGCATGCGTCAACTGATAAAGGCCGCCCGTCCGCAACCATTCCGCTTCCTGTTGCCCCGGCGCAGCATGCGCTCCGAAAGCGCCTGCTGCAACAGCCACTGCTGCTGAAATAGCGGCAAAAAATCCGATCATCATATCTGGTCCTTTCCATTCCCGAACAAAGGAACCATAAGTTGGACCGGACGTCACGGGTTAGTTTTGGATTTTCGTGACAGTCGGAGCATTCCGCCAATTCAAATTATGGTGGAGGGGGAAGGTTCCCGTCGCACCGCGCCCGGCCAGAGCCGCGCAGCCACCTCTTCACAAGATCATCCTGCACCAATAGTATGACAGACCAATCGCAAGGAGCTTTCCCGATGGCCACCGTCCGCAAGACCATAACCCTGAGCGCAAGCCAGGACGCCTGGATCAAATCCCGGATTGCCAGCGGCGAATATACCAACGACAGCGAATATATCCGCGATCTGGTCAAGCGCGACCAGTCGCAGCAGGACCGTCTGGCGCCCTTGCGGGCGGCGATAGCCGAAGGGCTGGACGACGGCCCCAGCGACCAGTCGCTGGACGCCATCTGGAGCGCCGCCGAAGACCGCGCCGCCCATGGCTGAACTGCGCTTGAGCAGTAGCCCCGCGGAAGGTTGGTTCACAATTTAATCGAGATCATTCGCAAAACTGTCGGAGTAGTACTAAAAAACGCTATAAACATTCAGGCTATATATCTTATGCAATGCTATGTGAACACAACCACTTTAAAACGCGATCGTATTAGCTTTTATCTCGAAACTTAACTTGACGTCGTCGCGTGCTTCAAAGATGATCGTGCAAATTCACCGGGGGGGCAGTTCATAATGATAGAGAAGTATCCCCGCAGCTGGGATGGTGGGGAGTGGGAGCAGTTCAGCTTGCGTCTTGTCCGTGAACGTCATGGTGCTGCAAATGTTCAGTCGATTCCTGCCCGTGTAAAAGGTGACCTTGGCCTTGAATGTATAACAACAGACGGTTGTGTATACCAAAGTTATGCTCCTGAAGAAACGGGAGATACCGCAAAAGCTGCGAGTGCCATGCGTGCGAAAGCCAATCGTGATTTAAGTAAACTCACCAAGAATCAAGATAAGATCGTCAAGCTTCTAGGCGGTATGAAAATATGTCGCTGGATAATGTTGTGCCCATTTTTGGACGACAAGGACGTCGTGACGACAGTCGCGAACAAAGCTCAAAAAATTCTAGCTTCTGGCTTACCTTTTCTGGATGCAGATTTTCGGGGTCTCGTGCACAGTCAGGAGGACTTTTCGAAGGAGATCGATCGCATTAGATTGGAGGCCGGCGGGGCTAGTCTGATTTTGAAACAGCCGGATGCCGCCGAATTGGCGGACGCTTGGAATAAGATTGATGAGACATTGGAGCAAAAAATTGGTCGCGGATTTCCTCGGCTCAACCCTGATCAAGCAAACAGGAGGAAGGTCGGCTTCATTCGCACCCACATCAGAGCTGAAAACGCTCTTGAGCAATTAAAACGGGATGCACCTGAACTTTGGGACAAAGCAACGACCGCAATTGCTCTTGAAGAAGACCGTTTAGAAACTTCTGGAACAGTATCAGGTGCAGCGGGTGACCTACTTACGGCCGAACAGGACAGGTTATATCAAGCGCTTGCGTCTGCGCTTCCGAGCCTAGAAACAAACGCCATCCGTGCGATTGCGATGGGTCAGATCGGAACGTGGCTCATCGAATGTCCTCTCGATTTCACATCCTCTGCAAGTATTTCATCGCAATGATTACTTCAGATACCACATTTGTCTTCAGAGAGCGGCCCAAGCCGTGCGCCGGGGACATGCGCATATCTTGGCGCGTGTCGGTCACGCTCCTAGCGTTACTTCATTCACGTGGGAAAAAAGCATCATTCGCCAAACTCCACGTTCTAAACGATGCTCTTCGTTCGCAAGCGTCGCGTGATAAACTTGAGGCAATTCTGGATGAACAAATACCAGCATATGCTTGGCGATTGAGGGTTGAGCCGGCATTTACACGCGCTTTGGATTTTCTAGTGGGAGAAGGATTTGCTGATTGGTCCGTCAGCAGCAATCGCACAACACTCAGTATGACTGAAAAAGGAGTGGAAGTGGCAAAAGAAATTGATTGCTTGAACGATATTCTAGTCGATGAAAGGTCATTTCTTAAAGGATTGGCGACGCGAATTACCGAGGGATTTGTACAGCGCATGTTACTGGTAGGGAAGCGATTGCTATGATCCAGATCCGTCATATTAGGCTCAGATCGATAACCGCTGAAAATACGTATGGCGTAGATGTCCCGTTATCAGCCGGCCTCAATGTGATTCAAGCTGACAACACATCTGGAAAATCCACTACTCTGATGTCTATCATCTACGGGCTGGGGCTGGAGCGCGCCATCGGCCCAAAACTTGATGTGCCTCTGCCCTACGCAATGCGTGAGCGCATTCAGAGGACATCGCTTGATTCATATGAAACTGTACTCGAGTCCCATGTGGCGATTGAGTTGTTGAATGATGATGGGGAATACATGACTGTGCGGCGTGACATTGCCGGTGCAGCCGAGCAAAAGCTCGTACGAACATGGGATTGTCGACTGAATGAAGTGGATATTGGGGTTGGCAACCAAAGGGACTATTTCCTCTACGATGCTGGTGCGGCAACCCGCGAAGACGGTTTCCATCATCGTCTTGCTAATTTCATCGGCTGGGATTTACCCCAAGTCCCTAGGTTCGATGGGGAGGAAGGGCTCTTATACATCGAAGCATTGTTCCCTATGTTCTTTGTTGAACAAAAGCGCGGTTGGTCCACGGTTCAAGGGCCATTTCCGACTTATCTAGGAATCCAGGATCTACCGCGCCGCGTGATGGAGTTTGTCCTTAATCTTGATGCTGGAAAGGTGCGTCGCCGAAGGAGCGAGCTTCGGAAAGAGCAATTGATTCTACAAACGCGTTATCGCGAGCTTCGTAAAGAAGTTGTCCAAGGGAAAGGTACGCTTGTCCGGATAGTGGGCCTCCCTAGCGAACCAACTGCAAGCTTTGGACAAGACGGCGCAGTCCAACTCTCAGTCTATTTCGGCGAAGAGTGGCGCTCCCTTAGCGAAGTTGAAGAAGAAATCAGGAATAGGGTGAGCGCTTTCGATGAGTCAGAGTTCTCTATCGTCGATGACGCAGAAAATGGTCTCCAATCCGAACTTGCCGAGACTGAAGAGCGCTATGCCCATTTAAATTCGCAAATTCAGGTGCTTCGACAGGATTACCAACTTGCCCGCAGCGAGAGCCAAGGGTTTCAGGACCGGGTGGAGGCCCTTGAAATTGATCTTCTCCGTAATCAAGATGCCTTCAAGCTTCAAAAGCTGGGTTCCAAACTCGGTTCGGCATCGACCGACCATACGTGTCCCACCTGTCAGCAGGCGGTAGAAAGCGAGTTGTTACCGGTGGTCAGCCGCGAAGCTATGGGGCTAGAGGAAAACATTGTTTTCATAAAGTCCCAACTTGATTTGTACCGTGCAATGCTTGGATCGGCCTCTGACAGTCTGGACTTGATTAACGTCCGGTATCAATCCTTGCGTGAAGACATTCAGGAGCAGCGATCGAAAATTAGATCACTAAAACGAGACCTAGTTCGGCCGACAAAGAGCCCCGCACGCTCCGAATTGGAAGAAATAGTGAGACTGGAGGCGCGCCTGGAGCGGTGGCAAGCACTGCAGGAGAAAATGGACGGGGCAATCGAAGGCTTGCGCGTGCTGGCTCAAGAGTGGTCACGCGTCCATGGCGAATTGAGAGCACTCGGTCCAGGGAGTCTAACTGTTACAGATCAATCGAAAATCAACGCTTTTCAAAGTATGATTCAATCATTGCTCCACAACTTCCATTTTTCTTCCTTTCGTGCAGATGACATCACACTTTCCTCTGATGACTTCCGCCCCCAAGTTGTTACTGAAGATGACGACGGCGATAGGATCGTGAAGGATATTGGATTCGAGGCTTCTGCCAGTGATGGCATTCGGTTAAAGTGGTCCTACATTCTCGCTCTGTTACAATTGTCGAAGAAATTCGGAATCCACCACGCCGGCTTCGCAGTGTTTGATGAACCGGGACAACAGCAAATGCGCGAATTGGACTTAGCCGCATTCTTAGCGGCGAGCGCCAAGGGTGCCGGAGCTGAGCGTCAGATTCTTGTAACTACATCAGAGGTTCTGGAGCGCGTTAATGCGGCGCTCGATGGGGTTGAAGCTACTATTCACTCATATGAAGGCTTCATCCTCAAGAGAATCTGACTCCCAATGAGTTCATCCGAGCTATCTGCTGAGCAGCGCATGTACAGGAATACGATTTACCGCGCGTTACCGCCTCAGTCCCACACGGCAAACTGGACCCCCCCTCAATAAGGCGGACAATCCAACCCGGCCGGGCTCTTCGTAAAGATCTCGCACCCGTCCTCGGTAATCCCGATACTATGCTCGAACTGCGCGGTCAGCGAGCGGTCGCGGGTCACCGCTGTCCAGCCGTCGTCGAGCATCTTGCAGGCATATTTGCCGATATTGATCATCGGCTCGATGGTGAAGAACATGCCGGGGCGCAGCTCAGGGCCGGTGCCGGGATGGCCGGCGTGGACCACTTCGGGCGCGTCGTGGAACATCTGGCCGAGACCATGGCCGCAGAAGTCGCGGACCACCGAATAGCGGTGTCCCTCGGCGTGGCTCTGGATCGCGTGCGCGACATCGCCCATCCGGTTGCCCGGCTTTGCCTGCTCGATGCCCAGCATCAGGCATTCATAGGTCACCTGGACCAGCTTGCTCGCCTTGATCGGGGTCTTGCCGACCAGATACATGCGGCTGGTGTCGCCGTGCCAGCCGTCGACAATCGGGGTCACGTCGATATTGACGATATCGCCCTCGTTCAATTTCTTGTCGCCGGGGATGCCGTGGCACACGACATGGTTGATCGAGGTGCAGCAGCTGTGGGTGAAACCGCGATAGCCGAGCGTCGCCGGCACGGCGCCGGCGGCAAAGGTCTGCTGGCGCACGAAATCGTCGAGCTCGCCGGTGGTCACGCCGGGCACCACCAGCGGTACCAGCGCATCGAGGATCTCGGCGGCCAGTCGGCCGGCGCGGCGCATGCCCTCGAACCCTTCGGGCCCGTGCAGCTTGATCGCGCCGGTGCGGGATTGCGGAGTGGTGTCTTCTACGGTCAGATAGTCTGTCATGCGGCCTATATAACGACGGATTTGCGAATATGCGAGGCCTGGCGTGCCGATATTGTCAGATTTTTAATGGAAACCGGCTAGGCGGCATGGTTTGTTGACCCGAGTAAGGCCATGCGTAGCAGACTGAAGATATTGCTGATCCTGGCGGCGCTGTTGCTTGGCTGGCCACAGACGATCCTCCGGCTGGAATCGCTGATCGCGCCGGATTTTCAGCCGGTCGCTCTGGTCGCCTATAGCGGGCTGCTCGGCCTCTGCCTGGTCGGCATGTTCAGCGCGGCGTTCATCCCGGTGGCGGCGGTGCGCTGGGGCTTCGCGCTGTTCATCTCGGTCGCCGGAATCCTGGTCGAAACCTACCAGAGTTCGGTCGAGGACCATATGCCCTATGACGCCTTCATCAGCATGATCAATGCGTCCAGCTCGCTGCACGAGGCGTGGGGCCAATATGCCGGGTCGATCGTGATCGGCGGGGTGCAGGCGCTGCTGCTGTTGCTCGGGATCGGGCTCAGCACGCACCGCGCGGGCAGGGCGCACAGCAAGAAGCTGATCGCCGCGCCGCTGCTGATCCTGCTGGTGCTGGCCGGTATCCTGTTCATCCGCGGCGGCGATGGCGCGCGCGGCCTGCCGCCAGGCTATACCGGCGCTGCCTATTCGCTGCTCTACGGCTATGAGCGCTCGACCGACGTCGTCGCGCCGCGCGGACCGGTCAGGCTGCCGCTGGTCAGGCCGCTGAACGGCGACGGCGATATCGTGCTGCTGGTCGACGAGAGCATCTCCGGTCAATATCTCGATATCAACAGCGATCGCGGCGTCTACAGCGGCCTGCAGGCGCCGGGAAAGGGCGTCGCGGTGCATAATTTCGGCCTGGCCGTGTCGATCGCCCATTGCAGCGCGGCGGTCAATTACACACTGCGGCATGGCGGCACCCGCGACGACTATGTGCGGATCAACGGCACCATGCCTTCGATCTGGTCCTATGCCAGAAAGGCCGGGCTGGAGACGGTCTATATCGACGTGCCTCGCACCAACAGGATTTTCAACAATATGATGGACGAGTCGGAGGCGAAGGATATCGACCGGTGGATCCAGTTTGACGATGTCCCGATCCAGCGCCGCGACCATGCCGCCGCCGATGCGCTCGCCGGCCTGCTCAACGACGGCAAGCGGCAGTTCATCTATGTCCAGAAGATCGGCGCGCATTTTCCGATCCACGACAAATATCCGGACGCCTATATGCGCTACCGGCCGGCACTGCCGCGCGGCCAGTTTCTCAATATCTCCGATACCGGCGACCGCACCGGCTTCTCCGGCTCGCGGGAAAGCTGGGTCCACTACCGCAACGCCTATCGCAACAGCCTGCTGTGGAATGTCGGTGCCTTTTTCGACCGGCTGCTTGGCGAGGCCGATCTGGCGGACTCGACGATCATCTATCTCGCCGATCACGGCCAGAATCTGCACGAACGCGGCGGCACCGGCGTCGTCACCCACTGCTCGCCCGATCCGAAGCCGGAAGAGGGGCTGGTGCCGCTGGTGGTGTTGCAATCCGCCGATCCCGCCAGCCGCTCCGGCGGAATCGACTGGGACGCTGCCACCGCCCAGGGCCGGAACCGGACCAGCCATTTCCAGGTCTTCCCGACGGTGCTCGAGCTGATGGGCTACGACCCGCAGGCGGTGCAGGCGATCTACGGCAGCGACCTGCGCAGGGTCGACGAAAAGGCTCCCTTTGCCTTCAACTATCAGTTCAACGCTCGCCTCGGCCGGCCGCCCAGCTGGAAAACCATCGATCTCGACCAGATCGCCTGGCCGCCCGAAGGCGATTTTGCCCCTGTGCCCGCCGCCAAGCGCGGGCAGGCGGTCGCCGCGCCTCCGCCCTCGCGCGCCCGCGCTGCCACCGGCACCAAATAACATATTCCCAAAGCGCTTCCGCTCGCTCTATACAGCCGCCATGAATGACAAGAAAATCTGGACCGCCGCGCTGATCGTGATCGGCGATGAAATCCTCTCCGGCCGCACCCAGGACAAGAATATCGCCCAGGTCGCCAGCTGGCTCAATGTCCAGGGCATCCGCCTCGCCGAGGTGCGGGTGGTCGCAGACGACATGGGCCATATCGCCGAAGCGGTGAACATCCTGCGCGCCCGCAACGACTATCTGTTCACCACCGGCGGCATCGGCCCGACTCATGACGATATCACCGTCGACGCGGTCGCCGCCGCCCTGGGCGTGGAAGTCGTGATCCATCCCGAGGCCCGCGCCATTCTCGAGCAATATTATACCACCCGCGGCGGCCTCAACGAGGGCCGGCTGCGCATGGCCCGGGTGCCGGACGGCGCCGAGCTGATCCCCAACCGCATGTCCGGCGCGCCCGGCATCCATATCGACAATATCTACATGATGGCCGGCGTGCCCCATATCACCGCCGGCATGCTCGACGCGCTCACCGGCACGCTCGAGGGCGGCGCACCCTTGCTCTCCGCCACGCTCGGCGCCTGGGCCCCGGAAAGCGAGATCGCGAGCATCCTCCGCGACACCGAAAAGGCGCACGACAGCTGCGTCATCGGCAGCTATCCCTTTTTCCGCAGCGGCACCGTCGGCGCCAATTTCGTCGTCCGCTCGACCGAACCCCACGAACTGGAAACCTGCCGCGCCGCCCTGAAAGCGAGCCTCGAGGAAGCCGGCTACGAAGTCACCGACGGCGGCATCTGAGGGCAGCTCTCGCGGTCAGCAACCCGGTGCTCCGCGCTCGACGCGAAGCTCTGCGCGGCAAAGAACCATCTGGGAGTGTCGCTCCCTCTGCCGTTCGCACTGAGCTTGTCGAAGTGCACCTATCGTCGAGAGGCGCACTCCGACAGGTTCACCAATAACGCAATCCCGCGCCCGCCCCAACAACCGCTCGACAAGCCCCCCGTTCTCCCCCAATGCTCGCCGATGAACCAATCTCCCCCCGCCGTTCCGCCCGCCAGCCCCGAAATGCCGGCCCTCGCTCCCGAGCCCGAGCGCACCCGCCCGCCGCAGATCAGGACCTGGCGCTCGGTCGCCAAGGCGATCTCCTGGCGCGCGATCGGCTCGCTCGACACCTTGCTGCTCTCCTATCTGATGATCACCTATATCGGCCCCTTCTTCGGCCTCGAGCAGTCGCCGGGCGAGGCGGCCAAGGCCGCGACCTATATCGCCGTGACCGAGATCGTCACCAAGATCCTCTTCTATTATTTCCACGAGCGTTTCTGGGCCTGGGTCCGCTGGGGCACTTCGGTGGTCGATGGCAAGCGCCAGGAAAGCCTGCGCCGCACCACCACCAAGACCGCCACCTTCCGCACCATCGCGACGCTCGACACGATCCTGCTCGCCTGGTTCTTCACCGGCAGCGTCGAGACCGCGCTGTCGATCGGCGGCCTCGAGATCTTCACCAAGATCGCCCTCTATTTCCTCCACGAACGGGTCTGGGCGAGGGTGCCCTACGGGGTGGTGCACTAGGGGGGAAGAGTCGTCATCCTGAGCCGACAGACCAGCGCAGCTAACTTGTTTCAGGACCCCGTGAGATTGCGCGCTGCCGATGGAGGTCCTGAAACAAGTTCAGGATGACGAACATGCCCTATTCCCGTTCGTGTCGAGCGAAGTCGAGACACTTGGCAAAGCGCGAACAAGCGTCTCTCGACTGCGCTCGAGACGAACGGCATTTCTGCCCCCCCAAATCTCACCCCCCGCCATATTTCGCCTCCCACTCCGCCACCCGCGCCTCGCGCGCCTGCAGCTCGGCCTCCTCCTGCTGCTGCCGCGCCAGCAGCTTCACCCGCATCGCGCCCAGCTTGGCGTCGAGCGACGCCCGCACCGTCATCATCTCCTCCTGCTCGCTGACCTTGTTGCCCGCCTCGTCAAAGCGCAGCCCGTCCTGCCATTCCTCCCAGGTGATCACCTGGTCCGCCGTCCGCGACCCGACCCGGCCGCCGAGATCGCCGCGCTTGATCAGCAGCGCCATGATCGAATCCGACGGCGCCACCCGCCGCTCGACCTCGACGCCGTTGCGGTAGATGATCGTCTCCTTGCCAACGACCGCATGCTGGTGCGCCACCGCCACCAGCCCGCGCTGCGCATTGGCCTGCGCCTCCTCCCACAGCACCCCAATCTCCGGCTCGCGTCGCCGCAGCCGGTAGGCCGATGTGGTCGAGATCCCCGCCACCCGGCAGGCATCCCGCACACAGCCGCTCTCGCGCAGCACCGCCAGAAAGGTCTTGCGCCGCGCCTCGGTCCAGCCGTCATGGCGCGGCGCGCGGGGTTTTTTTGTCACAATTTTCGTCATCTTCGTCATCCTGAACTTGTTTCAGGACCCCGTCCGGCACCATGCAATCTCAAGGGGTCCTGAAATAAATTCAGGATGACGAGGGAGCGCGTGCCGGCCGCCCATTCGCTTTCTTCTGTGCCATGCCGAATCCATATCAGAACCCCCAACCTGTAGGAAAGCCTGTTGGATCGGGAAAATTGTGCTCCGCGCTCGACGCGGAGCCCTGCGCGGCAAGAACCATCGGTGAGCTGGGCCAAAGCTCCGCGTCAGGCGCGGAGCACATCACCCCGTTCATGTCGAGCCCTTCGGCTGCCTGCCAAGGCAGGCGCTCAGGACAGGCCAAGGTCGAGACACCCGCCCAGCGAACTGCCGTTCGTCCTGAGCCTGTCGACGCAAAGGGCCCGGAGCTTCCGTTCGTCCTGAGCTTGTCGAAGGACACTTCACGCCGATAGGTGCATTTCGAAAGTCTCAGTGCACGATCCATCCCATGACCCTAACTGCCAAACCCGCCATCTTCCGCTCCGTCCAAAATCTGCTATATAGCCTCCATGACCATGCTCGAAAAATTCATGGCCTTTGCCAAAACCCTGCCAGCGGACCAGCTGGAATCGGTGGAGGAAGTGCTGGCCGCGCTGATGGAGAGTCATTCGGAAAAATATGATCTGACGGCGGATCAACTGGCAGAACTGGACAAACGCATGGTCGAGGAAAATCCCGAATATGCGTCGCCAGAGGCGATCGCCGCCATTTTCGTCAAGCCTTTCCTTGCATGAAAACTGTTCCCCGGCGAAGGCCGGGGTTCAGAACAGTCCTGTCCCACCGGTGATTAGTGCATTTAGTAAACTGTCACCGTAATTCCTAATTCCCGTAATTCCCACGTCGCAAGTTTTCCTGATCCTACCAAAATTGCACTGCTCAACAGACTTCCTTTCCTCGATCATCCATCCGGCTCAAACTCGGCACTCCATTCAGCGGGGCGACTGCGCCTGTCAAGTCGAAGGCCATCGTAAGTATTGCCCAATGGAACAGAAATACAGTTTGAACGCAGTTGTTTTGCTTTGGTCGTTAGGAAAATTAGCGTAGTGCGTCGTAAACCTAATCTAAGCTAGTGCGAACTTATGCGAATAAACCCGATAGAAACTTTCGAACAACCAGAATGTTCGCTTTTTGCAGAAATTGCAAAAGGAAATGGTTTAAAGCAACCTACAAATAGCAAATTTTCTGCCGCAAAATGGATAGAATGTTTCAATAATATAAATGAACCCACCCAAGATGATGAAAGGCTATTAAGATCAGCAATATGGATTGCTGATCGTGTTCAAAATCTCAGGGATACTTTTACTCAGATTGTATTTAATTGCGATAGAAGTAATTTAACAAAATTAATTGCTGCTTATACGAATTCTATACATATAATATATTCTAGAAAATTTCATGATTTTCATGAATCGGAGTATTCAAAAGCAGGTATCGTCAACGTAACGTCAGTAACACAACAGCCGATGAAAGCTGAAGCCGCAAACCAAAGTATCGAGCCTGACCATTTTTTTACCTCGGTAATCGATAGCCTTCCTCACATATTGTTCCATTCTATGAAAGCAAATGGAAAATTAAAGGTAGTGCCATTTGAAGGAATTCAGAGCCTAGTCCTTTTGGGAAACTTGGAGGTCATCTTTAATGACTGTTGGCAAAAAGTTCTGTGGGAAGGTTTTGACATTGAACTAGAAGAAAACCTTATTAGATTAGTTCCTCCAGAAGAACGTAATCTCTGCTGGTCTTTATGGGAATACCGCAAAAGTAATCTCGTGATAGAGAGTTTGCACGCAGTCGGGTTTGGGCATTTCAAGCATTTTGAAGCAGCCGACTTTTCTAAGCACATGCCCGCTTATTTTCCGAGTAGTTGCAAAAAGGTTTCCAACACTAGAATTCAGTTTCTTTATCAAAAACCGTCACCAAAGAAAGTGTGTTATCGGGTCCAGGCTAGTTGGATCACTTTAATTAAAGATGCCTATTTGGCTGGTTACCTTGATAAAAATATTGATCAAGCAGATCCAACTTCGCCTACCTTTTTCGACGTTGTTACTGTTTTCAACTTGATTCATGCAGGCTTGGAAGCGCGTTTAGAAATAGTGGAATCTAAAATTGACGAAAAATCCTTGAATGCAAACCTTGCTTCTTTCTATATTTCTAAAATGGATTTGGGAACTATGCTAAGAAAATGTTGCAATTTGACCCAAAAAAACATTGAACAGATTGTTGATTTTCTTTCGATTAGGGTAGATAAAACGAACGATTTATTTAATTTCGGACTTTTTCCAAATCCATTGTTAATTGACGAGGCTGCCAGCGGCTACTTTCAACTATCCGCTCCGATATTTGTAGGTAATCCAGTTAGAACGTTTGAGCTGTGGATGGCGAAAGCAGGATACACTGACAAAGGTGAGATACGTGGCGCAGAATTTGAAACCGCTGTGGCGCAAGAGTTAACGACCATCGCAGAAGAAACAGATTTAACCGAAAATATCAAAATAAGTCGGCCAAGTATCGAGATTCATGGGGAAGAAATCGACCTACTAGTACAAATTCATGATCGATTGATCGTTATCGAAGCAAAGAGCTATATCACGCCAGGAGATCCGATTGACCGATACAATACTATCAAAAAATTGAGGCATGGAGCTACTCAAGCTCAGCGCAAAGCCAAAATGATCAAAAACGATTTTCAAGGGAAGTTTGCTTTTGAGAATATCGTTTTGGACCATGTCGAGGAGGTTCTACCACTCTTGTTGACTAGTAGCCCATATGGGACTGGGCTTAGCTTTAATGGTGTACCAGTGGTGGATGCTAGTTTTTTTGAGATGCTCTTAGGTGGAAAATCTTATATGTCTGTCATGGCCCAAAACAGTTTGACCGGAGAAATTGTCAAAGAAGAAACCCATCTGTACCCAATGGATAAATTTAGTTTTAGTGTGTTTTGGCGGCATGTTTGTGATCCATTTGTTCAACACAAATATGCTAAGAGTTTGGCGTATCGATTTGAGCCAGTTCCATGTGGGATACCCGATACGGAATTTCTGATTCCTTTCCCCACATTTCAACCTGAAGACAACTCTTCGATCCTAAAAATGCTGGATTCTAAAAGGTGAATACGCTGATTGGATAGCTTTAGTTGATCGGCTAGTTGCACCCACCCCCCCCCTGCGCTAAAGCCCTCCCAAACCCGACTCATCAACCGTTTAGCTCTGCCCGCAGACGCTCTCCCCACTCGGTTGAACCAATGATAAATAATGGAGCAACCACCATGACCACCACCGGCAAAGACACTCTCGGCACCCGCTCGACGCTTACCGTCAACGGCACCGACTATGCTTATTATTCCCTCGCCAAGGCGGCGGAAAAGCTCGGCAATATCGACAAGCTGCCCTACACGCTGAAGGTGCTGCTGGAAAATATGCTGCGCTTCGAGGATGACGGTTTTACCGTCGCCACCAAGGATGCGCAGGCGGTGGTCGACTGGCAGAAGGAAGCGAAGAGCCCGGCGGAGATTCAATATCGCCCGGCCCGCGTGCTGATGCAGGATTTTACCGGCGTCCCCGCCGTGGTCGATCTCGCCGCGATGCGCGACGGCATCAAGGCGCTCGGCGGTAATGCCGAGCAGATCAACCCGCAGGTCCCGGTGCATCTGGTCATCGACCACTCGGTGATGGTCGATGAATTCGGCACGCCCAAGGCGTTCGAACATAATGTCGAGCTGGAATATCAGCGCAATATGGAGCGCTACGAATTTCTGAAATGGGGATCGAAGGCGTTTGACAATTTCCAGGTCGTGCCTCCCGGAACCGGCATCTGCCACCAGGTGAACCTTGAAAATATCGCGAAAGCGGTCTGGTCGTCGGCTGACGAGAACGGCCAGATGGTCGCCTATCCCGACACCTGCGTCGGCACCGACAGCCACACGACGATGATCAACGGTCTCGGCGTGCTCGGCTGGGGCGTTGGCGGCATCGAGGCGGAAGCCGCGATGCTCGGCCAGCCGGTGTCGATGCTGATTCCGCCGGTCGTTGGCTTCAAGCTGACCGGCAAGCTTGCCGAGGGTATCACCGCGACCGATCTGGTGCTGACCTGCGTGCAGATGCTGCGCGAAGTCGGCGTGGTCGGCAGCTTTGTCGAATTTTACGGCCCCGGTCTCAAGGAACTGTCGCTCGCCGACCGCGCGACCATCGCCAATATGGCGCCGGAATATGGCGCGACCTGCGGCTATTTCCCGATCGACGAAAAGACGCTGGAATATCTCGAACTCACCGGCCGCAGCGCCCAGGATATCGCGCTGACCGAAGCCTATGCGCGGGAGCAGGGCTTCTGGCGCTATGACGAGACGACCAAGGACGCGATCTATACCAAGACGCTGGAACTGGACATCGGCACCGTTGTACCGTCGCTTTCGGGGCCAAAGCTGCCGCAGCAGCGCGTGTCGATGGCGGAGCTGGACAACGGCTTCAACCGCGATCTCAAGGAAGTGTTCGGCGTCGATGATGACGGCAAGCGCGTCGATGTCGACGGCAGCGACGAGGGATTTGCCCATGGCGATGTCGCGATCGCCGCGATCACCAGCTGCACCAACACCTCCAACCCGACGGTGCTGATCGCCGCCGGCCTCGTCGCCCGCAAGGCCCGCGAACGCGGCCTGCAGCGCAAGCCCTGGGTGAAGAGCTCGCTGGCACCGGGATCGCAGGTGGTCACCGACTATCTCGACAAGGCGGGTCTGAGCGAGGATCTCAACTATCTCGGCTTCAATCTGGTCGGCTATGGTTGCACCACCTGCATCGGCAACTCCGGCCCGCTGCCGGCGCCGATTTCCAAGGCGATCAACGATCATGATCTGGTCGCCGCCTCGGTGCTGTCGGGCAACCGCAATTTCGAGGGCCGGGTGTCGCAGGACGTGCGCGCCAACTATCTCGCGTCGCCGCCGCTGGTCGTCGCCTATGCGATCAAGGGCACCGTCCGCCAGGACATGTACGAGACGCCGATCGGGCAGGGCAAGGACGGCGAGGACGTATATCTGAAGGATATCTGGCCGACCAACGCCGAAGTGACCGATATGGTCAACAGCTTCGTCAACCGCGACATGTTCATGAGCCGCTATGCCAATGTCTATGACGGCGACGAGCAGTGGCGGGCGATCGATGTCACCGGCGGCGCCACCTACCAGTGGCGCGCGGGCTCGACCTATGTCGCCAACCCGCCCTATTTCGAGGGCATGACGATGACGCCGGAGCCGATCAGCGACATCATCGAGGCGAAGACCTTGGCGTTGCTGGGTGACAGCATCACCACCGACCATATCTCCCCCGCCGGCGCCATCAAGGAAGACAGCCCGGCCGGAGAATATCTGAAAAATCATCAGGTTAGCAAGCAGGACTTCAACAGCTACGGCTCCCGCCGCGGCAACCACGAAGTCATGATGAGAGGGACATTTGCGAATATCCGCATAAAGAATGAAATGGCGGACGGAAAAGAGGGCGGCTACACCAAATATAACGGCGAAATCATGCCGATCTACGACGCCGCCATGAAGTACAAGGCCGAAGGCACCCCGCTGGTCGTCATCGGCGGCGAGCAATATGGTACCGGCTCGTCGCGCGACTGGGCGGCAAAGGGCACCAATCTGCTCGGCGTCCGTGCGGTCATCGTCGAAAGCTACGAGCGGATCCACCGTTCGAACCTCGTCGGCATGGGCGTGCTGCCGCTGCAGTTCGCCGAAGGTACGGATCGCGAGATCCTCAGCCTCGACGGCTCGGAAAGCTTCACGATCAAGGGTGTCGCCACGCTGAAGCCGCTGCAGGACGTCGAAGTCGAAATGACCCGCGCCGATGGCACGAAGTCGACCTTCAACACGATCTGCCGGATCGATACCGCCAATGAAATGGAATATTTCCTCAACGGCGGCATCCTGCACTATGTGCTGCGGAATTTGGCCAAGGGCTGATTTCGCCGCCCGCTTGCCGGTCTCCGAATATCGTCCTCTGCCCCGAAAATGCCGGGCAGAGGGCAATATCGGGAAGATTCGACCGCAATCGGTTGAAAAGCGGCACCTTTTCGTAAGCTTCTCTTAACAATATTCTTTTATTCCGGTGCAATGAGCAATGTATCCGGGTGTAAAGTGTGCCGTGACGGACTGGACCTTGGCATCGGGTTATCGATGGCCTTTCAGCCAATATTCAATATCCGCTCCGAAAAGACCTGGGCCTATGAGGCGCTGGTTCGCGGGACCGATGGCCAGCCGGCGGAAGATATTCTCGCAGCGGTAACCCCGGGAAAACGCTATGCCTTTGACCAGGCCTGCCGGGTCGCTGCGATCGAAAAATCCGTTGCCGCAGGTATCCTGCAGACCGACGCCAGGCTTTCGATCAACTTTCTGCCCAATGCGATCTATTCGGCCGAGGCCTGTATCCGCCTGACGCTGCAGACGGCCGCCGAGCAGGGCTTTCCGACCTCCCGGCTGATCTTCGAATTTACCGAAAACGAAAAAATGGCGGACACCAGCCACATCAAGAATATCCTGAAGTCCTACAAGAAAATGGGTTTTGCAACGGCGCTGGACGATTTCGGCGCGGGCTATGCTGGACTTCAGCTTCTGGCTGATTTCCAGACCGATTTCATCAAGCTCGACATGGCGCTCATCCGCAATATCGATCAAGACATGCCGCGCCGGATGATCGTCGAATCCATCGTGAAGCTCTGCCGCCGCATGAACATCACGATCATCGCCGAAGGGGTCGAGACGACTGGAGAGCTGGCGGCGATCCGCCATATGGGAATTGACCTGGTACAGGGCTTTCTGCTCGCGCGACCGGCTTTTGAGAAACTTCCCCCGCTCGACCATGATGGGGATGCGCTGGGCTGGAAGAAAAAGGCAGCGGCCTGACCCGCGCGGCGGAAATACCGCCGGTAGCCCTTCAGAAAATCGATGCGGATTTTGCCTGCACGCAAAGCAGCCAACCCGATTTTGCGACGGGTGCTAGCGCGCGATATGCATTTCCGGCCTGCTGCTTGGCTGCGTCGTTTCGGCCTGCAAACCGTTCAGGATCGTGTTGATCACTATTCTCAACCGTGTTTCCGTCGCCAGATGCATCATCTCCATCATCAGCATAGGGTTGCAGAATGGCTGCATCATGGTGTTCACGAGCGACACCAGGCTGTCCAGCTCCAGCCCCTTGAAATAGCCCTTTTCCATCGCTTCAGCGAGGATCATTGCCATATAGTGGTCGGCCAGATCGACATAGCCCTTGATCACTTCGAAATGTTCCTCACCCAGTTCCATGTAGGATTGAAACAGGCCCGGATCGTCCTCGAAGCGCGCCCGCTTGACCGCGAGCCGCTTTGCAAAAAACTGAAAGAGTTTTTCTTCCACCGGCATGTCTGCCGAGACCAGCTCTTCCATGATGATTTCCAGTTCCGCGAACCATTCCCCGGCCATCGCCTCGGCCAGCGCATCCTTGCTCTCGAAAAACCGGTAAAGATTGGAAGGCGACATACCCACCGCAGTAGCGAGGTCGGCCATCGTGAAACTGATCGAGCCTCTCTCCTGGATTATATGCTCGGCGGCATCCATGATCCTCGTGCGGGTGGCCGCAATATCTGTCTCGGGGCGGGGCATCGACGGGCTCCTGTATAAGGCTCCTTCGCGCGGCAGCATAGCCAGCGTGACCTATATAGGTGATACGGTTTCTTGATAAAAGCCAAAATCCTTCATCATTCAATTATCTCAGAGGTAATGGCCCTCCCGCTCGTCAATGATCCCTAATGCTGAACCACTGCTGCGACGGACTTGCGGGTGCCTGGCCATCGCTGTACTCTTGCTGATGATTGAGGCTGCAAGATCCTGTTTCTGTGTCGCAACAGATATTTAGGACAGGTTCATTTTCAACGCGCTAGCATCCAGCGTCTAAAGGGAGAGAGAATATGCGGCTTTTCGGATTTGCCGGATTTTTGCTGGCCAGCGCTGCGACGCCGGCGATCAGCCAGTCAGCGCCTGATGAATCGGCGCAGGGTGATATCTCGGTCACCATCTACAACAACAATCAGGCGCTGGTGCAGGATATCCGCACCCTGAACCTGCCCAGGGGACGCAGCAAGCAGCAGTTCCCGGATGTCTCTGCGCAAATTCGCGCGGAAACCGTAACGCTTTCCGGGCCCGCTATTGGCATCGTCGAACAGAATTTCGATTTCGACCTGCTCACTCCGGCGAAGCTGATGGAAAAGGCGGTTGGGCAGACGGTGACGCTGATCCGCACCAATCCGGCGACCGGTGCAGAAACCCGGGTTCGCGCGCAAATTCTCGCGGCCAATGGCGGCGTGGTCATGAAGATCGGCGACACGATCGAAGTGCTGCGCGACGATGGTCTGCCGGTCAGGGTTATCTTCGATCGGGTGCCGCCCAATTTGCGGGCCCGGCCGACGCTGTCGATCACGCTGGAGTCGGCCGGAGGGCAGGTGCCAACGGCGCTGAGCTATCTGACGCCCGGCCTCGGCTGGAAGGCAGATTATGTGACGCTGTTCGATGAAGCCAAACAGACGATCGATGTGCAGGGCTGGGTGACGCTGACCAACAACAGCGGCACCGGTTATCGCAATGCCGATGTCTTGCTGGTGGCGGGAAGTCCCAATAACGGTCGCGGCCGGAACAGCTCTCCTCAATGGCCGACCGGCACGATCGACAGCGCCGGCACCGAATCTAATGATCGCGAGCGGCTGGGCGATTATTCTCTCTATCCGCTCGCTGAACGCACCACGGTCGCCAACGCCCAGCAGAAGCAGGTCAGCTTTCTCGATGTGACGGCAGCACCTGCGCGCAAGGCCTACGAATATACCAACGGCTGGCTGGGCTCCAGTGATGCGGCGAGCGCCAGTTCCGTTCTCAAATTCTCGACCTCGCGCTCGGGCGGGCTGGGTGATCAGCTACCCGCCGGCATCATGCGCGTCTATATGCGCGACCGGCGCGGCGATCCCCAATTCATCGGCGAGAGCCAGATTGAGGCGACCCCGATGGGTTCCTCCATGTCGATCCGCACCGGCGATGCATTCGACGTCAAGGTCAAGACCGTGGTCGAGGAACGCACGCGCCGTTCGGCCAGCCGCTGGCGCACGAAAATGCGCTATGAGGTGACCAACGCCCGTCCGGAAGCGGTCACGGTTGACCTCGCCCAGTCGGGCCTTTGGGGTGACGTGCGCATCGAGCAGGAAAGCCAGGCCAGCGAGCGGGTGTCCGCGGACAAGGTGGAATGGAGCCTGAACGTCCCCGCCAATGGCAGCGTGACGGTGACGGCAACCTTCGACAGCCGCTACTGACCGGGGTGCTGGCCGGGTGATCATCGTCTCTCGCTTTGTTGTTTTCTGGGCGCTTGTTCTGGCGCTTCAGGCTGCGCCGCTGGCTGCTCAGCAGCTGGTTGTCTCGGACAAGCCGGAAGATGTCTCGATCACCATTTACCGCGCGCCTGACCGCGGCGACCGGCCGATCAACGCCGGCTGGCCTCAGGGCTATGCGCTGATCACGGAAACCCGGACGATAAATTTGCCCGCCGGCGAGGCGCTGGTTCGCTTCGAGGGCGTGTCGGAGGGCCTGTTTCCGGAAAGCGCGATTATCACCGGATTGCCCAACGGGGTTCGGGAAAAGAACCGGGATGCGCGGCTGCTGTCGCCGCAGGGGCTGGTCGACGCCTATCTCAAGCGCGCCGTCTCGATCACCCGGACCGACAAGGCCACCGGCCTGTCCCGCACGGAAAATGTATTCATCACTGCAGGGCCGGACGGGGGTGTCATTTTCGAAAGCGACGCGGGCTTCGAGGCCCTGCGCTGCACGGGTCTGCCCGAGCGTATGACCTTCTCCGAAGTTCCCGCCGGTCTCTCTGCCAAACCCACCCTGTCCATCCTCACCACGTCCGAGCGCCCGATATCCGCGAAACTGACTCTGACCTATCTCGCGTCGGGCTTTGACTGGCAGGCCAATTATGTTGCTACGGTCAGGAAAAGCGAAGCGGGGGAACAGACAAAAATGGACCTGTTTGCCTGGTTGACCGTGGCCAATGGCGGGAAACAGAGCTTTGACAACGCCGATATGATGGTGATCGCCGGAGAACCCAATCGGGAAGCACGGGAGGATCAGGTGCGTCCCACCGGCGGCGCGCTGCAAATTCGCTGCTGGCCGATGCAGCGTACCGACCAGGTGCCCTATCGTACGGGATATCCTCCCCCGCCGCCACCACCTCCGCCACCGCCTGCAATGGCGATGATGGACGCCGCCGGGGGTGAATCGATCATCGTCACCGCTCAGCGCCGGAACGGGGAAATGCTGGAAATGGCCGCGCCGGCAGCGGCGGTGGTGGCGGAGCAGGAAGATCTGGGCGACCTGAAGCTCTATCGGGTCCCCGAACGGGTCACGGTGAACGCCAAGGGACAGAAACAGGTCGCGATGATCGTCCAGCCCGATGTCCGCTATGACCGCGTCTATGTGGCCGATGCCCGGGATTACTCAGGCGACAGCGCGCCGCTGTCCTATATCCTGCGCAGCAGGAATGACGAGAAATCGGGACTGGGCGTCCCCTTGCCGGCCGGCAAGGTCGCGGTCTTTGAAAACAGCCCGGTCGGACCGTTGCTGGCAGGCGAGGGGGATTTGCCGGATCGCGCCATAGACAATGAGGTCGAAATCCTCGTCGGCCAGTCTTCCGATGTTCGCCTGTCCGTCAACGAATTGCGCCGCACCAAAAGCAAATCCTATCAGCGCGCGACAATTTCCAATGCCCGGGATCATCCCGTCGAGGTCGAAATGGAAATTCCCTATGAAATCGCCGGCAGGGCAAGGGGCGTGGAAAAGATTGACGGGGTGCCCACCTGGCGGGTGACCGTTCCGGCCCACGACGAGGCTGAGCTCGATTATTCGATCCAGTTGCGCTGATCTGCAGGCCGCACCCTATTTGAGATAATATTCCTTCGATTCTTCGGGGATCACTCTTGGATGGTGATTTTCATCCAGCGCGACAAAGGTGAACAGTCCGCTGGTCACAGGGACCTTTTCTTCATCCAGATTGCGCGAGGCAATGACATCCAGCCGGATGGCGACGGATGTCCGTCCGATCCGCTCCACCCGGGCATAGACCGAAATCAGGTCGCGGGTCAGGATCGGCGCGATAAACTCCATCGCCTCGATGGCCACGGTTGCGGTCGATCCGCGCGCCACGCGGGCCGCCATGATGCCGCCTGCAATATCCATTTGCGACAGCACCCAGCCACCGAAGATATGGCCGTTGTTGTTCAGATCGCGCGGCTGCGGGGCAACCCGCAAGACCGGTTGCAGCTTTGCCAGTTCTTTCAGATCATCTTCACTCATTGGGATCAACGCTCCTTGAAACCGGATCATCTATCGACTCGTCATGGCCGGATTCGCTGGACAGGAACACCAGCCCCATCAATCCTGCCATCAGCATCAGGGCCAGCGCCACGCCGCCTGCCGTCGCGATATACATGTGAATCGACACAAAGCCGTGGAGGTAAAAGAGAATGGCGCATGCGATCGCAATACAAAGCAGGGTGAATTTCCCCATGCCGCGCATCAATCGCCAATATCGTGCCCATGCCACGCTGGCATAGACCGGATCATCTAGGCGGGAAGGCTGGGGCAAAAAAGTCTCCATCGGTTTTCGCGGTAGTGGACTGATAGCATGCTACCATCAAGTGCCATCACTTTCAAAAATATGCTATGAGCATGCAATAAACAGAATCAGAAAAGAGGAGAGGGACGATGACCATCCAGTCGATTTTGCAGGGGCGCAGCGGCGAAATATACAGCTGTGCGGCTGATGTGCCCGTTTCTCACGCCGTCGAGATATTGGCGGAAAGGCGCATCGGCGCGCTGCCGGTGCTCGACGGAGACAGGGTTGTCGGCATATTCTCCGAACGCGATGTCCTCCATTGTCTTCGCACCCATGGCCCTTCTGCCGTGGATCATGTGGTGCGCGATGTGATGACCTCGGACGTGATTTCTGTCGAACGGACCAAGAGCGTCATCGGCGCGCTGTCGCTGATGACCAAAAGACGGATCCGCCATCTGCCGGTGGTCGAGGATGACAAGCTGGTCGGCTTTGTCTCGATCGGCGATCTGGTCAAATATCGGATCGACAAGATCGAAAGCGAAGCGGCCGCGATGCGGGACTATATCCAGTCGACCTAGCGAACGGAAATGCCGTTATGCTGCAGATAGGCAAGGCTTGCCTTGCGCACGACCGCTGCCCGCTCTGTCGCATCGGGAAACCGGTCGCGATAGGCCCTGGACCGGATTTCGAGACTCAGCGGAATATCCTGGGGCAGCGCCTTGACAATCGCGGCCACGGGCAGCTCGCCTTCTCCCGGACAGCTGCGCAGGTCGACCGCATCCTCCAGATAGGCCTCGAAATTGTCCCCGCAGTCCCGTTGGCCGTCGCAGATCTGGGTATAGGGCAATAAACATGCTTCCAATTCTTCCAGTTGCGCAGGCCTGTGACCCGCCCGCTGGAAATGGATCGTGTCGATCAGCAGCGCCGCGGCCGGATGATCCGCCTTGCCGATGATCGCGAGCGCGCTCTCCATCGACTGCACCGCGGTAATCTTCAGAAATTCCAGCGCCACCCGCATATTGCCGGGCGCCGCCCAGTCGCACAGGTGATGCAGCGCCTGTGCGGTCCGGTCCGGATCAGGTTCCGAGCTGACCACCAGCACATTGGCGGCACCCAGTTCCACGCCAGCCTCGATGATTCGCTTGTGGTCATCGGCCAGCTTGCCGCCTTCGGGTATCCAGACCACCTCGACATCGAGCACCGCAAGCGCATGGTCCGCGATCGCCGCCTTGGTCGCCGCCAGCGCCGCCGCATCCCACTGGTCCGGTTCAATCGTGAATCCGCAATGGCTGAATCCCGCCGCCCCGGCGGCACACGCTACCTGCTCGGGTTGATATTCGGGCAAGGTTCCCGCGGCGAGAGATAATATATGGCTCATGAGGGCGATGCTGCGCTCGTCGCCGCGCGACGACAACGGACATTTTAGTCAGGGCCCTGCCACGAGGACTCGATCATCGCCCGATCAGGCCTGTTCTGACCCCAGTTCGGCCGCGATCGGTTGCGGTGGCTTGCGCCGGATGATCAGCCGGATCGCTTCGATCAGGGTCGGCTTGGCCAATATATAGAGCAGGCCGACATAGGCGAGGCCGCCGGTACCGACCAGCAGCGCCAGTCGCGCGTAGACGATCATCTCCGGCAGCATCTGGTCGACGCAATAAACAATCGCCGCCATTGCGACAGAGGCGGACAGGCCGGGCCAGACCGCGGCGCCGATTTCCCTGGCGCTGATCCCGATATGGCGATGCGACTGGGAATAGGTGAAGATCGTCAGCAGGGGGAAGGCGATCACCCAGCCCCAGGCGAGGCCGTAGACCCCATATTGGATCGCGATAATGAAGGTGAGCGGCATCAGCACCGCGCCGAACATGTTGGTACGGGCGGTCACTTGAGGCCGGCCGAGCGCATTATTGGCGGGCGTGAACAATATCTGCAGGGTCATGACCGGCATCGCCAGAGCGAGAATGGCAACAAAGGGCGACATCTCTGTCCACTTGGGCCCGAACAGGGTTTCGACCAGCGGATAGGCGGTCACCACCATGCCGAAATAGAGCGGGCAGGAGATCAGCATGACCAGCCGAACTGCTTTCAGAAAGGACCAGGCCAAGGCGCGCGGATCCGATTGCAGACGGGCATAGGCAGGGAAGGCGACTTCATTGAGCGGCGGCACAAATTTGGCGGCAAAGATCGTCGTCAGAAACAGGGCCTCGGCATAGAGGCCGAGATCATGGGGATTGAGATAGCGGCCGGCGATGAAAATATCGGACTGGCTCTGGATCGTCCAGAACAGGTGGCTCGCCAGCAGGGTCGCGCCGAATCCGAACATCGCGCCCGCACCCTTGAAGTTGAACGTCGGCAGGATATAGAATTTTACCGCGATGACGAGACAGATCGCCCGGCTCCAGAATATCGCCAGCGGCGCATAGACCAGGGTCCATACGCCATAGCCATTATAGGCAAAATAGAGCGCGGTGACGGCACCGACCGCCGCCGAGACCAGATTGATGATCGCCGGCTTCTTGAATTCGAGATCGCGCGTCATCAGCGCCTCGGGCAAGGCCATGAAGGGAGTCGCCAGATAGATCAGCGACTGCACGCGCAGCAGGTCGGCGACGATCGGCTGGCGATAATAGTCGGCCGCCACCGATGCGAGGATCAGTTGCAGGATCGCGATGCCGCCGTTCAGCAGCAAAAGCATGCCGAAGGCCTGGCGAATCTGGATCGGCTCGACTTTCTCTGCCTGGATGATCGAGCTGACCAGACCATAGCCGTTCATGAAACTCAGAAAAACCAGAATGACTTGGGTCATGGCAAATATGCCATAATCTTCCGGATTCAGGATGCGAATCACGGCGAGGGTCGAGCCCCAGGCAATGACCTGGGAGAGGATTTGCGTGCCGGAGCGCCAGAAAACGGCGCTTCTTACGCGATTGCCGAAATTGCTGTCGCTGGGGGAGGGGGCGGTTTCATTCAACATGGTGTAATGGTCTGGATGCCTTTATATCGTCTGCAGGGCGCTCATAGACGGCAATTACGAATATTTTTGAAACAAAAGTGAAAAACTCTGTTGACCGAATCCGGTCGTCTCTCTAGAGGTCTTTTCATCGGCACGACGCGGCTCACACGGGCCCCACTTTGCTGGTCGTCAAAATTAGTAACAACGGTTCTCCCCGGTAGCGATAGCGGGAAAAATC